>Ga0123355_10000393_pt1 | contig 56832 bp, 43 predicted proteins | sample TergutEmb28metaG_3_FD_89872 | JGI IMG/M metagenome (GOLD analysis project Ga0123355, IMG submission 89872) | Embiratermes neotenicus P1 segment gut microbial communities from Petit-Saut dam, French Guiana - Emb289 P1 | ecosystem: Host-associated > Arthropoda: Insects > Digestive system > Gut ... | reverse complement strand
TTGTATGTTCATATTTTTCCATCATCCGTTCTATATAAATTTCCACATTCTTAGGGTTGAATACTCGTTCTATTAATATGCCTTCTGCCGTTTCGGTAAGGGTTTTTGTTACTGCACCGGCACCGGCGGCATACACCGTTTGCGTTTCTGCCATCATGGCTATGTTATAAATGCTTTCATGGCCGGGAAGGCTATATCCTACATTTTCAAAATGGCCAGTCATATTTTTCTGGCGGTACATATAGTATGGAGCCAGACCTAATTCCTCAGTACAGGTTTTATGGGCAATTCTAAGCATTGTATCCACCGTCTTGAAATCTTCCAATGGATAATCCATTAAGTGTTCATTTAAGCGTGAGGCGCGCTTTACGGCCAAAGTGTGTACAGTAATATGAGCCGGGCTAAGGGAACTCAAAGCCGCCATGGTTTGTTGTACATGCTGTAAGCTTTCGCCGGGAAGCCCCACGATTATATCAGTATTTATATTAGTAAATCCAGCCTTTTGTGCCATTTCATAAGCCGTATAAAAGTCATGTGCCGTATGAGCGCGCCCTATACGCTGTAAAGTCTCGTCGGACATTGTTTGAGGGTTAATAGCGATGCGGTTGACTTTGTAAGTCTTTAGCAAGGATAACTTTGCTGGAGTAATGCTGTCAGGACGCCCAGCTTCCACAGTATATTCTGAATCGGAAGTTAGAAATGGAGCAAAATTATATTGAACCATTTCCAACAGAGTAGCTAAATTTTCCTCAGATAAGGCGGTGGGGGTACCACCGCCTATATATACCGTGTTAATCTTCTGATTTGGTTGGTTTGCAAAGATAGTAGCAAGATGTTTGCATTCAAGAGAAAGTGCTTGAATATAGGATTTTTCAATATCTGCTACACCGTTATTAGTAATTTTGGTGTGTGCCGTTACAAACGAGCAGTATAGGCAACGACTGGAGCAGAAAGGTATCCCTATATACAGCCCCACCGGATAATTATCAAGGTGCTTTGTAATCAAACTCTGTTCAGCTTTAGCAACAGCCAATGCAAGCTGGATTTTATCATCGCGGCATTGATACAAATCCCGCAAACGCTCAACAATTATGGCCTCGGATATCCCCTCTTCTAGCCAGTTACGTACCCTTTTTGCGGGACGCACTCCAGTAAGCGCGCCCCAGGGTGTAGGAATTTCAGTAGCCTCTTTTAGTGCGTGAAATAATGACAACATTAAAGTACGTTTCAACGTATCAGGACATGGAGCGGTAAGGGTGTGAGTGGCAATTATTTTGCCGTCCCGGTGCAGTTCTCCTGTACAATCCATTCCTACAAGCCGACTAACAACCCTGCTTAAAGGGTAGTCTTCTTTGCCATCTTTGCCATATATAAATTCAAACCGTGCATTGGGGAAAAATATTTGGGCAATAACCTGAACTTCATGGGTGTGCTTATGGCCAATCAAAACGCAAGAAAGAGTAGGCATTAGGTTGTCACCCGTTCGATTTCACGTATACCAGAAATCTTTAGCAGTTTTGAATATAAGTGTTCGTATTGTTCGCGCTTGGTTATTTCTATGCCGACATCAATTACCGCGTCACCATTATTAATGCGGCCATTAAAGGAGGTTAATTTTAGCCCCTGTTCACTTAAAATCCGTGTGATGTCGTATAGTAGGTTTTCACGGTCACGGCCATGAATACGCAAGTCTGCATGATAGGAAAATCCACTTGGAGTTTCTTTGGGAAGCTTCCATTCTGCCTCCATTACGCGCTTGCGTTCAATTTCGTCCAAATGAATGATATTAATGCAGTCAGTACGATGGATGGATACACCGCGCCCACGGGTAACAAATCCTACCACTTCATCCCCGGGAAGCGGACTGCAACATTTGGAAAAACGCACATTGGTGTCACCTATGCCCTGAATGATAATGCCGCTTTTGGAACGGTAGTTGTTGGCCGCTTCATTACGACTGGATTTTAACATTTGGGCAACCATATCTTCTACAGCAAGAGGTCGCGTTTTTTCGTATTCGCCAATCAGACGGTTGATAATATAGTTTTCTTTGAGATCGCCATGCCCCACAGCCGCACATAGGGAATCATAATCTTGAAAACTATATCGCTGGGTAATTATATCTACACGCCCATCTGCTAATAGTTCGGCTAAAGTTACGCCCTGTGTTTTTGCACTTTCTTCCATTAACTCTCTGCCACGTAGAATATTATCATTGCGGTTCTGTTGCTTAAACCATTGGTTGATTTTATTGCGCGCCCGTCCAGTTTTTACAATTTTAACCCAATCCATGCTAGGACCTTTGGTATTTTGGCTAGTTAGGATTTCTACACGGTCGCCGTTGTCAATTACATGTTCAAAAGGAACAATAGCATCATTTACCCTTGCGCCCACCATATGGTTGCCAACGGAACTGTGAATAGCATAAGCAAAGTCAATTACAGTGGCTCCGCTACTTAATGCGATTACATCCCCTCTAGGCGAAAAACAGTAGATACTTTTGTTAAATACGCTTAAGTCAAATTTAACAGCATCGATATATTCTTCGTTATCTGCTAGCTCACGGTGCCATTCAAGTATCTGGCCAAGCCATAACATTTTGTCTTCTTCATTTTCACGGTCTGTTTTGCCCGTTTTACCAGATTTATAACGCCAATGTGCCGCTACGCCAAGTTCCGACACTCGATGCATAGCATAAGTGCGTATTTGCACCTCAAAAGGCCGACCATCTGGGTGTAAAAGAGTGGTATGCAATGATTGATAACGGTTGGGTTTTGGCATAGCTATAAAATCTTTAACGCGCCTTGGGACTGGTGTATATGCACTGTGTAATAGTCCCATTACTTCATAACAATATTTGCCTTTTTTTCGTTCCTTTTCTTTGAGCTTACGTTTGTTAAGCTCGTCACCGTCTGGCAAGGCTTCCTCGTCAAATTCATCTACCAGAACTCGCACGGCAAAAAGGTCATGTATTTCATCTAGCTTTTTATGTTTGGTAATCATTTTTTTGTAGATACTAAAAAAATGTTTTGGACGACCTTCCACTGTGGCATTAAAATGCGGATAGGCTTTTAGTTCCTCTTGAATATTGCGTACAATTTCATCGGTCATGCCTTGGCGTTCTGCCTGTTTTAGGCCGATTTTTTGGGCTAAATCTTTGTACTCGTCGTTTTTCCAATACTTAAAGCTTAAATCCTCTAGCTCGTAACGGATACGAGAAATACCAAGTCGATGTGCTAGAGGCGAGTAAATATCAAGAGTTTCTTTAGCTATTTCCCTTTGTTTTTCAGGCTTCTGAAATTCAAGGGTTCGCATGTTATGCAATCGGTCAGCGATTTTTATTAGTATAATGCGGATGTCTTTTGATGTGGCAAAAAACAATTTTCGGTAATTTTCGGCCTGCTCATCTGTTTTGGATGAATATTTGAATTTTTGTAGCTTGGTGACACCTTCAACCAATAGGGCAACTTCTTCCCCAAATCGGTCGGATATATCTTCTTTAGTGTATTGAGTATCTTCCACCACATCATGCAAAAGTCCAGCTACAATTGTTTCAGTGTCCAATTGCAGTTCGGCCAATATAACTGCCACCCACAAGGGATGGATAAAATAAGGCTCACCAGATTTACGAAATTGTTCACTATGGGCATGTGCGCCAAAGCGATAAGCTTCTTCCACCCAGTCCAGTCGCATACGGGGGTGGTAAAGTTTAATTTTTTCAGTTAATACCTTGTATAAATCGTCACAGGTCATGGGTAGCACCCCCTTTTATAATATTATTCGCCATTTTGTCGGCTTTTAATCGGTACGATATAGGCTATACAATAATTTTATTGGCTATTATAGAGAATTGTTCCTAAAAATGCAAGAAATCGCGATAAAAAAGGCACCAAGTTTGCAGATGTTTCATTGCAAATCTATCTGGTGCCTCTTTATACAAATGTTTCGGTTCACGAGTATATCAACTAATATTTTCCTAAATTCGTATTTTCATTCCCAACAAGATGCCCTAATACTAAGCGCAGGGTTTGCATTACATCTTCTTTGATATGACAAGTCAAATACGGGTTAGGAGCCATGGTAAGTAGAGCTATGCCTTTCATTACCAGTGATGTTAAATTATCCAAATCCACGGGGGCATCGCCCTTGAAGGTGATAATCAACTTTGCCTGTTTTTGCACAATGGAAATAATACCTAAGTTATGTGCCGCGGCCTTTAATAGTGCGATTTCTAGCAGAATTTGCACTGGCACAGGCAAATCACCAAAGCGGTCTTCTATTTCTTCATACACATCGTCCTTATCCTTGTTGTTCTGGATTAAAGATATTTTTTTGTATATCTCCAGTTTTTGTGCCTCGTCACTTATAAAATATTCCGGGATATAGGCATTTAAGGCAAGGTCAACTGTTGTTTCAAAAGATGGGGTTGGAGGCTGTCCCTGCAATTCTCCCACTGCTTCTGCTAACAACTTACAATACATATCATAACCTACAGAATTCAAATGCCCATGTTGTTCTGCTCCAAGAAGGTTTCCGGCTCCGCGTATTTCCAAGTCTCGCATAGCAATCTTAAAGCCTGCGCCAAATTCCGTAAAATCGCGTATGGTTTGCAAACGTTTTTCGGCGTTTTCTTCCAAAATTTTATCTTTGCGATACATCAAATATGCGTAAGCCAAGCGATTTGAACGTCCTACACGTCCACGCAATTGATATAACTGGCTTAGTCCCATAAAATCCGCGTTTTGAATAATAATTGTATTTACATTGGGAATATCCAGTCCAGTTTCTATAATAGTGGTACAAACTAACACCTGAATTTCCCTATCCTCAAAGGCCATCATTACATCTTCCAGTTCATTTTCTGACATTTGCCCATGAGCAAATGCCACTTTTGCATGAGGAACCAACTGCCTAATACGCGCCGTTTCTTCTGCAATATTTCTAACGCGATTGTGCAAATAATATACTTGCCCATCACGGGCTAATTCTCGATTAATGGCCTCGCGTACAAATTCAGGGTTATATTCCATTAAATAAGTTTGAACTGGCTGGCGTTCACTTGGAGGCTCGTTTAATAAGCTCATATCACGCAAACCCGTAAGGCTTAAATGAAGGGTGCGTGGTATGGGTGTGGCTGTTAGGGTCATTACATCTACGTTTTCCCTGATTGCTTTTAGTTTTTCTTTGTGTGACACACCAAAACGTTGTTCTTCATCTATTATAATTAGCCCTAAGTTATGAAAGCTCACGTCTTTTGAAATAAGGCGGTGGGTACCAATAACAATATCGGCTTCTCCACGGCTTAATTTTCTAAGGGTTTCGCGCTGTTCTTTTGCAGTTTGGAAACGGGAAAGACGCTCTATTATAATGGGGTAATCCTTCATACGTGTCACAAAGTTTGAATAATGTTGTTGCGCCAAAATTGTGGTAGGAACCAAATAAGCCACTTGTTTATTATCCTGCACAGCCTTAAAAGCGGCACGAATGGCTATTTCCGTTTTACCATAACCAACATCACCACATATAAGCCTGTCCATAACCTTTTCCGATTCCATGTCTTTTTTTACTTCTTCAATGGCATTTACTTGGTCTTCCGTTTCATCAAAGGGAAAGGCACCTTCAAATTCCGTTTGCCATACACTATCAGTGGAATATACAAAACCTTTGGAAGCTTGCCTTTTGGCATAAAGAGCTACAAGGTCTTCTGCCAGAATTTTTACGGCACTACGTGCCTTTGCTTTTGCTTTTGCCCAATCCGCGCCCCCAAGTTTGCTAAGTTTGAGGTTGGTATCGCCTCCAATGTATTTCTGTATCAATTCCATTTGCCCGGTGTGTACATATAAATGCCCACCATCAGAATACGCCAATTTTAGGTAATCACGGCTTAGCCCGTCGGTTACAATTTGTTCAATTCCTTTGAATATGCCTACTCCATGGTTATCATGTACTACGTAATCACCGGGACGCAAATCTGTAAAATGTTCAATCTTCGCGCCATCTTTTGAGCGGCGTTTTTTGCGTTTTTTTTCTGTTGCAAAAAGCTCTTTATCCGTAAGAACAACTAGTTTACATTCTGGATATTCAAAGCCTTCTGAAAGTGTGCCACGCGTTACTGTTACTACTCCACACGGCAAAGAGGTTAATGGTTCATTAAAACGGGCGGAAATGCCCATTTCTGTAAGAGAATCGGCTAGCTGTTGGCCATTACGACGCGAACCGGCTAATAGTGCTACAGAATAATTTTTCCATTGAGAGATATCTTCCCGTAATTCATCGGGCTTACGGCGTAAAGGCGGACATGCCCTTGCTGTAAACGAGACAATAGCCTTAGGGGTAAATCCTTTTGTTCTTTGTGCCATTGAAGCCATTAGAACGGTATCAAAGGAAGCGGCTTGAGAAAGCATTTGTTCATAGGTCAATAGAATTGCAGTTTGCTCAGGTAAAATCGCGCCTTTTAACAAACGATGCTTCATTCCGTTGTCATATTCTTCACGCAAAGTTTCTATATGTGTAGCAATATAATTCGGCTCATCAAAAAAGAGTATAGTATTAGATGGAAGATAGTCCAACAAAGTAGTAGCTGTATCATAAAAAAACGGAAAGTAGGATTCTATATTTGGACAATGCTTGTCCTTGGTAAGCTGTTCCAACACAGTTTCTATGGTTTCTTTAAGGGCTTCGGCTTCGTCAAGCAAATTTTTCCTGTTTAAGGATGTATGTGATTTTTTATAGGCCGCTGTGATATTTGAAATTGCATTTTGCAAACATGTGTCGTTGTAAGATAACTCGCCCATAGGATAAATTTCTGCGCGTTCAATTTTATCGGATGAACGTTGAGAGAAAGCGTCTAATAAACGTATAGAGTCAATTTCATCACCAAAGAATTCCAAACGTAGGGCATAACTTCCCTTTGTTGCGGCAGCTGTATAAACATCCAGAATACCGCCGCGCATGGCAAAATGCCCCGGGCCTTCGACCTGGGGTCTATTTTCATAACCCATTAAATAAAGTTGTCGAACAAGGGTATCGGGTTCTATTATATCACCTACGCCCAATGAAATAATATTTTCCAAAAAATTGCGGCATGGTGTTAGGCGGTCTAACAAAGCTTCTGCGGATAAGATTATTATGGGTGCCTTTTTGTCAAATTTGTCATTTTTGTCATATTTGCTATATTTATCAATTTTTTCGCTTTTTAGTAGTTCTGTAATAATAGCAAAACGCTTACGAGTAATATCCACACTTTTTACGTCCGCGGCGAAAAATAAGGCATCACGGCTAGGATATAAATGACAACGTTCCTTAAAGAAATAATACAAATCCTCATATATGGCCTTAGCACTAAGTTCTGAATGAGTGATGATTAGTCCTGGGCGGTTATTTTCTGATTTTTCGGTCTGCTCCGATAATTCTGGCGAATTTGATGAATTTTGCAAAGACGATGAATTTGTTAGAAGAGTCGCGGCCAAGTGCCATTTTTGCGTGCCAGATACACCAGTAGCCAATACATTGCCCTTATCCGCTAGGGCTTTAGATAACTGCTGAAAATTTTCCAAACTATACAAGGGAGAGAGTAAAGGATTCAATGGAGCCCTGCCTTTCTTTTTAGAATTTGTATATACTCTCAAGAGTATAAAAGATACGGGCTTTCTGATTACTCAGAAAGCCCGTAAAATCAATAATGCGGATGACAGGACTTGAACCTGCAAGAGGAAATCCTCACTAGAACCTGAATCTAGCGCGTCTGCCATTTCCGCCACATCCGCATAATCTGAAATAGCCTGGAATATATCAATCTCACACGGCGTGATTATATTACAGCCTACTTCAAGTGTCAAGAAAATTGTGAACGCCGACTCATACTGCAAAATTGAAAAAAATGAAATCAAAAAAAACCTGTTTGATTATCAAAAATCGAACAGATTTCTATTTAAGCAAAAATATTATAAAGCCTGTATTGGGGGGGCCTACTCAATCGTAATATAATCCCACATAGTGGCAACTGTTTTTGAATTGCCAAGCTCCTCGGTTCGGCAAGAAAATTCGTTAAAAGCACCAGGGAAAGGTTTCAGAGCCTTCTTAAGTCGGTCTTCCATAGCATAAAGTCCTCCTTGGTAAAATACCCCCTTTTCAAAAACAGGCTTAGTAAATTCCCCACTTTTGAACTTATCTGCTATTTCGCAAATGACTATCTCCCCCTCACAATAGTGTAGAAATATATGCTATTATTATATTCAAAAACAGATACAGTGGAGTCCCAGTTCCTAAAATCGACTGATTATAACATTTTTTGGTGCAATTTTCAACTTTGATATTGGTATGGCTTAAACGCTCGTCCCCCACCTTCATAGAATCGGCTAAACATTTCGTAAAAGCCAAGCCGTAAAGACTGTATGCCTACCAGTAGCCCTTCTATGGCAATAACAAGCAGATTTCCAGCCACAAACACTATCCAATTGCGAATGGTTGCACTAAATGGTTCCCCTGCTGTTGTTTGGGATAACATTAGGACTACATGCATCATTCCAGCATGGCTTAATGCGAATGCACCAACTCGCACAAAAGAAATGGTATTGGTCATATAGGTAAGCAATACTTCAAATAGTTCCAAACCCGTTTGGAAAATTCGCATTCCCATTCCACCGCTTGTTTGTGCTGTTTGCGAAGACTCTTTTTCTTGTGAATGGGCAATTACAGGACGAATGGCAATGCCCACTAATGGCACACATAAAGCACCTGCTGTCCAAAATGGGATAGTAATACCTTGCACCACCGACCAGACTAGTGCTAACACCCCTGCATAAAACACCATTCCCGAAATTCCGCTTGGACTTAACCATAATCTTAGCCAGTCTCCTTGTCGAATTGCGTTGACCATATTTAGCAACATGGACAGTGCAATTATACCCACGCCCAAAATTACTGCGAACATTAAAGTATCGGTGATATGTTCAATCGGATGCCGCCAAATAGCCGGGAATACATTTTCCAGTCCAAATATACTTCCATACAAAATTCCAAAGAACATTGCAGATAATCCAGCCGTTGTCATTATGCCACTAAGGGCACCAAGCCGCTGGCGCAACGCATATCCTATTAGCGCGAGAAAAAGCCCATGCCCTACATCTCCAAACATAATTCCAAATAACAAAGTATAGAAAAATGCAAGCATTGGCGTGGGGTCAATTTCATTATAACGCGGGGTTCCGTAAAGGTTTACAAAAAATTCAAACCAGCTTACCACAGGCGGATTGGTTAGTTTTGTAGGAGGAACGTCTCCTTCAGCCCAATCGCTTTGTGCTTGCATAATTGTGTACTCATCATCTCGCATTTCTCTTGCTAAAGTTTTTGCGGCCTCTTGCGTCATCCAGCCTTGGAATAGATAAAAATACCCTTCAGTTTTGGCGGCATATCGCTTTATATCAAATAGGCTGTGAAGTTCGCGGATTGTATGACAAGCCGCTAGCAACTCTCCTTTATTACCTAGTACTTCATCCATGGCCTCTGCTTTGTGGATTTGTTCTTGAATTTCGCTAAGGCGTCTTTGCCAATAAATAATAACTTCCGATGGGGTACCGGGTGGGGATTCATTCATGCAGGCACCTTTTAACGGTATTTTCTCGAAATGGAACGGTGCGAGTGCTAATTCCAATGAGGTACCGCTTGAGGTGTTTGGGGAATTTATTAAAGGCAATGAAAAATATCCCCCCCATACGTAATGTTTGTCGCGACTAGCGGGTACAAATATCATTTCGCTTTCATCATATAAGAAATTCTCAAATTGCTGAAAATTCCGACCGGGCATTCGTCCAAAAGCATAATGGATATGTGTAGTAAAATCTTCTAAATCCCGCAATTGAAAATTCATATCAGAAAACGGTGCCAAATGCTCAAGATAGGTTAGGATTGTATTACGCTTTTCTTCCAAGCTTTTGAAAAAATTATCGCGCCTATCATAACGCTGTTGTGCCGATTCCAATATTTTTATAGCATCTTCGCCTGTCATTGGAAAGAATATTTCAGGTACATTGTCTAAGAATTTTAGAAAAAACTCCACTTGTACTGCCGCTTCTGTATAAGGGTTGTCTCCAGAAAAATTCTGTATCCCTGGGGTATCTGACAATTTTTCTGCCGCATATTCCAAATGTATTTCATGATTGGCCAAATAACTTTCTATTGCGCGGTTCATATGGCTGACAGGGCCAGAAATCGTGACATATTGCATAGTTTCAATCATTTTTATCACCCCCTAGAATAATTATGTTGCGAATAGCTACTATTTTAACAAGCGGAAAATATCATCTGCTGGTAACTTATATCGCAAGCCTTCTATAATAGTGGTCAAGTTTTGCATTTCAACCCGTTTGTTAAAAAAATATCCTACAACTGTTGTTACCGAACGGGGATATCGTCTGGCTGTTACAGATAATATCCTGCGCATAGCCTGTACATAGGAAGGCTCGGGTTCTTCAAAGTTACCAAACACTCCATCATATGGGGTGAATTTAAGTTCTGAGGCTAATGCTTCTGGTGTCGCGCTATCTATTAAACGACCTAACGCGCCTTTGCTAAGCCGATAATGTACTGGAATCAACAATGGGTATATGTCGGGATAGTATCGTTTGTAACGATATGCCCACATGATATTATGCAAATCTATGTCTACACCCCTGATATACATAAGTGCCGCACGATTTTGCCATTCTGTTAACCTACGCGCCGATTCCCAAGCTTGCAAATGATAGTGCAAATCCATTTGCATTTCCATTGCAAAAAGCCCCTTTTCCTGAACCGGAAGGAGTATATTATAAAAATCTGTGTCGCGTAACTCGTTAATAAATTCTTTTGTATTGCGAGCAACTCTCAGTTGTTGTTTGATAAAATTCGATTCTATTTGTATGATTTGGGGCAGCAAGGAACGCCGCCCCTGCGAATCTCCCATAAAGCGGAGGATTCTTTGCAAGTTCTTCAAATCCCCTGCCATAGATTGGGCAAGCTGTTCTTCATTCAGATTAAGCCGGGCATAAAGTGCCTCAACCGACTCTACCCGGCATAATAAATGATAGTCTGATATGGTCAACAGCCTGGATTTTAGGGCGCGTACCTTGGTATTGATTGCATCATAGTTCATGATACAGTGATAATTCGGCGGAATAATTCTGCACGCAGTATATCTTTATGTGCTTTGAAGCGGGACTCTATCCCTGCCAACTGCTTTGCAGAACTTTCCGTGATTTGCTGAAGCCGTTCTTCTGTAGTGGCTTCAACTTCCGCTTGCAATTCTTGTAAGGCGTGAATCGTTTCTAGTTCTGTATCGGCTTGTAAATGTTCCGATTCCGCTTGAATACGTATTGGAAGCTGTTCTTGCAAACGCTGTACCTTTTTTAGCGAATTATTGGCACTTTGCTCAATTTCCAGCAATGCCCCAATAACCCTATGCGTCTGCATAACTATCAAAATAGCCTTGTATTAAAACCACAGGCGTACCTTTATCTCCACTTCCGCTAACCAAATCGCATAGACTTCCTAATAAATCGGCGTATTTGCGTGGCGTTGTGCCTTCTTTTGCAAAGTTACCCATGTTTGCAGATTCTTTTTGGCGAATGATTTCTTTGATGGCTTGGGTCTGTTCTTCGCCCTGTATGCCACTTAGCTGGGTATCAGCCACCATTTTCATTTTAATTTCATTAGGCTGTCCGCCCAATCTCGGTGTAAAAGCTGGGGATACTACAGGGTCGGCTAGTTCCCAAATGCCGCATACCGGGTCTTTGAAAGCACCATCACCATATACCATAACTTCTGGGCGCGTTCCTACAAGCTTTTCAACCTGATTTTGTACTTCCTCTAAGAAAGCACCACAATCCTTTGGGAAAAGCTTTAATGTAGTTTCTGTTGAAATATTGGAACCTAAAACCCCATAATCTGGATTAAATCCGCTTCCATTTACAGGCTTGTCCAAAATTTCAGAAAGAGTAAAAACTGTTTCAGCACCAGCTTGTTGCAATCTTTTTTTAGTTAGAAAGCGAGTATGAATATCAGCGGCAATTACATGAGGTGTAAGTTTCAAAATATCACGCGGGTCGGTGGAGAAATATATATCTGCCCCAATGGATTCATACAGCGAAATATAATCCATATCTGTAAAAGGATGTTTGAATTCTCCTGCGATTTCCCTAAACTTAGAGGCTGGAATTGGAGAAAGTTTTTTTAACTGGTCGTTAACATCATCCATTTTTTGCGAATCCATAATAGGATTGCCCACCTCGTCGTAAGGATATGACAATAATACATAAACCTTTCCAGATTCTCCGGCCGCTTTAACAATCCCTTTAAGTATATTTACAAATCTGTTGCGGGAAAGAATCGGAAAAACCACACCAATTTCACCTTTTGGGAATTTACTTTTGATGTCTTCGGCCAGTTGGTCAAGAGTGGCGTAATTGCTTTGAGATTTGGCAACAACCGCTTCGGTTATCCCGATTACATCGGTGCTTTTAATGCTAAAGCCTTCTGATTTACCGGCTTCAACAACATGTGTGGCTACTATTTCTGCTAGCGCGTCACCGCGATTAATAATAGGCAAACGAATGCCTCTTGCTTGAGTTCCTGTATAACGCATATAAAATTGCCCCCTTATTCTTATGAATAGTTCCTAGGAATGTTTACGGGGATAAGTTTAATCCTTTTTTTTACAAATGGCAATAGAAAGATTTTGTGCTAGAAATGTTTGCGGCTTGTTTTTCATTAAATCTCTTTGATGGTCAAACCTCAATATTGAAAACAGCGATAAAACATGTTATGATGAATACAGAAACGAAAGGGATGATACGCCTATGAATAAAAAACTAGAAACCTTGAAAATTGATTATTCCCAACTAATGGATTTGCGCATAGATTACGCCTTCAAAATTCTATTCACCAAAGGAGAAACACGTCTACTAATATCGTTACTAAACGCTATCTTTGCCAATAAGAAGATTCAGCGTGTGATAAAGACATTAAGCATTAAAAATCCATTTTTGGACAAGGAATCTGGCGATGATAAGTTGTCCATACTAGACATAAGGGCTGAACTAGATGACGGCACAACCATACTCATAGAAATGCACATGTATGGCTTTGGAGAACTCAAAGCCAAAACAATACGTTCATGGGCTAGAGCATTTGGCGAAGATTTGGAAGTTGGGGCAAACTATACAGAGCAGCCACCCACTATTGCCATAGCTTTTACAAATGGGTCGGTCGAGCCAATCGAAAGAAACAAGAATCCCAAAACCGACACAAATAAAATCCACAGGCTTTGCATGATTATGGATTGTGAAGATTTCACCATATTTACAAACGCTATGGAATTGCACTATATAGACATGAAAACCTTTGCAAAAGCAGTAAACGAAGCCGATAGCATAAACATAAATGATACAGAAGAATCCATGTTTGTAAAATGGCTATCAGTAATAACTCAAAAAGAAATCAACAACAAAGCTATTATCGAAAATGCCTGTGAGGATGAGGAGGAGATTTTAATGGCTGTATCTGCACTAGCAAAGCAGGGTGAAGATAAGATTATACGACAAGCATATCAGCGCAGGAAAGATGAGATTTATTTTTACAACAAAGAACGTGCGGATGATAAGCGTAGAATGGAGCAAGCGGAACGCAGAGCCGAACAAGCAGAACGCAAAATAGAACAAGCAGAATCAGAAAATGAAAAACTACGCAGGGAAAATGAAAAACTCCTAGCCCAACTTGCGGATAAAAAATAGTTTTCACACAGAAAAACCCCGATATATAAGGCGTTATAAGTCTTTTTGTCGGGGTTTTTCTGTGAAACCCAAAATTTCATAGAAAGAGTTTGTGCTAGAAATGTTTGTGGCTTATTTTTTATTAAAAAGTTTGTAAGTTACAGGCAAAATGTATAGCGTTTCAAAAACTGTTGCTATTAAGATTATATTTCTATAAGTATTATCGCCTATAACCAACATAACAATGAATAAACCGCCCATTACAACTAATGTTTTGAGTTTCAAAGGAAGTCTTTCTTTATCACTTACTGGTGAGTTTTCCATAGGTGATGGCGCGTAAATGGCGTTTAGTAAGAAGCAAGCCAGATAAATGATAACTGTGATTAGTAAGTTTATATTAAAATTGATTGATATAAAAATACCAATTGTATAGTTTGTAAAGCTCATAATAATATTTATAGTGTTGTTTTTATGGTGTAATCCTCTTGCAAATACCCTTAAACCACCGTAGACAAGCATAAAAGCTAGAGTATAGGGCAATATGTTTAGGGCTATGGAAACGGCAATGAGTACTACTGTTTTTATTGCGAAATAATAAAACATAGCTATGCCCTGGCGTAAAATCTTATAATCGTCGGAGCCTGGATGGCTGTGTAACATTTTAATATTGCGGACTAGATAGTCAGTTATTTGTGTGATTATTTTTTCATTCATGTCTTTACCTTTCAAATACTACTAAGTAACGTAGCTATCTCTCAATTCTTTCTGTGAATGCAATCATAACACAATGTGGATTTGTAGTCAATGTTATTTCCTGATAGTAAATAAAATTTCAGATAATTTTCTTGTAAATTGTCCTAGAGGTGAAAGCATATGGATTGTAGATATATATTGGATTATAAAAACTTAGCTCTTAGGATAAAAGGAATCCGAAAAGAACGAGGGCTAACACAGGAACAATTAGCAGACAAAACAGGATTATCTTGGAATTTTATTGCAAAGATAGAAACAGATAATGCTACGATAAGCTTACAAACACTGGTAAATATCGCAAATACGCTTGAAACCAGTATAGATTACTTGTTGTTGAATGATACAACAATGGTTAAAGAGGGTAAAAAAACCAGTACGGATATTTTCATTGAGAGTATGTTAAGTGATTTGTCGGATAATGACAAAGAACTATTGATAAATATGATTAATATCTTCAAACTTTATAAGAGTAAAAACGACAACATAAGTAATTGATTTCTCACTTATGGCATTAAAATAAGGACATGTTACCATATACATATAGCACTTCCACTTTATATTAACACTTTTTTTGTTGGCGATGTTGTTGGAGAGATTTAAAACTACGGCTCTATTATCGTGAAAAAAGTGTCTATGTTAAATGGAAGTGCTATATGGTTTACCATGTCCTTTTCAAAATTTTATTCATTCCTCTAAATATTCGTGCCATCGTATTGATGCTTGTTAATTCAGTAATTTCCTTACTATCGCAATATCTTCATTGGTTGCGATAGTGTCTGGATGTTCAAAGCCCAACACCTTTTCACGGATGTTCAAAGCTTTCTGATACAATTCAAGTGCCTTGGGGTAATCGCCCTGACGAGAATACACAAATGCAATGTTATTATAGGAAGTGGCGGTGTCTGGATGTTCAAAGCCCAACATCTTTTCTTCGATTTCCAAAGCTTTCTGAAACCATTCAAATGCCTTGGTGTAATCGCCCTGACGAGAATACACCAACGCAATGTTGTGATAGGAAGTGGCGGTGTCTGGATGTTCCAAGCCCAACACCTTTTCACGGATTTTCAAAGCTTTTTGAACCCATTCAAGTGCCTTGGAGTAATCGCCCTGATTATCATACACCAACGCAATGTTGTTATAAGTAGTGGCGGTGTCTGGATGTTCCAAGCCCAACACCTTTTCAAAGATTTTCAAAGCTTTCTGATACAATTCAAGTGCCCTGGTGTAATCGCCCTGACTATCATACACACTCGCAATGTCGTTATAGGAAGTGGCGGTGTCTGGATGTTCCAAGCCCAACACCTTTTCAAAGATTTTCAAAGCTTTCTGATACAATTCAAGTGCCTTGGTGTAATCGCCCTGACGAAAATACACCGACGCAATGCTGTGATAGGAAGTGGCGGTGTTTGGATGTTCCAAGCCCAACATCTTTTCTTCGATTTCCAAAGCTTTCTGAAACCATTCAAGTGCCTTGGTGTAATCGCCCTGACGAAAATACACCGACGCAATGTTGTGATAGGAAGTGGCGGTGTTTGGATGTTCCAAGCCCAACACCTTTTCAAAGATTTTCAAAGCTTTCTGAACCCATTCAAGTGCCTTGGGGTAATCGCCCTGATTATTATACACAAATGCAATCTCGTTAAACAATAAACCAACTTCTTTATTTTCAAACTCACAAAAATGGCACATTACAGATTCAGCAATATTAAGACGAATATGAACCTTAGTATATATATCAGTGTCTTTTATGTAATTATCACTTGACATATAATCAATAATCGCTTCAAAGTCTTCATATTGCTTTTCCCTGTATTGAAGCAATACAGCTTCTTTTACTATCGGATGCATTTCATAACCTGTTTCAGAACCAGTTAACCAACCTAGTTTTTTTAACCCGATTATATCATTAATATTACAATCAAGCCACTTTACTACCTCAGCAGGTATTTCAATACTTGGCATAAACGCGAAATTTTTCAATATCCTTTTCTGCTCATCATTTACTGTAACAAGGTTAAATAGTGCCTGTAAATGTTGGGCGATAGTCTGAGAAATAGCAGTGTGGTCGGTTTCCACGTTTAGGTCAGGATACGCCAACCCTTGCTCTTTTAACTCAGCCGCATATTTTTCTAATGGGTACTCTGGTATATTGGCCGCACGAGCCAATAACTCTACAGAAAGTGTATGGCATTTTACAAGCTCCACAAGCTTACGAACAGCCTTTTCCTGTTCCCGAGTTTTATCATATTCATAATATTTATAGAAAATTTCAACGCATTGCTCCTCAGATAAAATGCCTATCGGAAACACCTCAAAATTTCTAATATTACTCAATCTTGATGTTAGTACCACATTTGTAGAAAGTCGTTCTACAAATTCCAATCCACTGGAATCATCACCAGATACATTGTCAATAAAGATTATGGTATCCTCTTTTGCGTCTAGCAAAAATCTAACTATTTTACTGTACCTTTCTGTAGCATCTTTAATATCTTCGAAAATTAAAAATGAATTTAGCAAACTATTTTTAATATTGTCTTGATATTCAATCCATGCTACATGTTTATACTCGTCTTTGACCTTGTGATATAAAGCTTTTGCAACTGTTGTCTTACCTATTCCCCCCAATCCGTTAATCAGCGCAAGTTTCCGATTTTGTTTGATTGCTTTGTATAGTTCTTCTACTATATCCTCACGGTAACTAAATTCGTTGCTGACAGGTGATGCCTGAAGAGTTATTAAATGACCACTATCAGGTGAGGTCTCAATAGATAATGGTACCGGCGATTTTCTTTCCATTTCTATATCGGAATGTAGTCCCTTCATTTCAGTACTAAGTTTATGAAGCCCTTCTGCAATTGTATTAGAGAGTTTTCGAGATTCTTCGCTTAAATCACTGTTTAATGCCATATCAATAGTGCCATAAATGTCTTGAAATATTTTAACAAATTCATTTCTGAAAATAAAATATCGTTCATTCTGCTTTATGAATGAATTTGCTACTTTTTTTGCGAATTCTTGCTTTGTTAAAAAATTATGATTACGCTTGTCATAGCAAATTTCAATAATCCGAACAACTATATCATTTTTTTCAATATAGGAATCCAAGGCATTAAAATAAATTTCGTCACGTTTTCGATAAATGGTATTAGTACTCGCAGTTTTTTCTAAATAATTTATGACTTTCTTTACTTTGTGTTCTTCAAGTACATCTTCTAGCCTACGATGCAAACCATTTCCAATTAAACTTAAAAAAATGCTTTCAACGATACCCATCATAAACATTGTCCCCTATCAAACATTCTACGTCATTATGTAACAAATTCCTTGTACTTTCTCCATTTTAAGGAATTTTAACATAATTCGCACATAGGGACAATAGCGAACACACATACTATCACGTCAATCTAATTTGCAAGAAGATATGGGTACAAAGTTCATATTTACAACCTCGGTGATTTCAACCAATAGTTCAACAAATACTCAGCACGATTAACAAACTGGTACAAAGTATCCTGCTTTACCACCCTTTCTGCAAATCCCACTGCAATGTCCAAATGACCCAGCTTACTAAGTGTCTTATACAAAGTTTTGATTAGGAAATAGTCATCTTCAGGAAGTTCTCCCAACGCATGGTCAAAATCGAATAAAGGAGCCATTTGAATATATTGCCCTGAATTCGCATTTCGCAAAAAACCGTAGTTACCTGTGTGCCGGTCTATATTTCCAACTATAGCATCTAGGATTAACATAGAAAGTCCTTTGGCTCCAAACACTTCTATAACATCAAATTGAGTAACATCAGCAACATCCACTCTCCCGCTAATATCAGCGGCCTCGAACATTATATTTGGCGACGTGAAATTTTTGACTGCTATATGCTTATTATCTACTATCCTTACCTCAGCAACTTCAAGTTCAAGAGCCGTGCATAACATATAACAGTGATACTCAATATCGCTAGATTGTTTAACCAACCACTCGCAGTTATCCCAATATTTTGGCAACATCCCATCAGTATACAAAGTAGGCACTGACTGCCCTTTATATACACCTGCACCTGTCCAAAAGTCATTAAAATAAGGAGATACTTCTTCAAACTCAACATTATCATTTGGCGATTTAAGCCAATAACAATCGGATAAACTTAATGACCGTGTTACACGATTTATTTCTTGCCGATTTCCTTGCCCAAATATTCGACCCTGCATTAGTCTAGCGGTTACGTTAGTTTGGGAACTATATCTGGATTGGCACCATTGTCGGAAAATTGAGTGTGTAGGATTATCTTTTAGAATTCCAGGAGCTAGGTCTTTGTTTATCATAATTTGTCTTTCAATATCGTACACTTCTTGATTTTTGCACATTAGAATCATGTTATTGGCTCCTTCATATATAGAATGGTTTTTGTGTAATGTCCAACTTGTATTACATATCAATAATTTATTGTACCACAACAAAAATAAAATTACGATTCTTATAATCCGTAAAGTATCATTGATATATTGAAAATTGTCAAAAAATGCTATAGAATATTTTCGAGGTGATTCCTTTGAAGATTTTAGAAAAGAAAAGAGGTGAAAACCTGCTAACAAAAAAATCTACTTAGAACGCAAAAATTACATTTAGTTAGCAGGATAATAATGGGCAAAGAATCATTCACCCCGGAACAGGAGGCGGCAATCAAAGCGCGTGATAATCAAGTGCTAGTTGCCGCTGCTGCGGGTTCTGGAAAAACATCCGTACTTGTTGAACGGATATTGACTTTAGTGACAAAGGAGAATTTTAACATTGACCAATTACTAGTAGTAACATTTACAGAAGCCGCCGCCGCCGAAATGAAAGAACGCATATCAGAGGGACTTACTAAGAGGCTAGAAGCGACTTCTGGTGATGAGCATGAGCATCTTCTACGTCAATCTTCTCTAATGCCAGCTGCTTCTATTTCTACTATTCATGCTTTTTGTAGGCGATTGGTAAAAGATTATTTCCACTATATTGATATTGACCCTAATTTTCGCGTAGGCGATCAGACCGAACTGGAACTTCTGCAAGGACAAGTTATGGAAGCCCTTTTTGAAGATGAATACCAAAATAATAGCGAAATTTTCGCGCCTTTAGTGGAAGCCTTTGGAGGCGGCAAAATTAAGGATTCCCGCTTGGATACCCTTGTGCGAGATTTGTTCGAGTGCATAGAAAGTAGTCCTTATCCAGAACGCGCTGTGGATAAATATATTGAAAACGCCAAAGATATATCAACATGGATACCTCTTGTAATGGAAGAAATATCTTTATCGCTAAAGGCCGCGCTAAATGCAGTACGGCGAGCCCAAAATATTTGCCGTCTTCCTAATGGGCCGCTACAGTATTTGATAGCATTGGATGATGATGAAAGCCTAATTGTATCATTACAATCAACACTTGAGAGTTCCCCTAGTTGGGACAAGCTATATACTGCCTTTTTTTCTGTAAAACATACAACTATCTACACCTACCGTGGCAAAGCTAAAGAGGAAATTGATGACGATTTGCGCGAACAGGCTAAATCATTACGAGACAAAGGGGTAAAAGCGCAAATAGATAAAATTCGCAAACGGTTCTTTTTTGTGGAACCCGATAAAATGCGAGAAGATACCAGTAATTTATGTCCAATTGTAAGCGCGCTTTTTAATTTAGCACTAAAATATCGGGAAGCATATAGCATTGAAAAACGTAACCGCAATTTAGTAGATTTTAATGATTTGGAGCATTTTGCTATACAAATATTATGGAAAGCGGATTCGGAGCCTAGTTCGGCGGCTTTGACATTATCTCGAAAATATCGCGAAGTACTCATTGATGAATACCAGGATACCAATGAAATACAGGAAATAATCTTAATGGCAATTTCAAATGCTCGACGTTTTATGGTAGGGGACATTAAACAGAGTATCTATGGATTTCGTCGCGCTCAGCCCCAATTATTTGATATGAAAAGCGTAAATCCCAATGTTAATACTATTTACCTATCACGAAATTTTCGTAGCAGTTTAAGTGTAATAGATACGGTAAACTTCTTTTTTTCGCAACTTATGCGCAAAACGGGCGGAACTGGTGCTTCCGCTGGGGTTGAATATGATATAAACGCCCGTTTGTATCCCGGTACAGAAGCTCAAAGAAAAGGTGATTTTATCGCAGAACTGCATGTCGCGCAGTTTGCAGAAAAAGCAGAAGAAGATGAAGACAAAAAAGAAGGAGAAGATAAAAAAGGCGATAGAAAAGAAACTGATGATATTTCTACAGCCAAAATTCAACAAGAAGCGCGCCTAATTGCCAATCGCATACACGAACTGGACGGCGAATATAAACGCAGTGATATTGTTATTTTGGTGCGTGCAGTATCTTCAATTGCCGCCGCCCTTACCGAAGAATTGAAAATGCGTGACATTAATGCCGTTGCAGAAGTACCTGGCGGGTTTTTCAAAGCACCAGAGATTATGGTGGCATTAAGCCTTTTGCGGGTCGTTGACAATCCACGGCAAGATATTGACCTTTTGGCAGTATTACGACTATATAATTTTACACCAGACGAATTGTTGAGATTGCGCATTACTGGAGAAGGAGTAAACTACTACGATTTTATATATTCTGCCCTTAGGGAAGATAGGATTGATTCTGACCTGCGATATCGATTGCAAACCTTTATAGATGATTTGAATCGATGGCGCAAGCAAGCAATTGTTTCGCCTATCAGCCGTCTTATTGGCGTGTTATACAGTGATACCCAGCTAATTGAACAAATGGGGGCTATGCCCGGGGGAGCGGTTCGTCAAGCAAATCTGCGTCTGTTAATGGAAAAGGCTATTCAATATGAAAAAACTAGCTTTACGGGGCTTTTCCATTTTGTTCGTTATATGGAATGGCTTCAAAATCATGGGGTGGATGAGTCAGTTGCAAATCTTGTTCCGGGCGATGACAGTTTAGTGCGAGTTATGACCATACACAAATCTAAGGGATTGGAATTTCCAGTGGTTTTTGTAAGCATGTTGGGACGTAATTTTAACCTTTCTGATGAACGCCAAAGCGTTATCCTTCATCCTGAATGGGGAATGGGTGCTATGTATACAGATTTGGAATTGCGTACTCGTTCCAATACATTAGGAAGGGTTGCTTTATCAGCACTTAAACGCCGTGAAACAATGGTAGAAGAATTACGGGTACTATATGTAGCTATGACCCGTGCAAAAGAAAAATTGATTTTAACAGGCTGTGTAACTGAATTGGAAGATTCACAGAAAAAATGGAAAGAGACACAAGCGGCAATGACAGCAACTGATAATGCTTCTGATATGATTATGCCATTCTATGTCTTGCGAGAGGCAAAATGCTATTTGGATTGGCTAATGCCCTGCGCTTGGAATGAAAACGCGCCAGTTGAAATTCATATATATGAAAATATTCTTGTGCCAGCCAGCACATTTTCACAAGAAATAGTAAAATTTCCAAAATATGAACGGATTTCTGAACAAGACAAACTTTATTTTGATTCTGCTGAGTCAAATCTTCCTTCCAAAATTGCGATATCAGAACTAAAACGTGTATATGCTTTGGAAAGTAGTCCCGACAGCGTGGCTCTAAGTGAGGAGTTAAGCCCGTTTGAGCCTCCCGCTTTCTTTGCGGCATTGACCGCTGGAAATCAAATAACTCCTATACGAATGGGTACAGTACTGCATACTGTGGTGGAACATATGGATATTAATCAGGATTGTGACCGCCCATCCATTAAAAAACTTATTGAAAATTTAGCCACACGTGGACTTCTTTCACCAGAAGAAGCTGAAGCCGTAAACATAAAAAAACTTATTGGTTTCGCGCAATCGAAACTAGCCGCCCGAATGCGAATGGCAAAATCATTCTACAGGGAAGTTCCATTTGTAATAGGTATTTCTTCAGAAGAAGTATATGGTGCTGAGGCACCAGCGGCAACAATTTTGGTGCATGGCATAATAGATTGTTATTTTGAGACGGAGGCGGGAGAAATTGTATTGGTAGATTTCAAAAATGATGCGCGTCACGATATGTTAAGCACCCGCTACGGCACTCAAATGAAAATATATCGCAAAGCATTAGAACAAGCAACGGGCAAACCTGTTACTGAAAGCTTATTTTATAGTTTCGCGCTTGGTGATACTTATGCTGTATAGACAGGTTCTATACTCGTGAACCAAATCTGGAATATGTTTTCATTGTTGATTATGCCGTTACGTAGAATATTTTTTGCCGAACACGGCAAACTATACTTTGTAACACGCAAGACTTATTTGCAAAAAAACGCAATAAAATCACAATAGCACCAGCAAAACCAGCAAAAATTCTTTACAAAAGTTCCGAAAGGGGAATTTCTGAAATGGTAGGGTTAAAGCAATCTGAGTTAAATCATATTCGTGAAGTGGCTTCGTGCCATCAAACGACAGCCAATAAGCTAGGCTCATATGCGGAACAAGTGCAAGACCCGCAAATCAAGCAAATGTTTAGTCAAGCGTCTTCCAAGGCGCGTCAAGCTTCACAAAATTTGATTCAAATGTTGTAAAATCGATTCAAACGTGAAATTTATATAGAATCCGAAAGGGGTAACAAAACCATGCAACAATCTATGCAAGAAAAAGACATTGTATTGGATGTATTGTCAGGCACCAAAGCTAGCTTGAATAGCTATGCAACGGTGATTATGGAAACAGACAACCCGACCTTGCGCCAAACTTTCCAACAAATGCGGGATGGGGATGAAAAATTCCAGTATGACCTGTATAGAATTGCGGCACAAAAAGGATATTACATTACTTCGCCGCAAGCAACACAACAGGATATGCAAAGTGTTAAACAATGTTTATCCACTGGATGTTCACCTTCTGGAATGCAGTAAAAGAGACAGTTACAAAGCATGGTATTAGGGTTCCTAAACACCTGTAGCTTTGTAAACTGGTAGATTATATTTTAGTACAAAAGACAGTGGCTTAGATTTGGCCGCTGTCTTTTGTTTTGGGGAATTTTACAAGAGCAAAAAATCCACATAAAAAACCAGATTCGCGGAATATTTTCTTGCAAATCTGGCTCTTTTTAGTATTTAATTTGTGAGATTCGATGTAATATTATTCAGGAGATTATGAATATTTTACTTTATGGTTCCTGTCATACCTTCTGCAAAGTAGCGTTGCAAGAAGAAGAAAAGCAGTATTGTTGGGAGAGTGGCGATAGTTACGGCAAGCATAATCACGCCAAAGTCCGCCACATAACCTGCCATTAGATTTGAGATAAGCAATGGCATAGTAATGGAATCAGGCGAAATCATAATAATCCTGGGCCAGAGAAAGACATTCCACGTAGCCATAAAAGTAATTGTAATTGCGGCTGCATATGTGGACTTCATTGTCGGTATATATATGCGTATAAATATGCTAAGTTCATTCAGTCCGTCTATCCGTGCCGCCTCAATCATTTCAAGCGGGAACGAGCGGGTGTTTTGGCGAAAGAGCATTATGAGAAATGCTGTTGATAGTGTTGGTAGCATAAAACCAAGTGTTGTGTTAAGTAAATTTAGACTGGCTACTAGCTGAAATAACGGAATCATAACAGCGGCAAACGGTATCATCATTGACAGTAGCAAAATACCCATTAACCTGTCTTTTGCCTTGCTGTGGTAAATCTCAAAGCCATAGCCTGCAAGCGAACATATCACTACAGAAATGAATGTGGCAAGTACCGCATTGCGGGTAGAATTCCAAAATGCCATACCTAAGTCAGTGAGTTCAGTTAATCTTATGAAGTTCTGAATCAAATGTGTTCCCGGTAGCAAAGTGCCACGCAATATATCTGCGTTAGTGTTCGTAGCGGATACAAGCGTCCAGATTAATGGGAAAAGAGAGAAAGCAGAAGCAAGGGAAAGAAACACATACATACATGCCCTCGAAATTTTTACTTTCATCGCCTGTCACCAACCTTTATCTGAATAAAAGCAAGCAAAGCTACAAATACAAGAATCACAAATGACATTGCAGACGCATACCCAATCTGTGGAATTCCTTGGAACGCTGTAGCGAAAATATGATGAGACATCGTTCTTGAAGTAATCCCTGGGTGACCGCCCGTGAGGTTAAATGATTCATCAAAGAGTTGCAATGTACCGTTTGTAGACATTATTGTTGTAAGCAATATAATAGGTTTTAAAAGAGGAACTGTGATTTTCCAAAATTGTTGAAACACATTTGCACCATCAATGCGTGCCGCATCGAAAACGGAACGCTCAATATTTTGTAGCCCCGCTAAATAGAATATCATGTTAAAACCAGTCCAACGCCATAATAGTCCAAGGATGATAATCAATCTTGCTGACCATGTGGAGCCAAACCAATTAAAAGGGGTTTCCATTATTCCGATGCTTATTGCAATTGTATTGACTATGCCACTAACGGCAAACATTTGGCGAAATACAAGGGAGTAAGCGACAAGTCCTACAGCGCAAGGCAAAAATATTGCTGTACGAAAAAAGCCCCTCCCTTTAAGTGTTTTATCATTAAGCATTGATGCAAGAACAAGCCCCAATACTAGCATTAATGGTACTTGAATCACTAAATATAGGAATGTAGTCGCTACTGTCTGGCCAAACTGTGGGTCCTCAAATAAACGAACATAGTTGACGAAGCCTGCAAACCCCATTTGCGCTCCAACACCTGTTTGTAGTGAAAATAAAAATCCTCTAACCATTGGATAGAAGTTCATCCACACGATCAGAGCCGATGCCAAAAATAAAAACGCCCAACCAATCAAGCCTTGTCTCTGGTTTAGGCTAAGTCTAAATTTTTTTCCACCAGTGGGAATTTTATTACTTTGTTCCATTGACCAAAAACCTCCCAACTGCCGTATAGTTACATTTAGGGCATGTTGCCACTAAAAGAAAATGCAGATTTGTGCGGCGAACTTCCGCCAGTTTCCATCGGAAACTGGCGGAAATTTTGACCGCGAAGATGCGTTTTTTTAGTGAGAATACGCTCTAATGTCCCATTTCAAATCGAACGGCGGCTTCTGCTGCTGTTAACGCATCTTCTATGCTCATACCAAGGTTAATAATATTACCTAAGGCAATGTCAATTTGATCCATAGCCGTGTAATGGTGTATACCACCAACAAAATCAGGGATGTTGTTTGAAAATCTAATGATGTCAGCAAAAACTGTTTGTCCACCAAAAAATGGCTGTGGCTCCAGATATATGGTACTTCCAGCGGCAGGCCCCCATGTAGAAAGGGCTCCAGCAGCAGGAAGAAGTATGTCATATAGCTCTGTGCTTCCTGCAAAGGTGTAATTGAGGAATTCAACAGCAAGGTCAAAATTTGCGTTGGATGTTACAGCCCAACTTGAACCACCCCATGAGGAGTAATTTGTTCCACCTGCTATATTCAACCGAGGAATGTTTGTAACTGCCCAAACACCTTCAGGCCCGACATCTTGAATGGTTCCAAGAATCCAGCATCCTGCAAGTGTGGCTACTACATTTTGAGCTGCAAGTGTTCCAATGTAGTCAGACCAATCGCCCGGCAGAATCATTATACCAGCATCAACCATTTCTATAAATCTATCAACAGTCTCACGAAATGCGGGATTATTTACAAAATTGGGTTGTCCATTAGCATCAAACAAGCTTGTGCCTGCTGATTTTACCATAACATCCATAAAGGACGCACCAACACCATATGTGCTGAGCAATGGCATACCTGTTGCTGCCAAAACTTCATGCCCAAGCTCAATAAATCGATTCCATGTGATGTCTGTAAAATCGTCAACAGTCAGCCCCGCTTGCGCAAGAATATCAGTGCGGTAGGCTGTGATTGTCACGCCATTATCAAATGGTACTGCAAAGTTTCTACCATTCACTACTGAAAAATCGGTTTTTCCTGATGCAAATTCAGCAAAATTAATACCTGAATCTGTAAGGTCACTAAAAAGCCCAGGGAACATTAAAACATTGACTTCAAATGCTTGATCCTGTACAAGCATGATATCAGGAAGGAGATGATATTCTCCCGATATGCCAATAGTGGTAAGTAGCATATCAATATCATCCCAAGGCACCTCTACATTGTTGAGTACAAAACCTGGGTTGCTACGTTCAAAAATCTCTGCCGCAACCTCCATAGCAAACATATTAAATGCAGGATCCCAGCTCCAAACAGTAAGCTCATTACTCGGTGGCTGTGATGCAGGAGCAGCAGTATCCTGTCCACATGCGGATAATAACATGGTTGCCATTGCAAGTGCGAAAATCAATACTAATAGCTTTTTCATTTTTGTACCATTCCTCTCAGTTTTATAAAAAATATTTAAGCTATACTCGTGAACTGAAACATTTTCCGCCCATGTGCAGTCTTTTTGCGCGATTGCTTCGTCAGCACCGCCTAGTGTGCCTCTAGCACGCGTCGTTGGTGCTTCCTTGCACTCACGCAAAAACCCTCGCACCTGTGCTGAAAATGTTTCGGTTCACGAGTATAGCATAAAAACCTATGACACTACTACCATAAATTTCTTTGTCACGCTCCTTCTTAATGGTTAATTTACACATGCAGTTTTTACAACAACAGTATATATTAGTTACATTCATGTGAAAATATACTAAAAAGTGTGAAATATTTCAAAACGATTAAAATTATTGAAAAATTGCAAAAACATAACCCAAAATGATATACTGATTAAGAGGAGATGATTTGTATGCCAAGTCCGGTTGGTTTGGTTTTTCATAAAAATAATTTTATTGATTTGTGTATATATCAATTAGGCTACCATAAATGCGATCCCTTACACAGCTATGGCCCTGCCCTTCGTAATAATTTCCTGTTTCATTACATAATTTCAGGAAAAGGGGAACTTAACTCTAAAAATGAAGCGGGGCAAAATCTCATATATAAGCTGGAAAAAGGTCAGGGGTTTATGATATGGCCTAAGCAGGAAAATACATACTGTGCTGATAAAAATGAACCTTGGGAATATTGCTGGATAGAGTTTGGCGGATTAAAAGCCCAAGAGCATGTGTTGCAAGCGGGGCTATCTTTTAACCAGCCCAAATACAAATCACAAAACAAAAAAGAAGCACAAAAAATGAAAGAGGCTATGTTGTACATGGTCAACAACAGGGATGCTTCGGCTCTTGAATTGACCGGGTATTGCTACTTGTTTTTAAGTAGCTTAATAAAGTCAAGTATGTCCCGTAAAGAAACAACCGCAGTCAGTCTTTGGAGTTATTATACCCAGGAGATACTCAATTATATAGAACAAAATTACCAAATAGATATTAGCGTTGAAGATATTGCGGCTTTCCTCAACTTAGACAGAAGCCATGTCAACAAAATATTCAAAAGCACCATGAATACAAGCCTTCGGGATTTCTTGCTAAGATACCGTATTAACAAGGCATGTGAGCTAATGGAAACAACTCACAAAACGATTGGGGAAATAAGCGCGCTGGTTGGGTATTCCAATACATTTAATTTTTCCCGTGCCTTCAAGGCTGTAATGGGAATGCCGCCAAGTAAGTGGAGGTTGCCTGGAAAAATAAATTTGATGTAGTAGACTTCTTCTGAAACTTGCTTGCGCGCCTGTTGAAAAGTTGCATTAAAAGGCATGAGTACTTTTTTCCTCATGCCTTTTCCTTGTTTAGATTATTGAGTTTTTTCAAGTGTTTCCCAGATACCTAACAAATATGAGGCACCCAACGCACGGTCATAAAGTCCATACCCTGGCATGGCTTGTTCTCCCCATATCATGCGCCCATGGTCTGGACGCATTGGGCCAGTAAAGCCAATATCATGAAAAGCCTTTAATATGGCTACTATATCCATAGAGCCATCAGATGAAAAATGTGCGGCTTCTTCAAATGAGCCTTCAGAATGATAAAGCAAGTTACGTACATGGGCAAAATGAATCCGCCCTTTTAAGCTTCTGATAGTACCAGGTATATCGTTTTTTGGGTTGGAGCCTAAAGAACCTGTACAAAGGGTGACGCCATTATATGGTTTATCCACAGCTTGGGTAAGTCGTAGTAAATTGGTCTGATTAGTGATAATCCGAGGCAGGTCAAACACAGGCCATGCCGGGTCATCGGGGTGAATAGCCATTTTTATATCGTACTTTTCACATACATGACCAATTGCCTTAAGGAAATATATTAGGTTCTCAAAAAGCTTTTCTTCATCAACATCCTTATACATTCCAAAAAGCGATTCGATTTTTTCCATACGTTCCGGTTCCCAGCCAGGTAACATATGACCATCTGACTTTTCCTTCATAGAAGAAAACATTTCTTTTGGCACTATTTTGTCGATAGCTGATTGGTCATATGACAGCACAAAAGAACCATCTGGACGTTTTTTTGCCAAATCAGAGCGAGTCCAGTCAAACACAGGCATAAAATTATAGCAAATCATATTAATGCCTTGCTCACCTAGTGCTTCCAGGCTTTTAATATAGGTTTCAATATGCTTGTCCCGTTCACCGTGTCCAGTTTTAATATCATCGTGAATATTTACGCTTTCTATGCCGGACAACTGCAACCCAGCCTCAACCACTTCTTTTTTTAATGCGGCAACTTCTTCCCGTGTCCATACTTCGCCGGGCTGTTTGTTATAAAGTGTGGATACCACGCCAACCACACCAGGAATCTGTTTAATTTGCCAAAGCTTAACTGTATCTGCTTTTGAACCAAACCAACGTAATGTCATTTTCATAGGATTTTTCTTCCCTTCTTATCTGCTATTCCTGTTTTTCTAAAAAAGTATGAGTTAACCACATCTCGCCATTCTAAGGCGTTTTCTAGTTGACGTTCTAACCTGCCACGAACACTGTTATATGCTTCTTCAGGCAAAAGATTTTGCAATGATTCCCATGTTTTGATAAAGTCCTCTACGTCCTCCACCCCATCAAAATGAGTGTCGTAGATATGTTGTATTAAGGTTTTGCCGCTTTGCAAAGCATAATCGTAAGGAAGTCTATGGAAAAACAATAACATATCTTCCGGGCAAGTATTTTTGTTTTCGTACATATCGCGTACATGCGTATGATACTGAGCCGTATATCCTGTGCCTTCTCGGGTTCTGTCTACGCCTATGGCGTTGCTATCTGCACGATGATAGGTTCCCCATTTCATATATTCATACCCGTCCACGCTAGGGCCGTAATGATGATGAATATTTACCATCCAGCCGATTCCAAGCGGGGCGTTATATTTTTCATATGCAAGGCGGGAATCAAGCAACATTTTGCAAAGCGGATTTAGTAAGTTGTCATCATTGCCAAATGTAAGCTTTGCCCATTCTTCTATTATTTCTGAAGCGGTCAAATGCGGATTCCATGCCATTCGTCCAAAAGCATACCAGTTAGCTTGCGCCAGAAGATGTCCTGTCCAGTTTTCGTCATTGCCGATATTTGCCACTGCTGTAATCGCTTCCAGTTCTTTGCCAATCAAATCCAAAGTGTTGCGTGTATCTGTTACAGGATGATTCCAAACTTCTTCCCATTGAACCGGAAGGGCATACATATCTATTTGCTGGCCTGTGTATTCTTGGGTAACTTGGAACTCAATAGCTTGGCGGGTTTTGTTCATTGCTCCTATTAGCGGGGAGTTAGGCTCCCTTACTTGGAAATCCATTGGGCCATGCTTTACCTGCAACACAACATTATCATCAAATTGGCCATCCAATGGGTAAAAATGGTAATAAGCGGCTTTTGGGCGGTCTGTTTTGGTATCTCGCCAATCCTGCATACAATTGTAAACAAAACAACGCCAATAAATTGTGCCACCATGGGGTTTTAACGCCTTGGCAATTACATTTGCACCATCGGCCTGGGTACGGCCTAATGCCATTGGCCCGCTTCTAAATTCTGAATCTGCTTTCATTAGAAAGCCTGCTAAATCTGGAACATAACGGTAAACAGTAGTTGCGGCCTCTTGCCACCATTTTGCCACTTTTTCATCAAGAGGGTCGGGAGTAGAAAGTCCACCCAAAAGCACAGGGCTATCAAAATGTACAGATACAATCAGCCTTACGCCAAATGGCCGGAATATAGCTGCCATTTTTGCCAAATCGGGAAGCATTTCTTCAGTAATAAGTTTGGCACTAAGAGGGGTGACATTTACATTATTAATAGCTATTTGGTTTATACCAACGCTAGCCAATAAGCGTGCATAGTTGGTCAAATGCTGTGGGTCGTAATCGATACGTCCATTTTTGAAGAAAATTGACTTGCCAGCATAACCGCGTTCTATGCTTCCGTCCATATTGTCCCAATGATTTAGAACACGCATTGATACCGCCGGAATTTCCTCTACTTCCTTAAACAAGTCCTTCTCTCCCCGCCGAATGCGAGAAAGAAAGCCATATACACCATATAACAGACCTGATTCACCGCCGCCTGTTATTTTTATGCCATTTTCAAAGGCTTGGAAGTTATAAGATTCCATCGGAATGGATTCAGATAAGGCTAGGGTTATTGTATAGCTCTTATCTTCTGTATCACTTTCCACAAAAAGCTCTTGCAACCCCTTTTTGCATTCATCCATAGCGAAGCCAGTCTCACCAGTTACATTTGGCATTGCGCCATGGGGCGAAACCCTGGGCTGTAACCACGCCCGGCTTTCAAAATTGCTTTTCACAAAAATTCCTCCCTCTTTTTTGTTGCTTGAGAATTCTCATTTTTGGTAATACACCCTAAGGAATGTATAAAAAATAACTTCTCAAATTTTTCGCCCATTCCTAAATGTAAAACATCACTGGAACCGATTATAGGATTTGTTCCAGTGAGTGTCAACGCTAAATAAACGAAATTATCTGGCCATAATTTTTCTAGCAAGTGCAAGTCCCAAGCGCAAAGGCAGAGGCTCAAAACGCCTGGCCACTTTTTTTAGTTCTTTGCGAATGGGTATATATTGTGGGCAAATCTTCTCACATTTGCCACATTGATTACAAATATGTGGACTAACGGGGTTTTTAGTAATGGCGGCGGTGCTTGTTGCGTAAAGGGTCATTCCTGTAACAAAACCTTGCACACAGCTTGTATTATATGCAGAAAAACAGGCCGGTATGTTTATTCCCTTTGGGCAGGGAAGACAATAATTGCAACTTGTGCAATTGATTTTATATGCTTTTCTAAATAGTTCAACAACATTGGCATAAACGGCCATTTCATCATCTGTTAATGTCCTAAAATTGCCAATTGAACGAATGTTTTCTTCCATTTGCTGTAGGGAACTCATACCGCTTAATACAACAGTTACTTCTTCCTGGTTCCACAACCACCAGAATGCCCAATCGGCAGGGGTAAGGTTGGGGTCAGACTTTTCAAACATTTCTACGGCCTGTTTTGGCAGACCCGTAGCAAGCCTACCTCCAAGTAATGGCTCCATAACCATAACTGATATGCCTTTTTCTGCGGCGGCTAGCAAACCTTTTTTTCCAGCCTGATAATTTTCATCATAGTAGTTGTACTGTATCATGCAAAATCCCCAAGGGTAGGATTCGAGGATTTTTAGAAAATCACCACAAGTACCATGATATGAAAAACCTATATTTCGGATTTGCCCTGATTCTTTCTTTTCGGCAAGCCATTGTTCTATGCCCATTTTTCTAAAACTTTCCCATTGTGCGAAATCTGCCACGCTATGCAGAAAATAGTAGTCAATATAGTCCGTTTGTAACCTTTCGAGCTGCTTGTTAAAAAATTTGTCAAAATCACTACTGGTTTTGCACATAATCAAGGGTAGTTTTGTGGCTATATACACATCCTTCCGTTTATTATGTTTTGCAAGGATTCCTCCTAATGTGTTTTCGCTGTTTGGGTAAAGGTATGCTGTGTCAAAAAAGTTTACCCCGCCTTCAATTGCGGCTAAAATCATGCGTTCCGTTTCTGTTTTATCACGCGGAAAGCGCATACAACCAAGCCCCAATATGGAAAGCTTATTACCAGAAATCTTGTCCTCGCGGTATTGCATTTGGTAGTTCCTCCTTTATCTTGGATATTTGTTAGACTATGCCATAACAGAATATCGCACAATCAACAATTCAACCCCTATTTTATCATCCAAAAGTCCTGATTTAATTCGTGTGTCTGTGTCTTGGCAATCAGATAAAGCCTGTAACAAACGGCTTGCAGTAAAATTCAGACTCTGCTTTAAGCACTCACGGACAATAAAACCCTGTATTCCTAATATGTCCGAAATAGCATTTGGAGTCATATTCTTTTCTGCACATACCTTGCATTGCAAAACCATTCTAAATTGCCGCGCCATCATCGTAAGTACCATTAGAGGCTGTTCCTTCATAATTAACATATTGTGGTATTGCACTAGTGCTTTTTCTGTTTTTCCGCCACATACCGCAGCTACTAACTCAAAAATCCGTGCTTCCAATGATTGGGTGCAAACATCTCGTATATCATTTGTGGTAATAGTAGTTCTTTCACCAACGAAGCCAGCAAGCTTGTCTGCCTCAGCGTAAATAGTATCCATATTGCAGGGAACAGTGGCAATTAACTGCCGTACTGCCTCGGCTGGAATTTCCTTGCCTTTCTTTTTGAAAACATTTCCTATCCAACGAATCAGTTCAGATTCGCCTGGGATTTTACATTCTACCACACGCCCTAGTTCAACGATTTTTTTATATAAACGGTTACGTTTATCAATGGTGTTTTCAACAAAAACGAGAATGGTAGTGTCCGGCAAAGTAGGAAGATAGGTAGCTAATTTTTCTGTTGCGTCTTTTCTACCTGTGGTAAGCAGATGTGAATCTTTTACATATACAAGTCTCCAGTCGCTTAGAAATGGCAAGGTGTTGGCCGCATCTATCATTGAATCTATATCAGTTTCCTTTCCTTCAAATGTATCGCGATTCATCATAGCATCTGCGCCTTCCAATAATTTCTCAGCGAACATCCCCGTATAATGTCTTACAAGATAAGGTTCTTCGCCGTATAACAGATATACTGGTTTGAATTGTTTTTTTTTGAAATCATCTTTGAGTTCTTTCATCAAATATCCAAGTCCTTTCTGATTTTTTATGTTTTCCAATATAGTTTAGTTAAATGGCAAAATTCTCAAAAACCTCTTTGCACTGGAATGATTATACCAAATTTTAGCCATTTAAGTTTTATGCTAAGATATATTTTCTTTTAGTGGGAACACGCCCTAAATCTCCAATAAAAAAACCTTTAATGTTACATCCAAAATATGCCGATATTAAAAGTGACTGGATTTTTAACATAGATTTGTTATACTGCTTAAGAGCAAATTTTGCCTGTTTTGCTTAAAACATCACTACTCTTGTTTAAGGGGGAAATATAATGACAGTTAATAACATAGCCTCGAACATCGTTAACAACAATAATGATGTCAATCTTTTTGGAACCAATAATTCCAATAACACCAACTCAGTTTCAAATTCGGCCAATCCATCTGGCTCCAATGCAGCGGCTCCAATTAATATGAATAATTTTGTAGCGGCAATAAGGGGTCATGGCAATCAAATGAGTACTTCTGCCAATGATTTATTGGCGCGCAATCAGTCTGTATTCGCAGATTTGATGGCTACTTCGTCCGATACCAATGCTGTTACCGTAAATGTTGCTAACCAATCACAAGCAAACGCTTCCAGAAATGAAACTATGAATGTAAGCGTCCAACAGTTAGCTACTACCCAACAAAATAGAGGTACAGCACTAAATGCCAGACAAATCAATAATTTTGGAACAAGTACTCACCAATTTACTATTCAAAGCGGTGATACAACACATGAATTTTCCATTGATGTTCGTCTGACGGATTCCAACCGTACAATTCAACAACGTATGGCCGATGCTATTAATAGCCGTAATATTGGCATTAATGCACAGGTACAACTTAATGGAAGCGGTAATAACGAAACTTCAACCTTGTCTTTGGCCTCCCGCGATACTGGTGAAACCAATGCTTTTACTGTTGAAGATTCTGATACTGGAAGTTTGATTTCAACAATGGGCATTGACAATATAACACGCGAAGCACAAGATGCACGATTTACTGTAGATGGCGAAGAACGCACCCATTACAGCAACCAGGTGGAGTTGGGCAATGGTATAAATGCTACGCTTAGAGGAACTACCACTAATAATGTTACAGTCCGCACACAAAATGATAATGGTGCAATAACAAGCGTAATCAATGATTTGGTAAACAGCTTTAATGGTATGCACGAAAACGCTACACGGTATGCGGGCAGAGATACAGGCGCAAGGTCACTATTACAACGTTTGAGTTCCATATCCAGTATGAGTGGGCTTAGAAATATTGGTATTGACCGCCAAAGGGATGGCACTTTACGTATTGATAATGACAGGCTAGCTCGTGCCATAGAAGATGGTTCTGCCGAACGGTTTTTAAGTGACAGGCAAGGCTTTACACAGCGTCTTTCTCAGCTTGGAAGAACTGTAGAAAATAATCCTGAGCAATTTGTAGGCCCTCGCAATCGTCTTGCTCTAGGTGAATCTGGGTCAAACAATAACAACAACAATACGAACACAAACAATAATAACAATAACCAAGAAAATAACTCGGTTACAGTTCAGCCGGGACGCAACCCCGTCAATACTCGCTTTGCAAACCGCCAACCAGGTTTTAATACGGAAGAAGCTTTTGCCAATCAAAATGAACGCGATATGTTTAGAGTTATGATGTCAAGGCAAAATATGCGCATGAATATGGTTGGAATGCTGTTTAGCTGGAGCGTATAAGTTCTATTCTTGAGAGTCAACTTAAAAAAATGTATAATCATAGCCACTTGTGAAATATTAACGCGATTTTGCGTATATTTTGCAAGTGGCTTTTGTTTTGCTATATTGAAAAATTTGCCTAAAAGTGGTGAAAACTTATGCTAAGTTGGATTTATCCGCCCAAATGCGTTTCTTGCTCTACCATACTCCCCCCCACCAATAATGCAGAAATTTTCTTCTGTGAGCATTGTAAACCCCTTTTTTCGCCTATTGAGCCGCCTTTTTGTCCACGTTGCGGATTGCCTTCAACTGCTACTTGTCTATCTTGTTTGGGTAAGCGTAAAATATTTATGGAAAGGCACCGCGCCGCATTCATCTATGATGGAGTGGTTCAAGAACTTATTAGGGAAATGAAATTCCGTAGCCGAAAACGTGCCGCATATGGATTAGGGCATCTTTTGGCAGTTGTTTGTGCCAGTTGGGGAATTGATGGAGATTATATAGTACCTGTTCCATTACACCCTTCCAAGTTAAGAAAACGTGGCTATAATCAAGCCGCTGTTCTTGCGACTCCTATAGCAAAACAGTTGAAGATCACCCACGCCCCACATATGCTTAAACGTATACGCAAAACACCGCCTCAAAGTGGTTTAACCCCATCCGCCCGTGAACAAAACCTGGTCAATGCTTTCGCTTTCAATGCAAAAAAATATAATGTGGAGAATAAAAAAATATTTCTGGTAGATGATATATTTACTACAGGTTCTACAATGAATGCTTGTGCCCAAATGCTTATAAATCACGGTGCTTCAAGGGTGGAAGCTATATCTTTATCAATCGTAGTAAAAAATGAATAATAATACAATAAAAACGCTAATCTAATGTGCCATTCATGCCGATAATTATGTAGAACCAATGAACGGAACGCTTCATAGGTATCTGGCACATTACTGCTTTAGGTGTCATAGTGAAAAAATATGAAAAAAAGACCCTAAAGCACAAATTTGCAACATATAGAAAGGACTGACTTATATGGACATGAGAGTTTCCAATGCTTACAGCACTTATAAAATTTACAGCGCGAGCGGTTCCAAACGCCCCAATAGAGCCGGGTTTTCCGCAGATGCAATCAATAGGGATGCTTTTACCCTTTCGGGTCAAGCCGAAGATTACCAAAATATTAAAAATGCCCTCTCCCAGATACCGGATGTCCGCCAAGATCAGGTGAACGCTATCCAGGCGAGGATTGAATCGGGACAATATAATATCAGCGCGACTGCCATAGCCGATAAGATTTTACAAAACGTGTGACTAGGATGGTGCCACACGAAACTGAAATGAAGGGATACATGGATGTAGACTCTTCTGGATGCGTAAGCAGGGAGGCTTGCGTGTTTGGAGGGGTTTTTTTGGAGGGATTATATGGCAGGTTTAATTAATGAACTCATGGATAATCTTAGTGAACAGGCAGACCGATATGAGGAGCTTTTAGGTTTGTCCCATGAAAAACGGGATACCATTATTGTCAATGATATAGAACAACTTCAAAAGCTAAACCATTTGGAAAATATCCTAATCAGTCAGACCCAAAAACTGGAGAAAAAACGTATCTCCATCACTCAAGATATGGCAATTGTGTTAAATCAAAAGGTTGACGAATTGACAGTCACACGTATTATTGAGTTAATAGAGGGGCAAGCAGAACAACCAGACCTTATTGCAATACGTGACCGTGTGAAAAAAATTCTGGACGAGTTAAACCAAATAAATCAGCAAAACGGGATGTTAATTCAAAACGCCCTTGAATATGTAGAATATTCCACTAATGTTATGCGTAGCCAAATGGGAGGACCACCTTCCAATTATCCCGGCGCAGATGATTATTATTATGACCAGCCGGGTGTGTTTGACACTAAAAATTAACCATGTGAGAGTGAGGTTTTCTTAATGTTTACAGCCTTAAATACAGCAGTCAGCGGTATGAGGGTTGCCCAAGCAGGGTTAGCAATTACAGGCCATAATATGGCCAATGCAGAAATAGCGGGCTTTTCGCGTCAAAGAACAATTCAGCATAGTGCCCCGTTTCGCACATTAGGACACCAGTTAAACGGTGCTGCTAATCAGGTTGGCTTGGGTACAGACCGCGGCAATATACATCAAATCCGAGTACCATTCTATGACACTGTTTATCGTAATCAAAACACAAGGCTTAATTTTTATATGATTAAGTCTGCCGCTGGTCATCAAATTGAGACCATTTTAGGTGAAATGGATGGTGCGTATCGTTTCCAGACCGTTATGCACGATATGTGGAACGCTCTGCAAGAACTTAGCGTTAATTTGGATGGTATTGAAACGCGGGAATTTTTCTTATCTACAGCTGTTGCTTTCCTTAACAAAGCGGAAAATGTTTTCCGCGAATTGCGTGAATATCAATTGATTTTGGATGGACAGGTTCGGGAAATGGTTGCTGATATCAACCAGACAGTGGCCGGAATCAATGTACTAAACCGCGCAATTACCACAGCAGAACTTACTGGGGATATGGCAAATGATATGCGCGACGAACGCAATCGCTTGATAGACCATTTAAGCAGTATGGTTCCCATAGATTATCGTACTTGCCCCACTACATCACGTGTTGATATTTTCGTAAAAGGGCATTCTCTCTTGACTCAGGGTTCTCAAAATACGTTGGGTTTAAGACAGATTTCTCCTAATTATCCATTTGTGGAGCCTGTATTTACAAGTTCACCACGTATTTTGCCAGCAAGTACACCAACCGCGCATTTTACACCGCTTATTGATTATAGAAATGAACGCGCACGTCACGCTACTGGATTTAACGCAACCAATCGCAATGATGGAGGCGCGTTGTTCGCCTTGTTGTCGTCGCGTGGGGCTATGACTGCTACATATCGGGGGATGGGAGCTATTTTTCAACCTGTACCAGCATATGCACGGCCTCCTGCACCAATACCAGGGAGCGATTTTGACACAGCACCAGTAAACGATGCCGCTAATGATGCTTGGGACTTAATTAATAACTTTGCTCCTCCTGGTTTCGATGCAGCGTTTCAAAATTTCTTGGATGAGTTAAATGATTACCGAGATGCTTGGGATGCTTGGGAAGCCGGGCTTTTGGGTGCCCTTCCAGCACCACCAAACTACGAGCAAACATGGACAACAGGTCCAACCCCGCCAAACCCTAATGATTTTGTACTTCCAACTCCTCCAGGCGGCATTCCGCGTGAAAATGAATTAGCACTAATGAACGCATGGCGGGAATATTCAATGGAACGCGAAAACGATTGGCGCAATTTCCAAAGGTTATATCCTGAATCGGTGCAAACTCCAGCAGATTTTAATGCAGGTCAAGATGCTTGGGTACAATGGATAAATGACCGTTTGGTTACTCCCGGTATTCCTTTACCTGCGGCGGCACAGCCATTATTTGACCGTCATGATGCCGCTGATTTTAACTGGCATCATGCTACATGGAGTAAGCAGAACGCATTGGTTCCACGGGTTATGATGCAAATGGATCAGCTTGTTAATAGTATTGTAACTATGCTTAATGATGCTGTGGCTCCTGTTGGTGTCAACAACCATTGGGATTTTGAAAATGCACCTATTGATATGGAACGTTTTCCTTCGCAAACGCCAATCTTTGTGCGCCGTGATAACACTCGTGAAGAAGGATTTATACCGCGCTTTACAGAGCAAGGACTTCATAACCCTGGTTTGCCTGGTGATATGCGTTCACTATATACAACACGTAACCTGATGCTTAATCCAGCATTGCTTGAAGACGGCGGGTGGAACTTGTTGGCATTGTCCCTTTCAGGTGATAACGAAGATACCAACCTTCTTGAGCGGATATTGGAAATGTGGCAATCTGGTGACCCTGATGTAAACCCATATGCACTTGAGTTCCCGGCTGGAAGCGGCCACTTCTTTAATGTGCATGAAGCGTATCAACGGTTTGTTAACGATTTGGCCGTAAGAATGGCAGAGTCCGACAGATTCCTAAACAACCAGTTTTTGCAAACAGTGCAAGCCGATAATAAACGTAATTCCGTTAAGGCAGTGTCCTTGGATGAAGAAATGTCAAATATGATGCAATACCAGTTTTCATACCAAGCGGCGGCGCGTCTCTTTAATGTAATTGACGAAATGATTAACACTGTTGTTAATCGTATGGGGCGTGTAGGCCTATAAATTTTTTTGCAATTTTTACGTTTCTTGGATTTTGTATTTTATGGATTTTTGCACTTATGCACTTTTATAAATTTTTGTCAATTAAATTTCCGCTCAAGTGGGAAGGAGAATAACATTGAGGTCCTCATTTTTTGGATTTAATATAGCGCGAACAGGGTTGAATACAGCGCGTGCAAAATTAAACACAGTAGGGCATAACATAGCCAATGCCGGGATTCATGGCTTTTCACGTCAAGCCACTACAGCACAAGCTCATCAACCGCTTCATTTGCGGGATGGGCGCGGTATGTATGGTACAGGTTCACGTGTTACTAGTATTGTACAAATGCGGGATTCCTTTATTGACCGTCGTTTCTGGGCGCAACAAGGGATTTTAGGAAGACATTCGGCAAAAACGCCACAGTTAGGACTTATTGAAACGATTTTTAGCGATTTGTCTGATTCCGGCGTACTTTCTGCATTCCAAGGGTTCTTTTCAAGGCTACAGGAAATCTCAAGGGAAGCCCATGATTTAACATTCCGTTCCAACACGATAATGGCTGGTGATACCCTTGTAAATATGGTTCGTAACAACGCTCAAGCTTTACAACAGCAACAAAGGGATATAAATGGCGAGATTCGTGCTGTAGTTACTGAAATTAATAGCTTAGGAAGCCAAATTGCTTCATTAAACCGCCAAATACATGAATTTGGATTCGATGGTTCCAATGCAAATGACTTACGTGACCAAAGGGCTTTGTTGGTAGACCGCTTGTCTCAGTTAGTAAATGTAGAAGTACGTGAAAAAGATTTTAGTGCTACAAGTGGTATTGAACATGACCTGCGTTTTTCTGTATTGATTAATGGCTATGACTTTGTTAATCACAGAAGCCATGAATCTCTACGGTTAGCACCACGTCCAGCAAGCGAACGGCGAAGCGAATTTGATGTGCCAGGACTATATGATATTACTTTTGCTAATGGTTCTCCATTTAATATCTACAGCCGTAACCTTGGTGGAATGCTTAGGGGATTGATTGATGTACGGGACGGTACCGCCGGGGTACCCACTAATCTTATTTTCGATGGAACCCTCCCACCCACTTTTGATGCGTCTCAACGTGATACATGGCCTGAAGGATGGAGAAGGGTTTTCCCAGTTTCTTTGCCATCTGGATTTGATGAAAACGACCGCGATACCTGGCCACGTTATCCATCTTCGACTTACAGGGGGATACCTTTCTATATTGACCGCCTAAACAACATGGTGCGTACTTTTGCACAGGCTATTAATGATGGTGTGGATTCACAAAATCACCTTATACCCGATTCTATTGGGCATCGTAATGGTTATGACTTGGATGGCAATCGCGGCCTTAACTTGTTCTTTACTTGGTATGGCGTAGGTGGCGGGACTGGAAACGGTTGTCTTATTGATGGTGATATACCAATATTGGTAGAGCGTGACCCTGTTACTGGCCTTCCGACAACTACTCCGCCCACACCAATACTTGATGCAAATGGGCGGCATATATTTGATTACAGCCGACTTAATGCCTTTAATATGATTATGAATCCGAATTTAATGGCTGATGGTGGAGGACGTTATTTGGCTTCTGCTTCTTCTCCTACAATAGGTGAAAGTAATAATGCCGTTATTTTGGGTCGGGATGGAACCGGAGGTTTTATTGGACTGGCACAATATCCGCGCTTGTTCCGCGAAGGCCGCCTTATTGACTTTATTATTGCGACTTCTAGCCATTTGGCAATTGACTTACAGCAATCGTTACGTTTTGAAGAATCCTATACAGAAATCACCATTGCAACTGAAAATCAGCGTCTGTCTGTTTCTGGTGTAGATATGAATGAAGAATCGCTTAATATGTTACGCTTTCAGTCATTATATCAAGCCAATGCACGGATGATTGCCACTATGAATCAAATATATGACACCTTGATTAATCGCTTAGGAATATAGGTTGGGGCATGTTCCCACTAACGAAATTTTTTTATTAAAAGTAGTATAACAAAATAAGAGGGGAGATTGTGAACCCATGCGTGTAATTAGTGCGATGATGCAAAATACCATGCTACTTAACACTAACCGTAATATGCGTCGGTTAGATTCAATTTATATGCAGTTGCAATCTACTAAGAAGATACAAAGACCATCGGATAATCCGCTTATTTCAGCGCGTTCGTTGAAATTCCGTACCAACATGACAGAAAACCAGGATTTTCAGAACAACGTTGATAGCGGTTTAGCTTGGATGGATGTAACGGAAGCCGCACTTGATAATGTGACTGCAAGGCTGTTGCACCAGATTAGAGATAGATTGGTTGAAGGCGCGACCGGAACCAATCAATTGGAAGATAGGCAAGTTTTCCTTGGACAAATTTCCAGCCTGCTTGACCAAATTGGGCTTGAAATGAATGCTTCTTTTGCGGGCAGATATGTGTTTTCGGGCTGGAGAACAGACCAGCCCCCTACATTCTCGCAAAATAATACGCTTTCGTTTTCTATTACTCAGCAGTTTTCCAGAGCGCATATGGAACAGGCGAGGTCGTTTCAAGTAATGCGCCCAGGGCCAAACGACCCTTTGCCTTCGGCAGAAAGTATTGCGCCAATTGTTCGGGAAATTAATATACTCAAACTGGCGTATAGGACTATTGATGTAAATGCGGGGCAAAATCCTGCGGGAGGACCTGTTATACCAGGCGTTCCAGGTACACTTATTCCTCCCGTTCCAGGTACTCCAACTACTGGTGGTAGTACTGCTATAGGCATTCCGCAGATTCAACTTCCGCCTCCGTTTGAAGTGCATATGTTTTCTGTAAATGACTATTATGCTTATTTGCCATGTAGAGGAATACCACCAACGCTCCCTAACCCTGCTTTCCCTGCAACGATTCCTAATCCTGCTTACATTCTGGGGCAGCCTAACCCGGGCATACCTGCTACAATTGTTAACCCGCTCCATGTACCTGGCGCACCACCTATGCTTGAAAATCCTGATTTTATCGCAGTACGCAACATAGTACATCTTATTCAGGAAACTGGTGAATTGGTATTTACTGCGGAAGCGGCGGCCAATTTCCCATTGGAACCCCAGGATATTACTTATACCAGGACTGGGTTTAACATAGGAGATTTGAATCCAGTGGTGTATTTTACCACTACTCAAAAATTAACACATTTTTCAGAATTAGGACGATTCCCTGAGCAAGCGGGGGTAGCCTTTAACCCGGCTATTGTTCCTCCAACAGTGCAGTTCCCGCTGGAAGTAATTCCGGGATATGATGTTGTCCAGCTTGTTTCGGCTAATAATAATCGGGTTCAGTTGGCGTATAGGGGTATGGATATGGATGGTATGACCTTCCATTTTCCAGGTCAAGTTGATGCTTTGGGTCAACCTGTAAACGCTTCTATGCTTGACCCAACTGCTCCACCTCCTATACCTCCGGCTCTCCCTGCTACAATTGATTTCTTCCAGACGCTTAGTCCTACACCAGGTGTACCTCCCACTGCCGCTGCTATTGCCGCGTTAGCTGATGGTGAAGTTATGTTTGACCCTGATACGGGTATACTATGGATGAATAACAATACTGCCGCCGCTTTTAGGGGTGTGGAAGTTCATTATGAAAAGGATACTTTTGAGCGGACTGATGTTGTACCTACTGCCAACCCGCTTGTACGCGCCACTGGCCCACGCTTGGTAGGACATGACTTTGATATGGAAGACCAACTGAAAATATATCAGTTTGGCTCCAACACTGTACTTCCGGTCAACACTCTGGCCAAAAATGTTTTCACTGACAAGTTGTATGCAGATTTGCGTCGCTTGGTTGACTTTGGTAATTCTCTTGAGCCTACTTGCCGGGATTTGTTACGAGAAATATACAGTGCGCAGTTTGGCTTAACAGGTGAAATGCTAGAACAACGCGTTGACCAGCACTTAAGCGATGAGAGAGCGCGATTTAACTATGCAATATTCAACCGCTTTAATAATATGCTTCATTTGATTGACGGTCATATATCAAATGCTACTCGCGAACACACCGATTTGGGAAGCCGTGGGCGTAGGTTAGAACTATTGCAAAACCGCTTGGAACAGGATGAGGGAAGCTTATTCCGTCTGCTGTCCCGCAATGAAGACGTTGACATTACACAGGTACTAGTTGCGCAAAGTTCGGCTGAGGCCGCTTATATGGCTTCTCTACGGGTAGGAATGCACATTATACAAACAACTATGATGAACTTTATTGGTTCCCGTTAGGGCGTGTCCTACTGACTAAAATACCCTAAGCAAAAAGGGTAGAATGCGGCAAAATGTTATAAAAAAGCAAAATAGAGCGAGATGTGGCAAAAAAGCGAATCTTTAAGGAGTAGTGGTGTAGTGCAATTAGAAACCAAATATTTTGGTATTATCGAATATGACGCGGAAGCTGTAATTCGCTTTGCGGAGCCAATGCTTGGCTTCCACGACTTAACAAGATTTTTGTTGCTTCCTGGTGATGCGCCCAACGATTTATTTTACTGGTTACAAAGCATTGAAGACGGGGAAATAGCTTTTGTTTTGCTGGATGTGTATCAGGTTCTGCCAGAGTACAACCCTCTGGTAGAACCTGAGGTTCTTGAGTCCTTGGGTCAATTGGAAGGCAATGTACTAGAGATTTACAATATTGCTGTGGTACCAGAGGATTTCAAGCAAATTCGCGTTAATTTGAAAGCACCTATTGTGATTAACCCTAATACCCGCTTGGGGTTACAAGTTGTAGTAAATAATGAAGAATACGGCGTGCGCCACTATATCTTTGATGAAATAGACCGGCAATCCGTGACAGGCAGGTGATGGGTATGCTAGCACTTACGCGAAAAAAAGGCGAATCAATAATGGTGGGGGATAATGTAGAGCTTATTGTATTGGGTGTACAAGGCGAACAGGTAAAGCTAGGCATAATCGCGCCCAAAAGTATATCCATTCATCGCAAAGAAATTTTTGAACAAATTAAATCTGAGAATCGCGAGGCTGCAAATTTGGCTAATTTGTCGAATGTATCAAATGCTAATTTTGCAGCAATCAAAACTCTGAAGATGAAAGATAAAAAGGATAAAAAATGAAATATTTTTGTAAAAATATTTGTAATATTTGTAAAAAATGAAACATTAAGTTTGAAAGATAAACAGAGAGGGGAATAGTTGCAAATGCGTGTTACCAATTCTATGGTTCACAATATGAGCCTTGTTAATATCGGGCGGAATATGCGTAATTTGGAGCGTTTGTATGAACAGGCAAATACTACCCAGCAAATTAGCCGTCCGTCTCAAGACCCGCTTATTGCTACCCGTTCATTAAGATTTCGCACCCGCCTTTCAGAAGTGGAACAGTTTCAGCGCAATGTAGAAAGCGGCCATGCTTGGATGAATGTTACTGAAGCGGCATTCTTCAACTTGCATGAAATTTTGGTATCCATGAAAGAACGTATTAATGAAGCCGCCAGTGACCATACCAATATGGACAATAAACTTGATTTGATTAAGGATATTGAAAACTTAAAGCGTCAAGTTTCTATGGAGATGAACCAAACTCATTTAGGACGTTATGTATTTGCTGGATGGCGTACCGACCAGCCACCAGTATTGAACACAGCGCGTCTAGGTATGAGTTATCAGATACGGCAAGTTTTTAATGCCGCTGATATTGAAACTACTCGTTCGATACAACGTCTTCCGATTGGTTTGAATCCTGAAGATTCTTCAGGAATGCCAATAGTGCGTGACCCCGTAAATATTATGAAACTGCCATATAGAACCACACCAGGGGTTAATGGTACAGGAGTAACATTTGGTACACCAAATGCTGACGGATTAATCACTCCTGTTCCGGGCGTACCTGGATTTCCTGCTACTGGTGGTACTGTAGGTGCAGGTACCCTTCAAGACGGGTTGGGTATTTTTAGACCTGACGGCACACCTTTTACTATTCGTGTAATAGATTTTGATGCACTAGACCTCACCAGAGACCCTGCTACTGGATTGGCGAATAACCCAGCTGATGTTCAAACTTTCTTGGATGCTTATAGGCCGCCAGACGATGGGCAAACCATTCATTTTATACCAACAACAGGCGAATTAGTTTTTGGTGATAGGATATCAGGTGCTTTTGATGATGGAGTGCAGGTTGTATATGAAGTAAGCAACCTTCAGCAAGGCGATTTGAACCCACTGGTGTATTTTGATACCATTGCGTTATTGGAGAGATTTACTGATTTAGACCGTTTTCCAGACCAAAGTTCGGTTGCAGAAGCACTTGCCGGGATTGACGGGATGGTTCTTCCTGGTGGAATATTCACCCCTACCCCGCCTATTCGTGACCGTGGTACTTTAGAATTTGATCCACCTTATGTTATCACTCAAAATGTTGTTCTTCCGGCTGAAGGTAATGTATGGCGTATGACATATGGAAATATTGATGGCGGCACCGAAAACTTTACTTTTATTCTGCCTCCGCCACCGACAACAGTTGTTGCTCCAGTTGTTGCCCCTGTTGTAGACCCTGCTACGGGTGTAGTGACTTTTACTCCAGCCGAAGCGGCGGCTCTTAGAGCTTTTGTTGCGGCGGGAGGAACCGTGCAAGTCACTTATGATAAAACAGAATTTGCTGTTAATGATCTTATACCTACTTCAAACCCTAACGTAGTATCGGCACTTGGCCCGCACTTCGTGGGCGAATTCCCACGTATGGATACCCCAATTATGTACGAATTTAGCAATGGTTCTTCGGTACAGGTCAATTCTTTGGCTGTGAATACGCTTACCGATAAAATGTTTGCTGATATGCGCCGCTTGGTTGAATTTGCACAGGGAATAACCGTTTCAAGCCGTCAAGAAATAATTGAATTTTTCAGAGACAACCCAGACCCTAACTTTCAAAATCTACATGGGGACGATTTGGAAAGAGCAATTGAAGAACGGATAGCGGACGAACAAGCTTATGCACGTGGTGCTTTGCATTCCCGGCTTAATAATATGTTAGAACTGATTGACCAACATGCCACTCAGATTACAGCACAGCATACACATTTGGGCAATCGAATGAATCGGGTGGAAATGTTTGAAATCCGTTTGGAAGACCAAGAAGGCGATTATACCCGCTTAAAATCAGAAAATGAAGCGGCGGATATGACGCGGGTACTTATTTTTAAGGCTAGAGCCGAAGCGGCGTTTACAGCAGCATTGCAGGCTTTTGCGCAAATAAATGACCTTTCACTTGTGCATTTTATATAGGTTCTATTGAGTAATTTTTACAAGCAAAAACGCGGACAAAAAGCGTCCGCTATGAAAAACTGCAAGTTGAAGCCAGTAGGTTAAGTTAACCACTGGCTTTTTTATTTCCATCTGTATTTTGTAATGTCATTTAATATAGAGGTATCCTTGATTGTTGCAACTTACTATTGTAGTAGTAGCTTGATGGATGTTTATCCGTCCAGAATTCTATTTTCCAGATTTGTTTATTGGAAGCGGAGTATGGTATATTAAAAGGTACGGTACTTACAAATAATAACACCGAATATATGATAGTGATTGCACTATTTTACACCTTCATATAGATAGTGTCAATGTTTTTCATTTTTCTTTAGAAGGTGGATGTTATGGTTAGTTTTGCTGAAAGATTGAAAATGCTTCGCATAGAAAAATCCATTACCCAAAAAGCAATAGCAGAATATTTAGGCATACAAGAAACTTCCTATCAACATTACGAATATGGCAAACGTACACCTAATCAAGAAACAACAATCAAACTTGCCGATTATTTCAACGTATCCCTTGATTATCTTGTAGGACGTTCGGATGTTCATATGATTGCTAATTTAACTCGAACAAAATTTGCTGAAAGATTGGAATCACTCCGCATAAAAAAAGCCACTACTCAAAGGGAGATAGCCGAGTACCTTGATATACACGAACGGACTTATCAAATGTACGAACATGACAAACGTGAGCCAAGTCATGAAACTACAATTAAAATTGCTAATTATTTCAATGTATCCACAGATTACTTGTTAGGAATTTCGGACAACCCAGAACGGCAGTAGAAAATATCTTACAAAAAAGTTTGTCATAAAAACTACAAGTTGAAGCCAGTAGATTAAGTTGAGACTACTGGTTTTTTTATACTAGGGCGTGTTCCCACTAGCTTTTCATAGTCTTTTCTCACTTTCATCATTATGATTCAAAATTACATATTTGTTCATTGGAAGCAGAGTATGGTATATTTAGAGATTAGGAATTATTCTGCTTTGTTAGGAAATGATTTTCCTATATCTTATTGTATAAGGAAAAACATTTCCAGTCAAGCGTTTTACATAATAATTTTTGGTGGTGATAATGTGGCTTTATTTAATGAACGTGTAAAATATCTTCGAATCAAGAATAATATTACCCAAAAAGCTATAGCCGAATTTCTTGGTACTACTGAAAGAGGCTACAGAAATTACGAAATAAACAAATCAACCCCTAATTATGAAACACTCCTAAAACTTGCCGATTACTTCAATGTATCAATTGATTATCTTGTGGGACGTTCAGATAATATTGGAAATGAAAATACTGCACGAGCAAAATTTGCTGAAAGACTGGAATCACTCCGCATAAAAAAGGCCATTACTCAAAGGGAGATAGCCGAGTACCTTGATATACACGAACGGACTTATCAAATGTACGAACATGACAAACGTGAGCCAAGTCATGAAACTACAATCAAAATTGCCAACTATTTTAATGTATCCGCAGATTACTTGCTGGGAATCTCAGACAAACCAGAACGGCAATAGAAAAGACGCTCCAGTCTTGGAAACGTCTTTGGGGGTTACAATTGTGAATTTAACAAACCGCGTCGAGAAGTCCCCCGCCTATAAGGCGGCGGGATGAATCGGTGTCTATTGATTTTAGGTTTCCTGTAACGCAGAGCGTATTTCAAACATATCCCATTCCTCTGGAGTCAACTCGGATTTTTCAATACCTTTTTTCTTGCAATAATTAATCACCGCATGGAAATCATAATCGACAATTCGATTTTCGTTCGGTCTAAAGTCTACATATCCACCGGCTTTAGCGGCGGCATCGTCTAAGGTAAGACCATTGTATCTGTCATCGAACATCTAAATCTCCCTCCAATTACTGTGTTTATAATACACAAGTCCACAAAATATTTCAATGATATTATTTATCTATCTATTAATCATCTCCAAGTCCACTCCAAATTGGAGCAGGTTTTATACCAATTATTTCATATTTAGATATTTGAATATTTTATGAATAAATTTTTATTTTTCTATTGACACGTGCTTTTTATCTATGATACAATCCTTGACTTTTCTTGCAATGATTGCTATAATACCAGGTGTTGTTGTGGCAGTTTTACTTTTCGTTGGTTTATGCCCTATCCGACGTTAAGAAAATTGTCATGTTGTGTTGTGTATTTGGTGAGCGAGGTGAATAATTTGTTTGAACGAAGAGATGTAGCGCATGTACGCAACGACATTCAAAAAATTATTGGAAGCAAGGTAAGGTTAGAAACAAATAAAGGACGGCATAAGTCAGTTATAAACCGTGGTATTGTTACCAATGCGTACCCCAGTATTTTTACTATCCAGCTTAACGAAGGCCCCGATCCATCTCGCAAGCTATCTTTCAGTTATACGGATGTGCTTACCAATACAGTTGAAATAACGCTTTGTGAGTAATTGCCAAAATTCAATAGACAGGCATTAAAAGAAAGCCTCCAGCATATATTGTAATGCAATATGCTGGAGGTTTTTGCATTGACCTCCATATTAAGGAATAGGCGCGAAATTTGGGAAGTTATTTTTCAGACATTCCTAAGGAGGGATTTTCAAATGTCCAACGAACTGGTTCGGGAAAAGATATTTTTAGACCAAAGTGTAGGCAAGGAAAGCACACAAATACTATTGGAAGGCGATATTATTGTGCCTGACGTAAAGCCAGATATGGCTTTGCTGTTGCAGACAGAACCACGGGTAACAATCGAACGACTTGAAGTAGTAGCAGACAAGGTCAACTTTGTGGGCAATTTAAGCATTGCAGTAATGTACATTGCCAAAACTGCGGAAAAATCGGTACATACTATGACTTTATCATCACCAGTGGATGATTTTATCAACATGGACGGGGTAGCAAAAGACCATTGGGTAACAGCAAGAGCCGAGATTGTTAACATTGATTACAAAATGTTAAACGACCGCAAACTCAACTACCGGGCAATTGTTGATGTCACTGTAACGGCTGAGCGTTCCGACGTACATGAGATGGTTGTACATATTCATGATGTATCAGAAAGCCAACTGCTAAAAACTCAGTTGGGTATTAACCGTACTGTAGAAAATAAATTCGACAGATTTTCGGTAAAAGACCAAATAGCTATTCCCAGTAACAAACCCAATATCCGTGAAATATTGCAATGTTCTGTTCATGTACGCAACAAAGATGTACGAGTAAACGCTGGTCGAGTCAATATAACTGGCGAACTTCTGCTTACAACATTATATCGTGGGGACAACGACGACATACTTATAGAATTTATTGAGAACGAGATTCCTTTTAATGCGCATTTGGATGTAAGCGGCGCGGCTGAGGATATGTTTGCAGATGTGGTTCTGCAAATATTCGACCAATATATTCAGGTACGACAGGATGCAGACGGCGAAGACCGCCAACTAGAAGTAGAAATTAGTGTGGGTGCGTTGATGAAGGTGTATAGCACTGAAAGCTTAGAAATTTTAGAAGATGCCTACATTATTAGTCAATCGCTTAATTTTATTAAAGCAAAATTGCAATATCCTCATTTGGTTTGTCGTAACCGCAATCAAGCACCAGTAAAGGAAATTATCCAGCTTCCTGACAATGTGCCGGATATGTTGCAAATTTTCCGAATAAAAGGTACTGCACGTTTGGATGAAGTCAAAATTGCGGATGACAAAGCCACTGTCGAAGGTATTATTGACGCCGACATACTATATGTAGCCGAAAGCGATTCTATGCCTTTGTATTGCCATCAAACCGTAATACCCTATAAGCAGACTATTGAGGCCAAAGGCGCGACCTCAGACATGCTTGTAAATATTGATATTTCTATTGACCATGCTTCATTTAACTTGCTAAGCGGGCGTGAAACGGAAGTTCGCTTCCAGTTGACATTTAATGCTCAAGTCACAGAAGAAAAAGAAGTTCATGTTATAAACCATATTGAGTTTAGTGATATGGATTTAGAAGAACTAGATAAAATGGCAAGCATGACAGTATATGTGGTGCAGAGCGGTGATACCCTTTGGACAATCGCAAAACGTTACAATACCGCAATTGATGAATTGGTATCAGTTAATGAACTGGATGGTCATAGCCTGTCACCCGGACAAAAGTTGCTTATTTTGAAAAAAGTTGGGTAGTAAAGGATTATACATGAGTAATAAATAGCTTTGTAGTAAGTAAATGAACAAAACAACCACTTCTAAGCCATATAATTAAAGGCGTATGAAGTGGTTGTTTTTTTAGAAAAATTTGAACTCCACGTTCAAATTTTTGACGAACGATAACGAATTTGTTATCATTGTTGGACAGGGAGGACTATTATGTACAAAGTAAGGTTTTACCGTGACAGAAACGGTAATTCAGAAATTGTTGATTTTTTGGATAAAATGAAGGAACGTGGCAAAACGAGCAAATCTGACCGCATTAATCGTAACAAAATTCTTACGTATATAGGTGCATTGGAGCAATATGGAACGCGTATAGGCGAACCGATAGTAAAACACATAGACGGAGATATTTGGGAACTTCGTCCCCTTGCAAACCGAATATTTTTCTTTTACTGGAAAGACAATAAGTTTGTGCTATTGCACCACTTTATCAAAAAAACAAAGAAAACGCCACCAAGGGAGATTGAGCAGGCACGAGTAAAAATGAACGATTTTATTGAAAGGCATGGTGAATAGAGTGGAAAAAACTAAAGTCATTGACACATATTCAGATTATATGAACGACGAAACAAGAGTAAGCCCTGCGGAGCGTGAGCGTATAAATTTTGAAATAGCTTTAATTGGAAAAATGATTGAAGCACGAGAAGAAAAAGGCTTAACGCAAAGAGAACTTGCTGAAATTTCAGGCATAAAGCAACCCGCTATTGCACGGATTGAAAGTCTTAAAACGACACCACAAATAGATACGCTATTTAAGGTTCTTTACCCACTCGGATACACGATTGAGATTGTACCTGTCAAAAACAAGAATGCACCTGTTATCTGAATCAAGTGATAACTTATCTAATTGGAAATCGGCTCCTATTTTTTTGCAGTAGGAGTGTATATCTGCATCATAGTTTTCTTGACAAACCCTTTTCTTCTAGCCTAAAATAATGGATGTGACACTAGTGAATGCTTTGTTAGAATTCTTCAATGGATTTTTTCATTAACCATTCAAAAACCATTTAGCATACGGATTTTTAAGAAAAAGGAGATGCCTTAATCATGATGCGATACGAATTCAGCACGATTGAAAAGAAATGGCGGGCTTATTGGGATTCAAACCCCATTCAGAATGAAAAATCTGATAAGCCCACCCACTATTGTTTGGATATGTTCCCATACCCGTCGGGGGAAGGGCTTCATGTGGGGCATTGGCGCGGTTATGTGCTTAGTGATGTACTCAGTCGCTATAAAATATTGCAAGGTTATCATGTTTTGCATCCTATGGGATGGGATGCCTTTGGGCTTCCTGCGGAAAACAATGCCATTTTGAACGGCATTCACCCGGCTACTAATACAGCAGAAAATATAAAGACTTTTCGGCGGCAACTACAGGAAATTGGCGCGGTATACGATTGGAACCGAGAGGTGGATACCACTGACCCTGATTATTACAAATGGACACAATGGATTTTTGTGCAAATGTTTAAGAAGGGACTTGCTTATGAAAAAGATATGCCCCTTAACTGGTGTCCAAAATGCAAAACCGTGCTTGCAAATGAAGAATCCCAAGGCGGCGAATGCGAACGTTGTCATTCTCCTGTAACAAAAAAGAATTTGCGTCAATGGATGTTGAAAATTACTGCATATGCCGACCGTTTGTTAAATGATTTGGAAAGCTTGGATTGGTCAGATAAGGTTAAGAAAATGCAGGCCGATTGGATTGGCAAAAGCTATGGTGCCGAATTGGATTTTGAAGTACCAGGTTTTGACGAAAAAATCAAGGTTTTTACCACCCGTCCAGACACTTTGTATGGAGCTACGTTTATGGTGCTTGCGCCAGAACATCCTCTTGTAGAGAAATTATGCAAGACTTACGAAGATTGCGAGGCTTGTGGAGCTTGCGGTGATAACAATGAATCTGAAACCGGAAATGAAATCAAAGCTTATGTTCAACGGGCGGCGACGCGTTCTTCGGTTGACCGTATGGCGGACAAGGAAAAAACAGGCGTGTTTACAGGTTTTTATGCTATTAATCCCTTGGATAAGGCAATGCAAATGCCTATCTGGATTTCTGATTATGTTTTAGCAGATTATGGCACAGGTGCGATTATGTGTGTTCCTGCCCATGATGAACGTGATTTTGAGTTTGCGAAAAAATTTAATTTGCCTATTAGACAAGTTATCGCGCCTAAACCAGAAAACCAAAACGCATCTGAATCTTTAATAGTAGAGTCAGCAGAGTCAGCAGAATTAACAGAAGCATTTACTGGCGAAGGCGTAATGGTTAATTCTGCAAAATTCAATGGCTTGCCTTCAAAACAGGCACTTGAAGAAATGTCTGAATATGTCGAAAATCAAGGCATCGGTAAACGAGTGGTCAATTTCAAATTGCGGGATTGGGTTTTTTCACGTCAACGCTACTGGGGTGAACCAATTCCTATTGTTCACTGCGATTCTTGCGGTGCAGTTGCCGTGCCTGAAGAACAATTGCCCGTACTGCTTCCCAATGTGGAGTCATATCAGCCCACCGATACCGGAGAATCACCTTTAGCGGCTGTTACAAGTTGGGTTAATACCACATGCCCAAAATGCGGCAATGCGGCTAAGCGCGAAACAAACACTATGCCCACATGGGCAGGTTCGTCTTGGTATTTTTTGAGATATGCCGACCCACACAACAAAAACGAATTGGCCAGTAAAGAAGCTCTTAACAAATGGCTTCCTGTAGATTATTATGTTGGCGGCGTGGAACATGCAGTATTGCATTTGTTGTATGCACGGTTTTACACAAAGTTTTTATATGATATTGGTGTGGTGGAATTTGAGGAGCCTTTCATAAAATTATTCAACCAAGGCATGATTACGCGCAAAGGTCAAAAAATGGCCAAATCAAAGGGAAATGGCGTATCACCGGATGATATCGTTCGGCAATATGGTTGCGACGCTTTGCGTATGTATGAACTGTTCGTAGGGCCTCCTGCGCTGGATAGCGATTGGGATGATAGTGGAATTGAAGGTGTATTCCGATATCTTGGTAGAGTGTGGAAGCTTTTTGTTCAATACAAAGATAATCCAATTGCACCTACGCCTGAATTAATCCGTCTGCGTCATACTTTTATACGAGATATTTCACAACGTCTGGAAAATTTATCAATGAATACAGTGGTAAGTGGGTTTATGGAACATACAAATTCTTTATCAGAATTAGCAAAAAAATCTGGTGGGATTGATACAGAAACCCTTGATGTTTTTGCAATTATGCTTGCACCATTCGCGCCTCATTTGGCTGAAGAATTATGGCAAATGCGCAAACATACAACCTCTGTATTTGCAGAACATTGGCCAACTTATGACGAAACGCAAATTAAATCAGATACCATAGAATTAGCCCTGCAAGTGAACGGGCGTTTGCGTAAACAAATGACGGTGGAAGCCACTGCAAGCAAGGAAATTGTATTAACCACAGCCAAAGAAGAATTATCAAAATGGCTTGAGGGCATGGAAGTTGTAAAAGAAATCTATGTTCCAGGGCGGATTGTAAATATTGTTGTGAAATAAAAGCCTGTCTAAAGGGGATATAACAATTTGAAAAAAATATATGGCTTAATACTCAAAACACTTTTGTTGGTTTTTATTGGGCTTACTGTTACAGGATGTGAAGGTGCAGATTTATTTGTCGGTACTACTGATATTTCGACTAATAATCATTGGAGATTTACTGCTAGGCGGGCAAATGGTCAGCAGACACTTACTCGCTCGCTAAATCAAGAAGATTTGCGCAATTTCACTGTTAACAGTACTATTGAGAGTGGCGAAATGTTTTTGATATTAAGCCAGGGAGGAAGTCGGCAAACCATAAATCTTGGTGGAGGAGAAATGACTCTTTCTGCTGATGATATTGGATTAGATGAATTTGAGCCAGGCAGTATTAGGATGCAGTTGGATTTTGTTGAAGCACGTGGGGCGACTGTGTATATTAGATGGCGTTAGCCCCAATATGTTGGCAGTTATTTATACTCAAGAGCGAAAACTAAAGAAAGAAGGCGAGAAAGAAAATGACTGAAAACTTAAATCCCTTTCTTACAGCGCAACAACAGGTCAAAGAAGCATGTGACCAATTGAAAATGTCAAGTTCGGTATACGAAATATTGAAAACACCACAGCGTGTACTAGAAGTTTCCATTCCTGTAAAAATGGATGATGGCACAGTAAAAGTTTTTACCGGATACCGTTCTCAGCACAATGATGCAGTTGGGCCTACTAAGGGCGGAATCCGCTTTCATCCTGGTGTAACTCGCGACGAAGTTATGGCATTGTCAGTATGGATGACATTCAAATGCTCAGTAACGGGCATTCCTTATGGTGGCGGCAAAGGCGGCGTTACTGTTGACCCTTCAAAACTTTCCCAGCGCGAGCTGGAACAACTTTCCCGAGGATACATACGGGGAATTTACAAATTGCTTGGAGAAAAAGTGGACATCCCAGCTCCTGATGTAAACACCAATGGGCAAATTATGGCTTGGATGGCCGACGAATACAACCTTCTTACGGGAAAAAGTGCTATTGGTGTGGTAACAGGCAAACCTATTGCTTTTGGTGGTTCAAAAGGGCGCGAAGCGGCTACAGGATTGGGCGTTACCCTTACTATTCGTGAAGCATTCAAAAAGCTAGGCATAAATATGAATGGCGCAACCATTGCCATTCAAGGATTTGGTAATGTGGGGACTTTTGCCGCAACAACTTGCGTAGAACGCGGCGCGAAAGTTGTAGCCATAAGCGAAATAGATTGTAATATATATAACCCTGAAGGTTTTGATATAACTGCATTATTAGCATTCCGCAAAGAAAAAGGCACAATCAAGGGTTTTCCAGGCGCGAAAGATATCAGTATTGCAGATTTTTGGGCATTAGAAGTGGATGCTTTGATTCCAGCCGCGCTGGAAAATGCTATTGATGCTAATTTAGCAGAAACAATTCGTGCTAAGTTAATAGCAGAGGCCGCCAATGGCCCTATAACCTTGGATGCCGACAAAGTACTTGAAAATAAGAACATTTTGGTAATACCTGATATTTTGGCTAATGCAGGTGGCGTTACTGTTTCCTATTTTGAATGGGTTCAAAACCTATATGGTTACTACTGGGATAATGAGGAAGTTCACAAAAAAATGGAAAAGGCCATGGTAAATGCTTTTGACGCGGTGTATGGAGTAAAAAATGAATATAACGTCCCATTTCGTACCGCCGCCTATATGTATTCAATCAAACGAATCGCAGAGGTAATGAAATTACGTGGCTGGGTGTAGAGGCTTATTTGACGATTCAGTTTGATTATCTTGATTAATTTGATTTAGTTTGATTGCGAAAAATCCGTTTATGTTTCGTATAGGATGACAAATACGAAACATAAACGGATTTTTAATGTCCACAAAAATAATTTCAATACAAAAAAGTGGATAAAATCTAGTTTTTAAGCCGTTTGTAAAATTTCTAAGAAAATTTTCTAAGAAATTTTCCGCGGAAGTGTTGACAGGAATAAAAGTCCGTGGTAAGATACGTCTCGCCCCCGCAAGAGGGGCATGTTTCACTCAGTTGGGAAATAACTCAGGAAATAACTGAGTGATAAACAAGATAAGCAAAATGAATCAGCAAACGCACCTTGAGAACTGAATAATCATGAAAAACACACAACCCAAATTCTTTAGAGTTTTTGCAAGAAAAACACAAAGAATCAAAAAGTAGTATTTTAATGAAGAAAGACCAGCGAAGCAAAAGTTGTTTTTAGATGTATAGCACATTTAGAAACAGAGCAAGCTTCAAACTTTAACATGAGAGTTTGATCCTGGCTCAGGATGAACGCTGGCGGCGTGCTTAACACATGCAAGTCGAGCGGAG
>Ga0123355_10000392_pt1 | contig 56844 bp, 48 predicted proteins | sample TergutEmb28metaG_3_FD_89872 | JGI IMG/M metagenome (GOLD analysis project Ga0123355, IMG submission 89872) | Embiratermes neotenicus P1 segment gut microbial communities from Petit-Saut dam, French Guiana - Emb289 P1 | ecosystem: Host-associated > Arthropoda: Insects > Digestive system > Gut ... | reverse complement strand
TCACTTGCCGTACCGTGCGGCTATGGGTAATATACTCCCAACATATCTTGCAAGTGGACGAAGGAGGAATCCGAAAACGTCGCGTCTTGAAGAATATGAGGAAATATTGTACACTATGTGCGCTACGGTGGCAGGGTTTCCTGTGCTTTGGTGGATGCGCTTACATCCATTTCAGCGCCGTGTAGATGTTTTCCGACATTTACGCGGCTCCGTAGTTATTTTATTTATTTGCTTTTACGGCAGTTTGGTTTTGCCGCTGACCTTTCTTGATAGTATATTATCACATGTTTTTTGTTTCGGCAATGTTTTACAATATATTTTGTAAAATTTTTTGTGAAAGCCCATCAACATAAAGGCGTTGAGCGAAGCCCCGCTTGTTTTAATTCTCGAAGGGCGCACGACAGTATTGACTTTGGTACTGTATAAGTGCGCTCGCTCACTTATAAACATATTGTATTTACAAAAACCACGCTTGTAAACAACGCTATGAATTTTTACTAAATTGAATAGTTGAGTTATAATATTCGTAGATAGCATTCTGCATTAGAAATCTGGAGGAGCGAAATTATATGCTTGGTATAGGAATGTTTTCATGGTTTAGTTATGATTTACCAATTCAAGAAAGATTACAGCTAATAAAGAGTGCAGGATTTGACGCAACAGGCTTGTGGTGGAGCGGAGATGACAAAAATAATCAACCGGATATGACAAGGAAAATTGGACTTAAAATTGACAATATTCACACCCCCTTTAATAATCCACATCAACTTTGGCTTGACGGTATAGACGGAGAAGATTATAAAAATATGCTCATTTCGTGCGTAGAAGATTGTAAAATTCACGATATATCTGTTGCAGTAATTCATCTCACATCGTTCAAAGAAAATGTCGGTGTTAGCGATATAGGCTTAAAGAGGATTGGTAAAATCATTGATATTGCTGAAAAAATGAATATAAAGCTTGCTTTTGAAAACATTAAAACTCTTGAGCATCTTTCTGCCGTATTTGAAACATTTTCTTCTCCGAATATTGGTTTCTGCTATGATAGCGGACATGAAAATTTTATGCACCCTAATGAAGATTGTCTTAATTTATATGGAGACAAATTAATCGCATTGCATATTAACGACAATTTCGGTGACGGTGACACACATGTTCTGCCATTTGATGGGACGATTGATTGGCAGGATAAAATGCGGAAGCTAAAACAATGCAAGGATGTTGATTATTTTACTTTGGAAGTTGATTGGAATAGGAATCACGAAAAATGCGTAATTTATCATAATTTATCAGCAAAAGATTATTTAGAATTGGCTTATAAAAAATCTGTTCAGCTACTAGAATTATAGGAGCGAAGAATGATTCGGGGTTGAATGGAGGGGATATATTTTGATTGAAATTGACGGTCAACTTTTTGATTGGGATACGGCTAAAAACCTATCAAATATTTCAAAGCATGGCATACCATTCAAGTTAGCCGCTACAATATTTTCAGATGCTGACACTGTTTTTCTTGATGATTACAAGCACTCGCATGACGAAGATAGGTTTATTGCGATAGGGTTGTCGAAAAATCTAAACTTACTTACGGTATGCCATTGTTATAGGGAAGATGATACTGTCATTCGCATCGTATCCGCAAGAAAGGCAAACACTACCGAAACAAAAATGTATGGAGGTGTAGAATGAGCGAACAGGATAGAGCAATAGATTATAGCGATATTCCGGCAATTACCGATTTCTCAAGCGCACGTAAAAACCCTTATGCCGATAAAATAAAAAAATACGGCTATACTATACGGATTCACTACAGCCCGGAAGATGTAGCCAACATGAACGCCAACGCCATTGAAAAAATAGATAGCTTAAAGGACATGGAATGGCTTGACCTTGACCCAAACGAGATAGCGGCTCTGAAAAAATATCGTGAAGCTAACAAGGTTTGAGTTTATGTGCGTTACCACGCTTTCCGAAACTACCTTGACAATACAAATCCTATGTTGACGGGGACTCACGCAATGACGCAATGTCAACAACTTAACGGCGGGCTTTAGTGTTTCGGCATAACTCCTCAGAGCCAGATGACAATGCAGCTGTGTGGGAACTGGTGGGACAGTATAACCACCATCTACTGTTTAGCAGTGTCGATAAATTTCCGGGATAATTTTCGCTGATTCTGCAAACGCATCTACGCAAAATCAGCGAAACTATCCCTTATCATTCTCGAAATTGCTACATGATACACTCCCTCTTCAAAGTACAGTGCATTTTAGTTCCACGTGCTGCTTCGTGGGGAGACATATAGGCGTTTCGATTTGAAATGGCTGAAGCAAACCGGAAAATGCAACGTTTCAATGCATTTTTCGGTGCAGTCAATTTCAAACGAAATCGCCATACCACTCATAGGCATTAACCGGTAATACGGTTGCCTTTTGCCATATTTAGCCGATGTAATGCCGCATCAACCAACTCTTGTGTGGCATTTTCATTGCCTACTACTAACCTTGCATGGTTTAGCGCATCCTGCAACAGCACCCAGTTCAGCCTGGTAAATTCGCTTATCACTAAATCTTCGGCATATTCAATTGCCGCAACTAATGCGTCCTTGTCTGCAACCGGTGGCGGTGGCGGCGCTATCAGCACTAGGTTGTCTATTGCTTCTAATAAGCGGGCTGTCATATCCTCCAGTTCCTGCTCAGTTGCTTGCTCGTTGTTATAAAGTGCTACTGCCTGCATATAGACTTGGTGCATCAGTGCCCAACTCAGCCTGGTAAAGTCGTTCACATCCAGGCTTTCTACATACCTAATTGCCTCCCCAAGCGCGGCCATACTAACTCCCGTATCCGGGCTAATAGTAATGGAAAGCGTTGCCGATGCCGTACCTGCGGCGTTGGTTGCCTCTATGATAAATTGATGGTCTGCAGCCGCGATATCCGGTATGCCGGTTATGATGCCGGCCGGGCTAAGGCTTAGACCTGACGGTAACGTGCCGTCCTGCAGGGCCCATGTCATAGGCATGTCACCATTTGCAGTTAGTTCTGCGGTAAACGGTTGGCCCACTATGCCCGTTGTTATGTCAATTGCAATGTTGGATGGCGGAACGGCAAGTACTTGCACGTCAAAGTTAGGGTCGTTGTTTCCGCTAAAGGTGTAAACGGTCATATTGGTAAACTGATGCCCCGAGCCGCCTAAGTTTTGGTTCCCGGTACCCGGACGTATGCCGCCTATCAATAAACCGTATACGCCGGTTGCGCCGGTTGCTGCTATACAAATATTGCGCGCCTCGTATCGTTGGCCGCTTTCGCCCACAACAACTATGGATGCGGTATTGTTCACAAAGTCGACGGTTTTAGATACTCTCACCCACTCATTATTCGCAATGTGGAAATGGGGTATGATATTTACGCCTATATTGTGTGCCGTTCCGGGGAGTGAGCCTACAACCCATGCCAAACTGTCTGCATATCCGGCAGGTGCACCGGGGGCAGTATTTGCAATCCTCATAAGCCTTATTATTGGCTGGCTTGTAGCAAATACTTCTCCCAGATTGCCTGTGTTAATCGCGGCGCCGTAAAGCCCTACTTCAACAACATTATGGTTACCGGTTACATTGCCGAAGAATGCGTCATACTCAACAAAAACCTGCTGTGCGTTTCGGGCAGAATCGGGAAGCCTGCGCCACGCTGCACGGTGTCCGCCGCCGCTTCCGCCAAAGTTGAAAATATCACCTCGGTGCGGGTCGGTTACTCTGGAGAATGAACCAAAACCAGCCGAACTAACTTGATTTGTAAACCAGTTTACACCTCCCGAGACCCCAGTTCCAACTAGGCCGTAGGGAGTTCCGTCTACTTGAGTAAGAGGGACTCCTTCCCGTACGGTAACTGTGACAGCAGCGGTAATATCGGTAAACGGGTTACTTGCAGTTATTACGGTCGTTCCAATACCAACAGCCGTAACCCTGCCCGATACGCTAACTGCCGCAATCCCGGGGTTGCTGCTTTCCCACGTAATATCTTGGTTAGTAGCATTGGCTGGGGTTATGGTTGGCACCAACGTGGCATGATAATTTGAGCCTGTTCTAAGCATAATTGTGCTGTAATTAAGCACAATGCCTTCGATAGGCGTACCTACCCCCCCTGTAGCCGGGAATGCCACAGTAAAGGTAAGCTGCAAACCATCATTGCTCACGGTTACATTCTCTGCCGCATTTCCGTTAACCAATACATTGGAAGAGGCAATGCCTTCAAATGTACGGTTTCCTCTTGGTTGCAAAATAAAGGCCCCAGTATAAACGGTTCCGATAGAAAACATATTGTCCTGCACAGCGGGGCTCCATGTAATTGTGCCGTGATATTCCTCGCCGTCAACAGCCGTAACCGGGATGTCTAACGATGATGGAGCGGGAATGCTGACATTAACATTGGAAATTGGTTCGCGAGTACGGGCAACCGGGTCAAAATTGGGGTCAAATTCTCCCGTAAAGGTGTAAATGGTCATGTTGGTGAATTGATGCCCCGAAGATCCTAACCCGCTGCCGGAGCCGCGTATACCGCCCATAAGGAAACCGTATACCCTGTCGGCAGAAAGATGCGCTATGCAAATATCACGTACCTCGTATCGTTGTCCGCTTTCGCCCACGATAACCATGGATATATTATTGTTAAGGAAATCGACGGTTTTTGAAACACGTATCCACTCGTTATTGCTGACATGGAAGTACGGTATGATATTAGCGCCCGATGTGTGCACCGTACCGCCGGTGTATGCCCCAACACCCCAAGCTAAGCTGCCCGCCCACCCGGCAGGTGCGCCGGGAGTAGAGTTAGATACCCTAAAAAGCGAAATAATAGGCTGCCTGGTGCCATACAGCGTCCCGTTGGTTCCCGAGTTTATGGCACCGCCGTAAAGCCCAACCTCAACCACATGATGGTCGCCGGTTACAGTGCCGAAAAACGCATCGTATTCAACAAAAATCTGCTGCGCATTCATAACAGCAGGTATCGACCTGCGCCATGCCGCACGATGTCCGGACCCGCTGCCGGCATAGTTGAAGATATCACCTCTATAAAGATGCGCCGTGCGAGAGAAAGAACTAAACCCTGCCGCGCTAATCTGGTTGGTAAGCCAATTACCGGCGCCCGAAACACCTGCGCCAATAATCCCGTCAGGTGTTCCGTCGACCTGAGTAAGCTGTACGCCTTCCCGCACTTCAACATTAACGGTTGCGTATATGCCAGGGTTATTAGCCGATGCAACCGTGATAACCGCATTGCCAACGCCCACAGATGTAACCCTTCCATATGAGTTAACTATAGCAACGCTTGGGTTACTGCTGGACCATAGTAACCTGCGATACGTAGCGTTGGCGGGGGTTAAGCTGTGGACTACGGTAGCATGATAATTTGAGCCTGTTCTGAGTGTAAAATTGCTGCGCTCAATAGTTATGTTTGTTATATCCCGTACGGGGTTAACCGTAATGTTAAAGATGCCGGTAACTAAGTTGTTTTCGAATACTCCGCAATCGGCTGTTGCCGTAATTACAACAGAGCCTGGGCTAATTGCGGTTACAAGCCCGTACTCGTCAACTGTTGCAATGCCGTCATCACTGCTAATCCAGCTGTATATTTCCATGTTTGTTGCATTAGCGGGTGTTATAGTAGCGGTTAGCTGTAAAGGCATACGCTCATAAACTTGAGTAACTCCGCCTTCGCTTTGCACAGTTACAGCAGTAACGGGTACAAATGGGATAACCTCCACCAAGGTATAATCCGATAGATAGCTGCCATCCGTTGCCCTGGCTACAACCCGGGTCACGCCTATACCAACGGCTTCAATAAACCCGTAATCGTCTACAGAAACAACACCCTCCGGAAGGGTAAACCATTCGATTTTATCTGCGTAAATTTCAGGTTCTACAGCGGCGGTTAATGTATAGCTGTTCCGTGCCGGGTCTGGGTCACCTAAAATTAATGTAAGTTCATCGGGTGTTACCGTAAGGCCGGTTATATCAAAATCACCGGTTGGAGGCACAACCCTGACGGTGCTTACAAAGCTTGACGCCATTGGTGTATTTGTGCCCCTAATCTCAACATAGAAGTAATGATTGCCAAGTATTAGGTTGTATGGTATGTCAAGGGTTGCGCTGTTAGCGCCGGGAATGGCTGTCCCGCCAATGCGCGAATTACTGGTGTTTATATACCACTGGAATGTAAGTGCGCTGTTATTGGGTTCATGCACGGCTGTGACATGCAGCTGTTCGGTTATTTGCCCTGCAGATACTTGTACATGAGATTGGGGATGCTCTGTGACAAATATGCCCCGCCTTGTGGTGGTAAATTGGTTAGGTGTTGGCTGTAAATCACGATACCCATCCCTATCGGCTAAATAAAAGCTGAGATGCTGAATCATGTTGCGCGTTCCGCCGTTCCAGAATGATACGCCCAACCTATAAAGGGGGTCATGCATAAATGTGTAGAACCGATGCTGGGTTGGGTCTACCGTTGTAAAGATAATTACATAGTTGCTGCACCACGAACGCCCTACAATTTCCTCACGCCAGTCACCGAATAGGTCTGCAACCAGCATTAGAATAGCGTGTGACCAGCGGTTGGTTCTAACACCTTCAAGTTCGAAAATGGGTGTCATTTGGCCGTTTGGGTTGGGTTTCATAACACGGGCGGTAGCGGCCTGATTTGCATGTTCGCCGTGGATATACTCGGCCCATAAATCCCCATCCCAAAATACCCGCATATAACCCCTATAGGGCAGCGCACCATACGGCATCCGCTTTGGCGGTATATCCGCGCCAAAATATGCCCATGTGCCAACACCTTCGGAGCCGCCCACAAAAGCAAGGGCATATGCCTGCCGTTCGTGGCAAAAATATTCGCCCCAAATGCCGGCAATACCGCGCCCGGTATCGTCATTGCCCGGTACATGGGGCATTAGACGGATAGATGGGTCGGCTGCGTCTACAAAGGACATACCATAGGGCCATGATTCATATACCGAATGGTATTGCAGCCCTACCCTGTAAGGGTCAAATTTACCTAAATGATGAGCATCCCCATGTCCTCTTCCGCTGTTCCACAACAAATTGCCGTCATAGCCAATAGCAACCGAACCAAGAATAATGGAATCACGCCCGGTACCGTCTATTTGCCCGGCTACCAATGAATGGTGCCCTTGAGCTATGGCAGCATAGTTAACAGGATGCAAAAACTGTGGGGAATCTCTGCAAAATGTATCAAATATCCACCTGTTGGTAATCCCATTGTTAATACAAAAGTCCCATGCTGTTGTGGTGATACGCCCAGGTCCCGCATTGGCCTCATTGCTTGAGCCGTACATGCCGCGATGGAATATCATGCTGGGGGTTTCGCCATCAAGGAAAGCGACAGTACCATGAAAACCGGATAATCCCCTGTGACCTCTTGCGTCCCCCCAAATATATGCGCTGCTATGTGTAGCGCCTGTAAGATGGCGGCCGTCCCGGGTATACCATTCCCATGGCCCGCGCTCGTCACCAAAGGTCTGGGGATAAAAAGGCACATAGTCAAGCACAGCCCCGGTTAAACCATCAAATACAGCTATATAAAACGGGCCCTGCCTGTTTCTTCTTTCATTGTTAATTTCGCGCCAAAGTACATATGGGTCCCCAAGGACTCTACCCTGGCCGTCAACAGCGCCGTCACCTATACGCACGGCAACCTGTGCCCTGCCTATACCCGCAAAGTCATCGGCTATAATTACCCATGTTGCGGGGCTGCACTTATTGGGCCCCAGGTTAATTGTCCACAAATGGGTTCCGTCCAAGCTGTAGGCAGTCACGAAGTTTAGCGGTACATCAACCCTACCGTCTAAAGGCGGCATTCCCTGCCCGGCACCGGGCATATATTGCAAATGCATGGCAAATATAAGGTCATATTGGCCATTACCGGTCAAATCCGCAATTGTGGCTGTGTATGGTACATACCTGTAGTTAAGAGCCGGGTCCGGCGGCCTGTGGGCAGATACGTCAATCTTCATATATTGGGTAGCCCAAACACTTACCGGGTCAGATACGTCTTGCAGGCTTCCGCCGGAATACATTGCTACTTTGTACAAGCTGTTAATGTTTCCGCTAAAATCTTGGTAATTAGTTAAAAACAAATTACCTGCAACCAATCCAAAACTCGCCCCGTTATCATCGCTGCGATACAGGCTAAACACAGCATTTTGCGGGTCATAACCACTCAGTCTCCAAGAAATGAACACATGGTCTATTGTGTTAACAGCTACAACACCACGGTCAAGTTCCTCCATTTGGCGTGGAAATCTTGACGCTAACGACGGGTCTTCCCAATGGGGCCAACTATTGTGCCCCCGAATCTCACGAGGCTCGGCCCTAACCTCTGCAGCCGTAAACAAAGCCAACCCCGCCAATGAGGATAAAGCCACTATCATTGACAGTAATACAGTAAGTGTACCGCGATGCAGTGATACCTTTTGTCTCGTCTTCATGCATTTCAACTCCTGTCTTTTAATTTATCATCCTTTTATTGCGCCTACCATTACGCCTTTAACAAAATGTTTCTGTAAAAACGGATAAACAGCAACTATGGGCGCGGTAGCTACAACAATAGTAGCAAACCTAATAGTGCGCCCAATGGCCTCCGCGTCTGTAACACCGGCCTCCGCTCCTACAGTAGCTGCATCCGAAAATAGAAGTATCTCTCGCAGGATAACTTGAAGCGGCAGCATTGACCTATCACGGATAATTACCGAAGCCCAAAACCAGCCATTCCACATTGCCACACCATAAAACAGCACCATTACCGCAAGTAAAGCCTTAGATAACGGATACACAATCCTAAACAAAATGCGCAAATGCCCGGCGCCATCCATTGCGGCGGAGTCTGTAAGTTCGTCCGGGATATTCGACTGAAAACCGGTACGCAAAATAATCATATTAAAAACACTAACCGAGAATGGGAAAATCAAACCCCACAAAGTTCCGGTCAAATTAAACCTCTGTAAATTAAGGAAAAATGGAATCATTCCTCCGGAAAAAAACATGGTAAACACGAAGTAAAACATAATCACGTTTTTCCACATTACCTCTTTCCTAGACAGAAAGTACGCCCCAAGCGAGGTCATTAAAACATTCCATGACACACCCACAACCATCAGAAACAATGTGTTCCTGTAACCGCTGATTATATTAGGGTTTCTAAACACATGCCCGTAGGACTCCAGGCTAAACCCGGCCGGCAACAACAAAAGCCCCGAATGACGAGTTAAAGCCCCAGGCTCAGAAATAGACGCAAATATTACATACAGCACAGGATAAAGCGCAAGCAATGTTACAATTGTTAGGAATAAATAGTTAAAGATTTCAAACAAAATCTCGCTCTTGGTCCTCTTTATATGACTCACGACAACACCTTCCTATTACAAAGTAAGCCCTACCACAAACTGGTTTCATTGACACGCCGGCTTATAGCATTGGCAGCAATTATCAAGATAAAATTGATAACCGAGTTAAACAAGCCAACCGCCGTAGCAAAGCTAAAATTAGCCCCAAGCAGCCCAACACGATAAACATAGGTAGAAATAACATCGGATGTCTCGAACGTAATTGGTGTCTGCATTAGGATTATCTGCTCAAACCCGATATTCATCATGCTGCCCATGCGCAGTATCAGCAAAATTACTATGGTTGGCATAATGCCGGGCAGGGTTATGCTAATAAGCCGCCTAAACCTACCTGCACCGTCAATCATGGCCGCCTCATACAGCTGCTCGTCAATACTGGATAAGGCCGCAAGATATATAATTGTGCCCCAGCCAGCAGTTTGCCATATTTGTGATGTCACGAAAATTCTTCTAAAAAGTTCCGGAGCCGCCAGCAAATTGCGCCTCGAACCTCCAAAAAACACGATAATGTCGTTAATCATGCCTGTGCTGATTGTAAACTCCGTAATCATACCTACAACTACCACGGTAGAAATGAAAAACGGCATGTATGTGATTGTCTGAACGCTGCGTTTGAAGAGTTTATTTTTTACTTCATTCATAAGCAAAGCTAAAATAATTGGCGCAGGAAAACCCCAGAAAAGTAATTGTACATTAAGTATCAAAGTGTTTCGCAACGTTCGTACAAAGAACGGACCTTGAAAAAATCGTATAAAATGCTCAAACCCTACCCAATCGCTTCCCCCTATTCCTATAGCGGGGCGAAAATTTTGAAACGCGATAATAACTCCGTACATAGGCATATAAGCAAACATAAAAAAGAATATAATTACAGGGGCAACCAGCATGTATAATGTCCAGTTTCTAAAAAAATCCTTCCGTACTCTTGCACCGAAGGAATTTCTGTTTTTAATCTTTGCAACCATAACCACAGCCCACCTTTGTATACGGCGAATTAATAAGGGGTGTCACCGTAAAGCTTGGCAACACCCCATTTACTACTACCTATTGTTAAACCTTTGAAGCGCTGCGTTTTGAACATCAAGCACTTCCTGCAAGCCCATACTGAAAACAGTGCTTACATAGTTATCCCAGTTATCCAGGCTTTCTTCGCCCATGATAAACCTTAATCGCATTTCATCTACATATGAACTGATATCGGTTAGAATCATAGCAATTCTGTCAGCTTCATCTACCGTTGGCGTAACGGGCGGAAGCATAAATCTTTCGCTGTCTGATTGCGTCCATACAAAAAGCGCGTCGCGCTGCTGGGGCAGGGCTTGGAATTGCGGCGGGAAGTGCTGGCTTTGCATAAACGGCCCCTCGAAGTTTGCACGGGTTACAGATTGCATGTATTGCGCAAGAGGCCATCCGTTAACATTGTTCATTACTCTGTCTGTATATGTGGGGATACCGTTTACCCATTCAAATGTTTCGCCTTCGATGCCAAAGTTAAAGAATATATGTCCTTCTTCCGAATAACCGAAGTCTAAAAGCCTTGCGGCAGCTTCAATGTTTCCGGCACTGGTAGTAATTGCGGCACTTCCAACGCCTTGGAAACCGGGAACCATATGCCCATGGGTAGGCATGTCGCCCCTGTTTAATACAGGGTTTGGGATAGCTACAAGGTCGAATGTAGCATGGTCGGGGTCATCGCTTGCAAGCATAGCCGGAAGAATACCGCCCAAGCCGCCGCCAGCTAGGTCAAAGGATGCCCCCATATCCCCGGTTGCCCAGCGGGAGTTGATAATATCCCTGTTAACCGTTGCAAAGTCCGGGTCAAGCAAACCCTCACTAAACCAGCGGTTCATAACACGCAGATATTCCAAATAGCCCGGCTCAACAAACCCATAAACAACATCACCGGCTTCGTTTAAGTGAAAGTTAAGTTTTACACCATGGGCCACGGCTACCGGGTTCCATATGCGGTTTCCGTCAATGAATGAGAAGGGAGCGGTTGCACTATATTCATCCCTAAAGCCAATAAGCATAGCTTCCCAATCACCCAATGTTTCCGGGATATCCATTCCCAGTTCGTTTAACCAGTCGGCTCTCACATATGGGCCTATGAAGGTTTGTGTAATCGCGTTTTCTCTTACAAATGGGAACACGAAGTAGTTCCCGGTATCAGTTCTTGCCGCCCTGCCAATGTCGGGGCGCTCATTATGCAGAAAGTTTATTACATTGGGGGAATAGGAATCCCAAATTTCGTTAAGCCTGTGGATAACGCCATCCGCAATAGCTCTATCCGGGCCGCCGGGATACGCAACCATCCAGTTTGTAATCATAACATCTGGGAAATCCCTTGATGCCATAATAAGATTAAACTGTTCTGCTGTCTGACCTGCCGGCGGGTGAAGCCATTCTATGTTAATGCCTGTTAATTCCTCCAACCATATAGAATGTTGGGTTTCGCCGCGGCTTACAAAGTTAGGCGCCAAGCTGCCGGGCAAGCCTTCCCAAATTGTTACGGTGTGGCTGCCTTCCATTGGATATGCAAATTCTGCTGGTGTTTCAACCTCATCTTCGTCTTGCGGGTCTTCAACTTGCGGGACTTCAGCTTGCTGCTCTTGTGGCGGCGGCTCGGGTGTTGCTGCCGGTGTATCGGGGTCGCCGTTACTCTGGCACCCGGTTAATAGCATCAGCATCAAGGCAAGTACCAATGCCGCGCCCATTGCAATCTTGAATCTGGTCTTCATTAAAATCATCCTCTCGTTTATTTCGTTACAGAAATCTTAGCAAGGAAACGAGTGGAGGTATAGATTCAATATGCTTAAACCGATGTTGATTTTGCAAAACGGGATATGAAATTACTAAAATGAAATATGCAAAAAACCGAAAACACCAGAATTTTGGGATAACAGCTTCTTACATGTTCTTAATTTGGCCGGGGGTTATACCCGTCACTTTCTTAAATACCCGTATCATCGCCCCGGCATTTATAAAACCTACCATTTCTGCAGCTTCGTTTACGCTTTTGCCATCCTGCAAGAGGATTTTTGCGGCACTTATCCGGGTATTGTTTATGTAGTTAAGCAGCCCTTCGCCGGTTTGCTCTTTAAACAGTTTAGACATATATGCGGGGGTCAAATTAAATTCGGCACCTATCGAACGTACGCTAAGGTTAGAGTCGGTATACTGTTTGTTAATGTACTCGACTATACCCTTGCTTAAATCCGAATTTCTGTTTTGCGGGGTAAACCCGCTTTTTATATGCTCGCATACCTGCGTGATAACGTCGATTACCTCGTGCTCCACAACTTCAATAGAATCAGATTCTATTGCCTGTAACTGCTCAATCTCATTCCGCATCTCCATATCACGCTCTCCGTCAAGGGCTTTTATGACTGTATTAAAAATCTCAGACACAACATACTTGCTTGTAATTGCCGGGATATGCTCCTTCTCTGCAAAATTAATTTCAAATATGCCTTCTATCAACCCAATTACAGACTTGGTGTTTCCCGCTTTTAGAGCATTGTAAATTTTTTGCTCTTCATCAATAGGGTAGTAATACCATTTGTGAGAGTTGGATATGTCTAAATAATGGATAACCTCACATTCGCCCAGTATATTCCTATACTCGGCAGCTTCTTGCGCCTCCATAAACGATAGTTGTATATTCCCGTGCCCTTGATGCATACCCCCTAGCGCAACTGTGATATCCATATCAAAATGCTCTTTTATGTGATGCATAACAGTATTGGCAATTTCTTTCGTCTTCAATTGAAACTCATTTTTATTTTCGGTGTACGACAGGATAATAACCCCCTCGTTATCCACTGTGCACGCCTGTACCGCAAAATGAACCGATGCCAACTCAAGAAAAATATTTGACACGATAAACTGGCTTAACTCGGCACTAAAAGCGGACTTGTTTACCAAAAACAATACCACACTGTAAAACTGGCCCAACAGGTTCAAACTTTGAAGCGCTTCTATATCTTCATCACTCATATCGCCTTTAAGCACACGCCCCAGAGTGTGATTTGTAAATTGCCGCTCTTTTTTTAAAAGTGAAATCTGCGTTTTGCTGTATTCATCCATGATTTTTTCAATAGGCTTGTAGTTTGTACCGGCCAATAAGTATATGGCCGCGCCGCATATTATAACGCTGGCAAGCAGCCCAATAATGGTATATAGCTGAATCCGTCTTGCACCCTCATAAAATAAATGGGTAGGTATATAAATAGAATATGCCCAGTCAACAAGCCCTGAAACAGTTGTGATATTTACATAACCTCTACCGGTACCTATAGCATAAGTGCAGGATGTAGAGGTTATCACGCTGCCATGTTCGTTTGCGATAACTACTATGTTTTCATGGTCTAATAAAATATTTCTGGTAAAAGTCCCAATAGTATCTGCATTAACAGCGATAACTATGGTAGCGCTTGATTCAACCATTACAGGAAAGATTATTGTATTCATAAAATATATGTACGAGCCCTTTTGGGTAACAACAAGGGAGTTAGTATGAACATGCCGCATGTTTAGCAAGTTTCTTAGTTCATCTACCTGGCCAACCCCAATATTTAAGCTATGGAATAAATCAATACTCATATAACCGTCTCTTGTGAGTGTCGCGTCTTGATTGCGGTAGTATATAAAAATATTATCAACAAATGAGTTGATAAATACTAAACGGTTAAGGTCGCTTCCTATTCTATGCATCAAGAAACGACGCGGCTCCCTGCCAACTTCTTTTGCAGCCGTAACCGACCTTACGTCCGGGTTTAATGCAATTTGATCAAAAAGCCTGTATATGTCATAAATCCGGCTGTCTATCTCTGTTTGTACTTGACTAAGCAGTACGTAGTTTGCTCTTGTTATTTCGGTTCTAATAAGCCCGCTGGTTAGAAAATACGTTATAAAGCTAAACACAATAGGGATAACCGTTACTATTACGAATGACAACAACAACTTAATGAATAAGTTGTTTTTTCGTACTTTCACCGGTTGCCCCCTTTGCATTAGATACCTCCTAACGCCCATTATGGGCAACATCACCAGCCAAGCATGAAAAAAGGTTTACCATTATTATCAAAACCCAATGGGTGTATTTTCATATTAAATTTGCCTTTATGAAATTATGTCACGCTTTATTAATAATAACAAGTGCGTCTTTTCTTTCCACGTCATATCCCGCTTTGCCTGTGCTATAATTCCTGGAGAAAATATTTATTTCCCAGGAGGCTAAAATGAACCAAAACCAAAAACCGGCAACAATATTACTGCACGCAGGATACGACCCTCACTCAGCCAACGGCGCTTGCGCCGTGCCCATTTATCAAACTACCGCGTATAATTTCCGGGATGCGGAACATGCTGCGGATTTATTCGCGCTAAGGGAATCGGGCAATATTTACACCCGCATCATGAACCCTACAACAGACGTTTTCGAAAAGCGCATGGCAGCCTTTGAAGGAGGCGTAGGGGCACTGGCATTTGCTTCCGGCCATGCGGCAATAGTAGGCATTGTGCTAAACCTTGCCAAAAGCGGCGATGAAATATTAAGTTCGCCACGGCTTTATGGCGGCACGTTTAACATGTTTACAAACTCCCTGCCTCACATGGGCATTACGGTTAACTTTGCCGACGACAACACCCCGGAAAGCTACGCCAGGGCCATCACCCCAAAAACCAAGGCCATTTTTGCGGAAACTATAGGCAACCCTAAAATGGACGTTACGGATATCGAAGCCCTTGCAAAAGTGGCCCATGAAAACGGCATCCCCCTTGTTATGGATGCAACGTTTTCGCCATACATCAACCGCTGTATCGACTTTGGCGCGGATATTGTTATACATTCCGCCACAAAGTTTATATGCGGGCACGGCACCGGCATGGGCGGTGTTGTAATAGACGCGGGCAATTTTGATTATACCGGCGGCAAATTCCCAATGCTTTCGGAGCCGGACGCAAGCTATAACGGCGTCAGATATACAGACCTGGGCCGGGCCGCGTTTATTACCAGGCTTCGCACTCAAATTATGCGTGACCTTGGGGCCTGCCCTTCGCCCTTTAACAGCTTCCTGTTTATACAAGGGCTGGAAACCCTGCATCTTCGTATGGAGCGGCACAGCGCAAACGCCCTGGAGGTGGCTAAATACCTGGAGGCACATAATAAAGTGGCCTGGGTAAGCTACCCAGGCCTAGAAAGTCACGCAAATTATGATTTGGCGAAAAAATATTTACCCAAAGGCGCCGGCTCCATGCTTGCATTTGGCCTCAAAGGCGGGCTTGAGGCAGGTCGCAAGTTTATTAACTCCCTCAAGCTGATATCCCTTGTGGCAAATATGGGCGATTCCAAATCCTTGGTACTGCACCCTGCAAGCACGTCACATTCACAGCTTACCCCTGCTCAAATGGCGTCCACCGGCACCACCCCGGACTTAGTACGGCTTTCCATTGGGGTTGAAGATATTGAAGACATTATTTCCGACTTAGATAATGCCCTTAAATTGACGCAATAAACTTCTGGCGCAAGGGCTCGATTTCTGCATCAAGTTCCCTAAGCCTTGCGGGAATATCTATATCCTGGGGGCATAATGGGGAGCATATGCCGCATTCGATGCAATTGGGAAAGCCCTTACCGTCCCTAACCAGCTTACCGTAGTTTACCCCTGCCCTAAACTGGTTAGGGAACAGTTTATACTGGTTGTATACCTCAAAAACCCGTGGGATATTAACCCCGGCGGGGCAGTCCATACAATAACCGCAGTACGTGCAAGGGACTGTTTTGATTTCAAGCATAATATCCCTTGCACGGGCAAGCATGGCATGTTCCGCTTCGGTTAGCTTTTCCGGGGCCTGGGTGAAAATGCGGATATTCTGCTCTACCTGCGCGATGCTGGACATACCCGATAACGTAACCAATACATGCTGCCTATCCCGGCTCCAGCGCAGGGCCCACCCGGCAGGGGAATATTTCTCACCTTCAAATTTTTGCATCTCGTCTAAAGCCGCCTGGGGCGGGTTGGCAAGGTAGCCGCCCCGGATAGGCTCCATTGCTATACAGGGCACGTCCCGCTCTGCCATAAGGTCATAATAGGCGTTCATCTTCATTAACATATCATCTGCGTAGTTGTATTGAATCATTGCAAAATCCCATTTGTAGTTGTCGAATAGGAATTTAAACGCTTCGTAGTTACCGTGATATGAGAACCCTAGGAACTTAATACGGCCTGCCTTCTTTTGTTCCAGTAAGTATTTGTATATTTCGTATTGCTCGATTAGCATGTTACGGTCTTCTCCCAGGCCGTGAATCATGTAAAAATCGAAATAATCCATGCGGCAATCTACGAACTGCTGGTTAAAAATCTCGTCCATTTGCTCTTTAGACTTTATGGCCCACACGGGCAGCTTTGTTACATAATGATAGCTTTCCCTAGGGTATTTTTTCAACGTCTCGCCTAAAAACACCTGGGACTCGCCGCCATGATATGGCACCGCAGTGTCAAAATAGTTGACCCCTGCCTCATATGCCATGTCAACCATTTTCGAAGATTGCTCCCAGTCAATTTTGCCGTTTTCTAAAGTGGGTAAGCGCATGGCTCCAAAGCCCAACTCCGAAAGTTCTACGCCTAGGCGCTTGTCAAATACCTTTTTAACTTTCATTTGTATCCTCCCTGTGCATAATTTTTGATTTGGCAATAACAACCTAATATACTATCGCTATTAAGCTAACATAGAATGATAATTAACACAATAATATGCTAAGCGGCGGGCGGCTCGTTCATGATATGTAAAAGCCCCCTAAACAGACGTTGCATTCTGTTTAGGGGGCTTAATTCTGTTTCGGGGGCTTAACAGCTTATACCCAGTCGCCAATAAGCTGTAATCCGCGTTCACGCTGTACGCGCTCTACTGCCCTTGTAACATCTCGGCCGTCTAGGTATAGTCTTGCGTTTTTCTCCTTTATAGCTTTTAGGATTTGGTGAAGAATGTTGCTCTGTCCGGCAGTTGCTTCAAATACCCCACGGGATACCGATTCTACAATTTGGTCGTTGTTAGCTACGGCGGTACGGCCCCCTATAGTGCCTACCAGTTCCGGCCCGGCTTCCCGGGCTATGAACATTTGGCCTTGAGCAGGAAACCCGCCCTGGGCAAAGGTTGGAATGGGTGTGACCTGAAACTCCAACCTGCGAATGCTGACGCCCGGAATCCTGTTAAGCCCGTCTATCATTGCGTTAAACGGGGTTAATATGCCTCTCACCATGGCGTTTAACGCGCTAATTACCTTGTTTACCATATTGCGTACACCGTTTTGGACACCTTCCCATAAGCCGGTAAAGAAGCGTCCAATGGGTCTAATCACTTTATTATCTATCCATGAGACTACTGAAAGAAACGTGGTTCTTATAAAGCCTGTAAAGGATTGAACTCCGATTCGCATATCACTCCAAAACCTTGTAAATGCGGTAGTTATGGCATTGATAGCTGCTTGGCATTTGCTTCTCACACCATTCCACAACTCTGAAAATAATTGAGTTATGGGTTGAATCAATTTCCTGTTAAACCATGAGGCAATTGGCGTGAAAACACTAACGATAAAATCTATTGTTACCTGTACTTTGTCTCGCACCTCGTTCCACATACCTATAAATAACCGCCCCAGCGGCTCAATAACATAGAGCCTTAAAATATTTACCAGGCTTATAAACAGGTCTGAAAAAAATCCAACCCACATTGCAATAAAGTTGTATATGTTTTCAAACGCCCATTTGAAAATGTTTACAATCGGTGTTAGTATATTGTCGTAAAACCAGGAAACAATTGGTGCGAAAACCGCGACTATGAAATCAACTGCAGACTGGAATGCGTCTCGGATTTTTCCCCATAACATAGAAAATATCTGCCCTATAGGCTGGATTACTTTGTTGTATATCCATGACGCGGCAGACTTTAACGTATCGGCAATGGAATTGATTACAGCCCGGAAGGCGTTTTTGATGGATTCCCATGTGTTGGTTAGGAAGTTTGTGATGTCCTCCCAGTTGCGGACTATAGTTACGCCTAGCCATATTACTGCGGCTACTGCTGCCCCTATGGCTATTACTTTTGCTGAGAGTATGCCTTTGACACCGATAAGGGCTGTGCCTAAGCTGTTTAACGGTTTTATTAACTCGTTAATAGTTTTTCCAAGGCCTAATGACTTTAGAATGCTTAATGATGAGGACAGTATACTTAGAGTAGAACTAATGGAAGCACCTGCCTTATCGGCGGAATCTTTGGCACTTTGAAAGGTTTTGTTTAACTCTTTGAACTTGTCATTTAGCTTGCTAAGTTGTGTTGTTACTGGCCTAAGAGCGTTGTAAATTTGTGATGCGATGTCTTGTATGCTTCGGCTCAACTCAGCAAATGAATCATTTAGATTTGCAAGCTGGCCTGGCGTAATAGTTAATGTTGACATTATCATTCCTCCTGTAAGTTTAATTAATGGAAAGGTTGTATTAAGATGAGCATGTTTCTTTATTATGATGATGCACCACATATATTAGGTAAGTACCGCGTGTCCTATAAATATGGTGATTTTGTACCCCAATCGGAGATGGGTACAAACAAACTTGGGGGCGTTAGAATGCAACTGACGCCAAATGAGTTTTTGTTCTCCATTGAGTATTACAAGATTGTACCAATAGAATATCGGGTGCTCCCCGGGGTAAAACTCGGTATTCCCCACGATCGTATGCTTGGCTTTGAACTAAAGGAAATCCCTGACGCAACTGTAATTCAGCGTGTACGAGGTGTGCCAAAAAACATAATGGAGTTTGAGTACATAGGCGCAAATGATAGATATTGCTTTGCCAGATTTGAGATGCTGCAATTTATCTTGCCCGGCAAAAACCACGCCGAATGCGAGCGGCTTGTCCACCTTATGAAGGCTAACGGTATCTTTAACAAGTTCAGAAAACCCGACCCGCCTGCAGCCTCCCAGCCTTTTAGTGTCGCGGATGAACTTATGAAATTGAACAACCTTGTTAATGCAGGCATTATTACTCCGGCGGAGTTTGACAGCCAGAAGCGCAGGTTACTGGGGCAATAGGGTAAAGAACTCCAGTAAACGCAGGGATGGGGGTTGTCTCGATAAGCAAAAACAATGCGTAAGTATGCAAGCGACCGTCAACACAAAAGCGTTGAGAATAGCGAAGCAATCCAAGGTTACTGAAATCCGCAAGCCTACTGGATTGCTTCGTCGCTACCCTCGCAATGATAGTGTAGGGAGGGTTCTGGCACAGCCTGGCTCCTCAGCGCTTTTATGTTGACGGTCGCTTGCATACTTACGCATTGTTTTGCTTATCGAGGCAGCCTGTCCTTTTTATTACAGATTTTTAGCTTTTGCGTACTCCTCCATCCGCTCTTTCATAACTCGCCAATCCTGGTGAACCTGCCGCTCAAACAAACCGGGAAATGCATTTTCCAGACTTGGGAATTTTGCGGGGTTATTTATAGCAACGCCGGTTAGTGCGGCGTTATTGTATATAATCCAGGCCAGGGTTTGGGCGTGTTCTTTGTTTCGCTGCTGTTTTGCGTGCACTGCCAGCGTAATCTCATCTACTGTCATATCCCACGCAGTTTCCCAAGGTATGCCGGCGGTAAGGGCTGTGTGCAGCATGTAGTTCGGATAGTCTGTATTAGGGTCAGGGGTTATAGTTCCTGACCCTTCTTTAAAAAACCCGATGCCGCAAACAATTCCAGGATTTCATTCATCCAATCCTCGATATCGTGTCCGTCTTCTACATATTGGTCGAACAGGCCCTCGGCTTTTTCGTATGAAAAATTAGCGTTGAAGGGTTGTGCCGCCCCCCATATTATGGCGGCTACGGTGTCAAATAGGTTTTCCTGGATATTGTCCATAGCCGTGAACAATGGCTTGCCCAGTCTTTTTTCTATGGACTTAATTGCGGACGTTGTTAGGCGCAGTTTATACTCTTCGCCGCCGACTACTAGATTGTGATATGCTTTCATGTTATTACCTCTTTTCTTTGTATGTTTGAGTTTGGTTGTAAACAGTTTTATGCTGTTTTGTTCGAAATATTTTTGAGCGTAACAATTTCCGCTTGAAGCTGCTGCACCATGTCAGTCAACTGCTGCACGGCACCTACCAGCGGCGCGATAAGTTCGGTATAGCCCATTGTGTATAGGTCGTCCCCTTCCGGAACCCCGTCTTTATCTTTGTTATGGGCTAAATATTGAACGGCCGGGCAGTCTATTCCCATGCCTTTTGCGGCTTGCTCTACCTCTTGTGCCATAAAGCCCCAGTGGTATCTCCGCCCGGCGTATGTGCCGTCCGGCTCTAGTTCTATCATCAGGAATCTGGCCTTGCGTGTTTTTTTCACCCGGGAATCAATAAATAAATCGGCTTCGGCTTTGGCACCATGCTCTTTGCAAAAAAGCTTCCATGCCTTAGCAACAGTGGGTAATTTTAAACATTTGTCGTTGTTGAACTTTTGTTTTGCTGCTTCTTTGCCTTTGGCATAACTAGACAGATACTTTGTGTCATATCGGTCGGGGGATTCCGCCTTGCCCGGGAAGTCTGGCACATCTTTTATATCATTGATTCTGCCATTATTGGTTAGTATGCAGGGGTCATCTATCCACTCAATATCTGTTCCATCAATAGAGTAAACATCTGTCTCGTGGATGCGGTGCCGCTTGTCGTACTCGCCCAATGCCTTAAATTCCGCTTCGCTAATTTCTTGGAAGCACCTGTAATTTGAACGGTAATCTGTGCGGTATTGCTTGGGTTTTAGGGCGCTTATAAAGGTTAGCGGGTTGTATGCAAGGGGAGATATATCCCGTTTGTCTCTTGCGTCGGAAAGGTTGTTCCATGCCCCCCAGCCGCCTACGGTTGTATCGCTGTTTCCAAGGATTACGCTGTTATTTGAATGCGAATTACGTTGTCCAAAGTTTACGTTTGGGGTAAGAAGCGCCGCATGAACATGGGTTACGTGACTTGACCGGCCTATAACAACGCTTCCTTGGCTGCCCGCAGCATTAACAACTGCCGAGGGGCCAAGTGAAATACTATGGGTCCCCTGGCTGACTCGGGCACCCATCCCAATGGCGGTATTTTCACGCCCCTGACTGGCTGTGGCGGCATGTCCAAGTGCGATATTATCACCAGCGCCTGGGCCAGCGGCATGGGCATTGTCTCCAATAGCAATATTTCTCCGTCCGTCTGTGATTCGGGCGTCAATCCCAAGTGCGATATTATTGGTTCCCCATGAAATTTGAGCATTTTCACCAATAGCCACATTACTGACACCACCTGCTACAGAAGCATTTCTCCCCATTGCAATACGGCCGTGGTTGTCTAGCACTGCCATATTTGCAATTTTTTCAGCTGTAATGGCATTATCTGCTATCCTAGCTGTGTCAACCGCACCTATACCTATACGACCAATAGGGATGGTTCCGGTTGTTAGATTTTCCGCATTATTTGCCCCCAAGCTTATTCTGGCTGCTTCAACCGTTGTTGCGCCTGTGCCGCCACTGGTTACCGGCAATATTCCGCCTGTGCCGCCATTGGCTACCGGCAATGTGCCCGTAACATCTGTGTTTAGGTTAACCTGCCCCCATCCGGGAACACCATTTGCCTGCCCAACTCTTAAAACTGTATTTGCGATAGTAGACGTAGGCAGGTGCCCCATGCCTATTCTACCTTCATTTAGCTGTAGAATCTCACGCCATACTATAGCTTCGGTATTAGATATAGTGGCAACACTATTAGGGTGGCTTGCAGTAAAAATTAGCATGTTGTTTGTGCTTAACGTGGGGTAATAAGTTAGCATCAACCAGTTGGATGTATTTTGTACTCTTTCAATTTGCATCATGCCATTTATAGCCAGTGGTGCGCGCAACTCTCGGGCTATATGACTGCTGGTTATAGTAATCCGCACAGATACCGGGCGAGTCATAGGCAAGGCCCGTATGGCGTTTATTACATCATGCAAAGGTGCACCTATAGGCAGCCCCAGTTCCACATACCCATCCATAACATGCAGCTTTTCCTGTCTGATTGTATTGTTCGCGATTTTCGCATTCATAACGGCAGAATCAGCTATTTTTGCAGCTGTAACAGCAGAATCAGCTATTTTTACACTGGTCACGCTTAAATTTGCTATCTTATCGGCTGTCACACTCCCATTTTGGAGATGACTTGTCCATATCGCACTGTTTCCCATCATGGCGCTGTTTACCTGCATAAAGGACGGACCTGAATGTGCACTTGCACCGATAGCCAGTACTCTATTCGCGTCACCAGTAGGTAGTTGCCCCAAGGTAAGCCTACCGTTATTTAACTGTGGGATTTCACGCCATACAATGGCAGCTAATCTTTCAGCATTGGGTACGATATTTTGAAAATTTGCGGTAAAAGTTCGCAAACGGCCTGTTGTACTAAGCCCCGTATAGCAGGTTAGCAGTAGCATGTTAGCATTATTCCAGGCTCTTTCAATTAGCATCATACTGTCTATATCATGCAATGGGGCCTGTAATGCGGCAGCTATTGCGAAAGTAGTTATATTAATCCGAACCGACACCGGGCGCGTCATGGGTAATGCACGAATTGCAGTGATTACATCCAACAATGTTGCATTGTTTGACAACCCAAGTTCTGCAAATCCTTCCACTACATGCAATTTTGCTTGCCTGATTGTATTATTTGTTATTTTTGCGTTATTCACGGCTAAGTCGGCTATCTTTGCGCTGTTTACGGCCCAATCGGCTATTTTTGCTGTTGTCACATTCAGGTTTTGAATATGCGCTGTTCTTACTGCGTCATTGGCTATCATGGCGTCGTTAATCCGTACGAAGGCCGGATCCGTATTCGCTGTTTGAACAGCTAGCACCAAGTTCGCCACTGTAGTTGTGGGAAGACGCGCCGGGATAAGCCTTCCATCTGTAATATCAGCAGCATTGTGAGTATGAAAGGGGTTTAATATCTGCCAACTTACACCGTCGAACACAAACCCATAGACACCACCCGCCGCTATCGCGCCTTCTGGTAATACATCCCCATTAAAAAAGATAGCCGCTGCCCCTGTGCTATTTACATTTAGAGTAGGTTGTACAGCTGTATTGCGGTTAGTAAAACGCAGCCAAACAAGGGAACCTGTGCGCCGGGTGAACCCTACTATGGTTCCAATTTTGGCAACAGTTGCAGCAGCAGTGTTTACCGCACCTAAGCCCTGCCCCATTGTTGGCAAATTTGAGCCCGTTATCACCATTTGCCATGCCGTGCCGTCAAAAACAAAACCATATAGCACATCCGCTGCAACTTGTCTGGCAAGGTTACCGTCATCCAGCATCACACCATTTAGCTGGATAGAGGCTGCACCTGTGTTGTTTATATTTAGAGTAGGGCTTAATGCGGTATTAGCCGCAGTAAATCTCACCCATACAGTGCTCCCCCTTCTTCGTACAAACCCAGGTAAAACTACGGTTTTTGCCGCAACGCTTGCAGCTGTTGTACTAACTACTGCGCTAGATAAACTATCCAACTGCGGAATTGTAAGTTCGGGAATTCCATCGGCATCTCTTCCAAGGCGTATCAAGCCATCACTTGTTGCGGCTGTATGCATATCCTCCCAAGGCTGCATAAGCGCAGCATTTACGTCGGTGCCTTGGGTTGGCACTTCGTTTGGGGCCGGCACCAGCCGTACCCTGCCATCGGCTTGATTCTCCATCCTAAATAAATCGTCGCCAAAGGCAACGCGGTCGCGTATTTGTTGGTTTCTTGCCATGATTACACTCTCCTTTGTGGTAAAAATAATTGCTGGCCTGATTTAAAGCTGGCCTGCCTGTAAATTATAGACATACGGTCTATTACTTGCCTTAATAGGTACACATTCATCTCCAGCAAGTTAACGGTTACAAAATCAATCTGCTGGAAGCGCCATTCATGTATATAGTGGAAATTGACCCATAGGTCCGGCCTTATTGCATGGGCGTATGCAGCCAGGGTTATTATGTTGCTGCGTATACGCTGGAAATCGGAAACATTGGGGACTTTGGCTGTGTTCCAGTCTGTGACAGAGGTTATATTGGCGAAGATATTAAACCTGCTTAGCTGGTGTGCTAACCATGCAATATTGCCTTCGATACGGTTAATGTCAGAGGCGTTAAGGAACCCCCTGGCGGTTCTGTTGGTTATATCTGCCGCAGTGCGGTCTGTTATGGGTGTTATCCAGTTCATGCTATCACCGTCCCTTCGCTTTTCCCTATAAATGCGCCGCTGAAACGGAAGTCTGTTGATAGGTTTTGCATAATTATTCGGGGCTGTTCGCCTTCTAATACGATAAAGTCGCCCATATTTAGGCTTGGGTCTATGCGCCAGTCAACCGATACATTTTTTCTGTGCTTGTATCGGGCCAGCAGCCCACTTGCGACGGCTCTTGCACGCCCTTCATCTGTTATTAGAATGTTTTTTAGAGGCAGGATTTCGCCACGGTCGCTGCGGTCGTTGTTGATATTTTCGTTGTCCATTATTACTATGGAACTTTCATCAGGGCGAATAGCCCTTCCAACTATGACTACGTGGCATCTTTCGGGGTCACCTACCCTACGGTGGATTACCAAACGAGCGCTGCGCGCAAATAATTCATAGCTGTTTTCCGGCCTCTGCATAAGGGTAATGGGACTCTTCAATATAACATCTACCGCAGAGTCGCTATACTCAACAAAGAATTCATTTTTTCCCATACTCAGCAATAGTTCCTGGTCGTAAAGCACTGTATCAATGCGTTCGTTAGGCAACCACTTATAGGTGCTTACTTGCACACTTTTTAGCGGCCTTTGCACGTCGGTTTCAGGCCTTGTGTAGGTATTGTCGGCATTTAGGGTATGACTGGTGTTATTTCCGTTGAAAGCTGCAAGGGGAGCGATATGCAAAATGCCGTCCCGGTCAAAGGTAAGGGCGGCCCCGGCTGCATTGGCTATTAATTGCAGGCATTCCGCATGTGTGGCAAGGGGCAGTGGGGATATGGTGGTTATTGCTTTTAGTGAATTGTGTATTTCCCACTTTTTATCACCGCTGCCAAGGTGGGGAGGCATTGCGTCCAGAAGTACTTTCTCTGCTAACTCGTATAGCGTTATACCTAGCATTATCATACGAGGGCCTTCATTTATATAGCCGCCTTCACGCATGAGATTGTTATCTGTAAAGGGTATCGTAATTTCTTCTACACCTTGATACACACCTTTGTAATAGATACCGTTCAAAGAACCCAGCAAATCCCGGGCTTTAAACGATGCAGATAACCCGTTGCGAGGCGCTGCCCAGTCGGTTAGGAAGTACTGCCCGCCCGGTATCCATTCTACGGTGCTGTCTGTCAGACGCCGGAAGCCGTACCGTGCTGTAACCTCTTGCCGCTCTAGTACAAACCGGTGCACGCTGTTATCATCCAGCGGGTCCCAGTCGCCGTTTCTGTTATCAAGTTCGAAGGATATTTCATACTTAGGCAACCGGCCAGATACCGGGTCAATTTCATGTGAACTTGCGAAGGCAAGAATACTGTCTTTTGTATATGCCCTTACATGGCCTAAGAAAATATTGCCCACCCTGGCACGGCGGCTGCCTCGGCACCACCGGGATATTTCCAGCCGTATTTTTCGGACACGTCTCATTACAAAATCCACTTGGGTTATGATGGAACTATTGCCCGTTACAGACTCGCGGCCTGTTTCGTTACCGTCTTCGTCCAGCATAATTACGCTAAAATCTACTGGGTACTCATCAAAAGCCGTGCCCCATGCAATTGTAACCCCCGGTAAAATGACAGCCGGGGCATTGAGTATAATGTCCAGGTGAACCGGCGTACTAAAGATACCGCTGTCATTGCAAAGCACATTGCTTATAAACCCGCCAAAGGGGCGGATTTCGGGGAAGGTTTCCGGCACCGTTATGCGGCTGGCGTCCAGCAGCCATAAATCAGGCTCTAGGGTTGCAAAGGGCGCCACGGGTTTTGTGTGCTGGTTAACAACAATGGGCGATTGGGAAACCGGTGTTAGTTCGTTGTTTGGGTGTATGTTGTAGACTTGCAGGTTTGGGTCTGTGAAGTAAAACGTCAGTTCTACAAAACCTTCGGTTGTTACGGGGCGGCCTTGGTTTTGCCGCCACTGTGGGCTTATTGGATGCATATTTACACCTCCATCAGTTGCAGCCCGCAGCCTGTCCAGCCTAGTACCGTGCCGCTTTGGTCCCGCCGCCAAAGGCCGGCGCTGCGGTCGCTTACATACATATTGCGCTCGTCCCAGTTGCCGGTGGTTTGGTTGAAAAACCGGATTTTATTGACGTGTTCGTCTGTGAATATCCGGTTTATCCCGGCCCAGGCTGCTGCGTCTAGGTAGTTCCACGAAAGTGAAATTTGTGCTATGTCTTTGCGCACTACTGAACTTAGCAGTTTGCCGGAGACACTGTGCCCGCCATCGGTTATGGTGGATGTTGTGCCGCTGTAGGATGTTGGTTCCGGCAGGGGGAAGTTTGGGAGTATTGTTACTAAGGGTTGTGTTGCCATTTTTGACCTCCTTTATATAGGCGTTTCGATTTGAAATAGGCTGTTGAATATAGTTTCAGGCGGCTCCAGCATTTTCTAGAATTTGCCGATAAATAAATTGTGGTGTAAATTTGATGCCGTAACAATTGAAGATAGCCTGCTTCGTGGCTTATCAATAGTACGAAAATACCTCGTCCACCCAGTTTTGATGATACCGACAAAGGCTTATTTGGGTTTTGATACAAATGGACAACCTTTTTCCGGTTTAGATGATACCGACAAAAGCGATTTTCGCGCTCGTTTAGTGACGATAATGCCCCGCAATGGGGCGATAAGGGGAGGAAAAAGCATGTTTTGTTCAGGCTGCGGCACCAATTTGACCGGTATGAACGGGGCGTTTTGCCCAAATTGCGGTACGCAAATAGCCCCGCAACATAACCCATATAATCCACATAACCCATATGGTATGAGAAGGGTGCCGGATGCAAGTGGTAAGGCCAAAGCTTCGTTTGTTTTGGGGATTATTGGGTTGGTTGCCACCATTGTTAATTCGGCTATTGGAGCTTTTATGGGGGCTATTGGGGTGTTGTTTTAGTGTTTATGGGAACTGGCTTGGCATCATGCTAGAGGATGGTTAGAGACTGCTGATAAAATTAGTTTATGAGGAGGAAAATGCAAATAATCAATTCGATTCGTGATCATTGTCCTGGCTTAATTTCAGTTGTCTGAAACCATCCTCATAGCATGGTAGACATGTGGTATTGTAGGGGCGAGTTACGAATGTTGGATCTTCTGCCTACGAGACATTCTGCACTAACAGCCTCCATGCAGTTGTTTGCTTTTGTGTCATAGGTATGATACATTCATAAAAATATACAGGAGTTGAAAATATGATTACTCAGTCTGAATACAAACTGAAACTTCGTAAGGCATGGGCAGTACTTTGCTTTGCTATTGCCACGTGTATTTTGATTATAGCGGTAGCAGCTTACGGTATAAATCAAGCCATTCATTCTCCTGAAAGCTGGATTATTTCATATTTTTTCTTCACGCCTGTGGCAGCGATTGTGGTGTTTACTACGGCCATCATTTCTATGACGGGAGGTATAATTTGGCTTATTATTAAGGGGTTATTAGGAACGGCCGAATTTAAAGAAAAATCTAATAGATATCTCAAAGCAACAGAACATAGAGATTATGCTTGCGCTATTTCCAAAATGGTTCAACAGCCTGTCGCCGACTCTGATGACGAAACCACATATTACATCTCATTTGAGTTTTTAGACGGCCAACGAAAAAGTTTTACTGTTGATGCATTGCAATACAATGTCATTTTCGAAGGTGAAATGGGATTGCTTACATATAAACAGAACGGCGAACATCTTTTTTTTGGTGACTTTCGCTTTCAGCGGCAGCGTTAACTGAATTCGTTGTTACCACCCTGCCAATAATGGTAGTCCACGCTCTCTTTTCACACGCTCAATAGCATCGGTAATCTGTCGGCCGTCTAGGTAAACCTTGACTTCCAGTGGACTTGATTTATTGCTGGAGTTGTTACTTGGTAATGCCGCACGTACAGCCTCAAACACGCCACGAGATACAGAATCTACAATTTGGTCATTGTTTGCTACGGCCGTTCGACTATGCACTTTGGAAGAAAGGCTACGCCCACCACCATGTTCAGAGCCTTGGCTCTCACTTGGTTGATTACTGATTGCAAGGATGCTACAATGGGAATAAATACATATGGGAGTTTGGGAGTTGAGTTCTGTGAAATGGATAATATTGATGGTAGCTTTAATTCCATTGTTCATGTTTTTGCTAGGAATAATAGCTTCCATCGGTGTTGAATACATCATTGGTTATGGTGTTTTAACACTGGTGTTCGGTTGGATTTTCATAGCGTTTGCTCGTATAGATGCCTCTGCATCCAAAAAACTCAAAAAAGCAGTTGAACACCAAGTAATGGCTAGGGTTCTTTCCAAAGCGCCCCAAGTTGGCGGCGATCCCTTTACAACAGGAACAATATATTTCATATCTTTTGAGTTTCCGGACAGAACACGCAAATGCTTTGCGGTTGATGCAAGACAAAACAGCCTTATTATGGAGGGTGAAGTTGGATTCCTGACCTACAAACAGAATAATGAACATCTATTCTTTGTGAACTTTCAACCTCTACACTAATATTGCCATGTTACCATCCCGCAAGCAAAGGCAAACCGCGCTCACGTTTCACCCGTTCAACTGCATCCGTAATCTGCCTGCCATCTAGGTAAACCTTGACTTCCATCGGATTACTCTTCTTACTGGCATTATTACTTGGCAATGCCGCGCGTACAGCTTCAAATACGCCACGAGATATGGAATCTACAATTTGGTCATTGTTTGCAACGGCAGTTCGTCCACCTATTGTTCCTACCAGTTCTGGGCCAGCCTCACGAGCAATAAACATTTGACCGGTAGAAACAAAGCCGCCGTCCGCACGGAATTCGGGAGTGACCGGATTGCGAAGATATCTCATTGTCCCTGTTATTTCCCCTAATGTAGCTCTTGCACTTGGAAGACCCAATGTTGCCGCTACAATAGTTATTGCCTTGGCGGCAAGAAGGGCGCCCATTCCCTTTAGGAGAAAGGCTGCACCTGCCGCAAGTACCCCTACCGCTGATGCTTTTGCGGCGGCTCCTGCTGCCTTTATCTTAACTGTGTTTAGCGTTACAGCTAGTGTGTTTACTTTTACAGCACCAGTTTTCTTCGCCATCCATGCCGCATGTAGTTTTATTGCGCCAGTTGCAATTGTTATGAGCTTATATGAGCTATCTATCACCAAATTAAGACCACTAATCGCACTTGATGCTACATTACTTACCGTCTCAACAATTCTGCCAAACGTACTTGTCTCTTCCCCCATTTCATCAAGCGAACTTACATAATCATACCTAGCACTTTCAGCAGTAGCAGCAAAAGCATCTTGTATATCACTCAAAACCGGCCCCATGCGCTCCTTAAGCCCCTTCAAGTTTGCAAGTATTGTATCAAAGGAAAAATTAAAGCCTTCGCTTATGTTGTATGCGGTGGTTTTACATACTTCCTCAATCTTGCTAAATTGCGTATTGCTTTCCGTGTACATAGAACCTAATATACCGCTAAAATCCGCACTAATTCCATTAAATGCGAACTGCATGTAGGCTCTCATGCTGGCACCTGTTTCTGCAATTTTGGCCGTGATTTCACGTGCGCCGGCAAAAATATTATTCCTGATTAGCATGAAGGAACTGGATGCATTTTGAGAAAATATCACAAACTGCTCTGACCCAAATTCATTTAACTGTGCCAATGCGTCCTCAAGACCTGCCGTGTCCGCAAGGATATTGCTTACTGCGCTTTCATACGATATGGCGGCGCTGCTGGCAAGCAGTGCAAACTGCTCGGCACCATGAAGATTTAAGCGTGAGAGCGAATCTTTTGCAATTGCAGTGGCATTTTCATATGCCGCTTTCATCATGCTTGCCGATTCTTGCGCCGCATCCTGTAGCCCGCTATGTGCCACCCAGCCATATGCTTGCAAGTTTTGCATACTGGAAATACTATCGGCAGTAGCAATTTTAAAGGACTCGCTCATGTAACTTGAACTTTCGCTTGAATGTGCTTTTATGTCTGCCAGTGCACCTTTAAAAGACGTGCTTGCCGTTTTTGCTGTTTCTATAAGTTTTGACGACAGCGCCGCCAACATTGCAAACTGCTCTGCGCCGTGAAGTTTTAAGTCTGAAAGCGAATCTTTTGCAATTGCAGCTGCATTTTCATATGCCGCTTTCATCATGCTTGCCGATTCTTGCGCTGCATCCTGTAGCCCGCCATGTGCCACCCAGCCATATGCTTGCAAGTTTTGCATACTGGAAACACTCTCGGCGGTAGCGATTTTAAAGGACTCGCTCATGTAGCTTGAACTTTCGCTTGAATGTGCTTTTATGTCTGATAAAGCACTTTCAAAAGATATGTTTGCATTTTTGGCTGTCTCTTTAAACTCTGCCGACAGCGCCGCCAATTTTGTGGCAAACTTGGCATTTATGGCCGCCGCCGTATTGGCGGCGGCTTGCCTAAAAGCTGCAAGGTTAGATAGAGATTGGTTTAAATCAAAAGCCTTTATTTCCATATTTCACTCCTTTCAAACATCGAACGCTTGTTTATTTTTTACCTGTGCAAAGCCTTCTACCCGCTCTTTCATAATGCGCCAATCTTGATGTGCCTGTTTCTCAAATAAGCTGGGAAACGCATCTTCAAGTTTAGGGAACTTTTTTGGTTCATTTATTGCCGTTCCTATCAGTACAGCACTACCGTAGGCAATCCAGGCCATTACCTGCGATAACTCTCTCATCTGGTCTTGACGCGCATTGGCTGCAAGCATTACCTCCTGGGTTGTCATATTTGCGGCGCTATGCCACGGTACTCCTGCGGCTAGGGCAGTGTGTATTAGATAATGCGGGTAATTGGTTTCTGGGTCAGGCTTTAGACAGCCTGACCCTTTCCGAAAAAACTTGAACCCTCAAACAGAGCGTTAATTACCTGTATCAAATCCTCTACCGTATGTCCTTCATCCACATACAGATCCAGTAGTTCTACGGCCTCGTCAAATGAACAACTTGTGTTGAAAGGCTTCATTGCGCCCCATAATATGGTGGCAATGGTTTCTATCATATTTGACTCAATGTTTTCTAAAGCTGCAAACAACGGCTTGCCCAGCTTCTTTTCGATAGCCATAATGGCGCTTGCGGTTAGGCGCAGTTTATAGTCTTGCCCGCCAATTGTAAGATTGTGAAATGATTTCATATTCATACCTCTTTCATAGTTTATTGTGTGACTGAAACGAATAATAACAACCCCACCCCAGAACCGCGCAAAGCGCGGTTCTTTTAAAGTTTTGGTCAAGCTTTTTCAAAAGCTTGCGGGGTGTGGGGCAGCGCCCCACGGTTTTACGGGGTTTATATGGTTAACAGCCCTTAGGCCGGGTTAGCAACAGCCACATCACCCTGCATCATCATAGTAACGCTGAAAGTAAGCGCACCATTGATACTGCCGGCATCCATTGAAACTGCCGGGATGGCATCAAAGGTGTGGGTTGCGCCATCTGGGTAGCGGAGTTGGAAAGTTACGGTGTTGCCTGTATCCTCCATGCCCTTTAGTATACGGTAGTTTGCGCCTGCGGCCTGGTTGTCGTATAGGAATTTGAATACTAGGTCGCCGTAGTCTTTAATACCGGGGATGTACCGTTTGGATGTATCGGCCAAGGTAGTTACATCTATTTTTTCCGGTGAACTTCCCAGTTCGGGTACTTCCATTAGGTGTTGGATTTCAACAAATGTTGTACCGCCTGAGCGGTGGAACAGCCTTGTTTGATTTGCGCTAAATGCCATGATTTTAGTCTCCTTTTATGTTTTAAATTAGTGTGCCGGGGAACTTATGCCCCGGATGTGTGAGTTATTCGCTTGTTTAGGCCGCGTTTACCGGTGCCGGTATTGCGGACATAAACTGCATTGGTATTGCCTCGAATGTACCGTCTTCCAACACTACTATGCCTACCGGGATTGTGCGGTCGTTATTACCTTCGTCTGATTGGGTTGAGATTTCAATCAGGGTGCCGCTTGCCAGGGTTCCGTCCCAGTCTTTTGTTTCCGGGTCCCAAAACCTGTTGGTTAGGCAGTTTACGTGTAGATAATGGGGCATTTTTTCACCTCCTTTCATTTGACGGTGCGGGAATCACTTGCCTGTATTCCCGGATAAGCTGTAATGCAAAGCTGGATTATGCATTTCTGCACATATGCTTTATAGCAACATAAGTACGCTGCCGAACAATTAGGAGAAAAATATTTCGAGCAATACACTCTTGGTAAGCTCTAGGTATTTTATTATGGATTCAATTTCCCATAGCATAAAAGTATCGCCATCGTTCTTTAATTTCCTGTGAAACGTGGTTCTACAAACCCCAATGCTGTTTGCAAGGGTGCTTATTGTTAGACCCTTGCGTTTTATTTCGTTGTTTAGCTTTGTCAAGTTTAGCATAATGGTCTTCTCCTTTAATTTGTTCGTCTGCCCACAATGTGCAACAACTTGTCTATGGCCTAATTATACGTATTTTTGTTCGCATGTCAAGGCTTTTAGCGTTGCAATTTTGCTACAGAATGTCGTATCTGAGGCCATTGCATGATGATTGCCGTAATAAAAGGCGCGATGGTATACATCTCGCGCCTTCTATAAATAAAATTGTATAGTTTTTTACCCATTCATATGCAGGCAGTATACAACGAGCAACATGAAACCCTACACAGCTATTCCAAAAACCCGCCATTCATGCTACTATCCTGCTACAAAAAAGCAACAAATCCATAGGAGGGATACATATGCTAACAACCAACATGCATGAACTAACCCAAATAATTAATTGCGAGCATTCCGACCCGCATCACATCCTTGGTTTACACGAACTAACTGCAGACGGGGAAACACAGGCAATAATCCGGGTATTTGCCCCTTCTGCCGCCGGGGTTGACGTATTTTTCCCAGGCGATAAACATGTTAAATCCGGGCGTTTTCCTATGGAAATGATTCATAACGCCGGATTTTTTACATTACAGCTTAAGACGCCGCCGGCTACGCGCTATAAGCTGGCTTTTACCGCCCATAACGGCGATGTTTGGGAAAGCTATGACCCGTATTCGTTTATGCCAATACTGACCGAGTTGGATTTGTATCTTTTCGGCCAGGGCACCCATTATCAGATTTATAATAAGCTTGGCGCAAATATTATTACCGTGGACGGCGTCACCGGTGTGCACTTCGCAGTATGGGCGCCCAATGCCCGCCGGGTTAGTGTAGTTGGGGAGTTTAACGGCTGGAACGGCCAGCGCCACCCAATGCGCAGCCTTGGGGCCTCTGGGGTATGGGAGTTGTTTATCCCTGGGGTTTCTGACTATGATTGTTATAAATATGAAATAAAATCCCACACTGGCGCGCTTTTTGCCAAGGCGGACCCATACGCCCGCTTTGCGGAACATCGCCCAAGCACGGCCTCTATGGTATACGACATTGAAGGCTATAAATGGAACGATGAGAAATGGATAAAAAACCGCAGCAAAAAAGACCCGCTGGAAGGGCCGATGAATGTATACGAACTCCATCCAGGCAGTTGGCGGCGGGCTGAGGAGGGCCGGTTTATGAGTTGGCCGGAACTTAGCCAGGAACTTATACCCTATGTAAAGGAAATGGGCTACACACACATAGAACTTATGCCGATAATGGAATACCCCTTCGACGGCTCTTGGGGCTACCAAGTTACGGGATACTACGCACCAACCAGCCGCTATGGCAACCCTCACGAGTTTATGGCGTTTATAGATGCCTGCCATCAAAATAATATAGGGGTAATTTTGGACTGGGTACCGGCCCATTTCCCCAAAGACGCCCATGGCCTTGCCATGTTTGACGGCACAAGGCTATACGAGCATAACGACCCAAGAATGGGCGAGCACCCGGAATGGGGAACACTGATATTCAACTACGGGCGGAACGAGGTAAAGAATTTTCTTATTGCAAATGCGTTGTTTTGGGTTGAGAAATATCACCTAGACGGACTGCGGGTGGACGCGGTTGCGTCTATGCTTTACCTGGACTATGGCAAGGATTCCGGCCAGTGGATACCCAACCAGCATGGCGGACGGGAAAATATAGAGGCTATGGAGTTTATGAAGCATATGAACTCTGTAATGGCAGATGCGCACCCTAATGTTCTTATGGTGGCGGAGGAATCTACCGCGTGGCCTGGCGTTACCCGCCCCGTAAAGGACGATGGGCTGGGCTTTAGCCTTAAATGGAACATGGGTTGGATGAATGACTTCCTATATTATATGAAACTGGATAGCGTGCACCGTAAATTCCACCATAACTGTTTGACCTTTGGCATGGTGTATGCCTACTCTGAAAACTATATTTTAGTGCTTTCCCATGACGAGGTAGTGCACGGCAAGGGCTCTATGGTTAATAAAATGCCCGGGGATACTTGGCAGAAGCTGGCCAATTTGCGGGCGGCATATGGGTTTATGATGGGCCACCCCGGCAAGAAACTGCTGTTTATGGGCGGCGAGTTTGGCCAGTTTGAGGAATGGAGCGAAGCCAAGAGCCTAAACTGGTTTTTGCTTGATGAATATGAGCATCATCGCCAGTTGCAGGGGTTTGTTAAGGATTTAAACCATATGTATCTGAAAGAACGGGCCCTGTGGCAGCGGGATTTTGCCGGCGATGGTTTTAGCTGGATTAATTGCGATGATAATGAGCGTAGTATTATTTCGTTTTACAGGGTTGGGGAGGTAAAACGGCGCAGTAAGGCCGACCAGGAGGCTAAGGGCTCTAACTATGAACATCTGGTGTTTGTGTGTAATTTTACCCCTGTGCCTTGTATGGATTATAGGGTTGGGGTTCCTGTGCCTGGGAAATATCTTGAGATACTTAACAGCGACCATGAGAAGTATGGCGGCAGCGGGATTATAAACCCGGGGAACCTGCAGGCTGAGGAATATTTATGCGACGGGCGGCAGTATAGCTTGCCTATTAAACTGCCGGCTTTGGGAGTTGTGATACTAAAGACAAAGTGAGCGGCAAACCAAGCCCCCTTCTTTAGAAGGGGGTGGCCCGAAGGGCCGGGGGTTGGCCTTTAGCAGTTCCGGTTTTGATGATACAGATAAAGGCTTCTTTCGGTTTTGATAATAATGGTAAACCTTTTCCGGTTTTGATGATACCGATAAAAGCGATTACAGTTGTAGTGCAGGTTTGTTGCAGGGCCTGGCTGCTGAAAGGTTTCACAACATGAAAATATACTTGGATTACGCCTCCCATACCCCCGTTTCCGAGGCTGTACTGGAAGCCTTTTGCGAGGCCGAGCGCCGCTTTACCGGCAACCCCCTTTCAACCCATGCACCCGGACGGGCAGCAGGGCAGGAACTTTCCCGTATAACCGGCGTTATAGCAGAGCTATTACAGGTTAATCCAGATGAAATCATTTTTACATCCGGCGCAAGCGAGGCCAATAACCTGGCAATTAAGGGGATAGCCCGTGGGTATGGCTACAAGGGGCGGCATATCCTTTCAACATGCCTGGAGCATCCAAGCGTTAGCGGTACGCTTTCGGCATTACAAGATGATGGCTTTGAAATCGAATTGGTTCGGATTTTACCAACCGGCACAATAGACCTGGAACATCTTAAATCCGCCATCCGCCCGGACACGATTTTGCTGTGCATAAGCGCCATAGACAGCGAACTTGGCGTGGTTCAGCCTATCGGCGAGATATCAAAGATTGTGGAAGAACACCCCAACTGCCATTTGCATATAGACGCCGCACAGGCCATTGGAAAGATACATGTAGATATGCATAAGGCTTCTACCATGTGTTTTTCGCCTCATAAGTTTTACGGGCTGCCGGGAAGCGGGGTGCTGGTGAAACGGGAAGGGGTTGTGCTGGAGCCGCTGATTCACGGCGGGGGCTGGGGCATTTATCGCGGGGGTACGCCGGCGCTGGGCCTTGCCACAGCTTGCCATAAGGCGTTGGAGTTGGCACTAGCCAACCTAGATAACCGGTTGGCAAAGGTGACAAGCTTCCGCGAATATCTGGTTGAAAACCTGGCACGGTACCCAAAAGTGCGAATAAACAGCCCGGAGGGCAGCCCCTACATCTTAAACCTAAGCGTCAGGGGTGTGAAAGCCGCAGTTTTTACCGCCGCGCTGGATAAGCATGGGGTATGTGTATCCATAAAATCTGCCTGCTCTACAGATAATGCCCCATCGCGGCCGGTGATGGCAGTAAGCCAGGATAGGCAAAACGCCTTATGCTCTTGGCGAATAAGCCTAAGCCATATGACCGAAATAAGTGAACTTGACGGGTTTATGCAAATATTTTGCAACTGCTACAATCAACTAGCTATGTAGGAGTTACAAAGCCCCCTTCTTTAGAAGGGGGTGGCCCGAAGGGCCGGGGGTTGATATGAACACAAGATACAACAATAGTCTATCAACACACGCAAGAAATCTAAGAACCAACGCAACAAAACAAGAAAATCGCCTATGGTATGACTTTTTACGTAATTACAAACCACGATTTACCCGCCAAAGAATAGTAAGCAATTACATCCTAGATTTTTACTGTGCGCAAGCTAAACTTGCGGTAGAATTAGACGGGACTCAGCATTATGAGGAAAAAGGTGCTGAATACGACAAAGTCCGAACCATGCGACTTGAGGCGTTGGGGATAAGGGTTATGCGATTTTCTAACCTTGATGTGATGCGGAATTTTGAGGGTGTGTGCATTGCTATTGATATTGAGGTTAGGAAATTGATTGAGGACAACCCCCGGCCCTTCGGGCCACCCCCTTCCACGGAAGGGGGCTGAGTTGTGTGCAACTTCTGCCTACCTCCTTCGTTTAGATGTGAACTACGAGCCAACTATAGGACGTGAACACAAAGATGAAAGAACTAACCGCCTGCGAAAAAATCGAACGCAGCATAAACAAGAAATTCCGCATAAACATATGGCGGCCCTTTATTGAAGGGGTTAAGCGGTACGCGCTAATTTCCCAAGGGGATAACATAGCGGTATGTATCTCCGGCGGCAAGGACTCCATGCTGCTGGCAAAGCTAATGCAAGCACTTAACCGCTATAGCGAGTTCCCCTTCGGGCTGAAATTCATAGTAATGGACCCGGGATATAACCCAATCAACCGCCAGCGTATTATAGCCAACGCCGCTACTTTGGAAATTCCCATATCTATTTTCGATTCAAATATTTTTGAGACGGTGGTAAAAACCCACCGCTCCCCCTGTTACCTCTGCGCCAGAATGCGCCGGGGTTTTCTTTATGCCCATGCTAAGAAACTGGGCTGTAATAAAATCGCCCTGGGGCACCATCTTTCAGATGTAATAGAAACGGCCCTGATGAACATGCTATACGGTTCGGAATTCGGCACGATGATGCCCAAGCTAAAAAGCCAAAACTACCCAGGAATGGAACTTATCCGGCCAATGTACTGCATTAACGAGGAAGCAATAATCGCATGGGCCCGGTATAACAGCCTAAGTTTTATACAATGCGCCTGCCCCCTGTCCGAAAACTGCAATATCTACGACGCAAGCGGCGGCGCGTCTAAGCGCCAGGAAGTTAAGGCGCTGATTAAGCAGTTAAAGCGGGATAATAAAGATGTTGAAACCAGCATCTTCCAAAGCCTGCACCGGGTTAACCTAGATACGGTACTGGGGCACCGCCTGGGCGGGCAAGAATATAGCTTTCTGGATACATGGGATATATAATACAACTTAATATACAAATGAAAAGAGGCCATAAATGAAAACCAAGAAAACCCGCCCCCTATTCATAGGGCTATACGACGCAAACCTACTGGGCATCCGCTACTTATCCTCCGTCTTAAAAACCCATGGATACGAACCCAATCTAATTTTCCTAAAAACCTTCAACAGCTACAATGTAGACAACCCTACCCCCCAGGAATACGACCTGCTGTACAAGCAAATATCAGCCCTTGAGCCAAGCTATATTGGCATTAGCATCATGTGCTCGTTCTACTTAGACGTGGTTCGCACAATTGTTGATAAAATTAGAACCCTAACCAATGCCCCAATAATAATAGGCGGCGCATACGCTACCCTTTTCCCGGAAGAATGCATAAAAATGGCCGATGTTGTGTTCCGCGGCGAAAGCGAAGAAACCATCATAGAATTCACCAATGCAATAGAAGAAGGCCGGCCGTACCACCATATTGAAGGCCTTACTGTGCGTACCCCGGAAGGCCCCAAGGTAAACCCAATCCGCCAGCTAATCCAAGACCTGGACCGCTTGCCCGCCCCGGATTTTGGCGGCAAAAATATGTACTATATAAACAACGACCGTATCATTAATGTTGACCCTCAAGCCGAAAGCCACCGTTACGAACTTATAACCTCCAGGGGCTGCCCCAACCGCTGCAGCTACTGCTCTAACAGCAGCATCCGGGACTTATACAAAGACAAAGGCCCCTATATCCGCCAAAGAAGCGTAGAAGATGTAATGGAAGAAATCCGGGCAGTAAGAAAGCGCAACCCGGGCGTACAACTACTAAGATTTTGGGACGAAATATTCCCATGGAACCAAGACTGGATTAAAGAATTTGCAAAAGAATATAAAACCCATGTAGGGCTGCCCTTCGAAATATGGGGCCACCCCAGGCTAAGCGCCAATGCCGGGATGAAAACCTTGGTAGAAATTGGCCTGTCTAAAATAGTAATAGGAGTACAAAGCGGCTGCCCCAAAGTGCGCAAGGAAATATATACACGAAACGAAAAACAAGAGGATATATTAAACTGCTCTAAAATCCTATCCGAAGCCAAAGTCCCCATGGTTATCTACGATTTTATACTGGGCCACCCCTTCGAAACGGAAGAAGACCTAAAGGCAACCTTAGACCTTTGCCGCAGCCTGTCAAAACCATTTACCTTGCAGCTGCACGGCCTTAGCTTCCTTCCGGGCACACCAATTGAAGAAATTGCCGTATCCAAAGGGGTTAAAACCTGGGAAGAAATCCGGGCAGAGCAAAGCCGCCCATTACGGGAGCAGTATCACTCCATGGCCTGGTGGCGTCAGGGTCACGACGCCTCCGGAAAAGAGAAGGTGTACTGGTATACATTAATTTACCTAACCCAGTTCCCGTTCGCAGAGCGCATAATAAAGTCCGCCCTTAAAAACGAGAAACTAAAAAGCAACCCCAGAAGGCTGCTTATATGGCACCGCATATTTAATTACTACCAAAGGTTTAGGATGGGGCTAAGGAAGCTTGGGTTTATGATTCGGCGCAGGCTGTAAGTACTCCGCAAGGTTTAAAGTGGGAAACTCGCCTACACATTTTGCCATTGTCATGGAATTATATAGCGCCTCCTGCACGGCATCGGCACAGGCTTCGAAAAACGGGTTCAGCTGCGTATCGCACAGGTTATCCCCGTCGCATGGGGAGATAAGGGTCAACCCAGTAAGCACCCCGTCACCGGTAATTGTTACATGAGAACATTTTACTCCCGCCACATCTGTAATTGCATTACCCGGCCCCGGCTGAAAACTTCCGGGGATATCCATCCATTCCCGTATGCGCTTTGCTATTTTATCCATTGTATTGTCCTTAATATTTCGAAAAAGCTGTCTGACGTGAAACTTACGGCTGTGTCGCTTTGTCTGGCAACCCCCGGGAAGTAGGAGGCTTTATGGGCGTGAACATGGCTTTTGTATTCAATTTCAGCTTCAAAACGGTTAGGCAGCTTTACCAGCGCATCGGTTAAATCTTGTGACAGGGCCTTTTCCGAAAGCTCCGTGATTTTTTTTAAGCTGTCTTCCACGGAATAATTGATTGTTGCAAGGCCGGCCCCATCTTTTACCGGGCAGGCTACCAGCCTGGGATGTAAGTTCTTATAATCGTCGCATAAGGTTTTATCGCCGCTTAAAAACACCGTAGGCACATTTTCAAGGGCACAGGCCCAGCTATATAACAGAAACTCGCTGGCGATAACGCCGTTTATCTTGATATTGTATATTGTGCTGGAGCGGATAGTATGAGACATAGGGTTCCCTACCCTACACGCCGGGGAGTGATAGCCTATAAACATAGCCGCGTGGAAGGATTTATCTACCCCTTCGGCCATACTGTAGGGGTGCCCGCTCCAGTTGCGTAACAGGGAAACACCTGTGGGCATTCGTGTTGGGTCTATGTTTGTGCCGGTGGCATGGGCGTCTTTTACAAGGATTTCCTTTGCCCCGGCTTTTTTTGCGCCTGCAATACATGCCAGAACTTCTTCTGTCATTTGGTTTGCATGTAATGGGTATGACGGGTGCCTGTTGTCGCATTCGTCCCATAGGGTGGTTGTGGTTACCCCTTCAATATCTGCGCTTATGAATACCTTCATTGTTGTCCTCCTTAGTTTTTATGCTCTGCAATAAGCCCTTCAATTGCGCTTATTAACGATAGTTCTGCATTTACCTTTAGCACATTGGACAGGCTTACCAGCTTGAGAAACATCTCTCCCAGTATTTCAGATTGCCCATCCTGTGCCTGGGCCAGGTTTTTCAAGTCAGCTTGCAAATCTTTAACAATCTCGGTTTTGTCGGGCCTTGGGGTGTGCTTTAGCACTTTAGACGCCCGCATTAGCGCCGGTAATGCCCTGGGCACAGCCTCCATGGCCTCTGGGGGGCTTTCGTTCCGCTCTTTTTGCTTGTTGGCCTCCCACACTTTAAGAACATCGTCGGCATTTGCCACCGTATCCCCGCCAAATACATGGGTATGGCGGCTTGTTAGTTTATGTGACACTTCTGCGATAACATCATTAATTGTAAAAACTTCAGCTTTTTCTGCCAACTTTGCATGGAACACCACCTGCAATAACACATCACCCAACTCTTCCCGTAAGCCGGCCATATCACCGTTGTCGATGGCCTCAATGGCCTCGTAACTTTCCTCCAGTAAGTATTGCCGCAAGCTTTCATGAGTCTGCTCCCGGTCCCATGGGCAGCCGTTCGCCCCCAATAAAATATCCATCAAGTCTAAAAATTCATCAAATTTCATAAAATTCGCCTCCTTAAGCAATCATACATATATAACACATCAAACACAATATATATGATCCCCTATGGAAACCGGTTTACTAATTCCATATAGTGAAGTAAAATCAAAAAGCCCGCAACAGTGTAAAGCAGGAGAGGGCAAATAAATATAATGAGGTGATCCGGTGGTTAAACAATACACCAAAGCAGCCTGGCAGGATTTCAACCAAGGCGTATGGATGCAGGAAGTAAACGTTAGGGACTTTATTCAGTGCAACGTGGCCCCATACCACGGTGACGCAAGTTTCCTTGCAGGGCCAACAGACGATACAAAAGCCCTATGGGTAGACGTATGCGAACTCACGAAGAAGGAAAACGAAAAAGGTATCCTGGATGTAGAAACTAAAATCCCAAACAGCATAGTCTCACACGGGCCGGGATATATAAATAAGGAAAAAGAAAAAATTGTAGGCGTTCAAACAGACAAGCCCCTAAAGCGCGGGATATTCCCAAACGGCGGCATAAAAGTAATCCAAAAAGCATTGGAGTCCTATGGCTATAAACTGGACACAAACACGGAAGAAATCTACACAAAGTACCGCAAAGCCCATAATGACGGGGTTTTCGATGCATATACCCCGGAAATGCGCGCTGCCCGCTCGTCCGGCATTATCACGGGGCTGCCTGACGCCTACGGCCGGGGCCGCATTATAGGCGACTACCGCCGGGTGGCGCTGTATGGTACCGCCTTCCTAATCGAAGACAAAGTACGCCAGCTAGACAGGATGGACGTATCCTGGCTTGAAGAAAAAACAATCCAGCAACGGGAAGAATTAAACGAGCAAATCCGTTCCTTACACCAACTTGAGGAAATGGCCGCAAGCTATGGCTGTGACGTAAAGCACCCCGCTAAAAACGCCCACGAGGCAATCCAGTGGACATATTTCGCGTATCTTGCCGCCGCAAAGCAGCAAGACGGCGCCGCAACATCCCTTGGGCGCGTGGCCACTTTCCTGGATATTTATATCGAGCGTGACCTGAAAAACGGCGTGATAACAGAATCCCAGGCACAGGAGTTTATAGACCATTTTGCAATGAAGCTGCGCATGATTCGCTTCCTTCGCACACCGGAATACAACGCCCTTTTCTCCGGTGACCCAACATGGGTAACAGACGCCATTGCCGGGATGAGCGAATCCGGTGAAACGCTGGTTACAAAAAACTGCTACAGGCTAATCCACACCCTATACAACTTGGGCCCGGCCCCGGAGCCTAATCTTACAGTGCTTTGGAGCGTAAACCTGCCGGAGAATTTCAAGCGTTTCTGCGCTCAGGTAAGTATCGACACCAGTTCCCTTCAATATGAAAGCGATGACTTGATGCGGGGCTATTGGGGTGACGACTATGCCATCGCCTGCTGCGTAAGCGCAATGCGCCTGGGCAAGCAAATGCAATTTTTTGGCGCAAGGGCCAACCTTGCCAAAGCCCTAACCTACGCCATTAACGGCGGCAAGGACGAGAAAACCGGAAAGCAAGTAGGGCCGGAGTTTTCGCCCATTACCACAGAATATCTGGACTACGACGAAGTTTGCCGTAAAATGGACCAGGTACTGGAATGGCTTGCGACTTTGTATATCAACACCCTTAACATCATCCACTACATGCACGATAAGTACAACTACGAAAGCATTCAGTTTGCGCTGCATGACCTGGAAATACTGCGTACCCATGCCTGCGGTATAGCCGGGCTTAGCGTTGTTGCGGATTCCCTTTCCGCTATTAAGCACGCCAAGGTGAAAACCATACGCAACGCCGACGGCCTGGTAATAGACTATGAAATCGAAGGGGAATACCCCGCATTTGGCAATAACGACGAGCGTGTAGACACCATAGCCTACGACCTGGTTAAAGGCTTTATGGGAAAACTGCAAAAGCAGCGGGCTTACCGGGACGCCGTACCCACCCTAAGCGTACTAACAATAACCTCCAACGTAGTATACGGCACAGCCACAGGTGCAACCCCAGACGGCCGCAAGGAAGGCCAGCCCTTCGCGCCGGGGGCTAACCCCATGCACGGCAGGGATACCAAGGGCGCAATAGCGTCTATGGCCAGCGTTGCCAAGCTGCCGTACGCCTATTCCCAGGACGGAATCAGCTATACATTCTCCATAGTGCCCCGTGCCCTTGGCCAAACCCGGGAAGAACGGCAAGTAAACCTGGCCGCATTAATCGACGCCTATTTCAACGACAATGGGCACCACATAAACATCAACGTCTTCGAAAAAGAAACCTTGCTTGACGCTATGGAACACCCGGAGAAATACCCACAGCTAACCATCCGGGTTTCCGGCTATGCGGTTAACTTTGTGAAGCTGACAAAATCCCAGCAGCTAGAGGTAATTCATAGAACCTTCCACGAGAGGTTATAAAGAATACGGAGATTAACATCTAATGCAAATAAATTTGGATAAGGCCGGGCATGTCCATTCCATTGATACATGCGGAATGGTGGACGGGCCGGGGATACGCTACTTGGTTTTCTTATCGGGGTGCCCACTAAGATGTAAGTACTGCCATAACCCCGACACCTGGCAAAGAACAGCCGGCAAGATTATGACCGTTGGCGAAATCATCACAGATATCAGGGGCTATAAGTCGTATATGAGGTTTTCCGGCGGGGGGGTCACCGTTTCTGGCGGCGAGCCCCTTGCCCAGCCCCTATTTCTGGAGGAATTGCTAAAGGTCTGCAAGGCCCAAGGCTATCATACGGCGGTAGATACATCCGGTTACGCCTCCGCAGTTAATGTGCAGCGGGTCTTGACTTATGCTGACTTAGTGCTTTTGGATATTAAATCCATCAACCCCGAGACTTATATTGGGGTAACCGGCGTACCCATAGACCGCTGTCTAAGGACGCTTAATATATGTAAGGAAATGGGCCGCAAGGTGTGGATACGCTTCACACTTGTGCCCGGCTTAACAGACAATTTAGACGATATGCATAAGCTGGCGGAGTATCTAAAGCCCTATGACAATATAGAAAAGGTAGATGTTGTGCCCTTTCACAAAGTAGGCGAATACAAATGGCGGGACTTAGGCATGGAGTATGAACTGGACCATGTGCAGCCCCCCAGCCAGGAATTACTGGAAGGCGCACGAAAGATTTTAGCACGGTAGACCCAGTTTTTTATATGGTATAGCATCAACAGTGAACCTAAAGTTTCAAGTCTCCTTCTTTAATTAACCCTTTTTTTCGCATAAGTTCGGAAAGGGCGAATGCGACTGTTGCGGGTGTAACAACACATGCAAGAATCATAGGTACAAACCCGCTAATTCCCATTGCATATATTGTTTGAAACGGGCCAACAAGCCCGGATGTCCCCATTCCTGCGCCAACAGAAGTTGTTCTCATACCCAGCACTACAGCGGCAATTGGCCCAGAAATCGCACTTGCAACAATGGGCGGAAGCCAAACCCACGGGTTTTTAATTATATTGGGCATTTGAATCATGGATGTGCCAATACCCTGGGCAATTAGCCCACCTGTACCGTTCTCGCGAAATGAACTTACCGCAAAGCCGACCATTTGCGCCGAAGCACCTGCAAGTGCGGCACCGGCCGCAAGTGTGCCGATTCCAGTCACGTTCTCCGGCGGGATGCCAATGCCAATAGCGATGCAAAGCGCGGCAGAAGAAATAATGGGCAAAGTCAAAGTTAAGCCAATAATCACCGCAATCAAGATACTCATAGGAAAGGTGTGCAGTTCAGTAATTCGCACCACAAACTCGCCAAACCGGCCCATAGCCTGGGTAATAACCGGTGTGACAAGCAGCCCAATAGTCCCGCCAATTGTAATCACAAGTGCGGGTATGATTAGTAAATCGAATTTTGTTTTGCCTTCGATACGTCGTATAAGTTCGACAGCTATAAGCACGGAAAGTAACGCGCCATGGGGGTCACCAACAACAATGGATGCCACCCCAATGCCTCCATCAGCAAATCTAAGTGTCCCTGCCCCAAGTGCGCCTGCCGAAACTGCGGCAAGCAGAGTAAAAGGCTTTAGAAAATCTACCCCCTGGACACGCTTCAATGCGACCCCTGCGCCTATTGCAGGCCCCATCATTAGTTGTGCTGCGCGCCCAATTTGCTCTATTCCCAGCGCAATATGCCCGATAAATGTGTTGTCAATATTCCCAAGTAAACTACCTATTTGTGAAATTATCGTACCAATTATCAAAGATGCAAAAAGCCCCTTGGTCATTCCATCAAATATCGTTGCTAAGTATTCTTTAGCCGTCATTTTTTTCATTTTAGTCTCCTTTTGAGCGATTATTGGTTACACCTTATTTTTCAGTTAAGGTTGAAAAAAAGTCTTTCTCATATGCCTTACATGTGTCTTGACATATGTAAAGTATATGGGAAAGACTTTTTTTCGTCAATGGCTGATACCGATTCCAAATTTAAACCTATCTGACAGAGCGGCTGCGGGAAACGCGGAGCAAGCGCTTTCCCGCGCTTAGCCGTGATAGGCAGATAGGATTTAAATTGGTTTTATTTCCGATTATTGTCCACTGCTTCAAAATATTCTATTCTTCGGTCGCAGTATTGATTGGTTGCTCATGTTGAAATGCTCCTTGCTCGTTTTCATTTTCTTCGGAAAGATAAAAGGCATCTGATGCGTTGGTTATGAAGTGTAGAGCCATCACAGGGATTAAACTGTTTGTAACAAGAAACAAGCAAACGAAAATTGCGCCTACAACACCAGTTTGTATAACACCTTGCCACCCCTGATAAAGATGCCCTAAGCCAAACAGCACACCCGTAATTAAAACAATAATGAATATAGGGGTTTCAAGGAATATGGATTGCAGAAGAAACACCATAAATCCCCGATATATTAATTCTTCACAGATTCCAGAACTAAACGAAAGTAATACATACTGCCTTTTTTCTTTCTTGGTGCGAGGGAGAATATTCTGTGCAACACCATCGCTCTCTAATTCCGATTTCATTTTTTCCCTAAATTTTTTGCATGTAAGTGAGAGAATGATTGTGCGCAAACTAGATATAAGCATCAATCCGCTTATGATTAAAGTGACAACAGTAAACCAAATATTGTAATTAAAACTTATCGCTCGAAAGCCTAAGTCTGCAAGGTTTATTCCAACTAACAGACTTATAATAATAACAGCTATTGCAGGACCCCACATCCAAACCATCATGCGGGAATATCTCTTACTTGGCTTCTTCCCTGTCTTAACTGCATCTTTCATTCGTAGAGCTGTTCTTATAGTTGCGGAGAGCATAAAAACAAGCAATATAATCAGTAACGCAATGTACATTACAAAACCTCTCTTTGTTTTTCCAATTTTTTAGTCAACGCTTTATAACGTGGCTCGTCAGCTAAAGTTGCGTATATGGGTTCTTCGACTACAGAATTAATTATACTTTGCTGAATAAACTGCTTGCTTAGTTCCATTTCAAATAAACCAAAATCAACTCCGCTTCGTTTCTCATTGCAATGCTCATTAACAAAGGTAAAGAAACCATCTTTTTGCGGTGCATCGCTGAAGCTGTCATTTGTAGCAATTTCGGTATAGATTTCCAGCATATCAAGGGCTTTATCTGTGCTCCCGATTGTTAAATACCCCTTAGCGGCTTCTAAATAGAAAGGCATGACTGCTATAGGATAAACTTCTTTTGCATTGAAAATTTCTATCATTTGCATGGTACGCTTGCAAATTTCCTCAAAATACTCTTTGTCATCAGTGTTTATTGCTAAATAGTGCGGCACATTAAAGCAAATGTTAGCCACACTTTCAAAGATCGCACCCTGTAATGTGATTTTAGCGGCATGGGTTTTTCCGAGCATACGATAAGACTGACTCAGCATTACTTCTACGGATGGATGAAAATAAAAACGGCTCTTTATATTTTCTAATATTGTTATCACAGCCTTTGGATTGTCGAGTTCCATTTCGCATACTGCTTCACTAAGAAGCGCAAGTTGTTTTAACTCAATATCATCGCACAAGGTTTTAACTCGAATAAAAATCTCTTTTGCGCCTTCAATGGCAGAGGTTTTTTTCGCCTCATCATTTAATTCCGAGCCATGTTCCAATATGAGGAAGCCAATCTGATAAAGCAAAGGAAAACATGAAAAATAGTTTTTAACTATTTCCCTGCAACGATACATCACATCATCAAAAGGTTTTACAACAAAATCATTTGTCAGTTCCGCACATAGCTTCTTAATATCATCTTTTGTCATTTGTGGTTCATAGCCCATCAACTCATCTAAGCTAATGTTAAAATATGATGCGAGTTGCGGAAGAAGCAGAATGTCAGGATAGCTGATTCCATTCTCCCACTTAGAAACAGATTGCTTAGACACCCCGATGTGCGTAGCAAGTTCGTCTTGCGTAATACCCTTTTCTCGCCGCTTTGATATTAAAACAACTGCAAAATTTATTTCCTTCATAATCAATCACCTCACACACTCAATTATAAGCGATACTTTGTCAACCAACAAGCGACTTGTGGTTGACTTTTTGACAAATTAATCAACTGTTGGGCGATTTTTGAATTTCGGAAACAAAGGTTTATGCTCTTTGTTAATCCGTAATGTTTTTGAATATCTTGGACAATATCATCAAAACCCTCATTTGAAGCGTGTTTGACGGCGTAATTCCGTGCTGCCCATTACCCACGACAGATACGTCATATGTAATGGTCAAATGCTTCACATAATAAACTGGCTGAAAAAAACTCTAAGTTTGAACTAAAAATCCAGCACTATTCAAAGCATGATAGACCTGCTCAAAGTGTGCCTTGTTACGGCAAGCGATTGTATGCAGGTGTACTCCCATTGTCAGCGCCGACAGCAACCTGGCTTCGGATAACTGCACCCGGTCAACGAAAATATCTGCGTCATCACGGGTTTTAATGTTAAGCTGCCCTGTGATTTCTCCATACAACTCGTGTTCAACAATTACATTTACAACGGTTGCTCCTAAATCTACTATTGTGTATAGTTCCTCTTTAGTGTTCTCAGCAGTGTGACAGCAAGCAATTTTCCCCACATGCTGATTTGACTCCCTAAACTCTGGAATCATATAACCTCTTGCTGTCGCAATGATTTCATGCCCTTGTGCGCGTAATATTGCAACATCCCCAACTATAACCTGACGGCTCACGCTAAGTTCTTTAGCCAGTGTGGAAGCACTTACAGGCGAATTATCTTTGTTAATTATCTTAAATACTCTTTCTCTGCGCGTAGTTGCATCCATAACAAAGCCCCTTCAATTATTTCGCTTAAATAATCTATCCAGTTTGTATTATGTTTTAATTTTCGTATAATCACAAGCAGATATTAAAACTATGGAGACATATAGGCGTTTTGATTTGAAATAGGCTGAAGCAAGCCGGAAAATGCAACGCATCAATGCATTTTCCGACGCAGCCTGAAGTCCAATTTCAAACAAAATCGCTATAAAGCGAGAGGGGTATCAAAACCAATGAAAAAGTTCATACCGGCAATGTTAATAATCCTGGCATTTATATTAACCGGATGCGGCAGAAACAACAATAACGCCGCCACAGCCCACTTAGAGAATGATATAACAGCCCTAACCCTTGAATTAGCAGCACTAAATCAATTAATCACCGCCATACAAGACGAAAACGCCGACTTAAAACAACAATTAAACGAAATATCAGCCCCAACAACCCCCCGGCTAATACACGGCCTATACACCCACGAAGTAAAGGCAGCACTTACGGAAAACGAAGATTTCCTGGCCGAGATTATAGAACTCGCCGGTTTCCAACCGGGCTTCCCCCTGGAGCCAATGACAATCACCGACAGATACATTCTATTCCCCCGGGGGCTGGTGTCGTACTCCGTAGACCCAGGCACCCGCGAGTTCACATGGAACTTAATAGCATATGAACTTGGCTGGATGGGCTGGCGCCACGTACGCGAAGCCCCCACCCCCCGCAAACTGTCAAACCAAGAAACGGTACAAATAAGAATTTACGCCCTAGACGGCAATATGAACACATACCACCAAAGCACACTGGAAATCCCCGGGGAAAACCTATGGCACGAACTCACCCAAATGTGGGGCATCCGTGATGCGTGGTATGTTGGGGACGTTCTACACATAGATTTCCACCCCCATATGGAAATGGCATTTAATATAGGGCTGGGAAGCCTAATGTTTGCGGACTCTATGCTACACACATTATTCAGCCTGCCCAATGTAGCCGATATTATATTCACCCTAGACGGCGGTGAGATGATGCACGGCTACTTAGGCTTTTGCTTAAGAGAGCGCATAATTCCCCATTACAGGGCCCACTACGCCCAGGTAGCCGGGTATGTAACATCCATAGACGGCAGCCGGGAGTTTGCCGACTGGCTGCAAATTCATATCCAAGACGGGCACGGAAACCCGGCAATAATAATCGCAACGGCGCGCACTGTATTTCCCCGCGGGAACGTGGCAGTTGGCGATTTTATTACAATCTTCGCCCCGGACACACCCAGGGAAATTATAGCGCCAGATGACACACCCATATACTTTGCATGTGTAATTGTCCCCGGCCCGCCGGCTGGTATGCACGTAAGCCATTTTGTATCAGGAATGGGCATACTTAGCGGGCAATACATTAGCATAGATAAGGACTTTGTTATGACGGTAAACAACCACACAACCATAACAAACATCCCCGTTCACGAATACAGATGGCTCTGGGAACACGAAAACTCCCTACACAATATTGGCATAGCGGTAATATACAACACATCCACTAATATAAACGGCAGGCAGCATGTAGCTGCGGATGAGGTATTTATGCTTAACACAAACATTGCCCGTGGGCCATGGCATCAAATTCACATTATCCCTGAAACATTCGCCCTTTCAGATTTCGAAGCGCCGGATATGAATATCTATGTACAAGGGGAACGGATTTTAGCGCCCCAGTCATTTATATATGAAGAAACCATAATGGTCCCGGTAACGGCAATAGCGGAAGCCCTTACGGCTACCGTCACGGTCCAATATTTTAACATACCCTCAGAACCCATACCTCACGGCATTTTAGGGATAATTGTACGGGGGGAAGATGTTCTAACCCAGGGCTACTCAATGCGTATCGGCAGCCCCAACATATACGTGCCCACAGGTATACGCAGCACTTTATCTGCACCAGTACTAATTGTAGACGGGGTTATTTATGTCTCATTGGAATTTTTCGAGATGGCAGGCAGCCCGGCTGACCTTGATGTTACTGTTTATCCACGCCCATGATCGCTTTTGTCGATATCATCAAAACCGGGCAGCCATGCAATGGGGCTGCCACGTTAGGCAAAAACAATGAATAAATATGTACAAGCTACCGTCATTGCGAGCGTAGCGAAGCAATCCAGTGGAAGCTATGGTTTGTCGGTAGCTTTGGATTGCTTCGCTACGCTCAACGCTGTTATGTTGACGCCGTGTTTTCGTGCTATTTATTAACGACTTGCGCCCGTATGGTACAAAACTGCCCATGCATCATTCAATATCAAAGCGTATGATCGTTTCGTTTGAAATTGGGCGACCTCTGTCGCCGATTCTGCGTTGAAGCGTTCGCTGAATCGGCTCGTTCTCAGCCCATTTCAAATCGAAACGACTATATCAATATTCTTTCCTATCAAAAACCAAACTCCCGGCCATAAAAAACACGATACCATACCCCGCCACAACCATAAGCATATGCATCATCCGGGAAGCCCCGGGGGTTACCCCAATCCAGAGCCTATGCCACCCCAAAAACGATGTAAACAATAACTCCGAAAGTATCGGAAAGAAAACCGGCAACACACTCATGGCAAGATACATAATCACCAGCAAAAACATAACCAATGACCCGCTGCGCCCAAAGAGCGCAATAAAAGCCGCAAAGGCCGCAAGTACCGCCAACGTAGGGATAGTAAGCGCATAAGACGCCAGCGCCCGCATGAGCGCATCCATACCAAGCCCCCGGCCCAAGGTCTGGTTTAAAACTGCACTAACCGTAAACACACAAGCCAAGTACAAGCTAACATAGGTCATAACCGCCATAAGCTTTGCCATATACAGCTTCCACCGCTCAACAGGGCGGCAAATCATGGCCTTCATGGTATGGTCGGCCCCTTCGGTTGTAATAAGGTCAGTCACACCCATGAAAATTAGGAGCGGCAATAAAACCTGAAGGAAAAAGGGCAAAACCCCCATAGGCGTTGGCGTCAGCACAACAAATAACCCACCATGCTGCCCAAGAAGACCGGAAGCAACACTGCCAAGCACCGCCCACAATATACAAATTGCCACGCCAATTATAATAAACGCAATATACTTCTTACGCCGGATAAGCTTATCCGTCTCATTCATGTATGCCGCTATAAATGCCGTCATGGAGTAAAACCTCCCTTTGTCCTTCGTACAACATCAATAAAAAAATCCTCCACACTGGCAAAGGATTGTAAAATCACGTCTGTGCTTCTAACGGCAAGAAGCCGCCCGCCGTGCATTACGGCAACCTTAGTTGCGCATTGCTGTATCTCGTTAGCCAAATGGGACGATACCAGCACCGCAGAGCCTTTTGCCGCGGCGGCTTTAATCACCTCGCGCACCAGCACCATGCCCTCGATATCCAGCCCGTTTGCAGGCTCGTCCAAAATAAGCAGCTCCGGGGAGGATAATAACGCCAATGCAAGCCCAACACGCTGGCGCATACCCAGGCTTAAAGAGCGCACCTTGTCATAGCGGTACTTATACATCTCCACCATGTTCAAAACTTCGTTAATCCGCTCATCATCCACAAATGGATAGAACCTGGCCCCAAGGCGCAGGTTCTTTAGTACAGACATATGTTCATATAACGCCGGTGCCTCTATTAGGCAGCTTGTATGGCGCATTGCGTCTTCGTGATACGCTATAGCATCTATACCGCATACGGTTATCTCGCCGCTGTTAACCCTAATAAGCCCTGCAATGGCCTTCATTGTAGTGGTTTTTCCTGAGCCGTTTGGCCCAAGCAGCCCAAGCACCTCACCGGGCGCTAGGGCGAAAGATATATCTTCCGCCCCCCGCCCGTTTCTGTATAGCTTTGTAACATTCTCTAACTGCAGCACCATTTAACGCACACCCAAATGAGGCAGTATCGCCGCAAGATCCATCATGTCCAGCATATCCAACATTTCTAGCATATCGGATTGCTCCGAAAGCCGCGGAAAGTCCATAGAAACACTTTCGGGAATAATATTACCCTCATCGTCAAGGGCAAAGAAAAGCGAACGGTTTCGGGTCATGTTTAACTCCGGTATTCCATCGAAATGGGCAAAGAGTCCTTCCAGCGTTTCCGTGATCCCGTAAATAGGGCTTTCGGGCACTGTGGTGCCAATGTCAAAAAAGCGCATACTGCTCGAAGCTTCAACTACATGGGTATCCCCAAAGATATTTTCAATGGTTGCAATACCCAGCATATTAAAATACAGCAGGTTGCCATAATCGTCTATATCCGCGTGCATTTGTATGCGGTCCAGGGCAAAACTCCTGATTGGGGTGCTTAGCACATCTTCAAAATCGCTTCTTTGGAGGTTATCGTTTGCGCCCCATCTTCCCGCCCTTAGTTGCTCTTCAATTGCTATATCTATAAGCACCCGCACCAATTCCGGCAACTGGCTTTCGGTTATGGCGCCGCTTATACGGCGGTTTCCGTCATATGAGCCCATGGCCAAATTATTTTTCAAATCCCCAGCCAAAAAGTCAATTGCCAACTCTGCAAGCCGTAAATGGTTGGAATCCCGGCCGGCAACACCAAATATTTCATGGCCTATTGATTGCTGAAACGTGAATGCATTGGACTGCCTGCTGGCCATATACCACTCAATATCAAAGTCGCTTAGGTTTAAAGTCTGTACCCTAAACTGTGGGTTTGTATAAAATACATTCTCCAGCCCGGTAGGAAAACTCTCGCTTTCAAGGCTGGATATTGTCAAATTGCTTTCGTTGCCGAAGTAGCCCCTAAACCGGCTTTCTGTATGAACCTGGCCGTCAACATGCAGCATAAACGCACCCTCAAAAGAGAAATTATCGTAGAAAAGGGCGTTAATTGCGGCGTTTTTCAAATTTTCGTATGGCGAGCCGTTTATGGCCGAAACCGTTAGTGCACCTACTAACATAATTGCCGCTATAAGTAGGCATATGGCACGGGCTGAAATGCGTTTTCTCATTATATATCCTCCTGTCGGCCCTTTGTTGGAGATTTCGTCACCAACCGGGCTATAAAATCGCTTTTGTCGGTATCATCAAAATTCCTTTACATTATACGTTTAAAATTGACTTGCGCGCAAGTGCGTGATAGTGTATATAGCAATTTCAACCCAAAATGTGCGGATTGAAATTACTATGGCTTAGGAAAGTATTTCACTTGAGAATGACAAAAACCGTCATTCACAAGTGAAAAAACTATAACCCGTGGAAACTGCATAAACTACATTATATAGGCGTTTTGATTTGAAATGGGCTGAAGCAAGCCGGAAAATGCAACGCTTCAATGCATTTTCCGGCGCAGCCTGAAGCCCAATTTCAAACAAAATCGCTATAGATTGGTGTTTTACCATGCGTATAATTGCCGGGTCGGCAAGGCGCACCCCCCTTGCCGCGCCAAAAGGGCAAGATACCCGCCCCACAGCCGACCGTGTTAAGGAAAATTTATTTAACATACTCGCACCCAATGTAGCAGGTTCAAGGTTTCTGGACTTATTTTGCGGCAGCGGCGCCATTGGAATAGAGGCACTAAGCAGAGGCGCACGCGAGGCCGTGTTTGCGGATTCATCAAGAGACGCCGTAAGCGCCCTTACCGCCAACTTAACCCGTGCCAAGCTTACCGGCCGCATACTGCCCATGTGTGCCCTTGGGGCAATCCCCCTGCTAAGCAGCGAAGGCAAAGGGTTTGATATCATCTTTTTGGATCCGCCTTATGGCCAAGGGCTGCTGGGCCAGGCGCTTACTATGCTGGCCAAAAGCCCTTTAATTCCCCCAACAGGCATAGTAATAGCAGAATGCCAAGCAAACGAGGCACCGCCCGAGTGCGGGCTGGCTTTACAAGACATAAGAAAATATGGCGGAACCCAGCTTATGTTCTACAGCAGCACAAAATAACAAAATATCACCACAAAGAAAACGGAGTAACCATGAGCGCAATATACCCCGGCAGTTTTGACCCTGTTACCAACGGCCACATAGACATAGCCCGCAGAAGCGCAAAAATTATGGGCCGCATAATAGTAGCCGTGCTGGACAACCCAAGCAAAAACCCCCTATTTAATGTAAGCCAGCGGGTAGCCTTACTACAAGAAGCATTTGCCAACGACAGTAATATAGAAGTAGACGCATTCTCTGGCCTGCTTGCAGATTATGCCCATAAAAGGGGCATACAAGTAATTATCCGCGGGGTTCGCGGGCCGGAAGATATAACAAAAGAAATGCCATACGTAACCTGGAACAGCCAATTATCACAGCTTTACGGGCATGAAATAATAAAGGCGGGGCTTGCACAATCACTGGAAACCCTGTATTTTACTGCTAAGCCTGTGCTAATGCATATTTCCTCCAGCATAGTAAAAGAGGTAGCCGCACATAGCTACCCCAATGGGCTGGATGATACTGTAATAGCACAAGCCGTACCCCCTGCTGTACGCCAGGCATTAAAAGAGAAATTCTCATAGAAAGAGGGAGAGCCATGGACGCATTATTAGATTACTTAGATGATATAGAAGAGGTGCTGGATAAAAGCAAAACCATCCCACTAACCGGGCGGGTATCCGTTGACAAGGAGAAGGTGCTGGACATTGTTAACGAGATACGGCTAAACTTGCCGGAAGATATCCGCTTTGCCCAGCGCATAGTAGGCGACCACGACAAGATACTCGAAGACGCGAAGCACCGGGCCAACAGCCTACTGGAAGACGCTAAAATAGAAGCAAAGTCCATGACAAACAACAATGAAATCTTCCGCCGGGCTTCCGAGCAGGCTTCCGACCTAATGGAAGAAACCAAGCGCAGCGCTCGGGAAGTAAGGCTAAACGCAATGGACTATGCCGACGAAATACTGGAAAAGGCCGAAAACCAAATCCGCCAAACAATGGAAAACATGGAGCAGCAACACCGCCGAATAATGGAATACTACGAGGGCATAATAGATATCATTTACCAGAACCGCCAGCAGCTTCGGGGGCGGTGACGGGAAAAGGGGAATACATTAAAACCGTGGGGCTCCGCCCCACACCCCGCAAACTTTTGAAAAAGTTTGATCAAAACTTTAGAAAAAACCGCGCAAAGGCAGCGCGGTTTTTTTGTATCGGGTTAATTGCCGGTGGTATGTGTTTATATATACAGGCAAGCTAAAGCAGGCTGTCCTGTCAATAGGATATTTTTATGGCATTGGGCGCCGTGTGGCGGCAGGATGTCTGGCGAGACAGCCACCCTTTGCATCTTCTTTTTACTAACAAAACATATGCAGCCATCATAGCCATGCCCACAACCATCACCCCGGCGGCTATAACCACTGCATTGCCGCTTCCGCCTGTAAGCGGCAGTTCAATTTGCAGCCAGTTGCCCAAGTAGAAACTACCGTCAAAGTACGCCCCATAAGTTGTGTTAAAAGTATTGCCAGCTCCCCCGGCCAGGATATTTACGAAACCCGGAACTGGAGCACCTTCGCTGATAGTCTCAACCCTAAAGCCCGTTTGTGTGACACCGCCCACAACACGCTCTACAGGCCTAACGCGCCATTGGCCCATTGGCATCTGAAACCCGGCAGGGGCGACAGTTTCTATCAACTGATAATACATGCCGGGCAATAGCGCAAAAACTATAGGGGTAGCGGGGTTGCCGGTACTGGTGGCAGTATCTACATATACCCATGTATCGGCGGTTATCATAGCCTGGGTAACAAGTGTCGGAGCTGGGGTGCCGGCACCGGTATAACGGAAAATAGAGAATGTAGCGCCGGCAAGCAAAGTATCGTTAATAAAGCCCGGTGTAGCCCACTGGTCTTGGGAATAGATAAGGTTATTGGCCTTATGAAATGGGAAATCAACCGTAAAAGTCCTAAAATTTATGTCAAAGTTGTTAAGAGGGTGGATATGCGCCGCCGCTGACGGTATAGGCGCGGTAATTGTAAGGAAAGTATTAGCCGGTAAAACCGCCGTTGCGTTGATAGGAGGTATAAACCGCTGGTTTG
>Ga0123355_10000391_pt1 | contig 56866 bp, 46 predicted proteins | sample TergutEmb28metaG_3_FD_89872 | JGI IMG/M metagenome (GOLD analysis project Ga0123355, IMG submission 89872) | Embiratermes neotenicus P1 segment gut microbial communities from Petit-Saut dam, French Guiana - Emb289 P1 | ecosystem: Host-associated > Arthropoda: Insects > Digestive system > Gut ... | reverse complement strand
GCAAGCCGACACGATTTTTGTGATAAACAGCGGAAAACTTGTGGAGCAAGGCACACACAGCGAATTATTAAAAGCCAAAGGACAGTATGCCGATTATTGGCAAGCACAGACCCAAGTATTCAATTAAAAACATAAAACCATGAACAAAATTAAACTTTTCAGAAATTTAGTTACAATGGAAAAACTCATTCGGCAAAGATGTACAGGCACACCGGTCGAATTAGCACGCCGTCTTTCTATTAGCCGTACTACCTTATACGAAATTATTGAGGAACTGAAAACGTACGGTATTGAAGTTAAATACTGTCGCACACGTTGCTCGTTTTACTACAACGGCGAAGCTTTTCTCAATATCCATTTTTCTGTAACAGAGATAACAGACCCCGAAGAACTAAAAAATATCAATGGCGGAGCAAAAATATTTTCATCTTTTTTGCTTCCGTCCGAAATAGCGGACGGAGATGTTGTATCTTTGTGGTCGGAAATATTTTGCAGTGCACGGTAAGATGTTTTCGAAAATAAACAAATTGATTAATCAACAAAAACTAAAAAATTATGAAAACATTAAACCTAAGTGCTTACTCCGTAAGCGAAATGACAAAACAAGAAATGGTTGAAACAGACGGTGGATTTATCGGTATTATTACCATGCCTTCAGTGCCAATTGTGGTAGGTGAAATACTTGACGAAATACGCGAACAACAATCATAACCAATCGAGATAATGTTTTCGAAAAACAAACAAATTTATTAATTCAAAAAAACTAAAAATCATGAACAACTTAGATTTAAACGCCTACGGCGTACAAGAAATGAACCATCAAGAAATGGTGGAAACTAACGGTGGCTGGATCGTTACAGGACTTATTATTCTTGGAATTGCATTACTTGCTAGTGGATGTACTATTGTCATAGGGGACAACAACAACATTAATACTCAAGTTGACGTAGAGGCGGATGTGGATGCAGAAGTGCAAGTATAACAGCAACGAAGAGGCTGCTCGATTTTGAGCAGTCTCTTTACCTTTTAGTTTTAAGTTGAAATGAGATTAAAAAAAATTGTATCTTTGTAGAATGATTCTGTCAAGACATAAAAAAAAACTCTCTCTTTGTTGCTTGTTTTTAATGCTATTTTTTTGTGGGTGCAAAGAGATTTCTGAAGTGAGCAATGCTACCATTAGTTATTCCTATAATAAGGATGGATTCATATTTATACCCATAGAAGATGGAAAATATCTTTTTTTGGATACGGGTTTTACAATGAGCGTATTGTTCAGAGATAGAATAAAAATAAATTCGACTTTCAGAAGATTTGCTTTAATAAACTGGCGACGCTTAGCACTGGTTAGACGAGTTGATACACTCCAAATAGGTGATTTAATAATTAACAATCATAATTTTGTATTTACAAGATCAAAAAACACGCATCATAAAAATGACTCAACAATTGTTGGAATTATAGGTATGGATATTTTATCTAAAAAGTATAGTTATTTTGATATTAAAAACCAAACCATAACGTTTTCGGACGAAAAGAAAGCACAAACAAGACTCCCTATTTTAGTTTTGACTTACCAATCCCCAACAAGACCTGTTTCGAGTTTACGTATCAATGGAACTATGTTTGAAAACGTATTGTTTGATACCGGCTTTAATTGCTTTTTAGCATTATTAGAAAATGACAAGGTAAAACTTAATAATCAAAATAATTTACAACAAGCTTTAAACACTGATTTTTTGGGTAATCAGCGTGTTGTTTGCATTGGACAATTTGACTTTATACAAATGAATGATATTAATTTTCAGGCCCAAGCTATTTCTTTCGGACACAGAATTCGCATGTTGGGCATGAGATTCGTAATGCAGTTCTCTAGTTTTTCGATAGATCCGTTTGAAAAAAAGATTAAGTTTTTTGAGTAGATTAGCAAAATAGATTTTATCTATTATTGCCTAATCAACCTAAACGTTTTTTGTTGCCCGTTCTTGATAATTCGCAAAATGTACATCCCGCTTCTTTGGTTCGACAAATCTATTTTTTCGCCACTCGAAAATGTTCTACGAGACCAAATTCTTCGTCCCATCATATCAAAAACATCCAACTGCATTTCGCCACCGTCCGACTGCAAGTAAAAAATGCCGTCGAAACTCGGATTTGGAAATAAAATCACAGTTAATTCTTCGGATTTTTGCACCGAAACAGGAGTACCTTGAAAAATGAAAATTCGTGAAGTATCATTCTCAGCAATAACCCAAATTTCGCCGATACGATCGGCATCCGCGGGTTCAACATTTATAAAAATTCTATCTAAAACGCGATCGACAGAGAATGAAATCCAATCATAATTGCTAAACACTTCATAATAGGGGAAAGTCGAATGCACGTCAATTCGCAGATTTTGTGCGCCTTCTGCAGGTGGATTTAGCCACTGTGGCAAAGTTGTCAGATATGGACCGCCCGAGCTTAAAATGGGTTCAATTGCAAATCCTGCGTTGAAATTGCTTACGAATGAAGATAAACGAACAAAATCTCCATTGTGGCGAATGTAAGCCGGAGGGGGTGGAACTCTTGCAACGTTCGGATCAGTTGTAAACAGTGCAAATGTGTCCATAGGCGTTCGATATTCGATACTGAATCCAATGAAAAAATCGGATTCTACGATTGGGGGATTTTCAAAATGCAGGATATTCCACCTTCCTGCGGAAAGGGCAGAGTAGGGGATTTTTTCATTGGTAAGTTTTCTTCCGGGAAATCCGTCCGGCCCGACATCCCAAACGTGTAAATGCACATAGGCACCACTGCTCATATCAACCGCTCTTGCAATAGCAGAAAACAAACCCACAACTCGACGTGTTGTGCTGTTTCGGAATGACTCTACGAACAAGTAATGCCCGAAAGAATTGTGCCCCGATATGAAACCTGTGTTAGGAGCCGCATATGTCCAGGCTCCAAAACTTTCGTTCGGCAGAAAGTTATTGATTGTATCAAACACGATTATGGTATCCAAAAATGCTTGCACCCTTGTGCCTATTCCCGTCAAATAAATCTGATTTTCATTCGTAAAAAGCTTGTAATAATATGTTCTTCCGTAGGTTATCGGTGTGTGAATAAATAAAGAGTCGTTTCCGGAAAAAAGCACTACCGCACCAAAAGGCAGTGTATCGCCAACATTGTATACAACACCGTTTACCAACACATCGGAAATCGGCATCGTATCATAAATCAACACAACATTTCTTTGAGAAATGTTTGGCGTCCAGTCCAAAATATTGCTTTCTCCTCGCCACCTACCTGAGAAATTTGTAGGATCGGAAATAGCTCTCGGCAAAAATGAAAACGTGATTGAATCGCCATGATCAACGATGTCAAAAATTGTAAAATCCGCCGTGGTTCCGTTGCTAAAAAAAGGTCTCGTAGCGTGATATCTCGATACACCGGTTCGTCCGACTCTATCCGACAAGTTTGCATTGTTGATAGCTCCATTTGTGCCGACAGAACCGCCCGGACGAAGCACATACACCTCGTTGAGAATAGAGGTTGCGTTATACTGTGCATTTCCGGTCATGTTCCGATTGATACGTGTTACGATCAAGCCGCTTCCGGGAAGATTCATCTCAAAAACATCATCGGTTAATTGTCGGTGTTCCAGCAAGAAATGTTCTTGTGAATTTCCGTCAATTCTGAATACATTTCTTGTGCTGTGCCTTCCTTGCGGAAGCAATGTAAATGTTCCGGCTTCAGTAATAACAGGAACATCTGATATCCAACCACCATATCTTATTTTCATGTGTGTGAGCATGTGTCCGGCTCCGTGTTCCATAATGTCCCACCTCCCAACGGGATTGAGATGTCGAAAATCTTCGTTGTAATGATACAAATCCGGAGCGCCTAAAACGTGAAAAGCCTCATGCGAAAGAACTCGTACCGAAGTTTGAGTTTCGATATTGAAGGTGTATGTCCGAACTCTAATGTTGTTGGTAATATACGTTTCGAAATTTACTCCTCCAACAGTTTGAAGAGCCCATTTGTGGGGCCAAAGCAAATCCGACCAACCCTCGGGACTTCCTTGGATAACGAAGTTTACCATATCTGCAAAACCATCGCCGTTGTTGTCGAGGTTCAAACCTTGCAGAAGATGCGAATGGTAGGTTCTTGCCCAATTGATGGCATCTCGCAACAACTGCCATTCTCGTTGTTGCCGTTCGGTGTCGTTTCTGTAGCCTGCCGGATTGGTTGTTTCGTTGTGCGGGCGAAAATGATTTCGAGGTTGGCTCGCAACAAAAGATGTAATCTGAGACCCAAGGGGATTCGCAGGAATATGTGTAGTTCGAATATCCAACTTGCCGTAGGATACTCTTCGAAAATAATTCCTCAACGAATTGGTATCGCTGTTGAAGTTGTTCTGTATTTGCGTTATGGATTCTCGCGTAAATTCGGGATCATCGCTGAAACGAATATAAATCGCTATCGCGTCTATAACGCCTATGGTATTGGGTATCCGTTCTGCCCCGGCTCTTCTCGCAACCATAACATCACGTCTCGAAAAATGTTCTGTTCCGCTTATTCTCAAATTGGGCTTTAAGCCTTTTTCTTGGGGCCTTACAGTTCTTATTTTGTGGGGCGAAGCAACGATTCGTCCATTGCTTTCCTCAGCATAATAAAACCAGCCATCGTCTCCTTGAATAATTGTAAAACCGTTTTCGTCGTGAAGTCGATTAAAAAACTCATCGCCCGAAGCAAACAAATGAATAGTATCTCCGTTCGGCTGAACGACAATCTGTGGCACATCGAACAGCAGTGCGGATTTCGCAGTAAACGAAACAGCAAAAATCAGCAGTAAAAGTGTAAAGAATTTTCTCATTATCACAAATTTCTCCAAGCAAAAGTACAAATAAAATTTGAACTGTGCAAATTTTGGCAAAAATTATTTCCCCGCAACAATAATAACAATTTCGCCTTTCACGTCTTTTTGCGAAAAATGCGCTATCAGTTCTTGCAAAGTGCCACGTTTGTTTTCTTCGTGTATTTTGGTTAACTCTCTGCAAACACAGGATTTTCGGTCGCTTCCGAAAGCTTCGGAAAATTGTTCTAAAGTTTTGATTAAGCGGTACGGCGATTCGTAAAAAATCATTGTACAATCTTGCTCTTTGAGTTGTTGAAGTTTGGTTTGACGACCTTTTTTGACCGGCAAAAAACCCTCGAAAACAAAGCGTTCGCAAGGCAAAGCCGAATTGACCAAAGCAGGAACAAATGCCGTTGCACCGGGCAAACATTCCACTTCGATACCCGCATTTACACACTCACGAACCAACAAAAAACCCGGATCCGAAATCGCCGGAGTGCCTGCATCGCTGATCAATGCAATGGTTTCACCCGACTTGATTTTTTCGACAAACTGTTGCACTTTTTGATGTTCATTGAACGAATGATACGACTGCATTCGGGTTTGAATGTCGTAGTGTTTGAGTAATTTTCCTGAATCACGTGTGTCTTCCGCCAAAATCAAATCCACTTCTTTCAAAATACGAAGTGCACGAAACGTTAAATCTTCGAGATTTCCGATTGGTGTGGGAACTATGTAGAGTTTTGCGGTCATTTAGACTACAAAGGTACGATTTTTTTTCGAAATGTCAAACGTAGGGGCGACGCATGCGTCGCCCCTACAATTAGAAAAACACAAACTCATCATCAAACACATCCATTTTCACTGTGGAATTGGGTTGGATTTTCCCTGCCAAAAGTTCTTTCGACAGTGCATTCATGATACGTTTTTGAATGATGCGTTTGAGCGGTCTGGCACCGTATTGCGGATCATAGCCGATTTTTGCCAAATAATCCAAAGCGACTTTGCTCGACTCTAAAACGATGTTTTGTTTTGCTAAAAGCTTGTCCAATTGTGCAAGTTGAATCTTGATGATGTCTTTGATTTCTTCACGACTAATCGGGCGGAACATAATCACTTCATCAATTCGGTTCAGAAACTCCGGACGAATGGTTTGACGAAGCAATTCCAAGACTTCGGTCTGACTTTTTTCGAATGTTTTTTCATCATCGTCTTCTTTCATTTGCTCGTAGTTTTCTTGAATCAAATGTGAACCGATGTTGGACGTCATGATGATGATTGTATTTTTGAAATCCGCCACACGACCTTTGTTGTCAGTCAGTCTGCCATCGTCCAACACTTGCAACAAAATGTTGTAAACATCGTGATGCGCTTTTTCTATTTCATCCAAAAGTACCACAGAATATGGGCGACGCCGAACGGCTTCGGTCAACTGTCCGCCTTCATCATAACCGACATATCCGGGAGGTGCCCCAATCAAACGTGAAACCGTGTGTTGTTCTTGATATTCCGACATATCTATTCGCACCAACGCATTTTCGTCGTTGAACAGATATTCCGCCAAAGCTTTTGCCAGTTCGGTTTTTCCGACGCCGGTTGTTCCCAAAAAGATGAACGAGCCAACAGGGCGTTTTGCATCGCTCAAACCTGCACGACTTCTGCGAATAGCATCGGAAATAGCCGTGATTGCTTCGTCTTGACCAATCACACGTTTATGCAGTTCATCTTCCAAATGCAAGAGTTTTTCGCGCTCGCTTTGCAACATTTTACTTACGGGAATTCCCGTCCAACGTGCAACTACATCTGCAATTTCTTCGCTTCCGATTTCTTCTTTGATGAGCGGTGATTCGTTTTTTGCTAATTCGTTTTTCAGATTTTCGAGTTCGGTTTCGGCTTCTTTGATTTTTCCGTAACGCAATTCGGCAACTTTTCCGTAGTCGCCGGCACGTTCGGCTTTGTCGGCTTCAAATTTGTACGTTTCAATGTTTTTCACATTGCGCTGAATGGCATCAACGACTTTCTTTTCCGCTTGCCACTTGGCTTTCATGGCGTCACGGTCTAAGCTTAACTGAGATATCTCTCCCGCCAACGTTTTTAATTTTTCCTCATCTTTTTCACGTTTAATGGCTTCTCGTTCGATTTCCAACTGACGAATTCGGCGCTCAATTTCGTCTAATTTTTCGGGAACGGAATTGATTTCCAGTCGTAATTTTGCACTTGCCTCATCGATTAAGTCAATTGCTTTGTCGGGCAAAAATCTATCCGTGATGTAACGTGTGGAAAGCTCGACCGCTGCGATAATTGCCTCATCGCGAATACGCACTTGATGATGAACTTCGTAACGTTCTTTTAAACCACGAAGAATCGAAATCGTGTCATCTTGGTCGGGTTCTTCAATCATGACAATTTGAAAACGACGTTCGAGAGCCTTGTCTTTTTCAAAATATTTTTGATACTCTTTGAGGGTTGTCGCACCGATAGCTCTGAGTTCGCCACGTGCCAAAGCCGGTTTCAAAATATTGGCAGCGTCCATAGCACCTTCGCCACCGCCGGCGCCAACAAGGGTGTGAATTTCGTCGATAAACAATATATATTCGCCGTCGGACTCAATCACTTCTTTGATCACATTTTTCAAACGTTCTTCGAATTCACCTTTATACATTGCACCGGCGACTAAAGCACCCATGTCTAATGAAAAAATTTGTTTGGTTTTCAAATCTTCCGGAATGTCTCCACTAACAATTCGATGTGCTAAACCTTCGGCAATTGCAGTTTTTCCAACGCCCGGCTCGCCAATCAAAATCGGATTGTTTTTGGTTCGTCGTGAGAGGATTTGCAACACACGACGGATTTCGTCATCACGCCCGATAACTGGATCTAACTTACCGCTTTGTGCAAGTTGATTGAGGTTTTTGGCGTATCTTTCCAGCGCTTTACCTTGGTTTTGTTGTGGATTTTGTGTGTTCATAGCAGTACCTGACACAGCAAATTCTGCTCCAAACTAAGGAAACATGACAAAATACTACAAAATGAAGACTTTATGTCTGGAAAGGTGACAAAGTTTCATGTTTTCGTAAGATGGAATGCTTTTTGTACGAAGTCTTTTAAGAAAGCAACAAAAAACCAACGAAAAAATTTGACAATTCAATTTTAATACCCCCTTTCCTCCTTCCCTTTTTTTATCACTTCGAAATTAAAGCATTTGAAAAAATGCCGAAAATTGTACATATATATATGTGGTAGAAAAAAGCACCAAAAAGACTAATTAAATAAAAAATAACAAATCAAAAACTTTTAAAGTCATTTGCCTTATGAAAGCAATTATGAAAACAGCCCTTATTTGCGGCTTAGCAAGTTTTGCATTTTTTGCAAACGCACAGAATACTCCTATTGTGGGAGGTGATGTTGCCGGAAGAACAGTAACTCCGGGGATTGCTCCCGCCGTTGTAGACTTTGTAACAGTAGGTGCTGTTATGCCCTATAGAAGTCCACTCTCAAATGAAGTGATTGATCAATGGAAGGCAAACGTTACTGCGGCTTTTGATCCGGATCCGATTCCTACTGCTTTGATTCCTGTGTTGGTATCGCAGTGGACTGTTACACCTGACGGTGAACCTACTGTCAATGTTGGAGCTTCCAACCTTGATGAAATTGTTCTTACATGGGATGTTATTCCGGGTAGATTTACGGTAGGTATAACTACCGAAGTTCAAATAGGGGGTGCTACCAACGTAGTTGAATGTGCTTCATCAGCCGGTCAAAAAGTTGTGTATGTATTACCTGCACCTAATGCTCTTCGCAGCGCAACAGAACACGGTCATGCACAAGTACTTAACTGCAATGTAGAAGAGCACAATGTAAGATTTTGGGTCAGAGGAATAGGTCAAAGATCCATTAGATACAGCATTACCAGAAGACCTTTGACAGGAGATTCCGATGTTGACGAAGATCTTGTATTATCAAGTACAGCAGCTGACGCTCAAACCGATGAGAACTGGTTTGCTGAAGCGCCGGACGGATCAATGACCTGGACTATAGCATACAGTGCCTATACTACAGACGCAGAGCAATGGGTATCAAATATTCTTGTGGAAAATCTGGAGGCTGGTTGGGTTTATACAGTAGAAATTACAGGAGTTAGCGACCAGATTTCTCGCAAATCAGGTGTTGGTCCTTTAGGAGACGGCTATGTGCCTCCGGCTACTCGTCTATTCTCTTCGTTTGCAGTTATACCTACTCCCGGAAACGTTAACATTCAGCACGTCAGCAACATTCCTGCGGACTTGTAATCAATTCTACACAACCATAGCGTAAGTGTCTTTTAGAGTATTTTGGCTCCCCCATAATGTAAGTTTGCACTATGGGGTGGTGGGAAAACTATCGAAAAGAACAGTTCTAGTAAGCAATGCGCTCACACGATAGAAAACAGCTATGGTAAATCTGCAAAGATTTTTGTATCCATTTATTATTCTTAATAGCGTGTCGATACACACCATATACAGACAAAAAACAAAAAAAAACTAACAGTGCTTAAAAAGCTAAACATATTACTAATGACCCTTGTTCTTGCTTTAGGACTTGTTCCAAAACTGCAAGCACAAACATCCCCCCCGATTCAGGTGTGTGCTGAAGGCAAATCTGTATTTGCTGTTAGTGGCATGCCGGACTCCGAGTTCCGCTTTAAAGTGGAGGGTGGCAAGGTCGTTGATAGTACGAGGCTTGACAGCATTGTGGTGCAATGGGGACAAGAGCAAGGATTGTTTAGAATTGGAGTACAAGAAATACCGATGTTGAAGATGCTCAGAGAAAAATGGGGTGATGATTTCCCTGCTAGTGTCGAAATTTCATCCGAGTGTCAAGGAGAATGGACATATATCTACGTGGATGTGCGAGGACGCCCCTTCCTTTTCACACAGTCTGATGTTCAGGCTAATTCCGGCGATAATCTCGACCAAATTTATCCGGTAAGCCTAAGATTGTATAAAAACACTCGTTGGTTTGATCCGGACGGCATAGAAACACAAAATTTTACTCGTCCGGGGACATACCAAATTTGGGTAGAAGATATGCACGGCTGTATGTTTACCGATACGATCAATATGACTATAACCGGTCAAGACCATAACGCAGAAAAATAATGCTACCACACATTGTAAAATATAATTTCTTACGCATTGTTACGTTAGTTGTTGCGTTCTGCTTGTTGCACACAATAGTAAAGGCACAATCAACTGTCTATGTGGCTACGCTTACAGAGTTAACGACTGCGTTATCGACTGCTCAAAACGGAACCGTAATCCAAATAGGGCCGGGTACTATCGGACCCGTAACGGCGACTTATTCCATTTCAACGGGAGTTACTATTCGAGGTAGCGTAAATCCGGATGGAACTCCGGCGACAACGCTTACAACCACTTCAGCAAGAATATTCAACGTAACAACTCCGGCAAGTGCAGGTGTTGTAAACGTTGAAAACCTGATTGTAACAGCACTACCGGGACAAGGAGGTCCCGGTCCGGGGTTTATCTATGCTACCGGAGCAAATACACGTGTTGTGATTGATAATGTAGTTGCAAGTGGATTTAACGTTACGCAAGGAAGCGGTCAAGGCGGTGTTCTGCGTCTAGAAGCAGGTGCTTATGTGATCGTTCGAAACAGTATATTCAGAAACAATCAGGGACGAAACGGAGGTGTATTCGGAGCAGCAGGTGCAACTACCCGCCTGGAAGTTGAGAGCTCAAGAATGTACAACAACTATGCGACTAATAATGGCGGAGTTTTCCATGTTAATGCAGCAACCGTAATCGTATCAAACAGCCATATTTACGATAATACTCTTCCACCGGGATCTCAAGGCGGAGCAGCTTATATCGAATATGGTGGAGTTATGACTGTATTCCGCACATACCTTGTTGGCAACACTATAACACACGGTGGAGCTGCATTTCAGCTAGGAAGAGGTTGCAATACTTTGAATCTGTTTTATGTTTCTATAGTAGGCAATAACAACTATGGTAATGCAGCCGGAGCTATTGGAGCAGCATCTTGCGACACTGTCAATATCAAAAACGCATTGATAACCGGAAATTTAACCACAGGTGGAAACTTTGGTAATGATCTAACGCCGGGCCCCGGAATAAATATAGATATCGAAAACAGTATTGTAGGAGAAGACTTTTTTGTTAATAACGATTCCGTATTTTCGGGTGTTGTGGGTCCGGGCGATGTGGTTGTAGGTGACGACGGACATGTTTTTGTAAACCTAAAAGACTACCTAATAGATAAAGATGGCAATATTATCGAAATTCCCTATCCTCGCGATGACTACGGCAATATAGATATTGGAGCAGGTGGATCAGGAGGAAGGAGTCAAATCATTCCTATTTCGATTATACTCACCGTTAGCGACAGCATACCTTGTGTGGATATGCCGGTCACGTTCATGGTAGAAATGAGAAATATCCAACATGTAAATTTAGCAACCCAAAATATTGAATACCAACTTTATCTGATGGTAGGTTCTTCACGAGAAGTCCTCGAATCGGAAACCACGAATATAATTACCGGAACAACGTTCACGATCAGCCGACCCAATGTCGCTTTCGAGCGAATCAGAGTTTCCGCAACATATATAATCAACGTTGTGGACATTATGGGTAATGTTACACAAGAACAAAGAACCCAAATTTCTAACGAACAAATTTTAATGATCGTACCACCGTTAGCAGCAGGTAAAATAGAGCATTCGAGAAACACACCGTAAACACACAAATAAAAGAAACAGCAAAAAAACTAATCGCAAACAAAATGAGTCATGCTACACATTCAAAGACATATCGTAAAACTCGCTTTCGCACTAATGCTTCTGTGTGGTGGTGTTTTGCACGCCCAAACATGGCAAGGCGATGGTTCTGCGAGCAACCCATGGCGGATTTATACCGCTGAGGACTTGCACGCATTGGCTTTGTTTGTGAATGCAAGCCAAGAGAACGCAGATGCCACCAATGGCATGCATTTTCGCATCATGAAAAACATCGACTTGCAAGATTTTCTAGGCACACCTGAAGAGAATCCGAAAGGTTGGGAACCGATTGGCAGAGGTCTTGATGTGAAAGGTAATCGTCGGTATGCTTTCCAAGGGTATCTGCATGGTGGCGGACACATCATTTCCGGACTGAGAATCAACAGATATTCCGATACACAAAATCTTCCCGAAAACTTCTTCATCGGATTATTCGGAATTATTGAAAATGCGACTATCACTGATCTTGGTGTAGAAGTTGCACCCGGCGATAGCATAAAAGGTTGCAACTTTACCGGCATTTTGGTCGGAGCAGTGCGCTGGAACAGCACAATCGAACAAGTTTACACCAAAGGCAGAATAAGCGGGCAACTTTTTGTGGGTGGTTTGGCAGGGAAGCTCGCCTATAGTTCCATCACAAACAGCTATTCCACCGCAAATGTTTATGGTGTGAGCAGGCATACCGGCGGATTAGTTGGTAAGATGTATTTCGGCGGATCAATAATATATAGTTATACAGCAGGCTGTGTGGAAAGTTATACGGCACTTGGCGGTTTGGTCGGCTATGTGCGTTTTCAAGACGCAACCATACGTAATATTTTTGTTGCAGCCGATAGCATAAAAGGCTTCCCAACAGCCGGAAGAGTTATCGGACATAATTTCGAATCAAGCAGTAACTTATCAAATCTCTACGTAAGTTCATCACTGGTAATGACAGGCAGAGGTGGTTACAACGATGGTTGTACAGAGGTACCTTTAGAAACTCTAAAAAATCAAGATTTTTTCACTAATCCGGTCAATTGGGAAGGCGGTGCTTGGGATTTCGAAAATGTTTGGACAATGCAACCTTACGGCTTTCCTGTTTTCAGATGGCAGACAATCCCTACTGCTATACCTGTTCTTGATACTGTTATACTTGCAGACGGAGCAACTATTTGGCCTAATTTTGACTCGTATGTGTTCGAGTATGAAATTTTCTTACCATGCGTGGATATGAGAACCTTCCCGCTTACAAATAATTTCCTATTCTCTTTCTTCGCAAGAACAGGAGACAGCATACACGTGAATAGTGAATATAATATCGGATATCTGGATTATTATTTCACAATTATGGAAGGCAATGTACGTCAACTTAATGTTCAAGTTAGCAATCCAAACTCAGACGTTACAAGCACATATAATTTCACAGTCCGTATGCCTTACGATAGTACTCGTATTATCAGACCATATCCTAATGTGTTGACTGTAGTTAACAGACCTGACTTGCACGGTGGAAAACTATTTTTAAACTATGAGTGGTTCCGCGATGGACAACCTATAGGTGAAAATAAAGGTATTTTATATCTAGGACGTAATGAGGTCACCGGAAATTCTCGTTTTTGGGTAAAGGTTATTCATGAAGACGGTACAGAAAATCGAATTTGTCCGATATCTTGGGACATGGAGGCTTATAGTTTAGTAGTGTTCCCGAATCCAACCTATGGTCATCTGACCGTTCTGTCTCAAGACCAGCAGGCTTCTCGCATCGAAATATTTACAATTGATGGAAGGCTTCTCAAAGTGGTTAATTCTACAGGACAGCAAACTGAACTTGACTTGAGCTACCTCCAGCCGGGGACATATATTATTCGTCAAAACGGACAAACCGCAAAGATTGTCAAAAGATAATGTGCCATGAAAAAAATAATTTTACATATAATAATGGTTTTGTTCTCTACGCAACTTGTTGCGCAGTATTTTACTTATGGCTTTCCGAAACATGAGTTTCTGGTAGGCGCAGGACTTGGACATTCAGGTCTTCGTGGCGAAAATCCTGCTTTTCATTTTGGTGGAAACCTGAATTTGAGTTATGCCCTTAATATCAATCAACGCTTTGGAATAGTTAGTGGTTTACAATTTAGTTTTTACACCGGACGCTTGTCCTCGTCCGGTTTTTTAGACACTATTCTTTTTCATAACCCTGCTTATGCACAATTTGGCGATGATCGCATGTTATACATCGCCGAAGCACACGGCATTCGTGAAACACAACGGGTAACCTATCTTTACATTCCACTTATGGTGCGTAGTCAAATACCCTTTAGGTCAAACGCTCTTTACGCTATGACAGGGCTAAAATTCGGTATTCCGATAACCGGTTCTTATCGCGGCCATATTGATAAAATCATAACCACCGGCTATAGTTTTTTTGATAATCAGCCATCGTGGTATAATTTACCTGAATTTGGTTTTTCAACATTTGAAAACAACGAGTTAAGAGGAAAGCTTGACCTTGGAGTTTCTGTTGCACTTTCGTTAGAATTAGGGTATATTCATACGTTCTCATACGGAAGAAACACAGCATATTTCGGCATCTTCACCGACTTCGGGCTGAACAGCATTTTGAGAAATCCAAATCCACATACGGTAAATCGCAACCCCGATGATTTAGAAAACCCGAAGTTATCCTCTTACACCGGCAGATTCGGTAATCTACGACCTCGTGCGTTTGGGATTATGGTGAGATTTAGATTGTAATCCCCTGTAGCAAGGCACAAACCTCCGAAACACGGCGAACATTGGGAAACGAAATCGTCAACTTACCGTGAATTTCCTTAAATTCGCAAGTTTTTGGATTGTTTTTTACAAAGTCCAAAACCTTTTCAAAGGTCGAGGATTGGTAGAACGTAGAGTTCTGATTAGAAATAAAGGTTCCCACAAATTTTTGACGCTTCAAAACCGCTTTTTCTAAGCCGATTTGTTTGGCTAAACGTCGCATTTTTATAGTTTCGAGCAACTCTTCCGTTTGAGAAGGAAGTTTCCCGAAACGATCTTGCAATTGAAGTTTGAATTTCGCAATTTCCTCATCGGTATCTAATGCGTTCAATTGCTTGTAAAGACTGAGCCTTTCTGCGACGCTATTCACGTAATCATCGGGTAAAAGTAACTCCAAATCAGTTTCGATGGTGCAATCTTTTGATGATTGCACGGGCTTCAAAACGTCATTGCGAACGGAGTGAAGCAATCCGGCGTTATCATGGATTGCTTCGGTCGTGCCTCCCTCGCAATGACGACTCGTTGCAGGCTCATACAATTCACGAAATTCATTTTCTTTTAATTCCTGAATCGCCTCGTCCAAAATTTTGTGATAGGTGTCAAAACCGATATCACTAATAAAACCACTTTGTTCGGCACCCAACACATTGCCCGCTCCTCGAATATCCAAGTCTCGCATGGCAATATTGAAACCGCTTCCGATTTCGGAAAATTCCTCAATGGCTCGCAAACGCTTTTTCGCTTCATCACTCAACATATACGATGGCGGAGAAATCAAATAGCAATACGATTTTTTGTTCGAACGCCCCACTCTACCGCGCAATTGGTGCAACTCACTCAATCCGTAAGCCTGTGCCTCGTTGATGATAATCGTATTTGCGTTGGGAATATCCAAGCCGTTTTCGACAATTTTTGTTGCTACCAGAATATCCAACTCGCCATCGATAAACTTTATCATCACATCTTCGAGTTTGTCGCCGTCCATTTGTCCGTGACCAACGCCAATGCGCGCATCCGGCACTAAACGTTGCACCAAACCTGCAATATCCATAATGTTTTGCACACGACTATGCACGAAAAAAACTTGTCCGCCACGGCTCAATTCTTTGATAATCGCATCTCGAATAATTTCCTCGTCAAAAACGTGCATTTCGGTATGAACCGGAAAACGATTAGGCGGCGGCGTACTGATAATCGACATATCTCTTGCACCCATCAACGAAAACTGAAGCGTACGTGGAATCGGCGTTGCAGAAAGAGCGAGCGTATCCACATTGACTTTCATTGTCTTCAATTTTTCCTTCATCGCTACGCCGAATTTTTGTTCTTCGTCAACAATCAGCAAGCCCAAATCTTTAAACTCAACATCTTTTCCGGCGATGCGATGTGTGCCGATTAAAATATCGATTTTTCCTTCTTTCAATTCTTTCAGAATGCGTGTTTTTTCTTTGGTTGAGCGAAAACGTGAGATGTATTCCACCTTGCACGGCATATCTTTTAGGCGTTCGGAAAATGTTTTGAAATGTTGAAACGCTAAAATAGTCGTAGGCACTAAAACCGCTACTTGTTTTCCATCTGCAACCGCTTTGAATGCCGTACGAATGGCGACTTCCGTTTTTCCGAAACCCACATCGCCACAAATTAATCTGTCCATCGGCGAAACAGATTCCATATCATTTTTCACATCTTGTGTGGCTTTGAGCTGGTCGGGCGTATCTTCGTAAAAAAACGAGGCTTCCAGCTCATTTTGCAGAAACGAATCCGAACTGAAAGCGAAGCCTTTTGAGGCTTTTCGCTGGGCGTAAAGTTTGATTAAATCTTTCGCAATATCTTTTACACGCTGTTTTGCCTTCTGTTTTAGAGCACTCCACGTGCTTGAGCCCAAACGTGTCAAATTTGGCTCTGTGCCTTCCTTTCCGCTGTAGCGCGAAATTTTATGCAGCGCATGAATGCTGATAAACAGCACATCATTATTTTTGTAAACCAATCGAATGGCTTCTTGTTGATGTCCGCCAACTTCAGTCTTTTCGAGCCCTCCAAAGCGTCCGATGCCATGATCGATGTGTGTCACATAATCGCCCGGCTTCAAATCGTACAACTCTTTGAGCGTAATCATTTCCTTGTTTTGGATTTGACGATGTGTTGTAAAACGGTGATAACGCTCAAAAATTTGATGATCGGTAAAGCAAGTAATTTTATGTTGATGATCAATAAAACCCTCATGAATAGAGAGATTCAGCGGAGTAAAACGCACTTGTCGTTCGGCACTTCCCAACTCGAAAAACACACGTTCCAAACGTTGAATTTGTTTAGGATTGTTCGATAAAATCAAATTGGTATAACCATTGTCGGATTGGTCGCACAGCGTTTCGACAAGTAGTCCGAATTGCTTGTTAAATGCAGGTTGCGGACGAAAATCAAAGGTGATAGTTTGGTCGTGATTAAAATAATTTGTCAGACCAAACTCAACGATAGAAAACGGTTTTGTATCTTGCAAAAACTCTTCGCCCGAGCAATATAATTCTTGCGGTTTCGCCCTTGAAACAAGCGACTCCAAAGATTCGTAAATCGCAGTTGCTTTGTCCAGCGAACGATCTAGAATTGCTTTACACGACTCTACATCATCAAACCAAATCGCTGTATCCTTTGGAAAATGGGAGAAAATCGACGTTCGCTCAGTGATACTTTCTTGTGTTTGAATGTTTGGTAAGATCGTAATTTTTTCGTAGCGCTGTTTCGACAATTGCGAAACCGCATCAAAACTGCGAATAGACTCGATTTCATCACCAAAAAACTCCAAACGATACGGATCGTCGCTTGCAAACGAAAACACGTCTAAAATTCCACCACGAACAGCGTATTGCCCGGGCTCAAGAACAAAATCCACCCGTTCAAAATTGTAATTCATCAACAAATCAATCACAAAATCCATCGAAACATTTTCTTTCGCTTGCAGTTTGATCGTATTTTTTCGCAAAACCGTTTGCGTAATCACTTTCTCCGAAAGGGCCTCGGGGTAAGTTACCACGATAGTTTTTCTATCGTTATTTTCGAGTCGATGTAAAACTTCGGCACGTTGCAAAACATTAGCATTATCAACCAATTCAGCATCATACGGACGTTTTGCGGAAGCAGGGAAAAACAACACCATTTTTTGTTCAAAATCCAGTTGATATTCACCCAACAGTTTTTCCAAATCGTTGTGAAAATACGATGCCTGCTCTTTGTCTTGTAACACGAACAAATGATAGAGATATGTTTCCGAAATTGTTGCCGATGCTATCAGTGCACGAGACGATCCCGAAAACCCGGAAATCCCAATTGTAGGGGCGACGCATGCGTCGCCCCTACAATTCAACGCCTTAACAAGCGTTTGCACATTCGGCGTCTTTTGATATATCTGAATAAGTTCGGAAGTTGTCATGACATAAATTGGAGTGCAAAAATACGAATATTTTTCGTATCTTTGCAGAAAAATAATCAATATCATGAGCAAAAGTTTGAAAATCATTCTGAATATTGTAGTATTTCTCGTTATCGCGGGATTCGGGTTTTTTATGATTCGTTCGATGTCTTCTGACCAGAGAACGGCTCGTTTGGGCGAGCAACAAGAGGTGTCTACGTTTGTTTCGCCTTACAAATTAGTTAGAAATTTCGAGGCTGAATCAAATATCATAAACTTCTACGTTGCCGAAAGTTTAGTATTTGTCGTGCTGTACGATAAAGTTTCCGTATTTGATTTATCGGGTAATCACCGAAACGATTTCCCGATAGAATCGGGCGTTCGCGACATTGCCGTTGTAGAAAATACTATTTATTTGCTTTATATGGCAAAAATAGATCAGTATTCGTTCACCGGACAAAAAATAGACGGCTGGGAATCTCATAACCCAAACTCCGATTATCGTGCATTTACCATAACCGAAAATTACATTTTTGTAACCGATGTCGGAGAAAGGCAAGTTGCCCAATACCGCAGGGATGGTTCGGTTGCACGTTTTTTCAGAAGCCCCGATCGTTTTATTCTTCCCGACCCTGAAGCGTTCGATATTATCGCAATAAACGATACAATCTTTGTAACAAACTCAGGAAGACACCGCATCGAAAGTTATACGCTCGACGGCGAATTTATTACCTACTTTGGAACGCCCGGAGCACAAGCCGGAGGCTTTGCCGGATGCTGTAATCCGATATTTATCACAGAAACTCCGGCAGGAAATATCTTGACCTCAGAAAAAGGTAGACCTCGCATTACGAGTTTCGGACGAGATGGAAGTTTTCGAATGGTCATGTTCGATACTCAAGCGTTGGGTGGCGGAACGCACGCCCGTAGAATCAGGGTTTGCGAAGAAAACAATATTTTCATCGCAAATCGAAATACAATTTCTGTTTACACATTCGACTCAACACGTGTAGAACGAACATGCAACAGAGCTTGCTCCGGTTGTAGAAATGCGTGTAGAAAATAAACCTACAACTAGAAATTTAGTCGTATAACTAGAAATTTAGTCATGCAACTAAAAAATTAGTTGTAGTCGCCCAAAACAACTGTGTCAGTAAGAAAATCTAATGTTTGTTCAGAGTTATGGAATTGAACAATGCCTGTAAGCCAAAAGGTCGTTATATAGCAAAATTTATCATCATGTCGATAATCGGCGTGTTTTTGTTTATGGCATTGCTACCTGACGGAGATACCTTCAATATCCCGCTGGGCTTCGCCATAAATTGGCTGGGCGGATTACTCAATTCTATAAAAATCCATGGATTTGGGTTGCTTTTTCTGCTTGCTGCGATAATTATTACGATTTCTTTTTTACTGTCTGTGATCGCATATACTGTGAAGCCCGCCTTCATTATGGATAATGAAAAATTGAAAAATCTTTTCCGCTGCAACATCATCTACTTTATAAGCAAAGCGGTTGCAGCTGTTTTGGTTTGGCTGATATTTTTTGGAATCGGACCCGATTGGCTGATCGGCTTAGAGGGCGGACGCCTTATGATGAAGCTTATCAGCGATGGTGGCTCTAATCTGATGTCTATTTTTATCATTTTGGGCATAGCGATACCTTTGCTTACCGATTTTGGTTTGATGGAATTTATTGGGATACTCATCAAAAAAGTCGTAAGATTTCTTTTCACTTTGCCCGGACGTTCTTCTGTAAATCTGTTAGGCTCTTGGTTTAGTTCGTCTGCTACTTCCGTGATAATTACGAGTGATCAGTACGAAAAAGGATTTTATACAGGTCGTGAAGCTGCCGCTATTTGTGTGAATTTCACGTTGGTTTCATTGCCTTTTACTTTCGTTATAGCCTCTACGATAGGTCTTCAGGCGCATTTCGGATGGTTCTATCTGATTGTTTGTATAACCTCCTTGCTACTTGCAATTATTATGCCTCGTATATGGCCTCTAAACAAAATAAAAGATGAGTATTTACCCGAAGTAGGGAAGCAGATCGACGAAGAAGTTCCTCAAAATAGTTCTGTATTCCGTCAAGCTGTCAAGTCGGCAAGTTTGCGTGCAGGCAGCACTAACTTTGCAGATGTTGTAAAATCCGGACTCTCCAATTGGCTCAACATCTTTATGGATCTTGTTCCTGTTATTTTGGCATGGGGAACCATTGCTCTTATCATAGAAGCACAAACCCCTATATTCGAGTGGCTCGCCTTGCCATTCAGGTGGTTTTTGGAGCTGCTTCGGATAGAGGGTGCGGCCGAATACGCATCTACAACAATAGTAGGGTTCATCGACATGTTCCTTCCGGCAATTTTGCTCGGCACGGAAGCACCGATAGAAACCCGCTTCATACTTGGTGCACTTTCTATAGTGCAAATTATCTATTTGGCTGAAACAGGAATACTTATTCTCAAATCCAAAATACCGTTGCACATCGGTCATTTAGCCATTTTGTTTCTAATGCGAACGGTTTTAGCCCTGCCGGTCATCATTTTGCTTACAAGACTTCTTTTTAGACCATAATTGAAAAAAAATTTGATGAGATTTTCACCGCAGCATTATAAAATTCCCGATCAATCGATGATGCCTTTCATTGATGCCGACGAAATTTGGGATACTTTACAAAGCACGCAATCCACGCCGGAGAGCGTGGAACGAGTCACTGAGAAATCGTTGCAGAAAAATCGTTTGTCGCTGGAAGAAACCGCAGTTTTAATCAATGCTGAAGATGAAAAATCTATTCAATTAATCAAAGACGCGGCAGCACAATTAAAACAAGACATTTACGGCAACCGCATTGTGCTGTTTGCCCCGCTTTATATCGGAAATCAATGTGTTAACAACTGTCAATATTGCGGTTTTCGTGCGTCGAATAAAGAAGCAGTTCGTTTAACACTATCCGATAAGGATATCGAAAACGAAGTCAAAGCTCTTGAAGATGCCGGACAAAAACGCTTGATTTTGGTCTATGGCGAACATCCTAAGTACAATGCCGAATACATCGCACACACCGCACATTTGGTCTATGCAGTCAAACACAAAAACGGCGAAATCCGACGTGTGAATATCAACGCGGCACCATTAGATATTCGGGGTTTTCGAATGGTAAAAGAAGCCGGCATCGGAACCTATCAGATTTTTCAAGAAACCTATCATTACGAAACATATAAAACCTATCATCCGAGTAAAAAGAAATCCGATTACGCTTATCGTTTGACGGCTTTGGATCGTGCACAGGAAGCCGGATTGGACGATGTCGGGATTGGTGCGTTGTTCGGACTTTACGATTGGCGTTTTGAAGTGATGGGGTTGGTTCGACACACCAATCACTTGGAAGCCTGCTACAATGTTGGGCCTCACACGATTTCGTTTCCGCGTGTTCAGAATTTTTCGGAAGCCAATATCTCGGAAAAATATAAAGTTAGTGATGAAGATTTTGTGAAATTAATTGCGATTTTACGCTTGGCAGTTCCTTACACAGGCTTAATTTTAACGGCACGAGAGTCGGAAGCCATTCGTGATGAATCCTTAAAATACGGCGTTTCACAAATAGACGGCGGGACAAAACTCGAATTGGGGTCGTATTCCGAAACAAAAAATGAAGCACAAGATTTAAATCGTAGGCAGTTTCAAATCAACGACAATCGCTCGCTTGGCGAAATCATGGACGAGTTGATTGAAAAAAAATACTTGCCCTCATTTTGTACGGCTTGCTACCGAAAAGGCAGAACCGGAGAGCATTTTATGGAGTTTTCAGTTCAAGGCTTCATTAAAAAATTCTGCACGCCAAATGCGATTCTGACTTTGGCTGAATATTTGGAAGACTACGCCAATTCAGAGATTGTCGAAAAAGGATGGGCATTAATCGAATGCGAAATCGCACAAATTGACAACGAAAAAATTAGGATTGAAACCCTCGAAAAAGTTGCACAAATCAAACTCGGCAAACGAGATTTGCAGTTTTAATCGTAGGGGCGAGGCATGCCTCGCCCCTACGATTGTCCAAAATTATTGTTTGATAACCCGTGCGGTTCTGATTTGTCCGTCTTTTTCCAAACGTAGAATGTAGATTCCTGCCGGAAGGTGTTGCAAATTCACGGCTTCGAGAGAAGTTGTTATTCTTTGGGTGTGAACAACTGCACCTGTTTGGGTTAATACTTGCAATTTGAAACCTTCTGCATCTGCGATGTGTAGGATGTCTGTGAATGGGTTTGGGAATACGTTTACTGGGCTTTGGGTTTCAAGGTTGGTAATGGATGTGGCTTCATTGATAACCATCAGCGTTGAAGTAACCCTTGCACCTGCTGCCCAATGTTCGGTTTCTTCCGTAGCAAGTCCGATGATGAATATACCTGCTTCTGTAACAGCTAAAGTAGTGCCATCAAGCGTTCCTGTGCCGGTGGTTCCTGCTGTTTCTATCGTATAGACAGGTGCCCCGGCTTTTGGATGGATGTTGAAGAGACGTGCTATGTCTATCGGAGTTGCGATTCCTCTGACAGTATCTCGAATATTACCGATGTTATCAAACACTATTCTGTTTCCAGTGAAAGTGCCGACGATGTCAATGGTTCCCCAGTTATCTCTGATTGTACCGTTGTTGGTTAGGGTTATACTCTCGGGTATGATTAAAGTTTTGTTTGTATCAATAGTTAGCGTGTGGTTTTGTGGAACAACTACATCGTTGCTTAAGGTAAATTCATTGCTACCGTACCAATGTGTGGTGTTCCCGATAACGAGGATACCACTTGTTCTTCTATCTTCGGCTGTATCGCCTATGCTGTTCGTGAATACTACGGTGTTTCCGTCCATAGTGAATGTACCTGCATCGCCGGAACCACTACCTCTGCCTATTCCCTGAGCATTTGAGGCTCCTATTGCCGTAACAACTCCGCTGTTAATAGTAACAGTACCACCTGAGCCGTTCTGACCACCGCCGATACCAGCACTATTACCACCACCAGTTGCGGTCAATCTTCCTGTTCCATTTATTGTAAGTGTTGCACCTTGTTCGGTTTGTATACCGGCTCTATTTCCCCCTGCAGTGAGCGTATTCTCCCCAACAAGCGTAAGCGTTACTTCTGCATCACTATTGAGTAAAAACGGGGATAAATTATTGCCAAGCCCTGCAATAGTCGCATTTTCAAGTGTGATATTTACATTTGCTCCTTCTGCAATCTCAATACGCCTTTGACCTGCATTTGTTCCGGTAATGGTTACACTTGCTCCATCGAGAATTGTGTAAATCCCGTTAGCAAATGTCCAACTTCCATCGCATGGAAGGGCTGGGGATCCGAGACTCATGTCTATAGAGTTAGCGTCAAAAGGCTCATTACCTATCCATGTTCCCTGGTTGTTAATTGTGCCACAATTGCGAATTGCACCATTATTTGTTAAGGTTCTGTTCACAGGTATAGTTAGGGTTTTGCCCGAAGGAACAGTTAATGCAAAGTTTGCGGGAACAGTTACATCCTCACTCAAAGTAAATTCGTCCAAAGGCGTAAACTCGTCTTCACCGTACCAATATGTTCTGGTACCGATAACAAGTATGGCATCTGTTCTTCTACGTTCGTTGGTATCGCCTACACTGGTTGCGAATACTACAGCATTGTCGCTTATGGTAAGAGTTCCTGCACCTTGAGGATGCTCCCATCCTCGACCTCCTCCAAAACCAATTCCTTGACCGGAAGCACCTATTGCCGTAACCACACCACCTGTGATAGTAACAGTTGCTCCTCCGGCACTGTGACCACCGCCAATTCCAGCACCGACACCTACACCGTCAATAAACCCCATTGCAGTAACAGTACCGCCGTTGATGGTAATAGTACCACCGTGGGTGGATGGACGCACCCCCCCCCAGTCTACTCCTCTGCCGCTACCTATTCCAGCACCCAAACCACGACCGTTTGTTGCCGTAACAGTGCCACTATTAATCGTGATAGTTCCGCCTGATTGCTCGTTACCGCCACCAATTCCTGCATTCGAGCCACCACCTATTGCTGTCAAACTACCTGTGCCACCTATCGTAAGTGTTGTACCATGCGGCGCTCGTATGCCTCCCGTGAATATGTTTTCTCCTACAATCGTGAGGTCTACCACTGCACCATTGCCTAACGATAAAGTCGAGGCAACTACATCTTCAACTATAATATTTACGCTAGCAGATGCAGCAACCACGATACTTCGTCCGCCGATAGCTTCTCCTGTGATAGTTACTGTTGTGCCATTGGAAATGGTAAAAACATTGTTTGTAAATGTCCAACTTCCATCGCACGGCAAAATCGGACTTGCAACACTTAGGTCGATGGTATTGTCGTCAAGACCTATAATTGGGTCATTCCCTACCCATGTACCAAAACTACCGCCTTTGTTTATGGTGCCACAGTACTGAACTGTACCGTTATTTGTCAAGGTTATACCATTGGGTATGGTAAGAGTGGCGCTGTTATGTATAAATAGTCCATAGCCATTAGGGATGGTTACATTATCGGTAACTGTAACACTATTGCCATAAAATATACCGAAAGTCTCGCTACCGACAAAGAGTATTCCCCCTGTTCTCCTGTTTTCGTCTGTATCGCCCACACTGTTTGTGAAAACTACAGCATTGCCGCCCATTTGGAAGGTTCCTGCTTGCATCCAGCCTTGACCTTTACCTATTCCTTGAGCTCGAGCGGTAGCACCTACGTTTCCTGGAGCATTTAAGCCTCCTATTGCTGTAACAACTCCACCATTGATGGTAACAGAACCGCCTGCTCCATCTTCAGCACCTCCAATTCCTGCACCTGTACTACCACCGCCCGTTGCTGTAATAATTCCACCGTTGATTGTGATAGTTCCACCAGCTCCTCTCCTAGTGCCACCTCCAATTCCTGCACCACCATTGCCACCTGTTGTTACCAAACTACCTGTACCCATTATTGTAAGTCGCGCTCCTGTGGTTTGTATACCAGCACTACTAGCTCCAGCTGTGAGTGTATTTGTTCCCACAAGCACAAGACTCACATCTGAACCGCTATTGAGTAATAGTGGAGATTGATCATTGCCAAGTCCTTCAATAGTAACGTCTTCAAGTGTGATGTTTACATTGGATGCATTTGTTGCAACTTCAATACGCCTTTGGTTTGCACTTGTTCCAGTAATGGTTACCGTTGCACCATCGAGAATTGTGTAGACATTATTTGCAAATGTCCAACCTGCACCACTTACCGATGGTGAGGCATCAGACAAGTCGATTAAAGCACCGGTAACCGTTACGCCATCAACGGCAATAAATCCTGTGGTTGCACCTCTCGCAAACGAAATTCCGTTTACGCCGTTTTCAATCGCCCATACAGCCGTTGCAGTGTTTGGTTGTATGATCAGGTTTTCATTTGTTCCCGCATCGTATGTTCCGCCAATGCCCGTGTATCTAATAGCAATGCCGTTGCCTGTAGATATTGTGCCTGTGATTGTGGGGTTTCCCGATATAAAAATAACTGCATCATTGGCGTCATTAATCTCAATGGCGTTGCGACTACCTGACACCACACCATCTGTAATTATGATTCGCTGCCCCGTGCCAAAAACAGTCGTAACAATCCCTGTTGAAAAACTCTCACTGCCTACTACCTCACCACCATTAACAACAACAGTTGCATTGTTTCCTTAGATAGAAATAGCTATTCCAAACATAGATGTATTTTGAATTTTTCCTCCGGTAGCTATTTCAAATGTTCCGGCAGTTGGATTGGGAAAACCTGTACCCCTAATTACTATTGATCCCGCGCTATAAAATTCTGCCTGCCAAACTACTCTTCTACCTGCAGGAAGGTCGAGCCAAATGCTTTCGTTTGTTGTATTTGTAAGTTCTCCGGTAATGGTAATGACGTCTACAGTAGGATTTTCCCACAGAAAATCGTTGATTGCGACTTGAAACTCGGCAACGGTAGTAGAATTACCAGTTCCGTTGATTTGCAGTTGTGCCATTACTGTCTGCGTTGGAACAATCGCAATTGCTGTGCAGATTAAAACTGCAGATAGAAATAATTTTCTCATATACTATTTATTGTTTTTTGACTGACGATTTTCACACAATTGAGTTTAGTAAAAATTATCCCGACGATAATTCCGCCTCCAATACATAATCAAAATAAAGGCAAACAGCATACCTCCCAAATGTGCGAAGTGGGCAATATTGCTTCCTCCTCCACCACCAAAACCGGAAAACAAGGCAAGAAGTGCGAGGAAAGATACCAAATATTTTACCTTGACAGGGAAAAGAAAATACACATAAACTCTCATGTTCGGATACATCATTCCAAACGCTAACAAAATCCCATAAACCGAGCCGGAAGCCCCAATCACAACGGCATTATTCATGTATCGAGCAACCGAAACGGCGCTGTATCCCTGTTGTGTAAAATTCCAAACTTCATAAGCGACAACCACATTTTGAATCAGTCCGGCACCAACACCGCAAAACAAAAAGAAAAACAAAAAACGTTTGCTGCCCCAAGCATTTTCCAACGTATAGCCAAACATCCACAACGCAAACATATTGAAAAATAAATGCATGAAACTTCCGTGCATAAAGAGATACGTGAAATACTGCGTCGGGAAAAAGTTTTCCGATAGAGGATAATACAAGCCCAAACTTCGTGTCAAATTAATGCCGAAATTTCTTAACGCTGAATCTAGCAAAAACAAAAGAATATTGATGATAAGCAAATTTTTTACAACGGGTGGCAAAAAACGAAAGCCTTGCGGCCGAAAGTCTGTCATGGTATTTTTAATTTAATCGTGAATTTATTTCATCTTCGGAAAACACAGAAAACACTGGCTTTCCTTTGGGTGATAGTTGTGGAATTTGACAAGCAAATAGTTGAGTCAAAAGATGTTTTTGTGCGGATTTATCCAACGGGATTCCTGATTTTATTGCCATTCCGGAAGCCATGGAAATTGCTAAATTCGTTTGCTTGTCGTTGCGATTCAGCATGATTCCGCTTTTGAAATTTTCCAAAATTGTTTCCAAAATGCTTTGTACATCACTTTCTTTTACCTTATAGGGCGTGGCATTTACTGCAAAGGAATGATGTCCCAAACTTTCGATATCCCAGCCTAAATCTTTCAAGTTCGGTAAAATTTCATTCAAAGTTTCGGCGTTTGTCACTGAAAAATCCAACGATTGCGGAAACAATTTCTGTTGAGAAACCGGTTGACGATCGGCAAGTTGTTTTTGAACTTGTTCGAACAAAATGCGTTCGTGTGCACGTTGTTGGCACACCAATAGCAAGTCAGAGCGTGTATCAACTACCAAGTATTTATTCAAAATCTGAAAGCTGTCAAAATGCGTATTATCATCTTCGACGGTGTGTTCGATTTGTTTCTGAACACTGGTTTCTATAGGTTTCTGAAGCAATTCGAACGATTCCAAATAGGCTTGTTGATTAGTTTGTTTTTTTGAAAAATTTGTTTTTTCAAACGGATTATAATTTGGATTTACACGGACAGTCGGCGTTTTCGGCGTATAATCTTTCGGTAAAATATCGGGCTGAAATTCGGGATTGGTTAAAAAATCCAAGCTCGGCGAAAGATTGTAAGCGCCAATGGATTTTTTTACAGCCGCCAAAAGCACACCATACATTAATTTCTCATCTAAAAACTTGATTTCTGTTTTTGTGGGATGAATGTTAATGTCGATATTTTTCGGATCGATTTCAAAACGGATGAAATACGATGGATATGATTTTTCCGGGATAAGTTCGCTAAATGCTTGTGAAACAGCATGGTTTAGGTAGGGGTGTCGAATAAAACGATTGTTCACAAAAAAGTATTGCTCGCCTTTGGTTTTCATGGCAAATTCCGGTTTACAAATAAATCCCGAAATTTTCACATGGGAAACCGCTTGTTCGATCGGCACCAAGCGTTTTTTATAAACATCGCCAAATAGGGAAATGATGCGTTCTCTGAACGATTCCGGTTCTAAATTATGCAGGCATTTTTCGTTGTGATAAAAACTGAATTTTAAGTTCGGATGAACCAAAGCAACACGATAAAATTCTTCACTGATGTGTTTTAGTTCGACATTGTCGCTTTTCAAAAACTGTCGGCGAGCCGGCACATTGAAGAACAAGTTCTTCACGGAAACAGACGTTCCTTTTGAGCATTGACAAGGGTTCTGGGATTTGACTTCGGAACCTTCAATCTGAATTTCCGTTCCCAATTCTTCGTTATCCTGACGAGTTTTTAACTCCACTTGTGCAATGGAAGCGATAGATGCCAATGCTTCTCCGCGAAAGCCCATTGTCCGAATTGAAAATAAATCCTGGGAATCTCGAATTTTTGATGTGGCGTGGCGTTCGAAGCACAAACGTGCATCGGTTTCCGACATACCTTTGCCGTTGTCGATGACTTGAATCAATGTTTTTCCGGCATCTTTGACAATAAGCCGGATTTCCGTACTTTCTGCATCTACGGCATTCTCCAACAATTCCTTCACTGCAGAGGCCGGGCGTTGCACAACTTCCCCTGCCGCAATTTGATTGGCTACAGAATCCGGCAATAAGCGAATGACGTCAGACATAATCTAAAAAACAAGTCTTGTTCCGGTAACGATCATGATGAATAAAATGATCAAAATAGCAAACACAAAAACTCTCGTTGGACTCAAAACCTTGTTTCTAGGATTTGCCTTTCTTGTGCGTCTTCGTTCGAACGATTCGCGAATGCGTTCAGTACGTTCTTCTTCGTCTGCGGCATCATCGCCAACACGACGTTTCAGCTCTTCCATACGCTCCTTTTCCTCACTGTAATAGCGAGGTTTCATACTGAATTGGCGTAGTTCCGGTTGTTTGAAAAAATTTCCCATGTAGCATTCTTACTTTTGAAAATGTGCCAACAAGGACACATTTTTTTGCAAATATACGACTTTTTTCCAAATTTTTGCGTATTTTTGCAAAAAATTATGAAGAAAATTATCTACATCGTTTGTTTGCTTTTGATTGGCATACCTTTCAAAGGGGTTTGTCAAAATCGTTATTTCGATGACGATGACGAGCACAGATTTATCCAAATAAGTATCGGAGGAGGCGGTTTTTTTGCCGGTCGTCATCCTGCAAATTTCTACAACGGGAGTAGCAGAAATGTTAATAAGGTATCGTATGCGCTGGATAATACGGATTTTGTAAGAGACGTTCAACATAGGCTCAGTACCAGATATCCTACTGCCAACGAAGGATTTTGGTTAGATTTGCCCGGAAGAATGCGTTACAGCCCGGCAACATTAATCAGTTTTCGCACTTCACTCAACTTATCACCCTATACTTCGATTTTTTTTCAAGTTAATCAGGTCAACCTTACTGCTACGGACATCCTTGTTGTGAACGTTCGTGACCCTAATATCTCTGAACCAATCCGCATACAAGGTCGTATTTGGGGTAGAGAGTCGCGCACGATGTTGGATGTAGGATTCCAATGGCGCGATGACCTTCAAGCTCGCAATTGGCAATGGTTTTTTGAGTTGGGGTTAAATACAACAAACACTCGTGTTAGAGAAAATATGATCGAAATCGAAGGACTTCGACACACAATTATGCATCAAGGAACTTACCATCCGGGACAGGGTTGGTCAGCACCTGCTACTGCTGAAACAGCGTGGGGTATAGGAGTTCTAGGTTCTCTCGGATGGAGATTTGTTGTAAATCCAACGGCTTCGTTGGATTTTGGTGTAACGGCTTATCTTCAAGATATCAACCTCACCGGTTATAAAAGATTTCACACAAGCTTCAATCTTTTTGCACGACTAAACTTTTTAATGCTTTAAATTTTTGCTATGAACATTCCTTCAAGAATCCGGATTCGTATAAATAGTGTTTTGTTTGTTGTTGCAATCGGCTTTATGATTGTCGCAGTATGGGCTATTTTTTCTATGGTTCGGCAAATCCGCGATGACGAGCGCCACAAAGTGTTCATGTGGGTGTCGTCTATTCAACAAAAAGCTGATTTGATGGAATACAGTAGAAATTTTTTCGAGCAGGTTGAGCAGATGGAACGCAGCAGGCTTCAATTTTGGGCAGATGCAATGTTAAGAATGAACCGTGCGGATGGTCCTGAATTTGAATTTGAATTTTATCGCAGAATTGTTGAAGAAAACACAACGATTCCGGTTGTCGTTACAGATCAAAATTTTAGAATTGTATCTTCTCAGAATACGAGATTTGATTATAGAGAAATAGAGTATTTGGAAGGCAGTCTTTTGGAGGAGTTTTCCCAATTTCCACCGATATTTGTTTCGTTTTTGGGCGAACGTTGGTATTTTTTCTACAAGTATCCGCAAGCGTTTATTGACCTTCAAGAAACTTTGGACGATGTCGTTCACTCGTTCATAGACGAAATTGCCACAAGCTCTATTTTTGCAGCAATTTTAGTTGTTTCGGAAGATGAGCAAACGGTAATTAAATCCGGAAATATGCCGTCGGAATTATACGCCGATCCGAAATCTCTTCAACGTACGCTGAATCGTATGAGAGCACAAAATGTGCCCATTGAATTTTCTTTTGATGTTGATGAAACATATTTGATTTTTTATGAAAGTTCAATAATTGCGAGACGATTGGCATATTTACCTATTGCGGCTTTTATCATTTTTGGACTGTTTATTGCAACCATAGCATGGGGAGTAAAGGTATCTAAACAATCAGAAAATAATAAACTTTGGGTAGGGATGTCACGCGAAACAGCCCATCAGCTGGGCACACCGCTTTCATCATTGATGGCTTGGATGGAAGTACTGAGAAGTGAAAATGTAAGCGAGCTCCATCTTGTAGAAATGAAAAAAGATACGGATCGTTTGGCTATGATTTCCGAGCGTTTTTCCAAAATAGGTTCGAAACCCAAAATGGTTACGGAAAATATCGCTCAGATTGTTCATAAATCGATTGATTATTTGCAACCCCGCATATCGCAAAAAACAAAAATTCAAACGAATACTCCAGCGAATGCGGTGGCATTGACAAGCGTCAATGCGCAACTGCTTGAATGGGTATTGGAAAATTTAGTTATGAATGCCGTTGATGCTATCGGAACAGAAAAGGGTGTTGTGGATATTGATGTTAGCGAGCGGCCCAAAGCGATTACCATTGATGTTTCCGACAACGGAAAAGGAATATCCAAAAGCCAGTGGAAAACGATTTTTGAGACCGGCTACACCACTAAGTCCAGAGGGTGGGGGCTTGGGCTTCCATTGTGTTATCGAATTATTCACAATTATCACAAAGGAGATATTTTTGTGAAAGATTCGGTTGTCGGAGAAGGTACTACCATACGGATTGTCCTCAAAAAATAATGGCAGGAATTTATATTCATATTCCATTTTGTCTGCAAAAATGCGGGTATTGTAATTTTTATTCGATATCGGATATTGAAAAAAAATCACAATATGTTGATGCGTTGATTTCCGAAATTAAATTGCGAAACACCGTAAAGACGCACGGCCGTGCGTCTCTACCAATCGAAACAATTTATTTCGGTGGTGGAACGCCGTCTTTGTTGGATATTCGGAACGTTGTGAAAATCTTTGAAACCCTGCAAAATCATTTTTTATTTTCAGAAAACATGGAAATAACATTTGAAGGAAATCCCGAAACGCTAACAAAAAATTATTTGAAAAATCTTCGAAATCACACGCCGATCAACCGTTTGAGCGTAGGTGTTCAATCATTTTTTGAAAAAGATTTGACATATTTAAATCGGAAGCACTCTCCAAAACAAGTTTTTGAAACTCTTGAACATGCACAAAATTTGGGCTTCGAAAACCTGTCTATAGATTTGATTTACGGCATTCCAACATTGACAAACGAAATGTGGCAGGAAAATTTAAAAACATTTTTTTCACTAGATATTCCGCACCTTTCGGCATATGCTTTGACCATTGAGCCGAACACTTTTTTGGATAAACAAATTCGAAATTTGGATGTTCAATCTCCTCGCGAAGAACAAGTTGAAAAACAGTATTTAATCTTGCGAGAGCAGTTGAAAAATCACGGTTTTGAAGCTTACGAAACGTCGAACTTTTGCAAAAACAAACAATACGCCAAACACAATTCGAATTATTGGAATCTCAGTAAATACTACGGCTTTGGAGCTTCGGCACATAGTTTTTCCGGTTCATCTCGAAGTTGGAATATTGCAAATGTGGACGCATATATTTCCTCCATAAGTAAAGGTATTTTGCCAAGCGAATCGGAAATTTTAACTCAAAAAATGCAATATAACGAATACGCAATGACCGCCATTCGCACGCAATGGGGAATTTCCCGAAATTTTATCAAAACAAACTTCGATGAGTCATTTTTACAGCATTTTCAAAAAAACATCGCACAAATTCCAAACGATTGGACTATTTTTGAGAACGACTGCGTGATAACAACCGAAAAAGGTGCCTTATTTTCGGATTTAATTGCCGAAAAATTATTTATTTTGTGAGAAGTTTTCGCTACGCTTATTTAAGCATATTTATCAAATCGGCGATTCCTTCCGTTGCAGATTTTTGAATAATATGCAACGGATTTCGTTGCGACGAAATTGCCGGAACATTCGGATCAATCACATATATCGGCACATTCGGACGAGTGTAATGCAGCAATGACGCAGCAGGATAAACTTGCAAAGACGTTCCAATCACGACAAAAATATCCGCTTCAGAGGTGATGTCTATCGCACGTTCAAGCAATGGCACTTGTTCGCCGAAAAACACGACAAACGGACGAAGCAGAGAGCCATCGGGATGCCGGGTGTCTAATTTCTGCTCCCAACCGTCAAGTTCAACGGTTTGCGAAACATCGCGAGAACTACACAATTTCCGAATTTCGCCATGAATGTGCAACACGTTTTTACTACCTGCTCGTTCGTGCAAATCGTCAATGTTTTGCGTAATAATTTGCACATCAAAGTCTTTTTCCAACTCTTTCAAGCCCAAATGTGCGGCATTCGGTTGTTTGGTCAGTACCTCCTTGCGACGCAAGTTGTAAAAATCAATAACCGCATCACGGTTATTTAGCAATGCTTCCGGCGTACAAACATCTTCGATACGGTAATTCGCCCAAAGCCCATCGCTCGCTCGAAATGTAGCAATTCCGGATTCTGCACTGATTCCGGCTCCTGTAAATATAACTAGTTTTTTCATTTGAATATCCTTCACCGTTACAAAGGTATGAAAAATAATTGAACTTTACAAATTTTAATCGTCTTCGTCATCGTCGGCTAAATTCTCTCTTATCCGACTGATGTTCGACAAAAACAGATTTCGGTGACGCAACGTGGAAATTCCGAATTCATACCTACCTCCTCCATCCCCTCGAAGCCTGCGTCTCGAAACCCTTTGTTCGGTTATCAGATCGTTGAAATCGTCTTCCGACGAAATGGCTTGCATCAAACCATCGCTGTAAGAAAAGAAATACCATATTCTTGGAGCGATCTCCAAATAAAGATTGAGCACATCACCTCTCGGACTTCTTATGAGTTGCAACACGCCGTTAACAGAACGATTGATTTGTGTTGAGCCGACAGCGGCAACACCTAATTTTCCGACAGAAACAAACGATCTCGACCCTTCGTCCCACTGTAAATTGACATCTGAAAAAAGAATTGTTCGTTCGAGATCAGACGGCAATCTGCGAACAGCACCAAACATTCTAATTTCTCTTTCCAAGCGTTCGGCTTCTTCTTGAGGAAGTTGAGATCGGACAAAATCCACAAATTTATCGGTGCTCTGCTCTGCACCAACAGCAAGAGATTCCAAATTTCTGACCAATATATTCAAAGCCCTTTGTTCAAAGAAAAAATCCAATCCGATAACGGCATCAAAAACTGTTGAATTGTTTCGAAAGTTATGTTGCAACATGCCAAAACTGCAAAAACCTACACGCCCTAAATCTAAATTAAAATCAGGTGCTCCATGCAAGGTAAAGGTGCAGTCTGTCGTGTTAAATATCAGCCTGCCCGCTTCATTTTCTTCTTCTGTAGGCTCAATGATATACGACCTTTGTTCATTGTCGAAAAACAATGTTCCCGTTCTCGTCAATACAGGTCTATCCGTGCTTCTTATCGGCGAGAAAAACGCAGGAAACAAATCACCTCGATTACTCATGTAAAATCCTGTTCCCTCGGTACGACCGGCTTCTCGTCCGCCCCTTGTAACCGTTTCTGTAATTGGTATTCTTACGTTTTCAGGATCTATCGGAGTGTTGATTCTAAACCACGAACGCTCGTCTTCTTCCTCACAAATGTGGTTGATTCTTGAGTTTCCGGAAAAGTGTAAATACGGATCGTTTGCGCTCATCGTTACTTGTCCGGCAAAACCAAATGCAGGACTTAGCGAGAAGTCGCTTTCCTCGTCTATAGTTGATGTTCCGGTCGTGATTCCGTCACGATTCGGCGTTAATCTTTCGAAAAATAGCGGAAAAATTTCCCCTGTAGCATCAACGTAATTGAACGTTCCGCTTGCCGTAAATCTGTTTCGTCCTTGAATCTCAACCGTCGCGTCAAAAATATCAAAAAATTGATTGTGAACGCCCACCAAAAGATTCGCATTTTCGAAAGGTTGAATATAAGAATCTCGCCCAACTGTGATATCTCCTTCGCTCGGCTGAACTGCGATATCTGCCGTGTAAATAATGCGAACTTGCTGAATGTTTAGCTCATTGGTTTGCAAATTATATTGTGCACGTGGCGAAATAAATGTCAAAGAATCTTGTCTAGGGTGCAAAGATATAAACTTAGAACCCGGCAAATCGTCACCAATCGCGACAAGTTCACGAAGACTCATAGCATCTAACTCTTCATCAGAAAAAGACGATGGGCGTGTGTTTTTCAAATAAGCCATGTTTGATGCCATGTCCCATTCCAATTCGTTGATAAAACACAAAAATCGAATATGGGGAAACTCCAAAAATACGGTTGGGTCATTGCTTTCAAAATGGGCTCTTTGCGCGTCAAAATTCACATGAACGGTATAGTTTTCCGACTCAATTGCAATGCTTCTACCGTCTCCACTTTTGAGTGCAAAACTCACAGTATCCGAAAATAAATCTCGGTTTCTAATTATAAATTTTTCACTACTCATTTCGGCTTTATTTTCAAAAACAGCCCTTCCGTCGCCGATCATTCCTCCGCTTGAAAGTATGAGTTCTCCAAAAAATCTGACCTCATCATCGAACACCGAAAAACCGTCTGTTCTATTCTCAACTGAGAATAAATCTTGATAAGGTTGCCAATGCAAATCTGCTGTTCGACCTTCTGCTTGCGGAAATTCCGGGCTTATCGTTTGTGCTTCCACATCAAATCTTTGAATGATTGCATTTGCGGAATCCGGCATAAAAATAAATCGATTTGAAAAACTTGTCGATGTCATGAAATCCATCTGCCCACTGCCGATTAATCCATCGTTGCTCAATCTCAACGTGTCATGAAATTTTCCTCTTCCACCATAAATTTTCCAAAAACCTTCGGGAGGCACTGTTGTGAATCCCAGCGAAAAATCCGGCATAACGATCAAACTTTCATAAATTGTCGGGAAAATTCCGGCAGACGTCAAATACCCCGGAAATCTAATATTATCGGTTTCGAAATTATGTAAATTTTCAAGTCGAAACGGATAAACCGTGAAGTAAAAATTTTCGGCTAAATATACGCCGTTTTGTATCGTTGAATCTTCGAATCGAACATACGAATTTTGGAAGCTTTCAAAAATTGGAAAGTGCGTAAATTGTTCTCGTCCGGATCGATTTATCGCACTGTCGATAAAAATCACGCCGCTCAATTCTTCAATGGTCGCATCAATTGCTCGTGTTTGGAAGTTTCCGAAAATGTCAGGCTGTCCGTATCTCACAGAAAATGTCATGGATTCGATCGTATCCATTGAAATCGTGAAATTTTCATAATCGAAAAAAGATCGTTCTGCGACGAAATTAAATCGTCCACTGCGAATAGTTCCATCGAATGAAAAGTCACGATTTTGCTTCATCGTAATGGTTTGTCCGTCGGGAATCACATAGACATTTTGTGCTAAACTTAAAACAACTCTTTCCACTCCGAATATTTGCAACTCGTTTGTTTCAAGGTTGAGTCGTGCATTTGGAGCATCGACTTGTCGCGATACAATTCGAAGCACATCAAAATCGGTTCGCTCCGCAGAAGATTGCAAAAAGTGAAACAATTTTGGCAATAGTTCTGCCTCTTCTCGTTCTCTGTTGTAGTGTACAAAACCCATGGACGCCAACCGAAAAAGCATAATTCGAGTTTGTGTGATATCTCGTCTGAGAAATTGTGCGATTGCTCTTAATTGCAACGTTCGAGTGTTATGTTGCTCAGACATTCTACGAAGAAGATGAAACAGATTATCTTCGCTTTGTTGCAAAAACACCTCCATATCGTGCTGCGAGAAAAAGTTTTTGGATTCAAATACCCCGACTCCCGCATTGTTCGGAATTCTTAACATTCGAAAGTCCATAAACGCCGAATCTAACGACCAATATATGGCTTCGACATACATATCCAATTGGTGATAGCTGTTGTGAATCGGAGTTCTGAACGCATTCATTTCCGGATGTAAAATGATCAATTCGCGACGCGTATCGTCATATCGGACTTCTGCAACCAAATGTCGAATTTCTTCATCGCCAATTGGAATGTGGACTTCCGCCATTCGGGTCGATATTCGATTTTGTCCAAATAAAAAATTTCTTGCGGAAACAGTTAAAATTGTTTGATCACCCTGTCGAAATCTTAATGTTGCAAAATTATCAGCACTTCCGCTTCTAACGCGGCTTCCGGCTTGTGTGTATTGGCCTTCGAAGTCCACGCCTTCGAAAATATTCCTAATGACCAAACTATGATCATAAGAAACAAACATCGGAAACGAGGCTTCGCCTTGTCTGACATTTGCCAAAATACGTTCTTCCAATCTTCCAAGCAAGGGTCGATCAAAATAAATTTTATTGAAAAAAAGGACAGAATCCACCTCAAATCTTGCTCTTCGAAGGTTGATTTCATATTCTGCCTGAAGTTGAGCAAACATTTCGTTCATATCGAAGCCTGCCCTTGTAAAATCAACTAATCCACCCACTCCAAACCACATTTGAGTTAGCGGATAAAATATGCCGCGTGTGGAGTGAATCTTTGTGCTATCGTTGTGTGCATACCCAATCAGGTTTGTTCCTAAAAACACAAAACGTGGATTTCCCTCAACAAATTCGAACGAACTTTCGCCGTCAACTCTCCATCTTACAGACATGCTTTCGTGTAGAAATCCCGTTTCAAACATGCGATTTGTACTTACGAGCAACAGGTCGAAGTCGCGCATTCTGCGGTTTTCGGCAATTCTATTCAAAGCGTAGATGTAGCGACTGAAACTCACTGCAGATTGATTGTTTTCAAAAAAATTGATTGTGGCTCGGAGTACATTTTCAAATGTTGGAAACGGGCGCATATTCGCTCGAAGTGCGGCATTGCTCATTTCCAAAAATGCTCTTTGTTCCGGAACGGTCAGTCTGTTGAAAACCGGCAAGAATTCATCAACAAGTTCGGCAGCACGGGCCTGCGTTCGTCGATCTGCATTGCGATCCGTCAAAAAAAAACGTTCGGCTTCTTGCGAAAAAGCTGTAATGTCCGGCGAGAACGCTCTAAAAGGCTGAGATTTCAGAGAATTTATTCCGAATAAAACAGAAAAAATTATGAGCGTAATCCGCTTCATGATTTTACAAATTTGGCCGCAGCCCAATTATTTTTTTCGAGATGTGAAATATATTGTAAGCCGTTGTCAACGCAGGATTTCGAAACAGCATCCAAATCCGATTTGTAAAATCCGCTCAATAAAATAACTGCATTTTTTGACATCGTTTCTACATACATCGGCATATCTCGAATTAAGATATTGCGATTGATGTTTGCAATGATTAAATCGAATTTTTTGCCTTTTAAATTTTCTGCATCGCCCAATTCTACATAAATTTCAGAAGTTTCATTTCGCAAGATATTTTCTTTTGTGTTTTCAAAAGCCCATTCATCATTGTCAATGGCTTCTACAAACTCTGCGCCCAATTTTTTTGCTAGAATCGCCAAAATTCCTGTTCCGCAGCCCATATCCAAAATTCGCTTTCCCTTGACAGGCTCGGACCTTAGCCACTCAATCATCAACGAAGTTGTTTCATGATGAGCAGTTCCGAACGACATTTTTGGTTCGATAATCAAATCAAATTTCACATCCGAAACAGGCTCGTGAAAAGGCGCACGAATGGTGCAAAAATTGTCGAAACGTACAGGCTCGTAGCTACTTTCCCAAACGGAATTCCAATTTTGCTCCTCTATTTTTTTTACGGAAAAACTGTTAATATTCGGCGAAGATTTTACCAACGAAAAAATATCATTTTCCGAAAAGTTTTCCGAAGGAATATACGCTGACAATTCATTGGAATTTTCCACAAAACTGTCAAACCCCAATTCACCAAGTTGTGCAATCAGAATTTCGGTTTGCATCGGCTCTTGATGATGGACGATATTTAGTTCGGAATACTGCATGTTCAGAATGCATTCGCAATTGTTACAAAGTCCTGTGCAACTAAGGATGCACCGCCAATCAAACCTCCGTCAACATCGGCTTGCGAAAACAAATCTTTCGCATTTTTTGCGTTGCAACTCCCACCGTAGAGAATTGGGAGTTTTTTGGCGATTTCTTTGCCGAATTTTTCTTCAATGGTTTTGCGAATGAAAGCGTGCATTTCTTGTGCTTGCTCGGGCGTTGCGGTATGTCCTGTTCCGATTGCCCAAACGGGCTCGTAAGCGATTATGATTTTTGCAAAATCCAGCGGATCCAAATGAAACAACGCATCCGAAATTTGTTTTTTCACAACCTCGAAATGGATGTTTTTTTCGCGTTCGCTCAGAATTTCGCCACAACATACAATTGGTGTGATGTCGTGTTTCAACAGAACATCGGTTTTTTGGGCAATTTCGGCATCGGTTTCGCTGTGATATTTCCTGCGTTCGGAGTGTCCGACGATGCAGTATTCCACCTGCATGCCGCTCAACATTTGTGCAGAAATTTCACCCGTATAAGCACCGTTTTCATACTTGCTGACATCTTGTGCACCAACAGAAATAATGCCCGTTTCCGAAAAATCAACTGCCATTTCGAAGTAAATTGACGGCGGACAAACCACCACATCAACATTCGACGGCGTTTGCTCTTCAAGAGCATCATACAATTCGTTCAAAAGGTCTTCCGCTTCCGCAAAACTTTTGTTCATTTTCCAATTTCCGGCAACAATTTTTCGTCTCATAATGTTGTTTTTTAGTTTGACATCTCCCCACACAGTGAGGTTTGCAGTAATTCCGCAACTTTCGATTTTGGTGTTATAGAGCCCAGCAAAACCATCATTTTTGTAACGGCGGATTCGGTGGTCATGTCTTCGCCGCTGATAACACCGGCTTCGAGCAATTCCACACTGGCTTGATACTTGCCCATCTCGACTTTTCCGGCTTTACACTGCGTGATGTTTAGAATGATTAAACCATTATCAATCGCGCGTTTCAACGCATTTTTCAACCAAGGTGCTGACGGTGCATTTCCACTTCCGTAAGTTTCTAAAATCAAACCTTGCAAACCATCAATTGCCAAAATACTTTCCACTGTATTTTGCGAAATTCCGGGATAAATTTTCAAGATTGCAACACGATCGTCCAATTTTTTATGCACCAATAATCCTCGTGATTCGGTTTGCTGTAAAATCGCATGACGATTGTATTTCACGTGAATTCCAACCTCTGCCAACGCCGGATGATTGCCGGAATAAAACGCATTGAAATTTTCTGCGTTCAATTTCGTTGTGCGATTGCCGCGATACAAATTATTCTCAAAACAAATACAAACTTCGGACACTAATGCTTTGCCGTTTTCTTTGTATCCTGCGATTTCGATGGAGTTGATGAGATTATCTTTTCCGTCGCTTCGCAGTACACCGATGGGCAGTTGCGATCCGGTTAAAATAACCGATTTCTCCAAACCTTCCAGCATGAAACTCAGGGCTGATGCCGTGTACGACATCGTGTCCGTGCCGTGCAAAACTACAAAGCCATCGTAATTTTTGTAGTTTTCTTCAATCACTTTTGCAATTTCAATCCAGTACTCCGGGCACATATCCGAGGAATCAATGATTTTGGAAAAACTGTGCGTGCCAATATCTACGTTGAGTTTACGCAAACTCGGCATAGTCTCAAGCAACGATGTGAAATCGAACGGCGACCATGCTCCGGTTTTCGGATCTTGCACCATCCCGATGGTGCCGCCGGTGTAGATTAAAAGGACTTTGGGGTTCATTGTAGTTTATAACGTTTGAAGGTTTGTAAAGTTCATAAAGTCTGCCCGCGAAAGACAAAGGTACGAAAATTATCTGAAACAACCAAAAAAATACTCTACAACTAACTTTTTAGTTATGCAACTAGCTTTTTAGTTATGTAACTAATTCTTTAGTTGTAGCACCGGGTATAGACCGTCATTGCTAGATTATTCCAAATAATTTTAATGTTTGTTCCGTAGTTTTTTCTGCGACAACCTCGAGTGGAACATTTTTTATTGTCGCGATGCGTTGTGCAATTAACGGAATGTACGCAGGTTCGTTGCGTTTGCCGCGATGCGGATCGGGTGCGATAAACGGTGCATCGGTTTCCAGTAAAATATGTTCGAGATTGAAGGCTTCCACCACTTGCCAAAGTTTGCTGTTTTTAAAGGTTGCAACGCCGCCGATACCGAGATGAAAACCCAAATCTACAATGCGTTTGGCTTGTTCGACCGAGCCTGTGAAGCAATGAAATACACCTCGCAGCGTGCCGTCATCAAAGTGCTTCAAAATTTTCATCGTTTCTTCAAATGCATCACGAGAGTGGATAATCAACGGCAGATTTTTTTCTTTTGCTAATCGAATTTGTGCTTCAAAAACTTCGATTTGTTCCGAAAAAAATGTTTTATCGTGATACAAATCCAGCCCGGCTTCACCCACAGCGTAGTAGCGGCGCTCGTTTGTCGCTTTGAGCATAATTTTCAAATCTGCTTTGTAATTTTCGTTTACATGCGTCGGATGCAAGCCGATTGACGGAAAACAATTTTTCGGAAAACGATCGCAGATTTCGGAAACCGGCTGTATTGTGTCGCTATCCACATTCGGAATAATCATGTATTTAACGCCTGCTTCAACCGCCCGATCAAAGCATTCTTGAAGATCATCGCGAAAATCTTCAAAGTAAAAATGAATATGTGAATCTGCAAAAATCATCTCAACAACTACACAGATAGTGCTATTCGGGCTTGTGCAGTATGTCTCTGCGTTTATCTTGTCCCCACATCAATTTGGTGCGAATGGTATCAAAAAAAGGCTGATTTTTCAAGCGGATGGTGTGAATTGAAAAGGGTGCTTTTTCAATAAAAAATGTTTGTTCGCCTTGAAACGAGGATCTTCGAGAATCTAATGTGGCGAGATATTGTGGCTCGTTTCCGGTAACTCTAACTTCGATTTTTGATGTGTCGGGAATTACCAAAGGGCGCACTGTCAGCGTGTGAGATGCTATCGGCGTGAGAATGAAATTTTGATTTTCGGGAAGCAGAATCGGTCCTCCGCAACTAAGACTGTAAGCCGTAGAGCCCGTCGGAGTGGCAATAATCAACCCATCACCAAAATAGGTGTTCAAAAATTTCCCGTCCACATAGACATCAACATGAAGCAGGCCGAATTTTTCGCTTCTGAACACGATATCGTTTAGTGCAAAAGGCTCTGGAATTCCGCTTTCAGAGCGGATATTCAGCAGACTGCGGCATTCAATGTCATAGTTTTTCGAACACAAATCTTCAACCGTTTTTTCCAAATGTTGAGCGTCAATGAGGGTTAAAAATCCCAGTGTTCCGAAATTCAAACCTGCTATAGGTATTTTTGAGTCTCGAATAAACGGAATAGTATCCAAAAACGTCCCATCTCCGCCGATCGAAATCAAAAATTGAACGTTCTTTTCCTTCAATTCTTCAGCAGATGAAAATGTTGCAACCGGAGACTTGATTAACCCCTGCGCGAGGCACCGCTCTGCAAAAGGTTGGTACAACACTTCCGTGGAGCCACTTTTTTGTAAAACCTCAAGCAATCTGCTAAAATAAGGAATATGTTCGGCTCTAACTTCCGTTCCAAACACGCCCACGTAAAGAGATTCCGCCATTTTCTACGGTTGATAGTTTATGATAATTTACAACCGACAACTTACAACTGACAAATTGTAAATCGTCAGTTGTAAGTTGTAAGTAGTTCGTTTGCGTTTAGTCGTGATCAATCCACTGGATACGCGAACCGATTTGGTCAACAATTTGTTGATAGAACCAATCCGGGAATCTTGGGTGGTACGGTGGATATTGAATTACCTGACTACCATAACGTTCGCTATACGGGAAAATTTTAAATTCGCGGTCGTAGGGGAAAGGTGCATTCGCATCACGAATAACTTCTCTTGCGATGTTTCCATCCACAAACTTGATCAACAGATAGCGTTGTAATAAGGTCCAAGTATCGAACATGATTTGAGTTTGCTCTGCCGAGAAGGCCGTAGCTCTCCGTACCAAAAGAGCATGGTCGGTAATATCTGCCCAATTTCTATCATTTTCGGCAACGCGTTGTCTAAAACCTTCTTCAAGTTGTTGCTGTACTCTTCTGATATCTACAATCATATCTCTCCAGCGCAACCACGCAAAATTTGAAACCAAGTTCATCAACCAAAATGCAGAAGTCTCAGAAAACTCTACCTTGTTTCCGTTTCCAACTCTGAAATGAAGAGGAACTTCGTTAATTCCGGCATACATCGGAACCCAAACGGTTGTAGAGGTAGCATCAACGCCAAACCAAAGAATACCTCTGAGTGGGTTTGGTCGTCCACCAACCAAAACCGGTTGCTGTGGTCTGCCTTGAGCAACAAACGAAAATGCGGTTTGCTGTGTAGAAATTGCACGTTCGTGAACAAATACCTGTCCTTCGCCACTTTCGCACACTGTCCAACGCATTGGACGAGGGCGGTACGGCATTCCCCATGGACCTGCTCCAACATCGCCGTCTTGAGCCATGCACATGGACGTTCCTTCATAAAGATCACGCATCATACCTTTCACATCTGCCAAAGTTAACGGACGATCCGGTCTGATAAAGAGCGGCATACGTGGTCCGGGAACATCGCCGCGAGCGTATGCTTCGAATGGCTCCATAAGTTCTCTATTTGCTCTTCTAAATCCTGCCCAAACGCGTGCTTCGCAAAAACGCTGACTTCCGAAATCAAGCGGCGCATAAACATCAGAAAAACTAAATTCCGCACGAGTTCCGTTGAAAATACCGATATCTCTGGCATATTGTACAACATCGTGTGCATAAATTACTTCGATAGACGGAGTAGTTTCAAGCATATTGATGTTTCTGCATGTGATAACTGTTGCATTTCTGCCCGGTCTGTTTGGTGCTACCGGGAAAGTCGTGATACGAGCGTGGTTGGCGTGTCCGCCAATGTATCCGTCGGGAATTCTTTTGGCTACCCAAACAATACCGTTTCTACGATTTCTTACAACCGGATTTTCAACACCCATTCCCATGAGTTCCATGTGCCAAACTTCGTTTGCATCCATAATCGAGAACGATTCTCCTGAAGAAGCATAACCCCATTCGGTTGTCAATTCATGAATAATTCTAATTGCTTGACGAGCGTTTCTTGCGCGTTGCAACGTGATGTAAATCAAATTGCCATAGTCAATAATAGCTGTACCGCCGCGGTCGATAACTCTTTCACCATGAAGTTCCGGACGTCCGCCGAAAGTGGTTTCGCTGATTGCCAAGCCATGTTCGTTCATGTTTCCAACAACCTGATACGTTTGTGCAGCCTGTCTGATTTGACCCATTGGTCTGCCGTGGTGCCAGTGGCGAACATCGTACATCGTTCCGGGAGGATGAATTGCTGCCGGACGGAAATACAATTCTCCGTAAATCCAATGTGCGTCTGCAGCATAGGTAATCATTGTTGTGCCATCTGCGGAAGCACCTCGAGTAATCAAGAAACTTGTGCAGGCATTAACATTAAAGTGTGCGATTGACAAGAACATTGTCAAGGCGATTGCTAAAAATTTGTGCATCTTTTTCATATTTTTTGGGTTTTGTTTAACTTTATTGAGTTCGCACTTACATGCTTCGATTTTGCAAAGATACAAAAAAAAATGAAATACACAAAAAAATCGTATCTTTGCACCGTGAAAACAACCAAAAGATATACTCCGAACGAATTGTCTGACGCAGCGAAAATTATACGCAGCGGCGGGCTGATTGCATTTCCGACCGAAACCGTTTACGGATTAGGTGCCGATGCAACGACCGAAATCGCATCTCGAAAAATTTATGAGGCAAAAGGACGTCCAAGCGATAATCCGTTTATTGTGCATGTTCACAATGTTGAAGAAGTGGAGAAGGTGGCACATTTATGTTCGGTTTCCAAAAAAATATTTGAAACATTTTCGCCCGGACCGATTACGGTAGTTTTGAAAAAAAAGCCGATTATTTGTGATACGGCAACAGCAGGTTTGAGTTCTGTAGGCGTGCGTATTCCAAGCCATCCGGTGGCACGGGAATTTTTAAAAATTTGTGGGGTGCCGATTGCTGCCCCGTCAGCAAATATCTCCGGAAAATTATCCCCCACAACCGCCGATATGGTTTTTAGAGATTTGAACGGAAAAATTGACGGAATTATCGAATCCGACGATATTGAATGCGGCTTGGAGTCAACTGTTGTCGGTGTTTTTGACGGCGATGTCAGATTGTTTCGCACAGGTTCGATATCCATAGAGCAACTGGAAGAATGTTTGGGACAAAAGATTACAGTCGCAGATCGTGTAAAAGAAAACGAAGCACCACAAAGTCCCGGACAAAAACACAAACATTATCAACCGGCAATTCCATTGACTTTGGTCGAGAATGTGTCTGAAATATCCCCTGCTGGCGGGGCGCAGGGGGGGCGAGTTGGCACGGATTGCAAACCCGCGCCAGCAGAACGTGTTGGTGTGATGACTTTACAAAATTTCAATGCACCTAAAAACTGGGACGTGCATCTGTTTAAAGATACCGAAGATTATGCCCGAAATCTCTATCGCACCATGGACGAAATGGCACAAAGCGGCTGTGTCGGTATTATTGCCGTACTGCCTTCCGAAGCAGGGGTTGGACGCGCAATACGGAACAGATTGATGCGCGCAGCGTCATAATAATTTGCGTTTTTGAAAAATTCTTCGTAATTTTGTATCATGAGATATTGTGCCAATACGATTTTTAGATGGACGACTAATATACGAAAGCTTGTCATAGTGGGCTGTTTGCTCTGTTCAAGTAGTTTGTGGTCTCAGCAATATCTTACAGCTTTCGGAAATCCTTTAAACATTCCGTGGCAATTCTCGTCCTCGTTTGCCGAGTTGCGAGCCAATGCTTTTCACGGCGGTGTAGATTTCAGAACACAGCAAAGAGAAGGTTTGCCGATTTTTGCTGTTGCCGATGGAACTTTGACACGCGTTGTGGTTTCGGCAACGGGCTTCGGAAAGGCGTTGTATATTTCGCATGCCGATGGAATAATGAGTGTTTACGCACATTTGTCGAGATTTATTCCCGAAATTGAACGAATCGTAAGGGCTCAACACTACAAACAGGAATCTTTCGAGTTGAATTTGACAAATTTTCAATCTCTGGAACGCATACACTTTCGAAAAGGCGATTTAATCGGCTGGTCGGGAAATACCGGAAATTCTTTTGGTCCGCATTTGCACTTTGAATTACGAAATCAAAACGGAACAAATACTTTGCATCCCGGTCGTTTTGGATTTGTTGTGAATGATGATATTCCTCCGACGATTACCACATTTGCGGTTTATCCGACCGGTCAAAATTCGCTGGTCAACGGACAGCAAACAGCATTACATTTTCCTGTTACTTGCAGAGGTGCAAACTGTTCGATGAGTGTTGATACTATTCGTGTTTTCGGACAGATTGCATTTGGAATTCAAGCGACAGACAGAGCACATGCCTCAGGTATTTTGGGATTATACACGAAGCGGGTATTTTTAGATGATGAATTGAAATTTGCGTGGAGATTAGATGAAATGCCGTTTTCTCACATGCGTTTTCTCAATGCGTTTATTGATTATGCTCACTTCGACAGTACCGGACAACGCATCCAGTGGACGCACGTATTGCCCGGAAACCGCCTAAATATCTACGAAAAAGTTTTCAATCGAGGGATATTTCCACTTTTGGAAAACGATGTTCATCACTTACGCATCGAGGCAGCGGATTTTTCCGGAAACACAAGTGTTTTGAATGTTGTTTTGTTGGTGGACGAGCAAATGGAGCCTGTCGAACCGATTCGCACCACAAGAGATGAACCGGGGCGGCTGTTTTCTCACATGGTCAGCAATACATTTCAGGCTGAAGGAATTCGAGTGGTTGTCCCACAATTTGCACTTTACGAACCCATCCATTTTGAATATCGTGTCGAGATTCCAACGGATTCTCAGATTTTTTCAAACATTCATCATGTTCATCATTCCGGAACACCGGTACATACAAACTACACATTGAGCATAAGACCTGTCGGACTTCCTCAAAACCTTGAAGACAAAGCCTTAATCGCCAGATGGAACAGAAGAAACAATGAATGGGCTGCTTATGGTGGACGGTTTGAAAACGGATTTATTACGCATAATGTCAGGCGATTCGGTACATTCGCCGTTTTTCTTGATACAGTTGCTCCGGAAATCAGACCTGTCAACGTACGAAACAACATCATTCCGGCAACACAAAATATCGTTACTTTCCGAATAACAGACGATTTTTCCGGAATAGGAACCTATCGTGCAACCATAAACGGACGCTGGTTTTTGATGGAATTTGATGCAAAATCCGATACCCTGCAAGGTACATTAGAACATACCGATTTACCGAGTGGTGAGCACGATTTTGTCCTTACGGTAACCGATAGAAGAAATAACAAAACAACTTATCGAGCCAAAATTATTCGATAATGAAAAAAAATCGTATCTTTGCCGTATGAAAATATCCAAAGAAATAAAAATTGCGATTGTTTCTATTGCAACAATTATAGCATTCATTCTCGGAGCAAATTTCTTGAAGGGGCGAAATTTTTTTAAGCCCGAAACAACGTTTTTTGCTTTTTTTGACAATGCAAATAATTTGACGCCGTCAAGTTCCGTGTTTTTCAGAGGCATGAACGTCGGACGTGTGACGCGTTTGGAATTTACCGGTGCGGAAAATCCTCGAATTAGGGCAACCATCGTAATTAACGAGCGCTTAAATGTTCCGAAAAATTCGATTGCGCGCATTGCCACAGGAGATTTGTTTGGAACAAGAATTATAGAATTGGTATTTAGTGATGAACGAGATTTTTTGAGAAGCGGCGACACATTGATCGGCGAAATCGAAGTTGGCTTTATGGATGAAATTGCAACGCAATTGCTGCCCGTTGCGAATAGAATCGAGACTTTAGCTACATCTTTGGATTCGTTGGTCATGACGATGAACGCAATGTTCAACGAACATGCGCAGCAACAAATTCAAAACAGCATTCGAGATTTGAGCACATCGCTAAGTAATGTGAGAAACCTAACTTCAACAGCAGACAGAATGCTTGCAGACCAACGTGAAAACGTGAATGAAATTCTCACAAATTTTGCAGAAATCAGCAACAATCTGAACAATGTAGATTTCGCAAGCACTGTGAATTCTTTGCAAAATACACTTGCTCAAACCGACAGTTTAATCCAGAGGTTGAACGAGGGTGAAGGCACACTTGGACTACTGTTGAACGACCAAAGACTTTACGAAGAATTGACCAATTCCGCTACAAATTTGGGCCGGCTTTTGGAAGATTTGAAAGCAAATCCAAGACGTTACGTAAACTTCTCACTGTTCGGAAGAAATAGAAATTAAGCCATGTTTACAATCGGAATTTTCGGACGACGAAATGTCGGTAAAAGTTCGCTCATCAATGCTCTGACCGAACAAAATTTGGCCATCGTTTCCGACATCGCCGGAACAACCACCGATCCCGTCAAGAAATCCATCGAATTATTTGATATTGGAAAGTCTGTAATCATTGATACGGCAGGATTTGATGATGATAGCTCGTTGGGCAAACAGCGCATTGAGAAAACCAAGCAAGTTTTACAAAATATTGATTTTGCAATTTTGGTTTTCAGCGAAAATAAATTTGACAATCACGAAAAAGAGTGGATTGAAAATTTTGAAAAATTTGATGTTCCGTATATTCTTGTTCACAATAAGTGTGATTTGAAAAAACCGGAAATAGCTGGTGCTATTAACATTTCTGCAAAAGAAAAAATCAATTTACCGGCGATTTTTGACGAAATTAAAAAATGTAGAGACGCACGACCGTACCCCTCTACATTAATTGCCGATTTAATCAAACCTAACGACACCATAGTTTTGGTTACCCCCATAGATTCCGAAGCTCCTGCCGGACGTTTGATTTTACCGCAAGTGCAAACCATTCGTGCAATTCTTGACGAAAACGCTGTTGCGATAACCTGCAAAACCGAGCAATTACAACAAGTTCTTGATACACTAAAGAATCCGCCGGCATTAGTCATTACCGACAGTCAAGCCTTTTCAGAAGTTGAAAAAATCATTCCAAAAGATTGTCGTTTGACAAGTTTCAGCATTTTGTTAGCACGCCAAAAGGGCGATTTTTTAGCCTATTTGAAAGGTACGCCACATATTGAAAATATGAAAGACGGCGACAAAATTCTAATTTTGGAATCCTGCACACATCAAAGCAGTTGCGAAGATATCGCTCGTGTAAAACTTCCGAATTTGCTGAAAAAACAAACGGGAAAAACCTTGCATTTCGACATTATTTCGGGCTTATCGCCAATTCCCAACGATTGGGAAACTTACGCTATGGTACTTCAATGCGGTGCGTGCATGATTACACAAAAACAATTACATAATCGCCTGAAACCGTTTATTGATAGGGGAGTGCCCATAAGCAATTTTGGTATGACATTGGCTTATTTGAGCGGAGTTTTTGATAGATCGGTTTTTCTTTTTAAAGAAAAAACGCTCTCATAAGCCGGGTTCTGTTTCTAATCTGTCATTTATCTCGACTTGCAATCGCTTGCAAGCTCTATCGTTCGACCCCCCGTCGTCGCCCGAGCCCGGCTTAGCAGACGGTATATTTGAACTTTCAACCCATGAAGTTTACCCCAAGCGTTTGTTGCCAAACGTTGCGGGAGCTCTTACCTCCCGTTTTCACCCTTACTCTTTGCTATGGACACTTCGACAAGCTCAGTGTCCTGCTCTGCTCCCTGAGCTTGTCGAAGGGAGCATCCGCTCAGAGCGGTAATTTTCTGTGGCACTTGTTGTCATTGCATTGCAATGCCTACCCGTTAGGTAGCATGGTGGCTCAGTGTTGCCCGGACTTTCCTCTGCAAAAAATTACAGCGACAGATCGGAGCGTTTTTTACTACTACAAAGTTACAAAAAAGATTTTGAATATGCAAATTTTTACAATTCTTTCCGAGCGTCTAAATTTTGGAGCATTGAACGTAAATCATATCCTTTTTTGTCTACTTGAAATGCTCCCCAAGTTGGTTGCAGAGCCTTTTCGGGACAATTGTAAACACATCCTAAACACATATCGCATCGATTCTCAAACTTTGGCAAATTTGCCTCCATTTTAATATTTGATGAACAGCAGTTTTTCGCACAAAGTCCGCAACTTGTGCAACTATCTAAAACGTTTATTCCGTTTCCGAATTTGTGGGTGCTGTTTTGTGCGGTTCTTCCGAGTGGTGTCAGCAGGTAGTCAATCCAGTAAATCAGTTTTCTGCCTCTTTTTTCTGTTGCGATGGCTTGGGCAATTTTTTCTATTTTAGTTGGAAGTTTTGAAAGCAGGCAGATGTATTTTGGTTTTTCGGGTACGTTTTTCCAATTGTTGGGCATCCTGACCATGTCTTGATAGATTACGTCAAAACCTCGTTTTTTTAGGAGCTTTCGGGTTTTGTATCTGCAAGCGGTGTTGGTAAGAGCGTTTCCGGCACCGGCAACCGAGATTATGGCGGTTTTACAGCGATTTGCTGTTAGATGTTTTGCCCACTCGAAAATCGTACTTGGCGGATTAAATGAGTGCACGGGGAAAATCAAAATATAATAATCGACATCGAAAGTTCTGGTTTCTTTGATATCGGCTCTGTAAATTCGATTAACAACGACATTATTGTTTTCGGCTTTTAATTTTTCTGCCAATCGTTCGGCAATCAGTTGCGAACCGCCTGTTCCGGTGTAATAATCGATGCGAATATTTTTCATCTAATCTGTTTTATTTTTCAATTCTGTCAACAGTAATAACTCTAAATGTGTTTGAATTTACTGTTATTCTGATGTTGTGCTCGAGATTTGCGATGTAGTAGTTTTTTCCTGTTTTTTCAAAATATTTTTCATCGGTTTTTTTGATAACATCGAACATTAATTTTTCTATTTGCTCTTTTGAGAGTATCGTGCCGAGTTTTTTGTTTATTCTTTCGTAAACAAGTTCGGTGTAGCAAATATTTTGAAGGATTTTATCTTTCATTCACGTGAAAACTACTTTTGTTTACTACGTATAAACAAAGCGATAAACGCCAAGATTCCCGGAAGAATACCAACGATGTACGGAAAAAAGAAAATTACTTCAATAATTCCGAGCACAACGGTTGCCGTTGCGACAATCCACAATAGCTTCGTGTTCGCTTCATTCTTCGTGCAAGATAACATCCAAAGTAAAATTCCAAGAAGTAAGGCTAACAAAATGCCACAGAAAGTGGCTCCCATGACAAAGTCGCGGAACTCGGCAGGTAGAGCGGGATTCTGAGGGCTTACAAGTGTGCTAATGAGTAACGTTAAGCCGTGGAGTAGCATGATGATTGATGCTATTTTTAGGAGGATTTTTGGTGATTTCATAATCTCATTTTTGTTTGCGTATTAACTACGCAGATTTACCATATGCAGATTTTTGTTTTAAATTCAAATTATTTCTTCTGAATCTAAAGCTACTTCTTTTATACGATATTGTCTAATTTCTTCTATTTCCATTTTATTTTGGTCGAAAATCACATAATTGACTCCGCCTTTATGTACTGAGCTTTCAAAAACTATTCCATCAGCCTCTGTAAAATGCTTTATATACTCGCAAATAAATTGAGTTGGGATATATTCTATTTCTGAATCGAAGCGACGAAGAGGTTTTGACAAATCTTTGCTTACCGCCTTAAAAAATAAATTCTTTTTAGCTAAAAATTTAATCCTGCCGTCCCAATCCATAATACTCTCCTTCGATGTAAAATCAACCAATTTAATCGAAATGCCCGACTTAGCTTTGAATGTTGCAACAAATATAACATCTAAATAAACAGCACGTGTCTCATAAAATGTAGTTTTGAATGATTGGCAAAGATATAAATAGGGTATTCCATGAGGGTTAGACCTGCCTGCTGTTGCTTTCTCTTTTGGTGGGCAAAACAAGTCTACCTCTGTAAAAACGCTACCTTTTTCTTGAATTCGCCCTCTATAAAACTTTTTTTCAGTAATATTAGACGTAGCGTCATTAAACACCTTGTCCCACTCCAAATCTTCGGTATTAATCAGAAACCGTCGTTCTTCTTTTATTTCCTTCTTTAAAGATTCCCATTTGCTTACATAGTTCCTCACTTCTTCTATGTACTGCACCCCGTCGGCTGAAATTAGATGATTTGATTGTGTTGTCTCAAGCAAAGCATTAATCAATCGCTGTTGATCTATTATTTCAGGATTAATCAAGTCCCAATCAATAGCGAGTAATTCCCACAAAGATTTTCCGGTAAGCGAATTTTCAAAAATGGAAAAAAATTCATGGAAGATGTCGGACAGCTCCACTATAGGTAGGACTTTCTCGTTGGTGTTGCCACAAAAATTACAATCACCAAAATCCTTTGAGTTGACTCCAATATACCTCTTCAATTCTTCGTCAATAAAACAGTTTGCACAGATATTCATCTTATGAAATTGTAGAGTTAATTAATTCGAGATGGTTAAGGATAGATATTTTCTTTACCATGCCTAATCCGGGGTATTGCGCATTTTTGGCATATTCAGATAATTTTTCTATTGCCTTTGTTCTTGGTAATTGCTGTTTATCCCAAAATGTAATAGCCTTTTCTGTCGCTTCTCCAAATTTACCCTGAACGTTTGTTCGGTCATCGTTGGTATTAGATACAAAATGCCCAATGAATATCTGCTCTTCATTTTTCTTAAAAGTCAGGTGAATAGCTACCGCAAAAGGCAACAAGCCACCATCTATATAACTCTTTGGCAGTGTTGTATAATCAGAAAAACCGACAAAACCTTCTTGTTGATAGAATGCAAAATCTTCAGAAAAACTTTCTTCAGGAACATGTAAGTAGTCCTTGTTTTTCGCTTGTTGATTAAAACTATCACTCATGAGAATAAGTTCTTTATTAAGAGAGAGAAGTTTACGTTTGACTGTCCGACTGTCAGTTATGATAACTTTTGAAATTTGAGTTAGCGAGAAAAATGTATTAAATTCTTGACTTTGAACATCTCCACCTTCGTAAAAAATAATGACATTCTGAAAGTTATAATCAGTTATTTTTTGAGCAATGACCGAAAAATTATCTTTTACGAAAAACACCGGGCACCAACAAGTTTGATCAGATAGCTCATTTTGTAATTCTCGCATTATCAGGTCTGTTCTGTTGATGATGTCACCCACTTGTGGATTTAATACCAATCCAAATATTAAGGACTTTTCTTTCATTTTTTGAATAGCCAATTTCATGCTATTGAAAGTTTCCTTTACTGGTTCTATAATCGGAAAGACATGAAAACTGCCTGAATTAAATTCTACAAAATCTCTCAAAGCAAGTAGTTCAAATTGTTTTCCTCTTAAAAATGGATAATACATAGTTATTTTTTTATTGAGATTGACAAACTATTTTCTAAAGCTAAGTATTGTTGCTCAGTTAGTTTTAAACTTAAACAAATTTGCCTTAAAGCAGAGTTGAATTTTTTCAGCTTTGCTGTGTTCGATTTTCTTTTTTTTACTTCTTCAATATAAAGTTGATTCAGATGTTCAGGCGGAATTTGAGTTATTACGGCATCACAAATAGAAAACATATTAAACGCATTCATCTCAGGCAAATATCCTAAATATTCTCTCACTATATTTTTATATTCTTGCGTTTTTACAGAACGCATAACAAGGTAAGGGTCTATTTTTCTATTTTCAATGGCATCTCTTTCTTTGTGCAGAACAAGTCTGCCTCTTTCAAGTTGCATAGTAAAAATTCCGATTTGACTGGGTAGAGAAATGTAGCGAGATAAATGTTTATGCTCAACAACTACATAACATTCATTGAAAAGTTTTTGATAATTAGAAATTTGCCCATCTATTCTTTTTTTGCTGTCAAATTTTGATTTTATTTCGAATACCTTACTGTTTCCATTAAAAATAACAAGATCAGCGACAGAGTTTCCTGCGTTAAATTCATTAATCGCGATTGTATCTTTGGTGCCGTATTCTTGGATTAATAGTTTGTTTATAACAGTATTTTTAAAGACATATTCATTACGATAGCTTTTTTCGAGCTGTTTATATGTATATTTAACGTAATCCAAATATGAAAAAATGCCATTTTCCAAAAACTCTTGATCAAGACGTTTTATTTTCAGATCTAAAAATGAAAAATCATTTTTTCGAAGTAGTTTTATAAAATTTCCACTTGAAAAGATTGAAGCGTAGCTCCTCCACTTGTCAGAATTACTATCTGAATTAAAGGTGTTCATTCTGATAATATCAATCTATATTAGGTTTATTTTGAGTTGTTATTTGGAAATAATTATCTCTAATCAATCCTCTTATATTAAATTATCACAAATAACCCTGCAAAGATACAACATTTTTTTTGATTTTGCAAAGATTATCGTCGTTTTCTGATTTTAGTATTTGAGTGTCTTTTTTTTCTTTTTTACGCCCCCTATTTTTCAAATAACAATCTCCGCCATCGACCGCTTCGGGACAAAATGTGTGCCACTTTCGTCACGATAATATCGAATATCACTATTCTCAACATCAGTGATAACAACATTTTCAATAGGTTTCCCAATTGCAACAACCATTTGCGGTTCAAGATTTTTCGGCAACTCCAACTGCGTTCGCATACTCTCTTTCTTGACGCTTGTAAACATGCATCCGCCCAAACCTTCACTAACCGCAGTCAATAAAATGGTTTGTGCAACAATGCCTTGATCGTATTCCGATTGTTGTGCAATATCCATATCGTTGCATATCACGATATATGCCGTAGGGCGCTCGCCCTGCACAGGTCGTCCGTTTTCCAAATAACCTGCCCAAGAGATATTGTTGAAAATAGTTTCGTTCGTTTTTGGCTCCGTTGAAACAAAAAACTTCAACGGCTGGAAATTCCTTGCCGATGGCGTATTTCGAGCTAAATCAATCCACGAAAGAACTTGATTTCTTTCGATGCTGAAACTCTCGTCGTAGCGACGATAGCTTCGGTTTTTCAAAACTAAATGTTGTAGATTCATAATACTATTTTCCTATTTTCATTCGTTCCCAAAGCCAATTCGGAATCAACTTCCAAAAGAACACTAAAACAGCATATCGCCAATCAATAATTACACTGCGCTTATGTTTGCGTAAGGCTTTGATAATTTTTTTTGCGACATAATCCGATTGCATTTTTAACGGATAATTATGCTCATCGTTCAACAAATCTGTATCTACAAAACCCGGTTTTATATCAGTAAATTTTATGTTCAAATCTTCTATGCGAGCCAATTGCACAAGACTTTGGATATAGGTGTTTTGAAAGCGTTTTGAGGCAGAATACGATGTTGAAACACCAAGCCCTTTTGTTCCTGCAATAGAACTGATCACAGCTATATGTCCGGGCTTATCTGCTGTTTTGAAATAATTGAACGCCGTTGTAACCATACGCGAAAACCCCAAAACATTCGTGTTTAAGATTTGAAGTTCTAAGTCCAAATTCAAATCCCGATTTTGCCTGCCGATTCCCGATGACAAGAAAAATAAATCCATTCCTCCGAGTTCGTCAATTAACTCAAGCAGCGTTTCCGAGGCGTTTCCCGAAGTTACATCAAGTTGTTTCGTTACAACTTGATCAGGATATTTTTCCTTAAATTCTTCAAGAAACGGCAATCGTCGTGCGGCGATGCCAACCTTGTAGCCCTCTGAAATTAACAGCCTCGAAACTTCTTGTCCGATTCCGGATGATGCTCCTATGATTATTGCTTTTTTCATTCTGCATTTTTTTTCTGATACTACAGCTCCAAATTTGCAGCCCATTCAGTAAACAAATACTGCGAATTACCGATGTTTTCGCGATTAACATTGAAAGCGTCAATGATATTTGCGTCAGGTAACCAACCACGCAGATCTTCTACACTTTGAATGTTGTCGCCTCTACCGCTGGTGCTAAACAAAACCACAGTCTTTCCCGATAAATCGTATGTTTCGATGAATGTGCGAATCGCCATGGGAACTGTATTCGCCCATATCGGATAGCCTAAAAAGATAATATCGAAATTATCAAAATTTTCCAAACTGTAAACAAGTTCGGGTCTCACATCGTTTGCAAGCTCGTAACGGGCTCTTTCGACAACTTCTTGAAAATCTTCCGAGTATTCAAGCACGGTTTGGATTGTAAATAATTCTCCACCGACAACTGCTTGGATGTGCTCGGCAGCGGTTTTAGTGTTTCCGGTGAGGGAAAAATACGCAATTAGGATGTTTTGATCTTGTGTAGATGTTCTGTTTCCGCAAGCAGTTGTGATTACAGTGAAAACGGCGATGATGATGATTAGTGCATTTCTTTTCATTTCATTATTTTTTTTTGATGGTACAAAGATACGATTTTTTTGTAAATCTATTGTTTTTTTCGTATCTTTGCAAAAACTTTACTTATGAAAAAAATTTTTCTCCCCTTAATTCTATTTATTTTTGCGTTGAACACCTTTGCACAACGAAATGTTCGTACAGCTCCGCAGCCACCACCAACTCCTAGAAACGTAATCCTGCTTATCGGCGATGGTATGGGCACCGCACAAGTGTTCACTCTGATCAGCACGGTAGAAGACAATTCTATTGTAAGATTTCCGGTTATCGGCTATCAAAAAACGGCATCGGCAGATAACTTTGTTACGGAATCTGCGGCTGCAGGAACTGCCTTGGCAACAGGACGAAAAACCAACAACAACATGGTTAGTGTCTGTCCGGAAACCGGAGAGCCCATGACAACATTGGTGCAGTCTGCAAATGCAAGAGGCCTATCCACCGGAGTGATTGCTTCTTGCTGCATCACACACGCTACGCCTGCGGCTTTTCTGTCGCACAGCATTCACCGTCGCAATTATGAAGAAATTGCCGAAGGTATTGTAAACACAAATCCAACGCTGTTTATCGGTGGCGGGAGAAATCGTTTTGAACAACGAAGAGACAACCGTAATCTTTCGGACAGTTTGAGAGTACGAGGATTTCAGGTACTTTACACGTTGGAAGACATAAAAAGAACACAAAATCCAAAAATAGCCGGACTGCTGTGGGACATACATCCGCCATCTATGGCTGACGGCCGTGGCGAATTTCTAAAACCGGCAACACAAAAATCTATTGAGCTTCTTAATCAAAATCCGAGAGGTTTTTTCTTGATGGTTGAAAGTGCACAAATTGATTGGTTGGGGCATGATAATGATTTTGAGGCTCTAGTTGAAGAATTGAAAGATTTTGACAACACAATTCACGCTGTTTTAGAATTTGCAAAAAGAGACGGCAATACGTTGGTTATTGTTACCGGCGACCATGAAACCGGTGGATTATCAGTGCATAG
>Ga0123355_10000390_pt1 | contig 56882 bp, 52 predicted proteins | sample TergutEmb28metaG_3_FD_89872 | JGI IMG/M metagenome (GOLD analysis project Ga0123355, IMG submission 89872) | Embiratermes neotenicus P1 segment gut microbial communities from Petit-Saut dam, French Guiana - Emb289 P1 | ecosystem: Host-associated > Arthropoda: Insects > Digestive system > Gut ... | reverse complement strand
TTTGAAGCGGGTGCTTACACGGCGGCATAGCTCAGTTGGCTAGAGCATTCGGTTCATACCCGGAGAGTCACTGGTTCAAATCCAGTTGCCGCTACCATCCCCACGGCGGTAACGCCGTGGGGGCCCCTTCCAAATTTGATCTCCCCGCCCCGGTAAAGCCAGGGCGATATCAAGAGTTTTCCTATGGAAAAATGCTTGGACGCCGGATTTCCGGCGGGTGGTTTTTCGCCGCGGGGGAAGGGCAACAGGTTCTGCCGATGAGAAGCCCAGCGCAGCGGGTTCGCATCGGAAACGCTAAAACGAGCAATATGGCGCGTTGGTCAAGCGGTTAAGACTCCGGCCTTTCACGCCGGCAACACGGGTTCGATTCCCGTACGCGTCACCATCCCCACGGGGCTTTCCCCGTGGGGGGCTCTTTTTAGAGATTAGGAGGCTTAGCTCAGCTGGTTAGAGCGCTCGCCTCACACGCGAGAGGTCGATGGTTCAAGTCCATTAGTCTCCACCAAAGGAACGTAAGACGAACCGCTACTGTTATTGGTAGCGGTTTTGTTTTTATAGGGATACGATTTGGCGGTTGAAAATATTGTCAGCTTCTGATATGGTAACAGCAAGCAGACAGAGGTAAAGCAGACGAGGTGTGAACATGAAAGTTTTTGCGGAATATGGTGTATTCGAGGGCGATGAATACCGAAGAAAGACACTTCTCTTTTTCGGAGACAAAGGCAGTACAGAACTAATTGGAAGTGCGGTTCTAGCAAACCCTGGTAGTGCAAAATCACATAAAAACGCCGATATACAGCCTGTAGATGATTTCTATGCCACCAATTTCCCCGATGAAGAAATACATGAAATTGAATGGGAATGGAGAAAATACGATTCTGATCCAACGATGCGTCTGCTAAAGAAAGTGTTCGATGGCTCTTATAAGGAAGGGCGCAGAGTCGAACTGAACGGCGTAATTCAGTTATTTAACTGTTTCTACATAAAAGACCCGCATTTGAAAAATGCAGTCACAAAATTTCCTGTCAGCAAGTTTAAATTTACTGATGAAGACAGGTTCTTCCTTAATAAACCGGTCTTCTTTGGTTGGGGTACAACGGATGAACTGATTCAGGAAAAAGGAGAAGAAATTTTTAATCGTTATAAAACGAAACAAACCGGCGTTTATTATAATCCTGATTATTCTAAGAATGATTTTTATCATCCAATATCCATAAGCTGCGAAAATAAAGCTAATGAGTCTCTTCAAAAATGGTTAGATACATTTTACCATTGGGTTAATGAAAATGAATCTGATTAGAAAAACATATGCCTACTCGTTTTACAAAAATAGGAATAACACACTAGACTTTGCTACGCAAAATCGTGTGCCAAAGGAGGTCTGTAATTCACGCATGGTTGCGCCTGTTCCACCAAATAAAAGCCTCTGTAATTCCATGATTATGTGAGATAAGACTATCTCATAGGAAAAATGGTGTAGCATTATGCTATGCCGTTTTTTCATGGTTTGCAGGATTCTTGGCTTGCTCTTTTGCGGTTGTAAAATCAAACGCATCGATAAAAGCGTCCAAATCTTTCAAATCGGTATTTTGTCCTTCGGAATGGGTGCATATAAACACGCTGGTGGCGAAGCGATTCTTCATTTTGACCTCTGTGAAGTATAGTAGCAAAAGCGCAATCGGATAGGAATATCGAGCAAAAGAAAAAATTCAAAACCGTTACCGAAACTTCAAATCCGATGGATTAGAAAAATTCCGGCAAAATTGAGTCTCAAAACTAGATTTGCACTTCGTTCTAACGCCTTAACGCTTGGACACAGCGGAAATTGGGGGAGGTTGCGGAGTCTTTTGATTATGGATTAAACGCTTCTGCTAAAGACTTTGATGGTACACATAAATATATTCGGATTACAGATATTGACGATAGCTTGCGTTTCTTTGATGAAAGCAATCTAACATCACCTGACATTGATTTCGCTAATTCAGACAACTATTTGCTTAAACGTGGGGATATTCTATTTGCGAGGACAGGAGCAAGTGTAGGCAAATCATACATCCATAAAGATGATGAATCTATTGTTTATTTTGCTGGGTTCTTAATCCGTGCAAGAGTTTCTGCCGAGTATGATGCGGATTACATTTACCAAAATACCTTGACCGAAAAATACAATACCTTTATAAAAATCATGTCGCAACGCTCTGGGCAACCGGGTGTTAATGCACAGGAGTATGCAAGTTACTCTTTGGGTATTCCGTCTTTTGAAGAAATGCAAAAGCTCGGCACATTCTTCCGCACTCTCGATGAGCTACTCGCCGCCAGCCAGCGAAAAGTAGCAGGGCTTAAACAGCTAAAGGCGGCATATTTGCAGCAGATGTTTCCGCAAGCTGGCGAGTGTGTACCGAGGGTTCGGTTTGAGGGGTTTGATGGCGAGTGGGAAATCAAGCAATTAGGAGAGCTTGTTACGCAAGTGGTGCGTGAAGTTCCTAAACCCGACAAAGCATACAAAAGACTTTCTATTCGTTCACACGCTAAAGGAACATTTCATCAGATTGTGGAAGAGCCCGAAAAAGTGGCAATGGATAAACTGTATGTAGTCCATGAAAATGATTTGATTGTTAATATTACTTTCGCTTGGGAACACGCAATAGCGGTTGCTGGTAGGGACGATAGTGGTCTTTTGGTATCTCATCGGTTTCCAACTTTTGAAATAGATAAAGCCGATATAGATTTTATTCGGATTCTTGTATCGCAAGAGGAGTTCAGAAAAAAGATGGAACTTATTTCACCCGGTGGAGCTGGGAGGAATAGAGTGTTGAACAGGGGAGATTTTGTTGAAATTTCTTTAGTTGCTCCAAGTGTTAATGAACAAATCGCCATCGGTAGCTTTTTCCGAAACCTTGATGACCAAATAATCGTTTGTCAAGATAAATTGGATAGTTTTAAGCATCTAAAATCAGCCTATCTACAAAAAATGTTCGTATAGCAATCCCCATGCCATAAGCCTCCTGCATAATTGATAAAGCGAGTTTTTTCGCCAAATCATTTCAGGAGGTTTTATCATGCACACAGAAAGCGGGAAATTTCAGTATTTCCATGAATACTTTGCCGAGTGGATAGAGGTGTACAAGCAAGGGGCTGTCCGACCTATCACGTATCAGAAGTATCAGATGACTTTGCGGCGGCTTGCAGAGCTTGCTCCAACCTTAAAACTTATCGAGCTTGATAAACGGAGCTACCAACTTTTGCTAAACAGCTATGCCTTAACTCACGAGAGGCAGACTACTATGGATTTTCATCATCAATTAAAGTGCGCCATCATGGATGCGCTTGATGAAGGGTTACTGAAAACTGACCCAACCCGAAAAGTTATTATCAAGGGAAAAACACCGACCAAGAAAAAGCCAAAGTTTCTTAATCAACATGAACTACAATCGCTACTTAACGCCTTAACGCTCGAAAGTGAACCAAGTTGGGATTGGTTCATTTTGCTTGTGGCAAAAACAGGGCTTAGATTTTCCGAGGCATTGGCGTTGACCCCACAGGATTTTGATTTTGAACAGCAAAAAATCAAAATCACAAAGACATGGAATTACAAAAACGCTGACGGCGGCTTTGGTGATACCAAAAACCTTTCATCAAAACGAACGCTACAAATTGACACTAAGTTGTGTGTTCAGTTTTCTGACCTAACAAACAATATGGTAGCAGACGAACTAATTTTTGTTAAGGGTAGGGTTTTCAATTCCATTGTCAACGCTCATCTAAAAGTCTTGTGCGAAAACGCAGGAGTGCCAACCATTTCTGTGCATAGCTTACGACATACCCATGCCTCACTTTTGATTTATGCTGGTGTGTCAATCGCCAGCATAGCGAAAAGGCTTGGACACTCCAGCGTGACCACTACACAAGAAACCTATCTGCACATAATTCAAGAGCTTGAAAACCAAGACAACGATAAAATCACCAAACACTTGTCTATGCTTGGGTAAATAAAAAGGCGCATATGCGCCTTTTTAGATGAACATTTTTTGTAGATATGCAGATTTTAGTTGTTTTAGTTTTTCCGTCTTTTCGGATTGAGTGGTTATTTGTGTATCAAGGTTGCGGAAAAAACCGCCTATTGCTGTTTGTTCATGTATTGATAGAGGGATAGTCAATGTTTTGCTCAATAACTCATCTTTAGTTATGCCCTTTATAGATGTGCCCTGCACAGAGTTCAACTCACTTTGTAATTTTTTATATAAAGCATATACCCCAAACCAAGCATCAATTTTTAAGTTTGATAAGGACAAGAAATCTTGGCTTGTTGCATAGCTAAATGGAACTAAACAAACCTTTCCCACGCCAACTCTTGTTACCACGGCAATAGAATTTGTGGGAATTAGCTTTGCGGCTGAGTTTGCCAGACCCTGCTCAGTAATTTGCTTTCGGAGATTTACGTTTGTTACATTATGCTCAGTCAAATCTGAACTTTGAATCCAAGGTATATCGCCATTCCAAAATTCTTCTTTGGCGGTGCTTGGTGTACCACCGCCAAATGTAGTTTCACATATGTCGCTTAATTTCTTAACCTCCCAATCCTCTGTAAACCCCTCAAACCGAATCCTCGGCACACGCTCCCCGGCTTGCGGAAACATCTGTTGCAAGTATGCCGACTTTAGCTGTTTCAACAAGGTGATTTGTCGCTGGCTGGCGGCGATAATATCGTCAAGAGTGCGGAAGAATGAACCGATTGAAGTTTGCTCGGGTTTGGATGGAGCATAAATAATCATTTTATTTAATGAATCTTGATTGATATTAGTGTTTGCACTTGTAGTAGCACTGTTAAGCATTTGATTCCTAAATGGCTTTATACTGAAAACAAACTGCTTGAAACCATCGTCAAAATCTCCTGCCATTCTGCAACGAATAGTGAATCCAGAATAAGTTGTGTCAATTAAGTCATGTGAAATAATAGCTGCCTCGCCTACGCCCTCTGGTTTCACGGAAGAACGTATAAACAACACATCACCTTTTAGCAAGCCATATTCTTTTCTCTGTTGCTCACTACTTTCTGCCAATCCCAACGAGGACGTATCTACGACTGTTCGCCCAAAAATATTTTGTAAGTTTACAAATGGATGCCCATGCCCCATAGCTTCTTTGTCAAAATTCATTCCGTTCTTAAACTCCGCAACCTCCCCCAATTTCCGCTGTGTCCAAGCGTCCGTGAAGCCTTTGAATCTGATTTGAGGTGTTGTATTATTCATCGCTGTTCGCCTCTTTAGCCTTCGCTAATTTTTTCTCAAAATCGGAATTGATTTTTTGGGTTTTGTTAAACACATCATACTCCGTGTGTGCCTTGCGTTCGGCATCTATTTTTTTGATGTTCCCTTTGCCGCTTAAAATCTTATATCGTCTGAATGTTAAAAACTCGTCTATACTGGCGGAAAAGTCCTCCATTTTCAGCAAAACTTCATCTTCAATCAAGTCCTCAACATAGTCAAAAAAACCAGACACACTTCGTTCTAATCGCCGTATTTCCTGCTCATTCAGATAATTTTTTGCAACTGACACATCGCCTTTTAGAATCCTGCCATCGGGCGAGTTTTTCCAAGTAGTCAGCCCCATATTGTCTTTATCGCCGTCGGCACGGTCATGGATAATCTCCGCCGCCGTATGTCCTGTGATTGCATAGTGAAATTTATTCTGCACGGTAGCGTAAAACTCTTGTGTGATGGGACTATCCTTGTCGTAATCTGCGCTGATTTCCGCAAAAATATCGGTAATTTGTAGCCATATACGGCGCTCGCTGGCACGAATGGAGCGAACACGCTCTAACAGCTCTTTGAAATAATCTTTGCCAAAAATGGTTTCACCTTGCTTCAAGCGTTCATCATCCAAGACAAACCCTTTTTGGATAAATTCACGCAGGATTTTTGTTGCCCATTGTCTGAATCGTGTGGCTTTGAGCGAGTTCACACGATAGCCAACGGAAATAATAGCATCGAGGCTATAAAATTGGACTTTATTGGTCTGCGTTTTATCGGCTATCGCACCGTGTTGAGTGGGTATTTCCAAAATGGAAACAACCACTTTTTCATCAAGTTCGCCACTCTCGAAAATGTTACTAAGGTGCTTGCTAATTGCGGGCGTTCCAACCTCAAATAGCTCACTCATTGATTTTTGAGTAAGCCAAATTGACTCGTCTTTAACAAGAGCATTTATTTCGTTTTCGTCATCTATTTTATAAAGCTGATATTGCAAGTTGTTATTCATTGCGTGTACCCCTTTTTAAGTTGTAAAGGATTTCTTTATAACTGAGCAGTCCGGCAGTATGGGCAAAATTTGCACATACTGACTTACTCAAATATCCGCTTTGTCGCCTCGATGAGTTCCCGCGTCTCATCCGTCACTGCAAGCTCCCCAAGCATCGTCAAAAACTCCGTTTCGGCCTGCTGGATTTTCCAATTCAAGTCCACCATTTCAGCACTTAGAGCAATGATGTCAATCTCTTCTTCCTCTTCAAAGGTGTCTACATAGCGGGGGATATTGAGGTTATAGTCGTTTTCTTTGATTTCATCAAAGCTGGCGAGGTGGGCATATTTCTCGATATTCTCCCGCCCTTTGTAAGCATCGATAATCTTCCGAATGTCCTCTTCACGCAGTGCATTCTGATTCTTCTGCTTCTCAAAGTCATTGGATGCGTCAATAAACAGCACGTCACGGCTGGCACGGTTCTTCTTCAAGATCAGCACAACAGTGGGAATACTCGTGCCGTAGAAGATGTTGGCCGGCAGCCCAATCACTGCTTCAATTGCGCCCATTTCGAGAAGCGCTTTGCGGATCACACCTTCGGCGGCGCCACGGAACAATACGCCGTGGGGCAATACGATCCCCATCGTACCACTATCTTTCAAGTGGTAGAAGCCGTGCAAAAGAAATGCAAGATCAGCCTTTGATTTGGGCGCAAGTTTCCCAAAACGCTCAAAACGAGGGTCACTCAAGAACTTATCATCGGCGCTCCAATTTGCAGAGTACGGCGGATTCATCACGACTGCATGGAACTGGTGCGGCTCATCTGTCGGCCAGTCTGCGTCTAGGGTGTCACCATTGCGAAGACGCATTTGGCTGCGGTCAACACCGTGCAGGATGAGATTCATCCGAGCGAGGTTATAGGTCGTCGTGTTCAGTTCTTGTCCGTGATAATGCACCTTGGCAGGGTTCTTCAAGAATTGACGGATATTAAGCATCAGCGAACCTGATCCCATAGTGGGATCATAGATGTGAAAGGGGGCAAGGTCTTCTTGTCCAATGCTTGCGATTTCTGAAATAATCTTAGAAACGGCCTGAGGCGTATAGAACTCTCCCGCCTTTTTGCCGGCGCCCGCCGCAAATTGGCCGATCAAATATTCGTAAGCATCGCCGATCACGTCACCATCATGCCCAAAGAGGTCGATTTCATCGAGGGCCTTGATGACCTCCATGATCGTCACACTGCGTTGCTGGGCGTGAGAGCCGAGCTTGGTTGAGCCAAGATCTACATCATCAAACAGCCCTCGGAAATGCTCGCCCTGCTTGGAAAGCTCAGTAAACGCACTCTGCAAGTTTACAACTTGGAACTCATAGCTTGCCGCATCTTTTCTGAGGCTAAAAAACAGCAGACACGGTTCGATGAAGTAGCCCAGCTTGATGCGAATTGCTTCTCTGATCTCGTTCGGCTCGTCTTTATACCACGCTTCAAGTACGGCAAACTGCTCCTCACGTGTAGGAAAATCTTCAGTCTTGCCATTTTCTTCTTCATACACTGCACGGAGTTCTAAGTCGGAGAGATATTTGTAGAAAACAAGCCCTAATAAGTAATTTTTGTATTCACTGGCATCCATTTTGCCCCGCAGGATATCGGCGCTTGCCCATAATTGTTGCTCTAGTCTGCTCATTTTCTCTGTTCTCCTTTGTATGTACTATCGCTCTACCGCAGCGCCATCTCCGCAATCTTGTTGCACAACTCGTTATACGATATCCCGCTCACCAGGGCCTCCTGGGGCAACAGGCTGGTGGGGGTCATGCCGGGGAGGGTGTTGGCCTCTAGGCAGAAGATGTTGTTCTCTGCGTCCAGCATAAAGTCGATCCGGGCGTAATCCTCCAGCCGCAGGGCTTGGTGTACCTGTACGGCGATGGCCTGCATCTGGGCGGATCGTTCGTCCGGCAAATCGGCGGGGCAGATCTCCTGGGTGCGGCCCGCCTGGTATTTGTTCACGTAGTCGAAAAATCCCTCGTTGGGGATGATCTCAATCACAGGGAGGGCCGCTCCGTCCAATATTCCCACGGAAAACTCCCGTCCGGCGATCAATGTTTCGACAACGACAGCTCCCTCATACTTCTTCGCCGCTTGGATCGCCAGGTCGAGCCCCGCCCGATCCTCCACGATGGACACCCCGATACTGGAACCGCCGTTACAGGGCTTGACAATACAGGGGAATCCGATCTGAGCCTCCACCTGGGCGGGATCATCCGTCTCACAGTGAAACAGCATCCACTCCGGCGTGGGAATCCCGTGATTTTTCATAATCTGTTTGGACAAGTCCTTGTCCATAGCCAAGAGACTGCCGGCGTATCCCGTACCGGTATAGCGGACACCGTAGACATCAAACACCGCCTGGAGTTTTCCGTTCTCTCCGATATCTCCGTGGAGGGCGATAAATACCAAATCCGCCCTGCGGCAGATATCCAGGACGTTTTTCCCGATGAGGACGTCCCCCATATCCGCTTCCGCTTTTAACTGGGCTAAATCCGGCTCCACCCCCGGGACGGTATAGTGATATCGGTGGGCACTGCCCACGTCCGTGAACAGCGCATCCGGATCGCCGGATAGGTCAATCCCTTTGTATAAATCCAACAGCATGACACGGTGGCCGGTCTCAATCAATGCGTTGGCAATCAGGCTCCCCGACGACAGAGACACGTCACGCTCCGGGCTGAGGCCCCCTGCTAATACGACGATTTTCATGGTGTTCTCCTTATTTTATTCACAAAATATCCCCACTTGTTCACAAACTGTTTTCCCCGTATTCATATTTTCTTCACAATCCTGCGCTATACTAATATCATCCAACAGAGACACATTCTCCTTCAATTGCACACACCGGGGCGCCCCTGGCGAGAGGCGCCCCACCCCTAAAAACACCGCCTAGCGGCGTTTTAAATAGATGGGAGTCCAACCTCCTACAACCCCTCACTTTTTTATCATTCTCCCTAACTTAACTACCACGACAAGAGCGTTACTAACGCTCTTGTCGTGGTTTTTGCATAGAATCGTCATTAAACACCCAGTCCCGGATTTCCGTGACCGTATAGGTCTCCTCCCCTGTCCGGGAGATAATCCGTGTGATCCCCGCATTGATGACCAGCCGTTTGCACATGGCGCAGGACGTCGTATCCGAGAGAATCTCCCCGCTCTGCCGCTCCCGGCCTGCGAGAAACAGGGTTCCCCCCAGCATATCCCGCCGGGAGGCGGAGATGATGGCGTTGGCCTCTGCGTGGACACTGCGGCAGAGCTCATACCGCTCCCCGCTGGGGATTGCCAGTTCCTCTCTGGTACAGCGGTTCAAATCGAGACAGTTTTTCCGCCCCCGGGGGGCGCCATTGTAGCCCGTGGAAATAATCTCATCATTTCGCACGATAATCGCCCCGTACTGCCGCCGCAGACAGGTAGACCGCCGGGCCACCGTGTCGGCAATATCCAGGTAATAGTTGATCTTGTCCTTTCGCTCCATATGTGCACTCCCCTTTTCCAGATACTTTCACTGTGTTTCTCCGCCCCAGGCGATGGAAACACGAAACCAGGCGCTATATCCAAGAAATGTCCCGCCCGTCACCGGGTGTGAACCGATCTTTTAACCCCTCTGTGGCGTAAATCCCGCCCTCTGCGGTGACAAATATGGCCTCCAGATCCGCCCGCTCCGCTGCAAACGCTGCGCCCTCGGCGAGACCCATGACAAACAACGCCGTAGAGATTCCATCTCCCCAGGTACCGTTAGACGCAATCACCGTGACGGAGATTAACCCGCTCTCCGCCGGCCATCCCGTAGCGGGGTTGAGGATGTGGTGGTACGCCGCGCCATCCGGGCCGATGAAATACCGCTCATAACTGCCGGAGGTGCTCACGATCTGATCCCGCACCTCTGCCACGCCCATATCCCCCCCGCCGAAGGGGTTCTGGACGGCCACCCGCCAGGGGCCGCCCCCGGGCCGCTCTCCCACGGCGTACACATCGCCGCCCAGAGAAAAGATGGCCGATTCAACCCCCATCTCTCCCATGAGCATCGCCAAAACGTCCCCGGCGTAGCCTTTGGCAATGGCACCCAGATCCAGTTCCATCCCGGCTGGGATCGTCACCTGTGTGCCGTCTACTACGATCTCCGCCGGATTGGCGCAGGCCAGCAGTTGGCCCAAAAGATCAGCATCCGGTATTTGGTGTTCCTCTGCGGTAAATCCCCAAGCTTTTGAGATAGGATACAGGGCCGGGGAAAAGGCGCCCCCCGTCTCCCGCCAGATGGCCACGGCCTCGGCCAGAATCGCCGCCGTCTCCGGTGCGACAGTGACGGGCGCTCCGGCGCTCCGGTTGATCCGGGCAATATCGCTGTCCGCCAGGGTCACGGAAAACAACTCCTCCAACCGATGGATCTCCTGAACGGCCCGCTGCCGTGCCTCTGCGGCCCCGTCTCCGTAGATGGTGAGGGTCATCACCGTGTCCATAGCAAATATAGTCGCCCGCTCCGGCTCGGCCTGACTACAGCCGGCCAGCGGCCCGACCAAGATCAAAATCAGCCCTGCGATCAAAATCCCCTTCACCTGGACACTCCTATGTGTTATTTTTTCCAATATAGCACGAAACACTGTACAATCTGAGTGAACACGATACCGATATAGTATACCACGGTTCGCCCCTGGGTCGCAACGCTGAATTTATACCCCTGTCACTGCATATTTTCTGAACACGCCATAGTCGAAACATGTGAAAAACTGCCAAAAGATAGAGTGAAAGACTATCACAACTTCCAATTGACCAAGGTTTGGAAAGAATGTTAAACTAATCATTAGTAGTTTAACATTCTTTAAAGACTGCGTGAAGCGACTTAGGCCGCCATAGATTCCTTCCCCTGCGACGGCCTTTTCCTATCTTTTCGCACTAGAATGCTCTATAATACAACGCTCTTATGGGGCGACCAAACAACAATTTGCAGGAGGACACACCATGAAAAACAGACTGCGCAAACTCATTTCTATTCTACTCGTTTCTGTTCTATTATTGACCGCAATGGGCGGGGCGGCGGCACAGGAAGTGCCGGATATGCAAGATGTGCTCCCGGAAGACTGGTTCCACCCCTATGTTCAATTCGTAACCGAAAACAATATTATGCTGGGTACCGGAGACGGGATGTTCTCGCCCCGTAACACCATGAGCCGTGCCATGGCGGCTACCGTTCTCTACCGTCTGGCGGAGGAGCCGGAGACCCAGTTTCAGCCCGTTTTCCAAGACGTAGCTGACGGACAATGGTACAGCGATGCCGTCATTTGGGCCAATAGCAACGACATCGTGCTAGGCATCGGCGGCGGCCGCTTTGCGCCCCACGACGGCGTGAGCCGCCAAGAGTTTGCCGTGATGCTCTATCGCTATGCGGTATCCCAGGGCTATGACATACCATTTGACGCCAGCGTTGCGCTGGACTTCCCGGATGTCGATCAAATCAGCGACTGGGCAGAGGAGGAAAAGAGTTGGGCGGTATACAACGAGCTCCTGCGTGGCACTGATTTGGGGGAATTGAATCCACGAGGTACCGTAACCAGGGCAGAGGCGGCGGCGTTGCTCATGCGATTTGTTGAACTGCGGCCGGAGCCGCCCATAGATGAAGACTTTGTGCTAACAATTTCGGTGGAGGAAACAACTTTGCCGCAAGGTGAGAATTTTATCGTTAACGTTGAGCTGAAGAACAATAGTGGGGAAGATAAGGAGATAGTCCATGTCTTTTTGTTTTGGCCGCATATTCCGAACTGGCATCTGTTAGAAGAATGGGGGGGGATAGCGATAGACCCTCCATACCCCAAAACAAGATTGATAGAAGCAGGAGGTGTAATACGAAACATAACCTTTGATGGACGTGAAGGCGGAGGCTGGCTTATTGGAAACACCTTAGAACCGGGTACACATGAGTTAAGATTTGTTGCTACGTTCTCTTTGAATTGTGGTCAAGATGACCAACAGCCAATCGAAGTTTCATCAAACACGATTGTGCTTACTGTGCTTGAGCCAGAGCCACAAATATGTCCCGGGTGCGGGGATGAGCGGTCTTATTGGGTGCCGGGTGATGATGAAGATTTTGAAGACAATTCCATGATAATCGTTTTAACTCGTTGTGTAAGCAGGGCAGACAACAGAGACTGGACACTTGATGATTTTGACGGCCTTGAAGGTGCTCTATACGTTGAGGATTTGATGAGACTTTCTGATAGACAGTACAACTACTTTCGGCGGGTGTGGGATGCAGAGCGGGATGCGTACATGCTAAATACCCCCGAAGCGTGGCAGGCTTTTGGAATAGCAGATCAAGAAGCTATGGAAGCCTATCCAATGGCTAACTGGAGGAATTTTAGGAGAATTGTTTTTATACGGCTAGACCAAAATTGCAAAGAAAATGTTGTACGTGTAATACAGCAATTGCAACAACTCGAGTTTGTTCGCTGGGTAGGCCCTAACCATACAGATACATCCGACTAACCATTAAAGAACCACTGGCTATCAATTTGAACTGTCCCAGTTCGATAGTCAGTGGTTTTATTTACAAACAAGGATCAAGAGAAAGGCAGAGCCATTTTTAGCTCTGCCTTTTGCCTGTCGTAGAAAGGATAGTTTCACGAATTAGTCCGTAGTCAGACGGTCGATCTCCTCCATCGCCCGGTTCAAATGCGTATATTTTTCCGGCGGCTTATCGCACCACATTTCTCTGTGTACAATTTCCGCCAGGCCGTCTGCGGCAAGGGCCCGGATTTCTTCGCTGCGATAGCTCTCAATCTGAAATGCGCCCTGTCCGTCAAAGCGGACGGTAATCCGCTTGTTGTAATGGCACTGGTCTTCCGGCCCATATTCCCGTACAATCAAACTGGCGCCGAATAGGGCCAGAGATTCCAATGTATTGGCAAACCCGTCGCCTGTCCCGTTGGTACTCACGCCCCGATGGCCTAACTTCGCCAGGATGTGCGGTGAAAAGGCCGGCGCATTGTCGGAGATACAGATTGTATACACCCCGTCCCGCCGGGAGAAGTGGACTTTGACCATCCCCTGCCGACTGTTTTTCAGCTTTGCAATTTCCTTAAATGCATTGTCCATATGGTCTGCGAATACTTTTACGACCTCCAACTGGGGGATGCCCTGTTTATCCAGCAGTTCCACATCGCAGTGTACAAATAGTTTCAGATACACCCCGTTCCGGACGGCTCTTTCATTGCACTCTTTAAAATAATGATTCAACAACACCCAGGACGTTTTGGGCAGGCGCATGTTCCGCTGGCGTTTTATGAGATTGCTCTTTTCCTCGTCTAAATAGAGTTGATTCAATTGGAGGATTTCCTTGCCGTGCTCTTCGATCACCTGCCTGCGCTCTTCCGTCCCCATGCTCCCCAGCGCTTCATTCAATGTCTGTAGCATGGACGGAATCACCTTTTGCGTCGTGTGAACTTGGGCAAAGATCTCTTTCTGACTGATTCTCAATCCGCTATTTTCCGCCTGTAGTATCTCGTTTTCCGTTTGCAGACGCATTTTTTCCATATATCGCCGCAGGAAATATATGATGGCGATCAACACGGCCAACAAAATGCCGACAAATGCAATTAAAATCACGATATTTTCCAGGCTGGGCGTCTCCACTTCTTCCGCTATGCCAAAATATGCATATATTCCCAAAATGACGACGCCTAATACATAGATCAGCGCTTTTATTTCAACTTCTTCGAAAAAAGATGCCATATTTTTTGATTTGATCTTTTGATAGAGGAGCAGCCCGCCTGCAATATAGAGTACAACGGTGGAAAATCCGACGACCGCAGCGGGAGCGGCCGGATACACGAGGAATAGAACCGCATATACCACAATTGCGGCGGCGACAATCATGCCTTGCGCAATGGCAACTGCGGCTATGGTAATTGCAACATTTGCCATTTTTCTGTGTTCCAGAAGCAGTATAAAGAGCAAAAAAACAATCGCCAGCGCAAAGAGAAGGCGAACCGGCTGCACGATGTAATATCTTGCAAAAAACATATATGCGCCAATGCTCACCATACAGAGCGCCGGTTTCCAATAGTCTTTTTTATACGCCACCTTCTTTTGTGAAAGCGCCGTATAGAATAAAAAGTAAAACAAGGCATCTACGCTATCTAATATGGACTCCCACAAAATGAAATTCATAACCTGACCTCTTTTGGATAATGGGTTCTCATCGTTTCTCCGGTTTCACGAGGCACCATTTGTGAAACCCGATCAAATCCCCCCGCCCGGCGGCACGGAGGGCTTGGATCACCAGGTGTTTTTTCTCCGGCCGCCGCCATTGGAGCAGGGCCCGCTGAAGGGATTTCTCTCTGCCGTCCCGGGGGACGTGGATCGGTTCCATGGTCAGGGGATTAATCCCCGTGTGGTACATACAGGTGGAGATCGTACCGGGGGTGGGGTAGAAATCCTGGACTTGTTCCGGGTGCTTCCCCGTCTTATGGAGATGCTCCGCCAGGGCCACGGCGTCTTGGAGGGTCGTGCCGGGATGGCCGCTCATCAGATAGGGGACGAGATATTGCTCCTTATCATATTTTTGATTGAGCCTGCGATATTTCTCTGCAAATCTGGTGTATACGTGGTTGTGAGGTTTGCCCATGGCGTCCAGCACGTGATCCACACAGTGCTCCGGGGCAACTTTTAGCTGGCCGGAGACGTGGTAGTGCACCAGCTCGGCAAAAAACTCGCCGTTTCTGTCCTCCAGCAGATAGTCAAACCGGATACCGGAGCGAATGAAAACTTTCTTCACGCCGGGGACAGCCCGGATTTTTCGAAGAAGTTTCAAATAATCCGTATGGTCGGCATCCAGACTTTCGCAAGGCGTGGGCGTCAGGCATTTTTTGCCCTTGCATAGCCCATGTTTTTTCTGCCCGGTACAGGAGGCCCGGCGGAAATTGGCCGTGGGGCCGCCCACGTCGTGAACGTAGCCCTTAAATGCAGGGTGACGAACAAACCCCTCCACCTCTTTGATAACAGATTGATGGGTGCGGGCGGTGACCATCTTGCCCTGGTGGAAGCTGAGGGCGCAAAAATTACAGTCGCCAAAACAGCCCCGGTTGTGGATCACGGAAAAGCGCACCTCGTCAATGGCGGGGACTCCCCCCTGCTCATCATACATGGGGTGGACTTCCCGGGTATAGGGCAGATCGTATACGGCGTCTAACTCCGGGCCGTCTAATGGGAGGGCCGGGGGATTGACGATGAGGAGCCGATCTCCCGTGGGCTGGAGCAGCGCACGGCCCCGGACGGGGTCGTGTTCTTCCGTCTGGAGTTTTGCGGCTCTGGCATAGGCGGTTTTATCCGCCCGGACCTCTTCATAGGCAGGGCATTGGAGTTTGGAATAGGGACAGCCGGACGCATCCCGTGCCATGTAAGCCGTGCCACGAATATCCGTCAGCTCCTCCACTGGAGTGCCGCTTTTGAGCCGGGCGGCGATCTCCCGGACGGCGGGCTCCCCCATACCGTAGACCAGGAGGTCGGCTTTGGCGTCAAAGAGGAGGCTCCGCCGGACTTTGTCCGACCAGTAGTCGTAGTGGGCAAAGCGCCGTAAGCTGGCCTCCAATCCGCCTGTGATAATGGGCAGACCGGGAAAGGCCTCCCGGGCTCGATTGGCATAGACCAGGGCGGCCCGATCCGGGCGGAGGCCGGCCCGCTTGCCGGGGGAGTAGAAATCCTCGCTCCGGGGCTTTTTCGCCGCCGTGTAGTGGGCCACCATAGAGTCCAGATTCCCCGCCGTCACAAAAATGCCGTATTGGGGTCTCCCCATGGCGAGAAAAGCCCCCGCATCCTGCCAGGGGGGCTGGGCCAGGATGGCAACCCTGTGGCCCTGGGCCTCCAACACCCGGCCGATGACGGCGGCGCCGAAACTGGGGTGATCCACATAGGCGTCCCCGGTGACCAGCAAAAAGTCATAGGAGGCCCAGCCCCGGGCCTCCATGTCTGATTTTGATACGGGCAGAAATTGCTCGTTCGTCATAGGATTTTGACCTCAATATCTTTTTCCATCACTCGGAGCGGCCCCAAGGCACCCTCTGCCGTGCCGGAGCGGGCAAAGCCGAATCGCTCATAAAAACCGATGGCCTCTTGGTGGTGGGGGGCCACTTTCAGGGCCAGCCGCCGTCGCTCCAATGGACGGTAGACGCTGACGGCGTGGCCGATCATCTGCACGCCCAGATTCTTCCCCCGAAAGGCGGGGGATAAATAAAATGCGGCGATGGACCCCAAGCCCCGCTCATGGCCGCAGGTGATATCCAACTCTAAAAATCCGGCGGGCGATCCGCCCAGATAGGCCTCCACAACGGCCTGGGGATGGGTGTTGCCCCGCTCTCTGGCCTGGTGCAGAAAGTCGTCCGTATAGCCCGCCAGCCCCCCGTGGACGTGGGCCCAGAGCTCCCGCCGATAGGTGAGATAACGCTCTCCCTCCCGGTCTAAATCCATGGGCATAAACTCCATATTTCCCAGGTCACGGCTATGGGGATTGCGCCACCAGGCCTGACGGGCAAAGGTGCTGATCTCCGGGGTCAGATGGACGGCGTCATTCATAAAGCGGACGTGAAATGCTTCCCCGTCAAACTCCAGCAGAGAAACCCCTGTGTTCTCACAGTGGCCCACCTCTGACAGCCGATCCGAGGGGATGTCCAGCATATGGGCCAACAGGGAGCGGATCCCATTGCCGTGGGTGAAAATGGCCACGGTCTGCCCCGGATGTTGGGCGGCGATCTCCGCCACGGCGGAGGCCATCCGCTCAGTCAGGGCGGAAAAGGGTTCGTTGGAGCCAATATCCCACAGAACCGGATTCTGGGCAAAATAGCGGAGCTGTTCCGGTTCCTCCCGCTCCACCTGCCCCCAGGGGAGATCCTCCCAGCGGCCCATACCCGCCTCCCGCAGGGCGGGCGTGGTGTGAACGGGCAAATTCCGGGGGATACTCACCGCTCTGGCGGTGGACTGGGTGCGAACCATATCACTGGAATAGACTGCGTCGATGGGAATATCCGCAAACCGCACCCGGAGGGCGTCGATCTGTTGCAGTCCCATATCTGTGACCAGACTGTCATATTGGCCGTGAATGCGCCGATAGAGATTTCCCTCCGCCTCGGCGTGGCGGATGATGTATAATTTCGTCATGGGTGTAACTCCACTCGGCCCGTCAAGTCCGACACGTTTGCGATCCCGTGCCGGGCCAGGTAGGCCCACAATTGATTTTTAACGTGTAACGGGGCCAGTGGATCCGCAAAACAGGCCGTCCCCACCCCGATCAAATCGGCCCCGGCCAGGAGCATCTCTACGGCATTGTCCCCCGTGGCGATGCCGCCCATACCCAGGATGGGAATCTCTACGGCACGGGCCGCTTGACAGACCATCCGCAGGGCGACAGGGAGTACGGCGGGGCCGGACAGACCGCCAAAGTTGTTGGCCAGAATCGGCCGCCGGGTGCGGGTATCAATCCGCATTCCCAGGAGGGTGTTGATGAGGCTCAGGGCGTCGGCCCCGGCGTCTTGTGCGGCTTTTGCGATGGCCGCAATATCCGTCACGTTGGGGGAGAGTTTGACCATCACCGGGACACGGCTGACGGCCTTTACCGCCGCAGTTACATCACGGGCGCCCTCGGTTGTCGTACCGAAGGCCAATCCCCCCGCTTTGACGTTGGGGCAGGAGATGTTGACCTCCAACAAATCTACCCCCGCATCCGACAGTTTCTCCGCCATAGCGACGTATTCTTCCACCGTATTGCCTGATAGATTGGCGATGACTTTTGTCCGATACCGGCGCAAAAACGGCAGCTCGTCCCGGATAAAGGCGTCCACGCCGGGATTTTGCAGACCCACGCTGTTGAGCATCCCCATGGGGGTCTCGGCGATCCGGGGAGGGGGATTCCCCGCTCGGGGGCGGAGGGTCAGGCCTTTGACGCAGATGCCGCCCAGCTCGTTTAAATCCAGATACTCGCTATATTCCCGGCCAAATCCGAAGGTGCCGGAGGCCATAATCACGGGATTTTCAAATTCCACCCCGGCAAAATTCACACGTAGATTTGCCATGCTCAAAACACCTCCTGGGCGGAGAATACGGGGCCGTCGGCACAGACCCGCAGCATTTGTCCGTCATTGGTCTCAATGGCGCAGCCGAGGCAGGCCCCCACACCGCAGGCCATCCGCTCCTCCAGAGACACCTGACAGGGGACGCCGTATGCAGCCGCAAGTTCCGCCACGGCCTGGAGCATAGGCGTGGGGCCGCAGGCCAAGATGGAATCATAGCCGCCCTGGCGCAAGTGATCTTCCAACGGCCCGGTCACAAGGCCCTGTTCGCCGAAACTGCCGTCGTCAGTGGTAATGGTCACCCGTTTGCAGATCTCCCGGAAATGGGATTGGAGCATCACATGATCCGCCGAACGGAAGCCCAAGATAGCCGTAGCGATCCCGATGACCTCTCTGGCCGCATAGAGCAGGGGCGGCACCCCGATCCCGCCGCCGACCAAGAGCACATTGCGCCCCGTTAGATCGAACCCCCGCCCCAGAGGGCCGAGGATGTCCAACTCCCCGCTCTTTTTCTCGCCCAGCCACCGGGTGCCGGGGCCTCTCTCCTCAAACACGATTTTGAGATACCCCTCCCGGCAGTCACATATGCTGATAGGGCGGCGCAGGAGCACGCCGTCGCCGCACTTTACGTGGACAAACTGCCCGGGCCGGGCCGCCAGACCGATGTCTCCCCCATCCAATGTGATGGCGTGGATATGATCGGTCAGTTGTTGGGCGGTGATAATGTCGCATCGTCTCTGCATGGAGTTGACCACCTTTCGCTGTGTTCGGCTGTACGCCAGCAGGCTCCTTTTCGACAGAAAACGGGAGCTAACCTATGGACATAGTATACCATGGTTAGCCCCCGAATCGCAATGCCCCGGCATTTTCCCTTTTTTATTTGCGGAAGAGTTATGTACGCCAATCATACGGCAGCAAATCTTTCAGCAAAACAACCGTATCCGGCGCCACCATCACTTCAGCGTTCCTATTATCATCGGCCAATTGCGCCAGAAATTCTCTGCATCTTCCGCAGGGCGGTAAAATCTTGCCATTCCAAGCCACTGCGATTATTTTTTTGATCTCATGCTCTCCGGCGGTGACCATTGCGGCGGCGGCCGCATGTTCGGCACAAAATCCCATAGAGCAAGGGGTGTCGATGCACACGCCCAAATAGACATTCCCCTGACTGGTCAGCAAGGCGGCGCTTACGCTACCGGATTCGGCAAACTCTGAAAGCTTTTTGGGGTTTAAAACGCTTTTTGCCTTTTCGTATAACACATCAAAGTCCATTGTGATTTCCTCCATGAGTATAATTACCGCCGAAATCCGCCCTCGCTGGCGATCACTTGCCCTGTGATCCATTTCCCATAGGCGCTGTGCAGAAACAGCACCAGATCGGCGGTGTCATTCGGTGTCCCCCAGCGGCCCGATGGGAACATTTTTGCAACGGATGCGTGGGCCTCGCCGACACAATACCCCGTATCGTTTGGCCCCGGATTGACGCAGTTGACTCGGATATTTTGATCTCCCAGCAGATGCGATGTCTGCTTGCAGAGGCAAATAATCGCCTCTTTCGAGACGCAGTAGGCAATTTCGTTGACCATAGGCCCCAGATATTGTCCGCTTGTAAACAGGGTGATGGCGTTGTCCCTTGCCCTGTCCGCCTGGGCCGCAAAGGCCTGGATCATCAGCATGGAGGCCCGGACGTTGACGGTCAAATGGGCGTCGATGTGTTCCGGTGTCCACGTGCCGATCTCGCCATAGGTGGAGTAGGCGTGGTTGAGCACCAGCCCATCCAAACCGCCCAGCTTTGACGCCGCCTCTGTCACAACTTGCTCCGCAACCCCCGGTTTGGATAAATCCCCGGTTGGCAAAGCCGTGATCGGCAGTCCCAGATCACGTAGCTGTTGCGCTACCGCCTCCGTGCCGCCGGACATGGCGGACTGATGGCCCAGGGCCACGTCGTAATCTGAAAATCCGTGGATGGCGACGCTGGCCCCGGCCTCCGCCAATCGTCTGGCCAGGGTCGCACCGATACCCAGGGGCCGGCTGACCCCGGTGATTAGGATTTTTTGCCCGTCTAGGCGGATGGATGCGTTTTGCATTTTGAATGTTCTCCTCTGATCGTCTGCGGAGCATCGGGGATGATGCGTTGTAGGGACGACCGCCCCCGGTCGTCCGTGGCCCGTCCCCCGGTCATCTACGGACCGCCCCGGTTGTCTACGGACGGTCGGGGGCGACCGTCCCTACGGATTTTGGTTGTACATTAGGATTCAATTTTTACCGCCAGTTCCCGGACGCCCATCTGCTCTAGCAGTATCGTCCCGGCGGAGGCCTCCGTCATGTGGGCACAGAAATCATCGCCCTGATCGTCGGATACCAGGAGCGACAACGTCACATCTGCGCCGAAGTCCGTATGTTCGATTACAGCGCCCTGTTCGGCAGCGATTTTGGACAAGCGCTCGTATTGGGCGTATGTACAGACCAGTTCCATCTGCCGCCAGGGGCGCACTTGGGCAATTCCGGCGGCCTCCAGGGCGATCTTCGCCCCGTGGGAATAGGCCCGCACCAGGCCGCCTGCGCCCAGGAGTGTGCCACCGAAGTATCGGGTCACCACACAGAGGACATTGGTGATCTCCTGCCGCTCCAACACGTGGAGCACGGGCTGCCCCCCCGTTCCCTGGGGTTCCCCGTCGTCGGAGTAGCGCATAATATTTCCATCCCGGATGATGTATCCGTAGACGTTATGGTTGGCATCCCAATGGGCCTCCCGCATAGATTGAAGCAGGGTTTTGGCCTCCTGTTCCGATTCCACAGGCCAAACCCTGCCGATAAATTTTGATTTTTTCTCTACAAATTCCGCCTCACCGTGTCCGGCGGGGATCCGATAGGGCTTCACGGCTGTCACCTCTCCACGATATATTGTTCCAACTGGCCCAGGAGCCGGTCAGATACCGTGGCCTCGATCTCGACACAGTCGTCCAGATCGTTTCTCTGTAAAATCTCCCCGTCCCGGTAGATGTGCTCCACCAGTCTGGCGTCCTGATAGGGGATGGCAAACCAGACCCGCTTGCTCTGGGCCAGGAGAATCTCTGCGATTTTCTCTAAGAGCGCATCCGTCCCCTCTCCCGTCTTGGCGGAGACCCGGAGAATATGCTCCCCCCGGGGGAGTACGTCACCCGTGAAGATATCGCTCTTGTTGAGCACCTCCAACCGGGGCGTATCGGCGGCCCCCAACTCGGAGATCAGCTTATCCACCACCGCCGCCTGATCCTCCCAACCGGGGTTGGACACGTCGATGACGTGGAGGAGGAGATCGGCGTAGGCCAACTCCTCCAAAGTCGCTTTAAACGCCTCCACCAGATGGTGGGGGAGCCGCTGGATAAATCCCACCGTATCGGAGAGGAGCACTTCCCCCAATTGATCCAGCTTCACCCGCCGGGTGGTGGGGTCCAAGGTGTCAAAGAGCCGATCTCCCGTCTGGATATCCGCCCCTGTGAGACAGTTGAGCAGGGTAGATTTCCCCGCATTGGTATAGCCCACCAGGGCCACGACAGGGACGGTGTTTTTCTCCCGCTGCCGCCGCTGGACGGCCCGGACACGGCGCACCTGCTCCAACTCCTCCGTGAGTTTTTGGATTTTTCTGCGGATGTGCCGCCGGTCGCTCTCCAACTGGGTCTCGCCGGGGCCGCGGGTGCCGATGGGACTGGCCGTCCCCGTCTGGCTCACCAAGTGCTTCCACATACCCGTCAACCGGGGGAGCAGATAGTTGTACTGGGCCAGCTCCACCTGGAGCTTTCCCTCTCTCGTCCTGGCCCGCTGGGCGAAGATATCCAAGATCAGGCCGCTCCGGTCGATGACCCGCACGCCCAGTTCCTCGGATAGCGCCCGCATCTGGGAGGGGGATAACTCGTTGTCCACCACGGCCAGATCACATTTCTCCGCCTCGATGATCTCCTTCATCTCCTGGACTTTTCCCTTGCCCAGAAACGTCCGAGAATCCGGGGTGGGCCGGGCCTGGAATACCACGCCGCAACTCTCGCCCCCCGCCGTATCCAGCAGGGCCTCCAGTTCCTCTAGGCTCTCCTCCGTGCTCCGCTGATCTTGGGCCATACTCCCGGCGGCCAAACCCGCCAGGACGGCACGTTCTAATTTTTTCGCTTTTTCTAAAATAAGAATCAGCCTCCTCTTTTGTAAAAATACATGGGATGTTGCAGGATGCGTGGGATATTGTAGGGACGACCGCCCCCGGTCGTCCGCAGACGGTCGAGGGCGACCGTCCCTACGGCGTACCAGGGCGCCCCTGCGGCGTGCCGAGGGCGTCACGCCCTACGCTCGCCGATACACTTCCACGATCTCACCCATGTACATCACATGGACGCCGCCGTGGTGGTCGTTGTAAAATTCTGCGGGGTCGAGATCAATCATCTGATCCGTCTCCAAGTGTGTGCGGTAGCGCTTTTTGCAGAGGAGCACCAGATCCGCCTCCTCAAAATAGACGCCGCCCTCAATCCCCTGGGCCACGGTGAATCCGCAGGCCGCAACTTTATCCACGTCCCGACCGCTCTTTGCGCCGCAGAGGGCCAGGGATTTCTTGTATTCCGGCGGAAAAAACGCCACGGAAAAATAATCCTCCGCCTCCACAAATTCGTAGGTATACCGCTCCGGCCGGACGAAGATATTGACCATATTCAGATGCCACAACACGCCGATCCCGCCCCAACTGGCGGTCATGGTGTTTAGCTTTTCTGGCGTCCCCGCCGTGATGAGCATCCACTCCTTGTCAATCCGCCGGAGTATTTGCCCCACATCTCCCGCCTGGGAGAGATCAATTTTCTGTAACTTGCCCATATGGCACCACCTCTCATCAGTAGTATATTACCTATCTGTCAAAAAAATCCCCTTGGCGGGAACCCTGTTTTCCGCCAGATGTAAAAACAGCCCGCACCAAACCGGTGCGGGCTGTCGTAGAGATACACGCTTACAGGCCAAATTTCTTGTTGAATTTGTCCACACGTCCGCTGGTGTCCACCAGCTTCTGCTTGCCTGTATAAAAGGGGTGACACTTAGAGCAGATCTCCACCTTAATGTCACTGCGCGTACTACCCGTCTCAATTACCTCACCGCAAGCACAGCGAATTGTCGTCTGCTGGTAATTCGGGTGGATTCCATTCTTCATTGATGCTCACCTCTTTTCAAGAACTCAGGTCAAAGGTGTCTATTCCATACGGAGACACGTGTAATAGTTTAGCATATCCAAAAGACAATTGCAAGCTTTTTTTATAATTTTTACACCAGATCACTCCAGCCCAGCACACTCTCTAAAAGATCGGAGTGGAAGAAGAAGTTGACCCGCACCGGTCTGCCGTCTATGTGCACCGATACGTTGATCCTGTAGTACGCCCGATTTACGTCTAACGGTACGCCCTGTTGCGCTCGAATGTCTTCCAACACCTGGCCTACAATATCCCGCTCCTGCCTTGTCAGCCTTGCGCTGATGGTGTGTTGTCTGTCAGTGTGCAGACCGTGGCTATTAATGTGCAGCCAGTCTACGATGCCGTCGCCCAGAATGTGCTCCAATGCCCGCATGGTGTCCTCGAAACGCTCTGCGTTGGTATGCCGGATAAACAAATCCGCCGTGCGGGGGGTGAGGTCTGTGATGGGATATCTGGAAAAATACGCCTCCCTGCCGATAAACCCGCTCACGTTGAGATCGCCGTAGTGGGAGACATTGTCCGGAATACTCCCGCCGGGGGGGCAGCAATTGCAGGAGGAGCGGCCGCCCTGAAGCACCCCACGCCATGCATCTATATCCAATCCCCGCACCTCTTCCCGCAATGTGGCGTAGATTTCCCGCACCGCCCCTTCCGAGAGGTTCTCCGACCGGACTTCAGCCGGATTCTCCGGCAGGGTCAGCCGGGCGGTCATATACGCCTCATTTTGGTCTAAAATTCCCCTGATATTGGTGGCTTCTGCGTCCGTTAGACGGATATTCCGCTGAATCCGCCGCCCGGCGGCGGTCTCGAAAACAACCACACTGTTCTGCCCGCTGCGGGTTCGCTCTCCCTGCCGGATGCTCCGTACGTTGCGGGACAGGGCATCGGCGAAAGCCTGGGTCAACTGATCATCCTGGATTGCCAGTGCACGTACCCGGTGCCATTCGTAGGACATCTGGCCCTGGGGCCCCCATCGGTCTTGAAGGGACACAATCTGCACCGATTGGACTTGCCCGGCCTCAAGCGGCCTGTTGAGGATCACGTGCTGGGTAGTTAGTATTCCGCCGATGAACGCAATGTTCAAAAGCAGTAAAATCCCCAACCCCGGCAGGGCTTTTTTAATATTTGACAGCTTTCTGGTGGTAATCAGCTCATAGGCGAAGTAGCCGATAACGGCGATAACGTAAAAGGTCACCACTGCCATGGGTTCTCCCCGGGGGGTAGTGAACCACTCGACAATAAATCCAATGGCCGGCAGACACAGGAGAAACGCCCCCGCCACCCGGATCACCATCTGTACAATCCGGTTGGGGGCCGGATTTTGGGCCGTTTCGCTCTTTCTGCGCTTAAACAGGAACAGGGCCAGCCCGGAATAGACCAGCGCCAGTACGGTGGTGTATACAATCGGACCCACTGTAAGAACACCGTGCTCAATGAACCCCGACGGAGAGAACAACATCTCAAAAGGAAGCAACAGAACCCCAAAGAGGATGTTATGATACCCGCTCCCGAAGAATCCGAAACTGTCTATGGATACCACAGGGGCGATTGAGGCGACAAGAGAGGCAAAGACCAGCATAATGGTCCGGGGGAAAAATAAGATCAGTCCCGTGGTGATAATATTGGCAAATGTCCCGCCTGTGATGCTCATGGCCATCAGTGTGGCGGCGACCACCAGCAGACATCCCACGGTCAGCCCCAGGGTCGAGAGAAGCACAGAACCCACGTGTACCGTGACATAGGCCGCACCAACTGCGTAGATCGTCAGAGCGACAGCAGTACAGAGCCATATCCCGCCGACAACCCAAGTCAATACGGCCGCCGCATAGGACAGGAACAATGTCTCCCGCCTGTGGGGAATGCTGTGGAAAAAATCACTGCTGTTTCGTTTATTCAAAAAAGAGAACAGATACAAGGTCAAAACCGGCGCAAAGGCAACCATGGCCAAAAGCAAAGCCCCGTTCTGGTCTAGGCCCCGGATAATAACCGGCGTCCAGGTTCGGCCCTGGGCAATGGCCGCTCTCACCCATGAAATATCGCTGGCGGGCGTGAGAATTGCACCCAACAGCATAATGGCGATAAACAGTGCCGCTATGGGTATCGCTTTTCTAAGCGCCTCTCTATATAATCCAAGATGAAACATGGTCTCACTCCTCCCCTATCATACTGTCGAACACATAGCCGATGGCCTGCATCTCATGGATGAACACTTCCTCCAGAGAGAGGGGCAGGATATCCAGCAAAATCGGCGATTTCTCCGTCAAAAATGCCCGGGTCTGCTCCCTGCTCCCACGGACGATAAAGTTGGCCACGGAGCCTTTTTTGCTGTAGTTCAAGAGTTCCAGCCCGTCAAATAACGTCTGGTCATAGTCCGCATGGAAAGCGATCTGGACTTTAAACAGGGAGGTTTTCAAGTTCTGCACGTCAGATTCAAAGACGATGCCGCCCTCGTGTAACAGGGCCAGTTGGTCGCAGGTATCCTCCAACTCCCGGAGGCTGTGGGAGGTGATAATCACTGTGGTCTCCCGCTCTAACACGTCCTCTGTGATGAGGTTCTTCACCAGGTTTCGCATGACCGGGTCTAATCCGTCAAAGGTCTCGTCGAAGAAGATATATTCTGGATTGCAGCAGAGGGCCAAAATCGTCGCCGCCTGCCGCTTCATGCCTTTGGAAAACGTGTTGATATTGACCTTTGGATTCAATTTAAACAGCTCTGTGAGCCGTGCAAAACGATCTCTGTCAAATCCGGGGTAGACGCCCCGGTACAGGGCGGCCATCCGGTTCATGGACGCACCGTGGAGAAAGAACAACTCGTCCGGCACATAGGCGATCCGGCGCTTTACGGCAGGGTTTTCGTAAATCTCCTCGCCGTCTAAGGTAATCCGGCCCTCGTCCGCCCGGTATACGCCGGTGGCCAGGCGCAAAAACGTGGATTTTCCTGCGCCGTTGGAACCGATCAACCCATAGATACACCCCTTTGGAATTTCACAGCTCAAATCGAATACGGCGGGGAAATCGCCGAATTTTTTCGTGATATTCTCTGTTTTAATCATGTTGTCCCTCCTCGTGCGGGAGAGGGAAAACATACTGAAGAGTTTCTTGTTTTCCCCCGCCTGCGGCTGGGGAAAACAAATTAAAATCAGTGCAGTTCGCCCGCCCCTCCTCGTATGCCGCATCTACAAGGGATATGATTTCATCTTTTTCCACCCCGGACTGCCGCAGGCCGGAAATCACGGTCTTTAAATTCGATGCGAGCATCTTCCCTCTCCTCTCTCTGAGCAGCGCCGAACCACCCTCGCTCACAAATGCGCCCCGGCCGGGGGCTGTGACGATGACATTGTTGCGCTCCAGCTCCGTATAGGCCCGCTGTACGGTGTTGGGATTCACATTGAGTTCAATGGATAAACGCCGCACAGAGGGCATCTTCTCTCCGCTTGTTAAGACGCCGGCCAGGACATATTGTTCCACCTGATGCACAATCTGCTCATACACCGCCTGCCGGGACTGGTTGTCAATCCGATACATGGCCCTCGCCTCCTTTCTTTCCGTGTCACATATATTAGTACAGTTATATCATCAAATCAGATGGGTTGTCAATGATTTTTTGAGACAAACGTTGATGTTGCGTGGTATAATAACTGCAATGCAGTTATTATACGTGATTGAATTGCATATACCATCATGGCGCAAGCGCCTATGGTATAATAAGAAAATATCCGCCTTATGGTGAAAGCAAGGAGGTCACAGCTTTGAAACGACTGCTTATGGCACTTTTGGTTTTGCTGTTATTATCCGGCTGTGCCGGGATTCCGGTAGACGTGCAGGAACCTTATCCGGACATAGCAGCGGAGACCCCCGCACCTGCGCCAACTCCCGCACCGACGCCGGAGCCCACACCCGAACCGGAGCCGGAACCCGAGCCGATTGAAATCAGAATCCAATTCGCAGGAGACGTTCTCCTGCACAGAGGCCCCATAGACGCCGCCAGAATCGGTGAAAACACCTATGATTTCAGACCCTTTTTACGAGACATTAAGCCTTTCATTGACGGAGACTTGACCCTTATCAATATGGAGACCCCGGTAGATGTGCTGGGCGGAAACCGGGACATTACAACTTTTCCACGTTTCAACGCCCCCTTTGAGATTTTGGAAGCCCTGCAATACGCAGGATTTAACCACCTGATTGCCGCCAACAACCACTCCTTCGATAGAGGGTTTGACGGACTAATCGCCACAGTGGAAAATTTTGAGCGGGTGGGCATCGCCTTCACAGGCATGTATGTCGATCAAGCGGCGTTCCACGCCCCGACGATTCTCGACGTAAACGGCATCCAAGTGGGCATCATCGCCTATACTGACTCTGTCAACGGTTTGGAGCCCCTTGTCCCGGCGGAGATGCGGCCCTATGCCGTGCGGCGGTTCCGCTCCCACGTCTTGGATGACCTGCCCAATATGGCGGAGGACATTGCCAATTTGCGTGCGGCCGGGGCGGAGGTGGTCATCGTCTCCCTCCACTGGGGAGCCGAGTACGTGGATGCGCCCTCCGACATGCAGAGACAGATCGCCAGAGGGCTCGGCGACGCCGGTGCAGATGTGATTATGGGGAACCACGCCCATGTGGTACAGCCCATAGAATGGCACGAACGAGAAGACGGCGGCCGCAGCCTCATTCTGTACTCCCTGGGCAATTTCTTAGCCGACCAGACCAGATTGAGCACACCCATCCCCAGGACGCAATACGGCAAACTGGTCAGCCTGCAGGTGATCAGAGCGCCGGACGGCGAAATCAGACTGGGTCTGTGTGAGGTGTTGCCGACCCTGTGTATGCGGGACACCTCCGGCAACACTCTGGGCATTGCCAACGGCATCAGCGTGTTACCGGTAATCGGCGGTGAGCTGCCGGAATTTGTGACCAACGAAGACCTCCGTGCCTGGGGCAGGCGTGCCTATGAGCACGTGGTGCGTATCGTCGGGGAAGCGTTTATTGCGCCCCCTCTTGCGTGACGATGTAATGCCCCTTTCACTTCACCCCGCCTCTGACTTTCACCCACACCAGCGCAATCAGCAGAATAATCCCGCCGTAGCCCTGTAAGGGATACATGTATCGGACAAGCCCGGAAAATCCGAATAAGCTCACCAGGAACGCCCCCGCCGCCGCACCGATAATCACCCGGGTTCCAAAGCGCCGTTCTCGCCCCGCCGAGAGCCGGGCGGAGAATCCGTACAGAGCCCCCACGGCGGTGGTGTATATCTCTGCAAAGAGCACAAGGGAATAGAGCGCCCCCGCCGCAGGGGCGATTCCGCCTGCCATGTACAAGATTGGCACCTCCAAATGCCCTGTCTCGGCCCGTGTGCCGGATAGGGCCAAGTAGATCAGGATAGACGCCGCCCCCAGCCCAGCCCCGCCCAGCACACCGCCCCGCCAGACGGCCCGCCGATCCGCAGCCAGACCGCCCGCAGGCCCCAGCACAGACACGGACATGAGAATATTATAGGAGACATAGAGCATGGCCGCCGTGAGCCAATTGCCCATAAGGCCCCGCCCCGGATGGGCGGCCTCCGCAGTAAAATCCGGCGGCGCTTGCGTCAGAGAAAAAACACTGATGGCCAAAACGGACACCAATAAAAAGGGGACGACAATACTGATGGCGTGGATCACCCCGCCCAGACCCCGGAGGACGGTCATCACGGTCAGAACGCCCATAATCAAACTCCCCAGGGCGGCGCTGATTCCAAATTGCTGGGCAAAGAGCGCCCCCGTCCCCGCCATCATAGCCGTAAGCGCCCCGAAAAGGGAGACCATGATGAGCACATCCATCACCGTCTGGAACCGCCCACCTCCAACGTGGCCGATGACCTCTAAATGGGACTTGGCCCGGAGGACATGGCCGATCTGCATCGTCACGACGCCGAAAAACATAAAGAGCCCTGTGGTGAGCAGCGCCCCCCACAGCCCCCCCAGTCCGAAGGATACAAAGAATTGTAAAATCTCCTGTCCCGTGGCAAATCCCGCCCCCACCACGGTACCGATATACACCATGGCGAGCTGAACCCCAGAGACACCCCGCTTTTCCAACTATGCCACCCCCCTTGTCCATACAGCATATTGCGGAACGGGGCAGGTTATATCTATAAAGATTTAAATTTACTCTCCCCCGCCAAAGGCGGGGGAGAGTAAAAACGCTTTATGGGCCGCACAAGTGCGCCCGGCCCGGAAACTCTTAAACCGCCCCTGTCTGCTTGACAGGGGCGGTTCATTTTCTATGCGGCTCTTAGCTCTTGGCGCTTGCCTGTAATCTTGCGTTCAACTCCTCCAGAACAGAACCCCACGCCTGGATTGCGCCGTTGTCCATGAGCGCATTCATGGACTGTTCGTTGTATCCGCCGGGAGTCATGTCGTGGGCCAGCTCGACCAGGTCACAGCCCGGCGTCTCAACGGCACGTCTGCCAAGGGAACTAAACAGGGAGTGCAAAAATTGGACGGACGCCTCGTGTTCCACTCCCTGCCCGTCGGAGAACTTTGTGATCTCATGCAACAGCATGTAATATGGGCTCATAATGCAGGTCAAGAGTTGGAGCGCACGGGCATCTTCACGCTTCTGAACATAGAGTACGTCGCTTACCGGCGCAAACAATTCCCCGATCTCCGGGGTTTCAGGGAATACAATCAGCGGGCCGTATCCGTTTACGATCATGGGCAGCGGGACCACATGGGCCAGAATCGCCGTCTCGCCGATTCGATTCCTCAGGTCGGGTAACTGCAGTTCTGTCGCCATGTTTAACACTTTGTGGTCTTTTCTAAACGTGAGCGCATTTAACGCATCAAAGCCGCTTTTTTGAACCGTAATAAAGATCCAGTCCGCATTGTCCAAAACGTCCTGGTTAGATGCGCATACTTGCGCCTCCGGAAATGCTGCGGCCAGGGCTGCAGCTTTCTCTGCACCTCTCGGCGAGAGATAAAATGTATGGCCGGTCTTTTTCTTGCAAAATCCCGTCACAATCGCCGATGCAATAGTCCCTGTCCCTATGATTCCTATTTTCATTTTGATCTCCTCTTATTGATAATGAATTCTTTCACAGGATAGCACAGTTTCCCGGCAGAGACAAGTGCAACACAGATGTATGTATGTGAAGCCCGCTCGGCGCCCGCTCGCTTGTCTGTCAATCCGGACAAAAGAGAAGGGCTGCCCGGAGAGTTTCTCCAGACAGCGCCAATTGAAAAAGAGGATAAAATGAAAAAGATTGACTGCCGCACTTGGGGCAGCGGTGGAAATTTGGTGCTGACTTGCATTTTTACTATACCCTCTGATTGTTACAAAAGAATAAAGTTTGCTATAAATATCTATTAAGTTGCGGGGAGCACAGTGTTACGCCAGCATCGTCAAAGCGAGCAGCCCAAAGGTTACAGCGTTGATGAGGGCGTGAAGGGCGATGGGCGTCCAGATGCTGCCGCTCCGCTCATAGACCCATGCCAGGGCGATTCCTGCCGGGATATAGAGCAGCATGGTGAGAAAGAGCAGGGGCGAGAACTCAAAAAACAGAAATTGGATCACATGCCAGAGCCCAAAAGCCAAACTGGATACGGCATAGGCCAGCAGGCGGTTGACACGCCGGAGAGGCGCAAAAATCGCACCGCGAAAAATTATCTCCTCAACCACCGGAGCTAACAGAACGGCGACGACAAACATGGGCCAAAACTCTAAGACGGCCATTTCTATTACCGCATCGTTGTTGGGACTGGGCAACTCTGGCAGTATCAAGAAAAGGGTCATATTCATCAGAATAGTCAGCCCCCAGTATATGCCGTACCCCGCCAGCAACGTGGTTAGGTTCGAGAGGCCATACTCCAAAAACCGGGCGAAGCTGGCCCGGAGATACTTCCCCAAACAGATCACAAGAACCCCAAAGTCCACAAGGAAACTGACCGCATTGTACGAAACGTTCGTGACAACAATGCCAAAAACCGAAAGAAACAAAAACAAAATCTCCAGAATAATCGCCTGGAGGAGGAGCACATGCGCAAGGAGATAGACCAGCCCAAATATCCATTCTCTTCTGCTGGGGCCTATGAAAACACGTTCGTGCTCCATGGGATCTATTCTCCTTCGTCTAAAGTCTTTTTCAGCTCAAAGAGCGTCTGCATGGCCTCTAAAGGGGTCAATACATTCAGGTCTAAGTCCCGTAACCTTTGGGCCGTCATATCCGGCAGAGGTACCGATTTGATCTCCGGTTCCCACAAACTCACCTGCTTGAAACTGCCGGGGGCGGGATGCTCCCCCTGCTCTAAGGCCCGGAGCACCTCACGGGCCCGTCCGATGACGGCCTCCGGCACGCCGGCCAGCTTCGCCACTTCGATGCCATAGCTGTCATCTGCGCCGCCGGGTACGATTTTCCGCAGGAAGATAATATCATCCCCCTGTTTTTTGGCGGCGATATTATAGTTTTTCACGCCCAACAGCTCTTTCTCCAGGGTGGTCAGTTCGTGATAATGGGTGGCAAAGAGGGTTTTTGCCCCCAATGTCTCCCGACTGGCGCAGTGTTCCAGTACCGCCCGGGCGATGCTCATGCCGTCATAGGTGCTGGTTCCCCTGCCGATTTCGTCTAAGATGATGAGACTGCGGTCTGTGGCGTTTTTCAGGATGTCCGCCACTTCGGTCATCTCTACCATAAATGTAGAGCGCCCTGCGCCCAGATCGTCCGACGCCCCGATTCGGGTGAAGATCCGATCCACCACGCCGATTTTCGCCGACCGGGCGGGGACAAAGCTCCCGATCTGGGCCATGAGGACGATGAGCGCCGTCTGACGCATATAGGTGCTCTTCCCCGCCATATTGGGGCCGGTGATAATCATAGCCCGGCGGCTCTCCCCGTCGAGGGAGGTATCGTTTGCCACAAAGAGGCTGTCTCTCTGCATGGCCTCCACCACGGGGTGGCGGCCGTCTTTGATCTCAATGCTGGCGCTGTCTTCCACCTCCGGCATACTATAGTTGCGCTTGACTGCCGCCTCGGCTAGGCCCGTGATGACGTCAAGCTCCGCAACTTTGGCGGCGGCGGATTGGAACCGGGTCACCTGGGCGGCGACGGTCTCCCGCACCTGGGTGAAGAGATCGTATTCCCGGGCCTCCAGAGAGTCTTTTGCTGTGAGGAGGGCCATCTCCAGTTCTTTTAACTCCTGGGTGATGAACCGCTCACAGTTGGCTAAGGTCTGTTTGCGGACGTATTCCGGCGGCACGTCATCGCTGGCGGAGCGGGGGATCTCAATATAATAGCCGAAAACTTTATTATACCCAACTTTCAGCCGTTTCCCCGTCCGTTCCCGCTCCTGGGATTCAATCCGCCGCAGTTCATCGTTGCTGTTGGTGAGCAGATGGCGGAGCCGATCCACCTCCGGGTCGTAGCCCCCTCGGATGATCCCCCCCTCCCGGACGGAAAAAGGCGGCTCGTCGCAGATGGCGGCGTTAATGAGTTCCGCCATGTCCGAGAGCAGGTCTACAGCGGCCAGGGCCGCCAGTTTCGGATCGGTTTTATCTTGTAGAAACGCTTTGATCTCCGGTAATTTTTCCAAAGAGAGAACCAGGGTCCGCAGATCCCGCCCTCCGGCGGAGCCGTAGACCGCCTTGCCAATGAGCCGTTGGATATCCCCCATGTCCCGGAGGATCAAGCGGAGCTCTCCCCGTGTCATGGTGTCGGCGGCCAAATCGGACACAGCCGAGAGCCGGGCTCGAATTGCCGTGGTATCCAGGAGGGGCTTGGCGATCCAATCCCGCAGGAGGCGTGCGCCCATTGGGGTGCGGGTCTGATCCAGCACCCAGAGAAGGCTCCCCTTTTTCTCGCCGGATCGGAGGGTCTCAGTGAGTTCCAGATTTCTCCGGGTGACCAGGTCTAGCTCCATATATTGCCCTGTGGCATAATAGGTCAGAGTGTTCAAATGGCTCAAATCCCGCTTTTGGGTGTCGATGAGATAGGCCAAAAGCCCCCCCACAGCGGAGATCACCTCCGGGGCGTCTGCAATGCCCAGTTCCGCTGTACTTTTGCCAAATTGGCGGGCGATCCGCTCTGTGGCCAAGTCAAGGGCGAACCGTTCCTCATCTGTTTGACAGAGACAGTCCCGCTGTTGGCGGAAATATCCATTGATCGTAGAATCTTTCGCCGCCGGCAAATCCAGCACTGCCTCGGAGGGCGAAAAGCGCCCCAGCTCATTCACAATGTGATCCGCCCCATGTTCCGAAAACCCGGTGGCGAAGAGTTCCCCCGTGGAGATATCGGCAAAGGCGATGCCGCCCCGGTCACCGTTTAAGCAGAGCGCCGTCAGATAGGTGGCCTTCCCCTCTTCCAACATGGCCCCCTCCATGATCGTGCCGGGGGTGAACACCCGGACCACCTCCCGGTTGACCAGGCCTTTCGCCTGGGCCGGATCCTCCGTCTGCTCACAGAGGGCCACTTTGATCCCCTTGGCCAAAAGCCGTGCAATATACGCCTCACTGGAGTGGTACGGCACCCCGCACATGGGGATGCGCTCCTCCTCGCTCTTGCCCTTATCCCGGGAGGTGAGGGTTAAATCCAGTTCCTTAGAGGCCAGACGGGCGTCGTCCTCAAACATCTCATAAAAATCGCCCAGCCGAAAGAACAAGATAGTGTCCGGATACTGGGCCTTAATATCCCGGTACTGCCGCATCATGGGTGTTAGTTCCATGGGTGAACCCTCCTCTCATATAGGCCCCTTTTCGCAGAGAAAACGGGAGCTAATCTACCCGTATAGTATAACATGGCCAGCCCTCGAATCGCAACGCTGAATTTATGCCCCTGTCACTGTATGCTTACTGAATAAAGAGCGGCTACATCGTCAGTAACCGCTCTTTTAAAGCATGAAAAGGAGACGTTTTGCTGCGAGCACCTCTACCCCATGGCCCCCAGCAGTTGTTTCGTATATGCGTGCTGGGGATCATCAAACACCGCCGCCACCGACCCCTGTTCTACAATCACGCCGTCCCGCATATCAGCACCTGGTCGCACATCTGTTCCACCACGGATAGGTCGTGGGAGATGAACAGGTAGGACAGCCCCAATTTATCATGCAACTCCAAAAGCAAATCCAGCACCTGGGCCCGGATGGTGGCGTCTAAGGCCGAGACGGGCTCATCTGCGATGAGCAGTTTGGGGCGTTGGATCAAGGCCGCCGCAATGCTCACCCGCTGCCGCTGGCCGCCGGAAAGTTCCCGTGGATACCGGGTCAGGTATGCCGAATCCAGCCCCACAAGTTTGAACATCTCCTCCACCCGCTCCCGCCGCTCTGATCGGCTGTATTTGCGGGTGAGCAGAAGGGGCTCCTCCACTTGCCGCCCCACAGTCATGCGGGGATTTAACGACCCGTAGGGGTCTTGAAACACCATCTGGGGCCGTGTGGTGTGGTGCATCACTTCACCGGTGTAATCCCGCTCCAACCCCAAGATGACTTTTGACAACGTAGTCTTCCCCGACCCGCTCTCGCCTACAAGGCCCAGGATTTCGCCCTCCATCAGGGAAAAGGACACGTCATACAACACCTGCCATCGGCCCCGGTTGGCCTCTCTGTAATAGGCATTCAGATTGCGCACTTCCAGCACCGGATTACCCATGCCGCCGCCCCCTTCCCCGTGCCGAGGCAACCAACTTCTTGGTGTAATCCGCCTGGGGATGGGAGAACAGATCCGATACCGCCCCCTCCTCCACAATATAGCCATCCTCCATGACGATGGCTCTGGTACATATCTTCTGCACCACTTGGAGATCGTGGGAGATGAGTAATATCCCCATCCCCGTCTCCCGATTCAATTTTTGCAACAGCTCCAGGATTTGAGCCTGAATGGTCACGTCCAGCGCCGTGGTGGGTTCGTCACAGAGGAGCAAATCAGGATTCATCAGAATCGCCGCTGCAATCATGGCCCGCTGGCGCATCCCGCCGGAGAGTGCAAAGGGGTATTTCCCGTAGAGCCGCTCCGGCTCCTTTAATTCTACAGCGGACATAGCCTCTATGGCCGCCGCCTTGCGCTCTGATCGGGTTGCGTCTGTGTGGACGGCCATGGCCTCCTCCACCTGTCTGCCGATTTTCATCAAGGGGTTTAAGCTGGACATGGGTTCTTGAAATACCATACCCATCTGCCTGCCCTGGACCTGCCGGAGTTGATCGTCACCCAGGGCAAGCAAATTCCGGCCGTGGAATAGGATCCGCCCTCCAACTGTCACATCCCGCCGCCGGAGCAGGCCCATGATGGCCCGGGCCGTCACCGTCTTGCCGGAACCGGATTCCCCTACGAGACCCAAAATCTCCCCCGCCGCCATGTTGAAGCTGATCCCGTGGACGGCCTCGTCCATCGCCGCCCCATCGTCGAAGCGGATGGTCAGATTTTCTACGTTGAGCATATCAGTCCCCTCCCCGCTCTCGCTGTAACCCGTCCGCCAATAGGGAAACGCTGAACACCTGGAGCACGATGGCAAGCCCCGTGGACAGGGCGATCCAGGGCGCTGTGATCAGATAGCCCTGGCTGTCCGCCAGCATCCGCCCCAAGCTCACCTGGGGCAGTTGGACGCCGATGCCCAGATAGCTCAAACTGGCCTCCGCCAGGACGGCGTTGTTGAACCCGATGGCCACTGCCGCCAAAAACACCGGCAAGATATTGGGCAAGATATGCCGGAACATAATCCGCAGAGAAGACGCCCCTATGAGCCGGGCCCGCTTCACATAGTCCAAATTTTTGCACCGCAAAAACTCCCCTCGGGCCACACGGGCAAAGCTGGGGATAAATAACACTCCCAAAATCACGATTACATTCCCCGTCCCCGGCCCGGTGAGGCTCACGGCGACAAGGGCCAGCAGGACTGACGGAAAGGCCGTCAACCCGTCAAAAAACCGCATGACGATCTCATCCAGCCAGCCGCCGAAATACCCCGCACTCCCGCCGATCAGAAGACCCCCCACGGCCCCGATGACCACCACGCCCAGGGCGATGAGCAAGGTGGTTCCCGCGCCGTCCAACACCCGGCTGAACACGTCCCGCCCCATGTGATCCGTCCCCAGCAGATGGGGGATAGACGGCTCCGCTAGTCGGTGTCCGGCATTGAGCGCACTGGGATCAAAGGGCCGGAAGAAATTCCCACCGACGATTAAAATCAGCAATATCACCGTGAGGATTCCGCCGGCGATTAGGGCTCCATTCCGCCGTCTCATAGCACAATCCTCCGATCAATCACCCGGCAGAGGAGATCCGAGAGAAAATGTACCACCATGACAAAGGCCGCAATAATCACCACAAGGGCCTGGACTACCGGGTAGTCCCGGTTTTCGATAGCGCTGATTAACAGCCGCCCCAGGCCGGGGATGGAAAACACCTGTTCCACCACAATGGCGTCGGTAATGGTCATAACCAAAGTCAGGGCCAAAAAAGTAATCACGGGTACGGCAATATTGGGCAGAATGTGCTGGCGCAAAATAGCCGACGACCCCCGTCCCCGGCTCACCGCCGTCTGGACGTAGTCTTTTCCCAGCTCACTTCCCACGGAAGAGCGGATCAATCGAATGGTCATAGCGCTCTTAGGCAGGGCGATGGCCAGGGCCGGAAAGAGCATATAGCCCAGATAGCCCAGCAGATTGTCGTGATAGGATATAAAAGCGCCGGGGGCAAACAGGCGAAACACCACGGCGAACAAAAAGGTCAGCACCAGTCCCAAAAACAGGGGCGGCACCGCCATAACCACCTGGCTCGCCGTCGTCACCGCCCAGTGGATCGGCCCCCGCTGGCGATTTGCCGTAAATAATCCGATGGGCAGGGCAATTCCCACCGTGAACAAAAAGCTCAACCCCATGAGGCTCCCGGTGATAATCAGCCGGTCTCCCAGGAGTTCTGTCACGCTCCGGTCGTGGACGTGGGATGTTCCCATATCCCCGAATAAAAACTGCCCCAGCCAGTCCGCATAGCGCACGGGCAGGGGCCGATCCAGCCCCATCTCCGCCCGGAGGGCCGCTAAGCTCTCCGGCGTGGCGTCTACACCCAACTGGGCCACCGCTGCGTCGCCGGGGATTACCTGAAAGGCCAGGAAAGCGAGGATGGAGACAATGAATAATGTGACAATGAGAGTAAATAGCTTTCGCATAATTAGTTTCATCCTCGAATTCCTCCTTTCATTTTTATTTCCCCGGCGGAATCAAAGCCATACAAGCGGGCCGCCGAGGGCGTCGGCCCCTACGAAAAATGCAATTTCTGCGTCTGTAGGGGGCGGCGCCCTCGACGCCCCGTTGTCAACACCCTTTTGGGGTCTACAGCCAGGCCCTATTCCACAAAGTGGACGGTGGACATGTCCATCACGTACAGCGGGTAGAACCGAAATCCCGCCAGTCGGCCGTTGATCGCCACCAGGTTGACCAGGTCTTGGAGGTAGACGTTTGCCGCCTCCTCAGCCAAAATCTCCTGGAGTTCCCGGTAGAGCCGCACCTGCTCATCGCTGTCTGCGGCTGCCCTGGCCAGGGCGAAGGTCTCATCGAACCGCTCGGACGAGAAGTTGATAAAATTCCCGCCGGCCCCGGTCTCGAACCGCTCCAGCATGGCCCGGGCCGTCATACTGCGGGCGTCCAGCCCGATGACCGTGGACTGAAAGTTCCGATTCCCCCGCACCTCAGAGAGCCACCAGGTCCACTCCACCAGCTCAATGACGGCGTTGACCCCCACAGCCCGGAACTGCTCCACCAAGACCTCCGCCGTAATCACATGGGGCGTGTACACGCCGGGTACTGTGATGGTGAGATCAAATCCGTCAGGGAATCCCGCTTGGGCCAGAAGCTCTCTGGCCCGCTCCGGATTGTGGGGATAGAAATCCACCAGCCCCTCGTGGAAATAGCGGGCAAAGGCCGGATACATACTGCTCCCCACAGGGTGTCCCATGCCGTCGGACAAGATGTCCATAATCTGCCGGATGTCTGTGGCGTAATTTAACGCCTGCCGCACCAGCAGATTGTCCAATGGCTCCACGGCGTGGTTCAGATACAGGGCCTGAACCAGATTCATGGCCCCCACCAGATAGTAGTAGTCCGGCGGCAGTTGCCGGACCATATCCGCCGTCAGATGAGATGCCAGGTCGATGGACCCGGCGGCCAGGGCCATGACCACCGCCTCCCCCCCGGCGAAAATCCGGAAGGTCACCCGATCCAGATAGGCGGGGGAGCCCCAGTAGCCGTCAAACCGTTCAATCACCACGTTCTCCTGGGGCGTGTGGGACACGAACCAGAACGGCCCCGTACCAATTGGATTCCGGGCGTGATCTTCGTGGTCCGCCGGAATGATGGCTACCGTGAGGAGGGCCAGAAACTCGTTGTCCGGCTCGGCGATCTCGATCTCCACCGTCCGGTGGTCCGTGGCCTCCACTCTGGTCACGACAGAAAGCGCCGGCACAAACGTGTATACACTCGTTTCGTCGGCGCTGCGTTGGATAGAAAAGACAATGTCATCCACTGTCACCAAGTCCCCGTTGTGAAAGGTCACCCCGTCCCGCAATGTAAAGGTATAGAGGGTGCCGTCTACGGTGAAATCCTCGGCGACAGCCGGAATCAGTTCTCCGTCTGGTGTGGGCTTGACCAAGCCCTCAAAGACGTTGAAAAACACTTCCCTTGTTCCCGCAGTTCCTGCCGCAACCATCCGGTGTGGGTCAAGACTACTGTCCAGGTCTTGTGCGATACCGACAACAATCTCCCCGCCCTGGATCGGCGTTCCAACGGGGGGCGTGTTGCCGGTTTCGGAAGGGCCATTATTATCCTCTGGTGCAACTCCCCTATCGCCTGCGCATCCGCCCAGTGCAACAGTTAGTGCAAATAGTGCTAACACCAAAAGGGCAAAGCCTTTGAAGCCTCTTTTCATGTTATACCAATCTCCTTAGCAAATAATGCCTCTCCCATTATTCAATTGTCGATGAAATTGTACCCGATTTTGGCGGGGAGTGCAATAGGGGCGGGAGAAAAAGTTGAATACCGCCGCAATCTATGGTATATTTTGCAAAGGTTCATAGGACTTCCCCTATTAGACATAGAAACGGCGGTAACCCATGGAGAGAACCCAACAGACAACGAGATCAGCAATTGCGGCGCTGACTACCGCATTTTTGTGGGCATCGGCATTTCCCGCCGTGAAATACCTGCTTGACTATTATTCGGCGGAGTCTATCATGTTGCTTCGGTTTCTGGTCGCTTCGCTGACGTTACTCGTCATTGCAGCCATCAAAAAAGTGAGGTTGCCTGAGAAAAAAGATCTCCCCCTGTTTGCACTGGGGGGATGTGTAGGCATCTTCCTCTATGCGTGGCTTTTCATTACCGGCACAGACGCAGTCCCATCTGGGGTCAGCAGTTTTTTGATTGCATCCGCCCCGGTATTTACTGCGCTGCTCTCCATCTCCATTTTAAGAGAAAAAATCAAACTGTTCTCCTGGATTGGAATGCTTGTGAGCCTTTGCGGCCTGCTGATTATAACCGCAAGCCAGATGCACGGTTTTGTTATGAATATGGGCGTCGTACTACTCGTGGGGGCGAGTATTGCCACAAGCGTATACACCATTGTACAACGCCGGCTCACCAAAAAATACACCCCCCTTGAAGCGACAGTGTATACCGTGTGTTTCGGGACGCTGTTCATGCTCGCCTTCTTACCTGGCTTACTCAGAGAGATACCGGGGGTCCCGTGGACGGTCAACCTGATCCCCGTATACCTGGGGGCGTTCCCCGCCGCCATCGCCTATCTGCTCTGGGCATATGCGATTTCAAAGGCAAAAAGCACGGCCCATGTGACAATGTCTCTCTATCTGATCCCGTTCTTGGCCACCTTGTTCGCTTTTCTCTGGTTAAACGAAAGCATCTCACTTTCCGCCTTGATCGGCGGCATTGTGATTATCCTGGGAATGTTCATTTCCAACAGATGGGGGAGCGCATAATCCGTTCTCGCAACGGAACAAAACAGACGATCTTCCGTCTTACCAAGTGATTCGCATAAATAGAAATTTGTATTGCAGGAGAGAGAAAATGAAAAAGAGTATTGTGCTCTTCCTCGCCCTTTGTCTCACCCTCGTGCTCACAGCATGTAATAGCGGCGGGCACTCGTCCGCAACGCCGCCGCCGTTGCCTATGGAAACGCCCAACGTGGATATCCCCGTATCAGAGTACGAAGAAGAGCTCGACTGTGAGCCTGAATATGAATACGAATATGAAACGGAAGAATACGACGAAGAGCCCACAGGCCACCACCCGGGCGGAGAGGCCCTGGGCCTCACCATCGTGCGTTTAGAGGACGGTAACGGCCCCGGCCCACTGGGGGATGTCACATTTACCCATACGCTGAACTACAGCGAAGTGGTCGAAGTGCGGGACGGGTCTGCCAATTTTGATCCCAATATCGGCGACACGTTTATGATCCAGACCTTGACTCCTCTGCGCGACTTTGCCGTTGTCCTAATAAGCAATGGTAGTCTAAACGACGAAAGAATCTTTTTCCCCCTGGAATCCTTTGGTACCGTGGAAAATTTCCTGCCGGGGGAGGCCTTTGTGGTCCACTCCTACAGGAAACTCGGCACAAACCCCTGGAGCGGGATTACATTCCTCGACGAGAGCGGCCAGCGGTATTATTTTGCCATCCTCAAAAACCAGGCCGACGAAGGCGACCCCTATTTCTTGATACCGCTTGAAAGCAGAGGTGACCACCTGGTGGTGACCAGATGGTTTGGATAGTCGCTTTACGGACGGAAATGAAACACAAAAAGCGGGCTGATGCAGGTTATTTGCATCAGCCCGTTTTTTATGGATTGATTATCCCAATATCACTCGGCAGAACTTCTTTTTCCCCCGGCGCAGAACTACGCCGTCGCCCTGCAAATCAGCAGCGGTGAAGCTGATTCCGAAATTGTCGATTTTCTCGCCGTCTACCTCTACGCCGCCCTGCTCGATGGCACGGCGGGCCTCGCTTTTAGATGGGCAGAGGTCTGTTTTGACCAAGAGGGCCAAAATGTCGATCCCGCCGTCGGTCAAATCGCCCGCCGTCAAGGCCGCCGTGGGCATATCTGCCGTGCTCCCGGCGGTAAATAGGGCCTTTGCCGTCTCCGCCGCCTGTGTCGCCTCGGCGGGGCTGTGTACCAGGGCGGTGAGCTCATAGGCCAAAATCTCTTTTGCCCGGTTGAGTTCGCTGCCCGTCCACTTGTCCATCTCGTCGATCTGGGCCAGGGGCAGGAAGGTCAGCATCCGCAGACAGGAGAGCACGTCTGCGTCATCCACGTTGCGCCAGTATTGGTAGAACTCAAACGGTGAGGTCTTGTCCGGATCCAGCCATACGGCACCGGACTGGGTCTTGCCCATCTTTTTGCCCTCGCTGGTGAGGAGCAGTTTAAACGTCATGCCGTAGGCGTTCTCCCCGGCCTGATTGTCCTCCCCGGTCTTCTTGCGGATCAGCTCCGTCCCGGCCAGGATATTCGACCACTGGTCGTCCCCGCCGCACTGGAGGCGAATGCCATGTTCCAAAAAGAGCCTGTAAAAGTCATAGCTCTGCATGATCATATAGTTGAACTCCAAGAAACTGAGCCCCTTCTCCCACCGGGCCTTGTAGGCCTCGGCGGAGAGCATCCGGTTTACGGAGAAACAGGCCCCCACCTCCCGGAGCAGATCCACGTATTTGAGATCCAACAGCCAGTCGGCGTTGTTGACCATCATGGCACGGCCCTCGGAGAAATCCAGGAGTTTACTCATCTGCGCTTTGAAGCGGTCACAGTTGTGCTGGATCTCCTCCGGTGTCAACATCTGCCGCATATCCGACCGGCCCGACGGATCCCCCACCATGGTGGTGCCGCCGCCCAAGAGTGCCACAGGCACATTCCCCGCCAGTTGGAGGTGCCGCATAATGATGAGCTGGAGCAGATGCCCCACGTGGAGACTGTCCGCCGTGGCGTCAAATCCGATATAAAACTTGGCCCCGCCGTTGTCCAGTAATTCTTGAATCTCCGTCTCATCCGTCATCTGGGCAACGAGGCCTCTGGCTTTTAGTTCTTCAAATACAGTCATGTGATTCACTCCGTTTTTTTGTATGTATTTTCGTGCATCCGTTGTCCTTTTATTGCCGCCGGCCGATTCCCAGGGATTCTTCGTAGGGACGACCGCCCCGGTCGTCTGCGGACGGTCGAGGGCGACCGCCCCTACAGGCTTCCCTTGACCTCTGGCCCCCTCGTTTTGAGGGGGCTGTCAGCGATAGCTGACTGGGGGAGCTACCCCCTTGATTCCTTATATCGCTCCGCCGCTTCCAGTTGTTCTTCCGCACTGCGCAGGGTGATATCCGTCACGTTTTCCCCCCCGGTGAGCCGGGCGATCTCCCGTTTTTTTCCCTCGAAATCCAGCGGCCCCACCTGGGTATAGGTCCGATCCCCGGAGACGGATTTGGAGATGAGATAGTGTCCGTCGGCCAGGGCCGCAATCTGGGGCAGATGGGTGACGCAGATCACCTGTTTCATGCCTGCCAGACGGCTCATCTTCTCCCCCACCCGCTGGGCGGCGATGCCGGAGACCCCTGTGTCCACCTCGTCAAATACCATCGTCGCAATGGTCTCATTTTCCGCCAGGACACTTTTCAGCGCCAGCATGATCCGGGCCAGTTCCCCGCCGGAGGCCACTTTGCTGATCTTTCCCAGCTTCTCCCCGGCGTTGGCGCTCATCAAAAAGCTGACCTGGTCCAGCCCCGTCCGATCCGGTTCCTGGAGTTCTATATCCACGGCGAATCGCACGCCGGGCATATTCAAATCGGATAGCTCCGCAATGATCCGGGCCTCCATCTCCTGCGCCGCTTTCATACGGGCCGCTCGGAGAACTTCTCCCGTCTGGAGGACGAGCGCCCTGGTCTCCTCCAGTGCCTGCTCCAGCTTGGCGGCCCGGCCCTCGGCAAAGCTGAGATCGTCCAGTTCCCGTTTACAACGCTCCAAGAAGGCCAGCATTTCCCCTTCATTTCCGCCGTATTTCCGTCCCAGCCGGGTAAGTAACGCCAACCGCTCCTCCAGCTGATCTAACTCTTCCGGGGAATATTCCAAACTGTCCCGGAGGTCACGCAGTTGTTCTAATACATCCTCCAGTCCGTAGCGCAGATCCGTGAGACCCTGGGCCACGGTGGAGAATTGATCCGATAACGTGGCGGCGTAGCCGATCTGCTGATCCGCCTGGCCCACAAGCTCTAAGGCCCCCGCCCCATCGTGATCTTCACTGCCGTAGACGGCGTAAAATGCCTCCCCCACGGCGTCAGACAGCTTTTCTGCGTTGGCCAAAAGCGCACGCCGCTCCCGGAGTTCATCCTCTTCACCGGATCGCAGATTGGCCCCCTCCAACTCCTCAATCTGAAACTGCAAGGTGTCCATCCGCCGGGCCTTTTCGCCCTCGTCCATCTGGAGTGCGTCATACTCCTTTTGTACGCTTTGATAGGCATCATATGCCGTCCCATATGCGGCCAGGGGTGCATCCAGATTCCCGAAACTGTCCAGATACGCCAGATGGTGCTGTTCGTCCAGCAATAACTGCCCGTCGTGCTGACCGTGGATGTTTAGAAGTTGTTCACCCAGGCTCCTAAGCTGCCCCGCCGATACAGGCACGCCGCCCACCCGGCAGGTACTCTTCCCCTCGGCGGTGATTTTCCGCAGGAGGAATAGCTCCTCCTCCCAATCTACGCCGTTTTCCTCGAACCAGTCCAGTTTTGGGATATCCGTAAATACCGCCGTCACGGTGGCGCTTGCAGCCCCCGTACGCACCAGATCTCGGCTGACCCGGCCGCCGAGAACGGCACCGATGGCGTCGATGACAATACTCTTTCCCGCCCCGGTCTCCCCGGTCAACACGTTGAATCCGGCTCCAAAGCTGATCTCCGCCTTCTCCACCACGGCAATATGGTCTATATGCAAAAGAGATAACACGAAATCCCTCCTTTGGGGCATTAAAGCATCTTCGATATCTCCGCCTGGAACCGCTCGGCGGCGACGGCGTCGGCCATGGCTAAAAATACCGTGTCGTCCCCGGCCAGTGTGCCGACGAGATCGGCGAACTCCATGCCGTCCAGGGCGGCGGCGGCGGCATTGGCGAGACCGGGCAGGGTACGGATCACCACCAGATTTTGGGCCACGGCCACACTGGTGACACTCTCTTTGAAAATGGTGCCGAGGCGCTCACTGTGACCCGATATGACACCCTGCCTGGGTGCCGCATATCGGAACCTGCCGCTGGGGCCCAGCTCTTTCGTCAGCCCCAGCTCCCGGATATCTCTGGATATGGTGGCCTGGGTGCTGTCCAACCCGACTCCCCGCAGGGCGTCGGCTAAGCCGTGTTGGGTCTCGATCTCCCGCTGGGTGATCAGCTCCAAAATCTTTTCCTGCCGTACACTTTTCATCCCAAACCCCCCTCAATGTATGATTTCTCTGCCTCCTCCTGCCAATTGCGGGGGAGACAGCGTTGCAACACACGCTATGATTCTCCAAGCTTTTCGTTGATAATCTGATAAAAATTCCGCTCTTTTGCCTTGACCAAGCGGGTCACGTATTGGCTCTGGGTAATATAGATCACGTCCTGATCTTCCAGATCAAAACTGCCCCCGTCCACGGACAGATACCCCCGCTTGCCGCCCCCCAGCGCAATCTGGACGGAGACCTTTCGCTCCGGGGCCAGCACGAAACTCTTGGGCATCAGGGCGTGGGCGCAGATGGGCGTAACGGACAGATTTTTCGCCGTGGGCTCAATAATCGGCCCGCCTGCCGACATGGAATACGCAGTGGACCCCGTAGGCGTGGCAATGATGATCCCGTCCCCGGAAAACCGGGAGATGAGCGCCCCGTCCCCAAACACGGCAATGTCCACCAACCGGGAGATCCCGGCGATGACGGCGTCATTTAAGGCAAAGTCGGCGTATATCTCCTGACCGCCCCGGCGCACCGCCACGTCTAACATCATCCGCTCCTGGATGAGGTGCGTCTCGGACACGGCAGTTTTGACGATCTCGTCTAAGGCCTCCGGCTCAAACTCGGCGATGAATCCTTTGGTTCCCAGATTCACCGTCAGAATCGGCACCCCGTGGAGGGCCGCCGCCCGGGCCAGATGCAAAATCGTCCCGTCACCGCCGAAGCAGAGCAGAAGATCTGCACCCTGAATCAGGCGATCCAATGTTTCGCATCGCATACTCGTCGCCTCGGTTGCCTCCTCTGTCAAATAGCCCAGGGGGTATACCGTGGGGGTAATCCCCAATTCCATCAGACGGTTCCGGATGGCGGCCGTATAGACCAGCCCCACATCCCGGGTGGGGTTTGGGCAGAGCACAATCTGTTTCATGGGCGGTTCTCCCGATGAATAATATTCATATTAGTATAGCATATCGTGACTGGCTTTGACTACTGTTTCCGCATCAATATTCGGTCCATTGAGCTGATTTTTTTGTAAATGACCCAAATATTCAATATTTCCCTCCGGCCCCTTAATGGGGGAGTAGTCCAGGGCCGTCACTCCAAATCCGGACGCTGCGGCATCTAGGAAAAATTGCTCCAAGACCCGCACGTGGACGGCCGGGTCTCGCACCACGCCTTTTTTTCCCACGTATTCCCGCCCCGCCTCAAACTGGGGCTTGATGAGACAGATCACCTCACCGGTCTCCGTCAACAGATTGTACACCGGGGGCAAAATCAGGGACAGGGAGATAAAGGACACGTCAATGACTGCCAGACTGGGCGCCTCGTCTAAGACCTCCGGCGTCAGATAACGCACATTCGTCCGCTCTAAGACCACCACCCGGTCATCTTGCCGCAGCCGCCAATCCAACTGGCCGTACCCCACGTCCACGGCATAGACTTTTGCCGCTCCCCGTTGGAGCAGACAGTCGGTAAATCCCCCGGTGGAGGCCCCGCAGTCAATACAGCATCGTCCGGCCACGGATACGGCGAAGGCATCCAGGGCTTTTTCCAATTTCAGCCCCCCCCGGCTCACGTAGGGGATCACGGCTCCCCGCACGTCCAACACGGCGTCTTCCGGCAGCATAGTACCCGGTTTATCCACCCGTTTTCCGCCGAAAAAGACCACGCCGGACATAATCACGGCTCTGGCCTTTTCTCTGCTCTCAAATTCTCCCTGCCGCATGAGCAGGGCATCCAGCCGGATTTTTGCCATCGAATTATCTCCCAATCATCCCGATCACCCGCCGGACAACGTGTTCGGCGTCCAGGCGATAGATATCCAAAAGCTCCTCCACGCTGCCCTGGGATATAAACTGATCTCCCAGATTCATTAGCCCCGCCGCCTGAGGGGTGATCCCCAGCTCCGTCAGTCCCGCCAAAATCCGCTGGCCCACGGAGCCGTCGGAGATTCCCTCTTCCACTACCAAAATCCGCTTTGTGCGGCCCACGGACTCCCGAATCGCAGCCAGACCCAGCGGTTTTATGGTGTTGAGCTTTATCACCTCGGCCTGGATGTTCAATTTCCGGAGGGACACCGTGGCCTCGGCCACCGCATTGACCATGGTGCCGTACGTGACCAGGGTAATGTGCTCCCCCTCACAGAGGGTCACAGCGGGGGCGAGCCCCGCCGAGGCCTGATACCGCCCCTCGCCGCCCCTGGGGTAGCGGATGGCCACAGGGCCCCGCTCTCGGAGCACCCCATGGCGGAGCATCTCCGTAAGCTCTGCAAAGGAGGCTGGACAATACACCGTCATACCGGGAATCTGGCAGAGAAACGCCGCATCAAAGACCCCCTGATGGGTCTCCCCGTCCTGGCCTACCAGCCCCGCCCGGTCAACGGCTAGAACCACGTGCAAATCTGATAGGGCCACATCGTGGATCAACATGTCATAGGCCCGCTGTAAAAAGCTCGAATAGACGGCAAACACGGGGATGAGCCCCTGTTTCGCCATGCCGGCGGCCATACAGACGGCGTGCTCCTCTGCGATGCCCACGTCGAAAAACCGCTCTGGATAGGCCCTGGAAAACTGGGTCAGCCCCGTCCCCGCCTCCATGGCGGCAGTAATGGCCGTAAGGTTCTGTGTGTCCTCTCCCAGCTTTGCCATGGTCTCGCCGAAGACATCGGAAAATGTCTGTCCCTCGGGCTTACTGATCCCCAGGTCGGGAGAAAACTGCCCTACCCCGTGGTATGCGTCAGGGTCCAGCTCAGAATAGACGTAGCCTTTGCCCTTGGTGGTGGTCACATGGAGCAGAACCGGCTCCTTTAACTCTCTGGCCCACTCCAATAGCTGAACCAGCTTTTTCACATCGTGCCCGTCCACCGGGCCCATGTAGTGGAAGCCCAGATCCTCGAAAAAAGAACACCGGAACAGCAGATTTTTCAGCCGATTCTTCGCCCGGTGGGTCACCCGGTAGAGACCGCGCCCGCCGGGGAGCTTATCCGTCACCGTACGATATCCCTGTTTCAGTCGGTTATATCCCGGCCGCAGGCGGAGCCGGGTGAGATAGCGGGCCAGGCCTCCCACGTTCTCCGTAATGGACATACCGTTGTCGTTTAAGACCACGATCATAGGCTCCCCGCTGTCCCCCAGATCGGAGAGGCCCTCGTAAGTGATCCCCCCCGTCATGGCCCCGTCGCCTACCAAGCTCACCACCTGATAGTCCTGGCCGAGAAGCGTCCTGGCCCGGGCCATGCCCAGGCCCACGGATACCGCCGTAGAGGCGTGTCCCGCCACAAAGGCATCCGTTGGGGATTCCTCCGGCTTGGGAAATCCGGATATGCCGCCCAGTTTCCGCAGGCGGTCAAATTTTTCTCGCCGCCCGGTGAGGATTTTATGGACATAGCTCTGGTGTCCCACGTCAAAAATCAGCCGATCCCGGTGGAAGTCAAAGACCCGGTGGAGGGCCACTGTCAGCTCCACCACACCCAAATTAGAGGCCAGATGCCCCCCCGTCTCCGAGACGTTCTCCACCAAAAATCGGCGGATCTCGTCACAGAGGAGTTCCAATTGCCCATTGTCAAGCGCCCGTAGTCCTTCCGGGCTGTTTATCTCATTTAGTAGTTGCATCTATATATAACTCCATGTCTTACCCTATTGATTTTCTGAATAGTTTCGCCACAAGCCAATTCTTCCGATAGATGATCTTAGCCACAAACAGCACAATCTCCTGACGGCCCCCGATGGCGGCCTGCTTCCCCAGGGCTTTGCCCCCGATGGTAAGACCGATTACGACCCCGGATACCACCAGACTGGCCGCAAGGGTGGAGACCGAAAAATCCGCCGCCACCCGGGTGACCAGCACAGCCACGGTGGTGCCGGAAATGATCCCCGTAATATCCCCCACCACATCGCTGCAGAGACAGGCGACCCGGTCTGCGTTTTTAATGAGGCGGATGGCCTCCTTTGCGCCCCGGCCCCGGTGGGCGGCCATGGAGTGAAAGGGCGTCTCGTCTGCGGCAGTCACCGCCACTCCCACCATGTCGAACAAAATGCCCAGCAAGATCAGGGCAAATAACACCCCAAAGGCCAAAACATACCCCGCCTCTTCCAACATCGCATAAGAGGCCAAGGTAAATACCGCCGCTAACGCAAGGCTCCAAATTACAATCCGGCCGACCCATCGAAAATCCATCTTTTTCACTTTAGATATTGTCTCCATACGATTGCCATCGTCACGTATCACGGTAATGCTTTAATAGAAACCACCCCCTCAGTATAGCACGTCCCTGCTATCCCTGACAAGCGTGTATAAGGACAAACACCTTGACAGCAACGAAATATGCAGATAGACTGCCCATATGAAAACAAAACGCTGGCTCATCTTATTCGCCGCTCTGTTGGTCTTAGCGGGGGGATTCCAAGTGCTGATACACACCGTTTTCCACCCCCCCGCTATAGCCTCGGTGTATCAAAACGGCAACTTTGTCCAGGGCATTGACTTGAGTCGTGTTGATGCGCCCTATACGATCACCGTGACTGGCATCCGGAATCGGGAAAATGTCATCCTGGTGGAGCCGGGACGGATCTCCGTCCAATCCGCCACCTGCCGGGATCAGATCTGCGTCAACCAAGGGCCAATCTCCGACGGGATACGGCCCATCGTCTGCCTCCCCCACCGGGTGGTGATCCAGGTGGCCACAACCCGTACGGACATAGCCGATATCGGCACGGGGAGGTAAGGGATCATGCAGACAAAACGCCTGACGCTCCTCGCCATGTATACGGCCATAGCCCTGACCATCTTTGTGGCGGAGGCGCAGATTTCCGTACCCATTCCCGTCCCCGGCGTCAAGCTGGGTCTGGCCAATGCGGTCACGCTGATGGCCCTCCTATTCCTGGGACGGCAGGAGGCGGGGATTATCCTGGCAGTGCGGATCACCCTGGGCAGTTTTTTTGCAGGGGGCCTCTCCACCTGGCTCTTCTCCGCCGCCGGGGGATTTTTCGCCTTTCTCACCATGGCCCTGGCGATTCGATTCGTGCCAAAGGAGCAGATTTGGGTCGTGAGCATCCTGGGCGCCCTGGCCCACAACGCCGGACAACTGGGGATGGCAGTGCTCTACATGGGTACCACCGCCGTCTTGGCCTTCGCCCCGGCGCTGGTGATCTCTTCTGTAATCACCGGGGCATTCATCGGCATCACCGCCCGGTTTTTACTGCGGTATGAGCGGTGGTTGACGCCTTAGATCGTCACGTTACCATATCTTCCGCACCACGCCGTACAGGGTCAGAGAGAGGCCTATGAGGGCGGAAAAAGCAAAGACAATCAGCGCCGTCTGTACGGAAAATCCCGATGCCAACAGCGCAGAGGTGGTGAGATTGCCCAGAATCCCAGCCAGCGACATGGTGGCGGCGGAATAGATGGTGACAGCGGTAGCCCTGATGCGTGTATCGAGGATTTGAGCCAGATAGCTCATAGAAATCGGCAATAACACGGCAAACGTAAGTCCCTGTAGCAGTTGCACATAGAGCAAGCCCTCCACCGTTGCAACAGACGCCGTGATAAACAGCCGGATCACGTAAACCGCACCGCAGAAGACCAGCAGTTTCTTAAACCCAACTCTGTTCAAAATGTACGCCGTCAAAAACATAAACGGCACTTCACTGCCGGCCATAATCGCCGTAGCCGTTCCGATCTGCGCCGTAGTCCCCCCGAAATCACGGACCAACAACTGGATCAGGGTCAGCATAGTGGCGCCGCTCAGCAACAGGAAAAAGGAGACCCCCAAAAGCAGATTATATTGCTTTGAGGAAAAGATCAATTTGAACGCCTCTATACCGGTGAGCTGATGCTCCGGCTTTTCTCGGCATCCACTTCGGGTAGAGCGGAACGTCAGGGCCAGAAATACGGAGAGCAGAATGGCCCCGCCGCCCAACCACAGCCGCACATCGTGGCCAGACCCAACGGTCACCGCCCCCATGATCTGTGCCGACAAGGCAAAGGAAAGCGAACCGCACCCCCGCATCAGCCCGTAGTTAATAGACGGGTATTCCTGTTTCAGCCCCACAATCCAAGCGTCCAGCAAACCGGCAATCTGCATTCCGGTCGCAGTAACGCCGATCATGTTCATCACGACCAGCACCATACTTCCGGAGCGGAGGGAGAGCGGCAGCAACAAAAAACAGACGGCGGATACTGCCAGCAAAATTACTGTCAGCTTTTTCTCTGAAAAGAATTTGTCGCTGATATACCCGTAGACCGGCTGTACCAGCAGAATAATGACAGACATGGCAGTCATGGCGCCGGCGGCGGCGCTGTCCGACCACCCGTGATCCATCAGCGTCGTCACCATAAAGGCAATGTATGTACAGATCCCGAACCAATAGAAGACAATAAGCGCCATCCCGTGCACGGTGATTCTGCGAACTGGGTGATTCAAAGTCCAGACCTCCATTAGAAGCGTTACAGTGTTCCCCCCGCCTGCGGCGGGAAAGTATTCCCCTGCTTTTTCGTGCAGGAGAACCCATCTTGCCATCAATCGAACGGAGATATTATATTTGCTATAACGGATTCTGTCAAAAGGTTTGTACCCTATCTGTAGGGACGGCCGCCCTCGGCCGTCCGCAGATGACCGGGGATAGTCACCCCTGCAAGATCATTTCTGGGCGGCCCTCCCCGCCTAATACCCGCTGCACTCAAAACTGGCGCACCCGCTGACCCCGTCCAGCAGCACCCGATCTCCCCGCTGATACCTCACCGTGGCCCGGCAACTGATCCGCTCTCGGATGATCCGGCTCATCTCTCCCAGATCCGGGGCGTACAGGGGCAGGCCGTCCCCCGGCTCCACCCGGATAGTGAGCCGATCCCGGCCCTGGACGAGCACCATCTCCCGCTCCATACACCGCACCGCCCTGCCGCCGTAATAGGTGGCCAGGCGGTGTTCTGTTCCGTCTACGTAGACCGAGGCGATGACCCCTTGAATGGCCGTAGGCCCCAGGGGCACATGGGCCACCGCCGCCATGACGGAAATCGGCATCTCGCCGGGGAACTCGTTGGTGTGAAACCAGGTATACCGCCGCGGAAAACTCCTGCCCCGATCCGATTCCACATACCCCTGTCCCCCGGTGAGTTCGATCTGCGCCCCGTTGATTGTAATCTCACCCCGCAAGGTGTGGTATAGGCTGATCACCCCGTGGCGGCACTGCATGCCGGGGAGTAGAGCAAAGCACCCCATAATATCCCCCCGGATGGGCAGCAGGGGGCCGTATTCCACTGTGCCGCTGCACGTCAGCTCCGGCGCATTGATCTGCACCGTGATCCCCTGTTCAGAGAAAACGCTGTCCCCCACGCAAATCTCCAAGGGAATTTCCCGTTTGAAAAATGTCTCGTAGGGATAGGGCACAAACCACGTCCCCGCCCCGGTGATCACCTGAATAAACGCCCGCCTGGCCCCTGCGGCGGTGCAGTGGATACCGGGGATAAAAGCAATGGCCTGATCCCCCCGCTGGTGTTTAAAATACCAGCCCTCAAAATACCGTCTCTTGTGATTCCGCATGGGCTTCCGCCTCCATAGTCTCCAAATCCCGTTGGGCCGGGCCGCCGATACAGGTTCCCTCCGCCGTAAACCGGGAGCCGTGACAGGGGCAGTCCCAACTGGTCTCATCGGCGTTGAAGGTCAACTGACAGCCCAGATGGGTGCAGGTCACGTCCACCCCGTGGGCCTTCCCTGCCGTGTCCCGGTAGACGCCCCACTTTTTCTCCTGACACATCACCACTTTGGCCGTGCCGGGTTCCACATCTTTCGGCGATTTCATGGGCGCATGGAATATCTGCTTGGCCAGCCCCGCCACCGACTCCGCCCCGTCCTCCATGAACCCCTTTACGGAGGGCGCAACCTGGGACCGCTGAGGAGAAAATACTGTATAAATCGGCTCCCGCTCCGCAATGAGATCCGAGAGCGCCATGGCCGCCACCATACTGCCGGTCATCCCCCACTTACGAAATCCCGTGGCCACGTAGAGGCCTTTCGTATCGGCCCCGTATTTGCCTATATAGGGGATGTTGTCGTGAGTCACACAGTCCTGGGCCGACCAACGGCAGACCTCTCTGGCATGGGGCCAATAGTCCCGGGCCACCCGGAGTAATCCGTCATATTTCCCGCCGGATTCGTTCTCCCCCGCCCGGTGTCCGCCGCCCCCCAAGAGCGTTAGATTCCCCCATCGCCGGATGGAGAGTTTCCGCCCGTCAACCCCCAGATACGCATCTCGAAGCTCCCCGGCGTGTTCTAAGGCGACCACGTAGGAGCGGTCCTGGTGCATCCGCATGAAGTAGTAGCCGGGGCGGTTGAGAAAGGGAAAATGGGTCGCCACCACCACATGCTTTGCCCTGACACGGCCTTGTGCCGTGGACACTACGCCGTCTTCAATCTCCAATACACGGCTCTTTTCGTATATCTTGCATTTGGCCGCTATATGGGCTAAGAATTTCAGGGGGTGGAACATGGCCTGGTCTGCAAATCGCAGCGCCCCCCAGATGGGGAAGGGTAGTTCACTCATATCCACCATGTCGGCGGGCAGGCCCAGGGCCTGGGCCGCCTTACACTCCCGCTCCAATGCCTTGTCCGGCTTGGCGGCATAGAGATGGGCGGCGACCCGCTCAAAATCGCAGTCGATATTCTGATCGGCGACGATCTGGGCGTAAAAGGCAATTGCCTCCAGATTGGCTTTGGCGTACTGGGCCGCCAACTCTTTGCCAAACTGACGGGTCATAGACTCGTAGCAGATCCCGTGCTGGGCCGTGATCTTGGCCGTGGTGCCGCCTGTGACGCCGCCGCCTACCCGATCCGCCTCTAAGATAACGCAGTCAATACCCTTCATCTGGAGCAGATAGGCCGTCAGCACCCCCGCCATCCCGCCGCCAATGACCACGGCCTCCGTCTCCATCTCCCCCGTCAAAACGGGCCATTCCGGCAATTGCACCGTCTCTCTCCAAATGGATGCCATAACAACACGCTCCTCGCTGTATTTCTTCCGCCCTAGTATTCGCCCAACCCGCATATCATATGCAAATCGGGTAAATACTAGGGCCAAAGGAGTGTGATCCACATGAGTAACGCATTTATCGGCATGGGCAACAGCCCCGACGGAATTGATCTGCCCCTGGGACTGAGCATGGAGCTGGCCCTGCACCCCCATGCCGCCGCCACCTTCGGCAAAATGGATCGGGCCCAAAAACAGGCGGCGATCCAATACGTCCAGTCCTGTTCCTCCGGCCCAGACGCCAAGCGGCGGATCCAAAACGCCATCGTCCAGATGGAAAACGGCCATATGACGATTACTTGACAAGCGAATATAACGCAGTAGGAGGGTTCGAACGTGTCATTAAAATCAATTCGCTATATTGCAGTATCACTCTTATGCGCTGCAATTGTTTTATTTTCAACTTTTATATCTTCATATGGTCTGGCGAGCAGCGGTAATTTCCCATCAGAAAACCACACAAGCAATGCCGTGCCCCCACTACAGGTGCCGGTTCTTTCGTACCCTTCTATCGTGCCGTTGAACACCCATACTTTCCCTAGCGACGACTTTCCCAACACGTACGACGGTTTACAGTCCCTTATTAACAGTTTGCCAACAACCGGTGCGGAGCAAACAATTCATATTACCGTACCCCTGATAGACAGCGGCACCCTGCCTGTTGTTATTATCGGCAACAGAAATGTTAGGCTCATATCCACTGCGTCTGGCGGGACGACGCTGATGCATACAGGTGTCGTGAGCGGGCAAGGACTTCGGCATTTTCGGATTGGTGCCACAAGTGGTATTGCGGTGGATAACAGATTAACGATAACGGACGGAATTACAATTACCAGACAGCCCGGCTTGGCAACTGTCGGCGGCGGGGTAAGTGTGTACAGCGGCGCCACGTTTAATATGGAAGGCGGCGTTATAAGCAACAACAGGACCAGCGTTTCCCATGGCGGCGGCGGTGTGTCCGTTTTGAGCGCCAGGGCCAACTTTAGCGGCAATGCCAGGATTGAAAACAATTCGACTCCCAACCATGGCGGCGGTTTGGCGATTGGCGGACTTTCCAGCCCCCCGGCCTCCTCTCATGTAACCATAAGCGGCGACGTTAGAATTATAGGAAACACAGCCGCCGGCGGTGGCGGTGTCTCCTTTGGAGGCACGGACGCTATCCTTGAGATGACTGGCGGCGCAATCGGCGGCACAGGACAAGGAGAGGCGAATCAAGCCACAATCGGCGGAGGTTTGCGGATGACGAATGCCTCCGCCACAGCCACAATCAGCGGCAATGCCAGAATCGCAGGAAACAGAGCAACAGCCACCACCAACACCGAGGGCGGAGGCGGCATATGGCTGCAAGGCGGTTCAATTACCATGGGCGGCAGTGCCGCTATTGAATATAATACAGCCATTGGCACTGCGGGTATCACAAACGGCGGAGCCGGCGGCGGTGTGGCTATCACGACTGTGGCGCAGCAGGTCAGCAACTTCACAATGACCGGCGGCACAATCAGGTATAATCATGCCGAACGCGGCGGCGGCGTACAGCGTGGATCGAGTACGAACGCCCATTTCACCATGCACAGCGGAGAAATCCGTGACAACACAGCAGACCTAGATGGCGGCGGCCTCTATGCCCAGGGAGAAGCCTATCGCCCCGTGCTGGAGGCGGCGGATTACGCCCGTATTACGATAGGAGCCGGCGCAGTCTTCAGCGGCAACCGCGCGGGGAACGGAGCGTTCCGCCCGCCTGACACCACCGCAGTCGATAGCCGGATACAGACAACATCTTCATCGGTCTTTGATCACCCGATCAACAACTTTGACATTAATTTCCGCTATGGACACATGGAACATCTTATAACTTTCTACTGGAACTACAACCGGGAAGATTCCATCTATCTGCAAAAGGCGATTATGCCGGGTACGCCCGTACCCCGCCCGGCTGATCCGATTCGGAGCGGCTTCGACTTCCAAGGCTGGTTCCTTGACCCAGAAGGCTCTCTCCCATATGACTTCGACCTGCCCATTGCCGCAGACGTATCACTATACGCAAAATGGGCGCCCAGCCCTTCGCCGGAGCCGTTACAGCGAGAGTCCTATATCATCGGCACAAACGAAGGCCTGCTTCGGCCAACACGCATCATTACGAGAGCGGAGATTGCCACCCTCTTTTTCCGCCTGACCTCAGATGAAATGCGCTCTGCTTATTGGACGCAGGCACATCCCTTCTCGGACGTGGGAATCGACGACTGGTTCCACAATGCAGTCTCCACAACCACAAACATGGGACTATTCCATCACATCGCAGATGAAACGTTTGCGCCAAGACAAGCCATCACCCGTGGTGAGTTAGCAGTCGTGTTGGCACGATTTATGGAAGCGGCTGAGCTGGCGGATGACACATCTGCAGACTTGTTCGACGACATCGCCGACCACTGGGCCAGAGGCTATATCAACCTGGCAGCCGCAAAAGGCTGGATGCAGGGCTCTGACGGATTAGGCGGCGCATTCTATCCCGATCAGGACATTACCCGTGCAGAAGTTGCGGGTATAATCAACCGCATTTTTGGGCGGCTGCCGGAGTCTCCGGCAGATCTTTTGCCAGGTATGCTCACATGGCCGGATAACACAGATACCACGAGCCCATACTATTTGGATATGCAATCGGCCGCCAACGCCTACGCCTCTGAGAAGAAAGAAGACGGCATCCATGAGCGGTGGCTTGAACTCCTCCCGCCGCACAACTGGGCCGCCTTAGAGCGACCGGATTCTACGCCAAAAAGCATTGTTTAGAAATTTAATTCTTCAAATCAGAACCACCACTTGAAGTGGTGGTATGCACTGAGCCTAGAAGGCTCTTTTACAGGCGCAGCCCCTCAAGGGGCTCTGAGAAGTTCGCCAACCGCATTACTTTTACGGGCCGCCGCTAA
>Ga0123355_10000389_pt1 | contig 56882 bp, 54 predicted proteins | sample TergutEmb28metaG_3_FD_89872 | JGI IMG/M metagenome (GOLD analysis project Ga0123355, IMG submission 89872) | Embiratermes neotenicus P1 segment gut microbial communities from Petit-Saut dam, French Guiana - Emb289 P1 | ecosystem: Host-associated > Arthropoda: Insects > Digestive system > Gut ... | reverse complement strand
GCTGCTATGGCTTGTACCAGCAAAGCATTTGCATCGCCGGTACCGGCGGCGGATACTACTTTTTTAATCGCAGTTTTAGTCGTAGACTTCACATGCTTGTTGCGTGCTTGTTTTTTTGCAGCTACACGAATACGTTTTTGTGCAGATTTAATATTGGCCAAGATTTGTTCACCTCCTTTTTCTTTCGTCTAGCAGTATAAACCAAGTGTCTTCATGTAGTCAAGAAAATTCTAGGAATGCTCGTGCAATTTTGCGAATAAGCATATCAAGAGATAATCTATAAAATACTGGGGGTATTTTTAATATGCTAAACAAACTTTGGGGCGGCATGATTCTGCTTGCGATAGTTATTGCCGTAGCTACAGGTAATATATCCGCACTAACAAATTCCGCGATAGAATCTGCAAGGGAGGCCATCACTTTATGTATAACCATGCTGGGCATTATGTCCATGTGGTCTGGGCTTATGACCGTTGCGGAAAAAGCAGGACTTGTGGGCGCACTTGCACGCCGCTCCCGCCCGCTTTTACGGTATCTTTTCCCCGACTTGGGGCGTGACCACCCCGCACATGAGCCTATCGCCACCAATTTTATAGCCAATATACTGGGGCTTGGCTGGGCAGCAACCCCCAGCGGCATTCGTGCAATGAAGGAAATGCAAAAAGAAAACCCGGAAAAAGATACTGCAACCCGCTCTATGCGCATGTTCATGGTTATAAACATGTCCAGCTTGCAGCTTGTAACTATTAGTGTTGTGGCATACAGGATGCAGTTTGGCTCTGCCAACCCGTCGGAAATTATTGGCCCGGGTTTAGTCGTAACAATGGCCACAACCATTGTGGCTGTGGCCTTTTGTAAAATTATAGAAAGATTCGATAAACCATGACGTGGGTTTTAATAGTGAAAGGGTTTGATAAATCATGAGTTGGGTTTTATTTCTGTCGGATATGATTATCCCTGTAACTTTCTTAGGGATACTGCTGTTCGCTTTCAGCCGAAAAATGCCGGTATACGACCATTTTATTGTAGGGGCAAAGGACGGCTTTCATACAGTATTTGCAATAGCCCCCACCATTGTAGGGCTGATGGTAGCGGTTGGAATGCTGCGGGCTTCCGGTGCGTTGGACTTGTTAAGCGGCTTAATCTCCCCGCTAACAGATAGACTTGGCTACCCTACAGAAACCGTTCCGCTAACCCTCATGCGTCTCGTGTCTTCATCTGCGTCCACGGGGCTATTGATAGACTTGTACGAAAATTATGGCCCGGATTCTTTCATCGGACGCTTTACATCAGTCATGATGTCCAGCACAGAAACTGTATTTTATACCATGAGCATTTATTTTATGAGTGTCAAAATTACAAAAACACGGTTCACCCTTGCCGGAGCGTTATTAGCAAACTTTGCGGGAATATTGCTTTCGCTGTGGATTACCAGATATCTCTATTCATAAAATCGTTATCTGTAAAGTCATCGTTTTCTGACGGTGGATTTTCTTTGATTTCTTCTCTGTATGAAATATAAGAGTCCAATATGTCCTTTAGTATAGCAACAATAGGTATGGCAACCAGCATTCCAAATACCCCGCCGTAATTCAAACCAATCGTTACACTGATGATAACCAGAAGCGGGCTGAACGAAAATGTCCTACCCATGAGTTTAGGCTGAATAAAATTGCCGTCAAATTGCTGAAGGGCAAACATAAAAATAGCGGCAAGGGCAGCCGTTGGCACGCCCTGTGTAAATGCGATAACAAGCACAGCAAACGCCGTGCCAAAGATAGACCCAAAATATGGAATATAATTTACAATACCCAAGATTAGCCCCAAAATTAACGCAAATGGAGAGCGGAAAATTAACAGCAGTATAATCATAAGGGAGCCAAGAATGATACCATCAATGGTTTGCGCAAATATATATTGCCGGAAATTATAATCTAATTTACGGGAATATTTTAAAATTGTATTGTTTGTGGATTCAGATGTTACGGCGGCCATGAGTTTAATCACAAAAGCCTTAAATTTATCTTTTTCCACAAGCAGGTAAAGTGAGGAAACCATAGCCAAAAAAGCACGGAATAAAGACGCCGCAAAACCACCAAAACCGGCAATAATTCCATCAAGTACCGCATTATAGTCAACCGTAGTTGCCCAACCCAGTATGGACGAAATAATCGCTTCTTCATTTATATGTTCGGCTATAAACTCAGGCAAATCCATCGCGGTTAAATTATCAATCCAACCTCTGATTGTAGCCTCGTAATTTGGGATTTCATCCCTAAACATGGTAATACTGCTTCCTATCGCCGGAATTAAAATATTCAAAATAAGCACAATAATTAAAATGATAATAATCACAAGCAGCAGAACGCTAAATGCACGGCTTTTCCGCACTACAAAACGCACAGTCGCGCTTAAATAGCGGTTTTCATGCAGAAGCGATATTTTTTCTAACTTTTTAATCAAGCGTTGTAAGGCGCCACAGGGCAGGTTTAATATGTATGCAATAATTGCACCTGCCAAAAATGGCGATATCACCGACCAAAAACGGCTGACTATATCAGAAAAAAATCTCGCTTCCGCCGTTAGCCTAAAAATTAATATTGCACCCAAAATTAATATAAAGTACGGAATCATGGATTTCATCATGCGTGATTTGAAAAATTTATTCACTCTATACACCTCCAACAGTTATTATACTATCATTGAAAGAAACGCTTTACAAGTGTGCGCTATTTCAAAGATTTTTCAAATTTAATGGATAAAATGCGCTTACAGGAAAAATTTTGTTGAAATTTCTCTCTTGACATGTCAAAATATATGTATTATCCCGAAGGAAGCGTAGCAGGGATTCATTCCCTGCGGAGTGGCGGGGTTTGGGGCAGAGCCCCATTCTAAAAGGAGATTTTGACGTGTCCAATCATTTCAAACGCCGATCATTTCGCAAATTTATATTATCATTTTCAATAACGCTTATTGTAATTGTAGCTGTTGCAGGCGGGGCATATGCCGCGCTGCGTATGTCCGTACGCCCACCGGAAATAGAAGAATTTGTCGAAGTTGTTCGTCCACTTCCCCGCCCACCGGTAGTTAACAATCCTGTGCTGCCACCGGCAACTAATATATCTGATGAAGGAAACGACGATGAACCTTCCGACGAGCCTTATCCGGGATATGAGACGCTGATTTTCCAAAGACGGCCTAATTTTTATACATTTTTAATTTATGGACTAGACAGCGGCGTTAATGTAGATACTATTATGGTTGCTGCATTTGATGCCGAGGCCGGCAAAGCATACCTCATCAGCCTTCCAAGAGACACGCGTGTAGATGCAGACCGCCGTGTGGGACTGCGCAAACTTTCGGCTTCATATGCCTTTGGACAAGCACAGGGGCGCGGCCACGAAGGCGGCATATACCGGCTTAAAAATGAAGTTTCAACTTTAATCGGCTTTCGTCCGGATTTTTATGTGGGTATAGATGAACGCGCGTTTATCCGCTTGATAAACGGTATTGGCGGCGTAGAAGTTACTATACCTTTCCATATGCGGTACGACGACCCATACCAAAATTTGCATATCAACTTACCTGCCGGGCAAAGGGTGTTAACCGGGCAGCAGGCAATGCATTTTGCAAGGTTCCGCCTAGCAAATGAAGGCTACCGCGGCGTTACAGACTTCCAACGTGTAGCGCATCAACAGCAAATTATTTCCGCCGCGGTACAGGAGCTTTTATCACCACGCACAATAACGCTTATCCCGGAATTGGTCCGCATTTATCGTGAACATGTAAGAACAGACCTATCACCGCTTGAAATTGCATGGTTTGTAGAGCAAGTACCGGGGCTTAATGCCAATTTACTGTCAACTTACACACTGCCAATGGCAAGAACCGTACGCCAAGGCTGGTACGAAATACCCGACCAAGACGAAGTGCTTGAGCTTGTAAACCGCACCATTAACCCATTTATGCAGGAAATTACAGCAGAAATGTTAAGGATTGTTGAGTAGTGAGTATAACACGCATACAAGAACTCGTAACACTCTTAAATGCCGCCAACCGTGCATATTATCACGAGAATCACGAAATTATGTCCGACTTCGAATACGACAAACTTTACGACGAACTTGCACAGTTGGAAACAGATACCGGAATTATTTTAGCCAGCAGCCCAACAAGGCAGGTTGGTTATGAAATTGTGGGCAACTTAACCAAAGTTCCCCATGACGCGCCTTTGCTTTCCTTAGATAAAACTAAAGCCCCCGATGCCCTTGTCTCTTTTTTAGGAGAACAACAAGGGCTTTTGTCGTGGAAATTAGACGGCTTATCTATTGTATTGCACTATGAAAACGGTGAATTGCGGCAGGCGTTAACCCGTGGCAATGGCGTAATTGGCGAGGATGTAACCCACAACGCCAAGGTTTTTGCCAATATCCCACTATCTGTGCCTTTTAAAGGAAAGTTTGCCGTACGTGGTGAGGCGGTGATCCCCTTTGCAGACTTTGAAGCCATTAACGCCAGCGAGGAAATGAAATATAAAAACCCGCGCAACCTGTGCAGCGGAACTGTTCGCCAATTAAGCAATGAAGTGGCGGCAAAACGGCGGGTGCTTTTTTATGCATTTACACTTATGCCCGGGGCAGCGGTTGACTTTACGCTAAAATCTCAACAATTAGAGTGGCTCGTGAGCCTAGGCTTTGATATTACAGCGTTCAAAATTGTTACAGCCGACACGGTAATATCCGCTGTCGATGACTTCAAAAATAAAATTTCGTCAGAAGCCATCGCTTCTGACGGGCTGGCATTGACCTATGACGATATCGCATATAGTGAATCCCTTGGCGCAACGTCAAAGTTCCCCCGCGACAGCATTGCATTCAAATGGCAGGACGAACTTGCCGAAACCACACTAGTAAATATCGAATGGAACACGTCCAGAACGGGATTGATAAACCCCGTCGCTATTTTTGAGCCTGTAGACATTGAAGGCACACAAGTAAGCCGCGCAAGCCTGCATAATGTAAGCATTTTGCGCAATTTAGACCTTTCCATTGGCGACCGCATTACGGTTTACAAAGCGAATATGATTATCCCGCAAGTGGCGGAGAATTTAACCCATATAGGGGAAGATATACAAATTCCTGAAAAATGCCCCGTTTGCAGCGGCAATGCAGAAATTGTTGGCGACCCGGAAACGCTTTACTGTACAAACCCACACTGCGGTGCAAAGCAATTGCAGGCACTTGTGCATTTTGTAAGCCGCGACGCGATGAATATTGCGGGCTTGTCGGAGCAAACATTGGAAAAATTTATTGTCCACGGCTTTGTCCACGATTATATAGACTTATTCGATTTAACCCGTTATGAAGAAAACATCACCAGCCTAGACGGCTTCGGCCAAAAGTCCTACGAGAAATTAATTACGGCAATTGAAGCATCTAAAGATGTTGCCTTGCCCAATTTTATTTACGCCTTGGGCATTTTACACGTAGGCCTTGCAAATGCGAAGCTGTTATGTACCCATTTCCGGCATGACCCTGTGCACATTGCAGAGGTATGTAAAAGTGAGCATTATCTTGAAGCACTTCTGGAAATCAGGGGCTTTGGCGAAGCCATTTCGCACAGTTTGCACGATTATTTTTCCCAGGATAAAAATATGGTGTTGTTCCACACAGCACTGGGAATTTTACGCATACAAACCCCCACCCTATCTGCCGAATTACCGCTTGATGGTTTAACTTTTGTAATTACAGGCGATGTAGCACAATTTGCAAACCGCAAAGCTTTACAAGAATTTATAGAAAGCCACGGCGGCCGTGTAGCCGGCAGCGTGTCCGCAAAAACTTCATTTTTGATAAACAATGATGCGGCATCAAGTTCCGGCAAAAATAAAAAGGCCGCCGAATTGGGCGTGCCTATTTTGACAGAACGTGACTTTATGGAGAAGTTCAACCTATAGATAACCACCTATCAAAATCCAAAGCCAAGAATGCATCAATTTTTTCTTTTGTGGTTTCATCTGCATCTGCAATCCGTTTTGGGTTGTTATCTGCCAGCACCAGCGGGTTTATATATCGCTTTTTTGCGGGAATATTCACACAATACGTGTTTGGATCTTTTTTATCAGTGGCTTTCACCGCTGATATTTTTGTATATGCGTCCCACAATTCAAAAGATTTGCGGTTGCTTTTTAGTTTTTCAATTACATTACGCTCTGTTGTGAACAAGTCATCGAATAGCAAAATATTTTCCTTAATCGCATATTGAATAACATCAGCCAAGTACTGCATTGCAAAACGGTCTTCGTCTGACACAAACCAATAGGAATTTTGCAATGACAGTTCTGTAAATTTTTTAGCAAATGACATGGAACTAAAGCACAATTCATCAATGCCGTTTTCATTTTTCACAACAAGTAAATCGTTGTAAATGTCCTGTATTTCTGCTATGCGCATATTATACACAAGATATCCATTTCCCAGCGTGTATTCCAGCCTGTCGGCAGAAAGCATTGGCGTATCATTATCGGCTATGGGATATTTGCGATAGTCGCAGACATCTTCAATAACGATATTATGCGTATTCAAAATAGCCATGATTTCTTTTGAATTTTCGATAAAGTGAATTGTTTTTTCTTCCGTGGACTCCTGGGTTAAATAATCGCCGTTGAGGAAATCTATCGTATGCGCAAACGCCGGCGTTGCAATATCGTGAAATAACCCGGCAACAGCTTGCGTTATATCCCTTGTGAAATTCCAAACGATATTGGCAACGCCAAGGCTATGTGTGTGCCTTGTATAACGATTTGTGTTTTCATATATCGGAAATTTCGCATAATCACACCCGCAGTGCATGCCTATATCTTGCAATCTTTTCATTGCGGGAGTGGTTGCAAGTTCTGATAAAAGGACCGGCGCACTGCCTGCATATATTGACGTGTACATAAATCCTCCTAGTCAGTTGGTGATATTTTATCACCAACTGGATTTTATTTTCGTATTATAGAAACAACGCAATAACTGGCACTGTAACCACACACAATATCGTCCCCACTACAACAAATTTTGCCGATGTAAAAGCATCCGCGTTAAACTGCTCTGCAAAAATGGCAGTGAGTACCGCGGGCGGCATTGCCATAAGGGTGACAATTACGCTAAACATGAGCGGGTTAGGAATAATCCAGCGCAATGCCAGAAAAGTTATAAGCGGCATTGCCAGCAATTTTATTGCTACAGGCGGCAGGGAACGTAAATCTGTAAAAGCATCCTTAAGGCTTTGGCGGGCTAAAATAACACCAAGGAGTATCATGGACATGGGGCTGGTTATGCCGCCAATAAGCGAGATTCCGCCTTCTATTGCCACCGGTAAACGCCACCCTGTTACAAAAAAAATGAAGCCGGCAAAAATTGCGGGGATAGCTGGGTTGCGTACAATGAGTACCTTGAAACTCATCTCCTTGGGTGCGTTGTCGAACATACGCTGCCCTACAATAAATGTGAGTATATTAAAAGCCGTCAGCGCCATAGCTACATAAATAAGCCCGTCCGGGCCAAACACCGCGTACGTTATAGGCAAGCCCATAAAGCCCACATTCCCGAAGGCTACGCCGAATTGCCAGTTTTGCCGTTCACCCGGGGAGGCTTTCATTAATTTTGCAACGCCCAGCCCCAAGTAGCCGCCAATTATGTAAATAGCACCGGTTATGGCAATAGTAGCAAGGCTCTCCAGCAGTAGCGTCCTGGAAAAGTCCCGCATAAGCGCCATAAACATCGTTGCGGGGGTTGCAACCCGCACCAGCAGGTTGGTCATGCCCGTGGTGTGTGTATCACTTATCAGGTTCATTTTGCGGCATACGTAGCCGACTGTCATACATATCGCCAGCGCAATAAGGCTGTTGGAAAATGCTATAAATAATCCGTCCATGTTTTTATTTTACCACAGAAGTTTTTTAATTACAAAATACCTGGTGCCAGGTATTTTCAAGCAATGTCCAACCCACACTTTTCGTAAATTTCCAACATCACAGGCTGCTTGCCGGTTATATAACTATCAATATCATGCGGAAACTTTGCATTTAATACCCTGCTTTTCTATCCACCACACGCTCGAACGGACGCCCGGCCAAGTAATCTTTCAAATACCGCACAAATTTACCAACCACCAATTCAGATGTATTGTCACGCCCGCCGTGGCTTATGTGCGGCGTGATTATTACATTTGGCGTATCCCAAAGCGGGTTATCCTGCGGCAACGGCTCCGGTGTGGTTACATCCAAACCGGCCCCGCCCAAATGCCCGCTTGCAAGTAGTTCTATAAGCGCGTCTTGATCAATGGCACTCCCTCTGCCCACATTTACGATGAACGCGCCTTTTTTCATATTCGCCAAGCGCCGGCGCGATAAAATACCTGCGGTTTCGCCTGTACCGGGAAGGGCAAGGGCTATGATGTCGGCGTTTTGTATGACCTCGTCTAGTTGGTCTGTGGTGAATAATTCGTTGATATATTCCGGTTTGCAGGAGCGCTGGCTGCGCACCACACCGCTTACCGTTGCACCCATTGCGTGGCATAAGTACGCGTACCGCCCGCCGATATCACCCATGCCAACTACAGTCACGTTACAATCGTGAAGATTGCGTGCCATGCCTAAAGACGCCCATATATGCGCATTCTGCTGTGCGATATACCCGCTGGCATTGCGCAAAAGCATAAGCGTAACCGTTAACATATATTCCGCAATGGAAATGCCATATGCCCCGGAGGAATTTGTTAAGATAATATCTGCCGGCAAACCCATTTCCGGACTAATGTACCATTCCACTCCCGCTGATTCGACGTGCACCCATTTGAGATTAGGCATTTTGTGAACCATTTCCGGATTTACATTGCCGAAGAAAATTTCGCAATCGGCTAATTGCTCGTCAGTGGGTTTGGTTGAAATGTCCAGTATTTCATATTCCGGTGCGACTGTTTGAATTTTTGCTATGACTTCCGGCTGTAAAGGCCAAAAGCTTGAAATTGCGATTTTTTTGTTTGCCCGCGTACGGGAAACGCTGTCGCTGTACGCCATCTATTTTTCCCCTTCGCTATGCTATCTAAAATACTGCATAGGGTTCACCCGCACCCCATTGCGGCGAATTTCAAAGTGCAAGTGCGGCCCTGTTGACCTGCCTGTGGACCCGACATCCGCAATATGCTGGCCGCGGGTTACACGCTGGCCGGCTTGTACCCGGTTTAGTGAATTATGGGCATACAACGTGCTGTATACACTGCAATGGTCTATGATAATAAAATTGCCAAACCCGGAATTGTAACCCGAAAAGCGCACATAACCATCCGCGGCGGCAACAATGCGCGAACCGGTTGGCAGTCTTATATCAACGCCATAATGATGCTCACGCCTGCCGAATATGGTACGCCAGCCAAATGGGCTGGAAATATCATGAGAAGTTGGCGTAGGCCACTGGAAGTCTCCGTCAAAATTATTGAGCGTTGCAAGACGAGCCGCTTGTTCTTCCCGCTGGCGCTGGAGTTCCGCTTCGCGGCGTTGACGCGCCTCCTCATCTTCCGCGGCACGCAGCTGCACCGCAACTATGCCGAATAGTTCGTTAATGGCTTGTTCTTCGTAACGCTGAAGTTCAAACAATAATTGCGCCTGTTCTTCGTCTTCATACATGCTTGCAAGCATTGCGGCATTTGCGTCTTGCGCTTCCTCCAGCGCAGCAAATGCGGCCTGCCGCTCACCTTGAAGACGTTCAAATGACGCTTGCAAACGGACAAGCTCATCTATTGTATTTTCTACCCGTGCTTCTGCCGCTTGCATGGTTTCAAGTATTTCTTGGTCGAATTGAGATATCGCACGCACATGCTCCAGCCTTACCAAAAAATCTGAAATGCTTGTGGATTGGAACAAAACTTCTAAGTAACCAACGGGACCCTGCTCGTGCATTGCGCGAAGCCTTGTTCTAAATAACGCTTCCTGCGCGTCGCGGTCTGCGCGTGCTTCCGCCAGTTCAATTTCGGCGTATATCATGCGCAATTCCGTTTCCAGCAAAACAATTTCAATTTCCTCTAAATCTGCGTAAGCATCCATTATCCGCTGGGAATAGTCGCGCATTATTTCCAGCAAATCCGCTATTTCGGCGCGTACACCTTCAAGCAGGTTTTGCGATTCGCGCAATTGCGCCCGTGCGGCATTGCGCTGCTGCTCCAACTCTTGAAGCTGACGGCGCAACTCCGCGCTTGCGTCAATTTCCACAGTTGGCATAAATACTATGAGCGTGACAAGCACCATCAAAATTGCAAGATATTTTCTTTTGCCCATTCGTGCCTCCTATTTTGCCTCCAATGTAGTCTCTACCGGCGTTACGTACACCGTTTTATGACTATCGTAAATAACAAACCCCGGCTTTGCGCCGTTTGGCTTGCGCACATGCCGTTTAGCCACATAATCCACCGGCACTTGGGTAGAATTTTTCGCCTTGCTATGGAACGCCGCCAAGTTAGCCGCTTCTAAAATAGTAGTGTCTGGCAGCGTTTTGCCGCCTGTAATTACAATCACGTGCGACCCGGGAATATCTTTTGTGTGCATCCACATATCGTGGTTGCTTGCCATGCGCAGGGTTAAATTATCGTTTTGGGTGTTGTTTTTTCCTACATATATATCAAAGCCGTCGGACGAGACATAGTGCAGTGGTTTCGCTGCTTGGGCGGCTTTTTTATTTTTGGATTCCGTACGGCGTTTGGCGAAGCCCTGGGCGGCCAGTTCTGCGCGGATTTCCGCAATGTCGGCTTCATCGGTGATGGTTTCCATGGCTATGGCCACGCTGTCCAGGTAGCTTAGATCTTCTTGGTTTTTCTCCATTTGTTCCTGCAAAGCGGCGAACGTGCGCTTTTGCTTGTTGTATTGCTTAAAATAACGCTGGGCATTTTCCGCCGGGGTTAGCGACGGGTCTACAGCAATTTCCATTGGCTTGTTATCGTCGTAGAAATTCTCCGCGATAAAGGTTTCCGCGCCTTTTTCCACCGCATACAAATATGCGGTAAGCAATTCGCCTTTGATACGCAAGGTATCGCGGTTTTTTATTTCTTCCAGCGTCCGCTCGTACATAAACGATTTTTTGCGGCAACGCTCTTGGAGCGTGGTTACCAATTTGCGAAGGTCTACGGTTTTTTGACTGATACGGTAGGCTTCGTCTCGGCGGGCGTAGAACGATTCCAGCATAGTAGATGGGGAATCGTACGCTTCCGCTCGCAGATTGGCGTACGTAATCAGCGGCAACGCGGAAAGATCCACGGCCTTGCCATCATCGCTCCAGTAAATATTATATGCGAAATCACCGCTTGCGATTTGCTTCATGATATGAGAAAAAGCCCCGTAAAGCCGTGTTTGCTCGCCCGCCGTTAAATCCCTTGTGAAAGTGTCATGAGGGACATTGGCGCGCGTACAAATTTCGCTGGCTAGAATAGGGCTGATACCGTTTAGACGTTGATATATGGCCGAATGCACTTTAAGGTTGCCCGTAGATATCGCTTGCACAAAATCCGCTTGCATGCTGATGCCCATTGGGTTTTGCTTATCCGGCGATGGCGGGCGTGAATAAGCCATGCCCGGTAAAATAGGACGCACAGCACTCACCGAAGGTGACACATGCTTAATTGCGTCCAATATTTTGCGGTTTGCGTCCAGCAGCATGATATTGCTGTGCTTACCCATTATTTCTATTAGCAGAATTTTTACGGATTTGTCGCCCATTTCGTCCATGGATTCTATGTGAAACTCCACAATACGTTCAAATTCCGGCTGTACAATGTCCACGATACGACCTGATGTCAGATGTTTGCGCAAAACCATGCAAAACATTGGCGCTTTAAGCGGGCTGGTTTTACTTTGGGCAGTAAAATTAACCCGGGGTGCGCCGGCGTTTGTGGTCATGAGCAATTTATAATTTTTCCCGCTGCCGCGCAAATTTAGGAAAATTTCGTCCGGCTCCGGCTGGGATATTTTATCTACGCGCCCGCCTATTACGGCGGCTGAAAGTTCGTGTACTACGCTTGCTATGGCTGCTCCATCGAATGGCATGTTATTTCAATCCTTTACTTGGTTTTCTTAATGTAGAAATTGCAACGCCCCAAAGGCTTGCCGCGCCCAAACTAAGCACAACCGCGCGCGCAATGTTAAAGCGGCGGCGCAGCCAATTTTCGTGGTCTGTTTCAACAATTGGGGCAATGGTTTGGTCATCGCCCTCGTCTATCGCTCTGGTCATTGGCGGCAGCGCTTCCATTGCAGGGGCTATTGGCACAAAATTTTCAGCGTCAAATGGAGCAATAGGAATGTCGCCCGCAAAATGGCCGCCTGTTTCTGTGGTGCTAAACGCCACCAATCCCCACATAAACAACGCCACCAGTGACGCCGCTATCGCCGCCCACTGCGGAACGCCGCGGAAGAAAGACCATTTCTTTTTTGCCGTGCGTGCCTCTACATAATCCATCAAGCTTTCGTGGAAGCCCCACGGCATTTCCGGTTCCGGCAAATTCCGCACATCGTCCAAAAGTTGGGAATATTTTTTATATTCAACAGCGCAAGCGACGCATGCTTTCAAATGCGCTTCTATTGCCGCGCGGGGGATATCCACCGGTAAGTTCTCGTCATGGTATTCCGAAAATAGGGCCTGAATGTCTCTGCAATTCAAACGAATCACCCGTTCTAGTGAATGTGCTTTTCAGTTGACTCGAAAATCGGATCAAGTGAATTTCAACCGGTCGAAAAATTCGACCGGTTGAAATTCTATTTATTGTCGCTTACTATAACGTGAAAACCTTGCAATTGTTCCCGATTCGGCAAAATTTTTAGAAATTAAAATTATCAGGGTCAGGCCCGGTGCGTTGATTTTTGTTTAGCGCATCAATGGCAGCAATTTCGTCCGCGGTAAGGGCAAAGTCAAAAATATCGATATTCGCCTGTATGCGGCTTGGTGTAACGGATTTTGGTATGGCAACAATGCCAAGGTCGATATTCCAGCGTAAAATGACTTGCGCCGGGGATTTGCCGTATTTTTCGCCTATTGCGGTTAGCACTTTGTTGTTTAGCAAATTCTCTTTCACATCGCCCATATTGCCGCCGCCAAGCGGGCTCCATGATTCCGGGGCAATGCCTTCCGCTTTACAAATTTCCAATAGCGGCTTTTGCGTCAGATATGGATGAAGTTCGATTTGGTTCATAGCCGGTACAACGCTCCACACTTTTTTGGCCGCCACAATGTGATAATCTTGCCAGTTGCTTACACCAATGGCCTTGGCCCGCCCGCTTTTGTATAACTTTTCCATAGCAAGCCAAGCGTCTACGTAGCATTCCTTTACAGGCCAATGCATGAGGTACAGGTCTACGTACTCCATGTTTAAATTTTTCAGGCTTTGCTCAAATTCGGCTTCGATACATCCTTCTCTCTGTGCGCCATTCGATAGTTTTGTTGTAATAAATATCTCGTCACGCTTTAACCCGCTTTCACGTGCAGCCCGGCCTACAACATCCTCGTTGCCATAGCCAAAGGCGGTGTCTATGCTGCGGTAACCCGCTTCAAATGCGGATAATATTGCCGCTGTGTCCTCCATGCCATAAACCCCAAGGCCCAGCATCGGCATTTTTGTGCCTGTGTTTAAAGCTACATATTCCATATTTTCCCGTCTCCTTTGTCATTAAAATGTATTAAAAACATATTGACTTTTCCCTAGGAATTTGTCAAGCGTTTTAGGTTGATGTATAATCGCAGTATGTGCGAAAAATCAGCTTTGCTTATTTTTCGCACCGTAAGAAAGGTTGATGTACATGCAGCTTCGTATAGGGCAAGGATACGATGTCCACAAATTGGTAGAAGGGCGCAAGCTGGTGCTTGGGGGGGTAGAAATTCCGTTTGAGAAAGGGCTGCTTGGGCATTCGGACGCGGATGTGCTCACCCATGCCATTATGGATGCGCTCGTGGGCGCGGCAAGCTTGGGCGATATCGGGCAAAACTTCCCGGATAGCGACGCACAGTACAAGGATATTTCCAGCCTGCGCATGTTGACGGAAGTTAAGCGGCTGCTTGAAAAAGGCGGCTGGCAAATTGTAAATATTGATGCAACGGTGGTGGCGCAAGTCCCAAAACTTTCGCCATATCGTATTGAAATGATAAAAAATATTGCGGCAACGCTTAAAATACCGGAGGCAAACGTGAATATTAAAGCCACCACGGAAGAGGGCTTGGGCTTTACAGGCACAGGACAGGGCATGGCAGCGTATGCGGTTTGTTTGATTGGGAGGGTAATATGAATTTAGGGTTTTACGGGCATACGAATACTATCGTTTTCACCTATACAAAGGACGGTAAATTTTACAAACAGGCAATGCTCGGCGGCATAGGAATGATGAACCGCTCTTTTCGAATTTCAAGAGAAGAAAAAAGCGGCAACGTTCGTATTGGTTTTGGTATAGACTCTTCGGATTCTGATGAATATCGCAGAGATTATTATGGGCTGCACAAGTATATCGCCGCCAACAAAAAGCCATATTATGGTGTCAGCAAGTATCTTGGGTATGAAGAAGGCACTACCGAAGGCAATATACTGAGTGCAACATTTGGTGATGCAGATGCGCCCATAGACCTGCTTTTTGTTTGGGACGAGGGATATGGCGGATTGGATATTCCCAAGAATCATTACACTTTTTGGATGTCGGACAAAAGCTTGCCGGATAAAGCGCAGCTTGAGAAAATGTCCAACTCCTTTTTGCTATTGGACGCCAAAGTATTACGTGATGCCGGTGCGATGATAAGCAAAAAAAATTCTTGGGAGCAGACTGCTTCAGAGCTTGTTGCAGAAATACAAAACAATCCGGCTATAAGTTACCTGCTGAATGCCGACCGATTGATGATAACCTTCGAGCTTGATGGTGCGGTGATTATTTTACCAAAGAATAGAGAAGGAAAAATAGAAGCATCTCTCATTCTTACGCATGGTGAGATTGAAGGAGCGATTGCAAGCAAATTGCCCCACAATATTCCCGGTATTTTCATTTATCCTTTTATAGCTGCATCTATCGCCATAAATATGATACAACTCTTATCCTATATGGGAATTAACACACTTCCGGAATCCGGCAACCTTTTCGATACATTTATTAAAGCTATGGGCAATGAACTTATTATTGGAAACAAAGATGACATGCACATGGATATCAGGCAAGCAGAAAGTGATGCAGTTAAGTTGGGAATGATTTTGAGAAGCTTTTTGGAAGGTGCTGAATCCGTTTATGCCTATACTAAATTTGTCGAAGTTGAAGCTGATGAGGTGATTGACAGTGAGAGCAAAAACATTGCCGTCGTAAAATATAGAAATTGGCCTGCTTTTCCCATACCAATTGAGTCCAACGGCAAAGTACCCCAAAATTGGACAGTCATCAACAGTGTAGGAAACAGGCAACTTTCCGATGTGGCACGTGACTATGTACAAAACGGCGCAACAGCCATCGAAGGACTGCCGCAGCTATCCCTAGGTAAATTCACCACCGTAGACCGCTGGGAAATTGAATCCTACCAAAATATCGGCAATCTTATTTTAGGCTATGCCAATGGCGAAAGCACGCGCCCCCTTTCCATTGCGGTATTCGGCTCCCCGGGCAGTGGGAAATCTTTTGGTGTGACGGAAATTGCTAAAAACATACTGCCGAGCAAAATAGAAAAGCTGGAATTTAACGTATCGCAATTCACCGGCCTTTCCGACCTTGGCGTTGCTTTCCAAAAAGTACGCGATACTATTTTGGGCGGGAAGCTTCCGCTGGTATTTTTTGATGAATTTGATTCCGACCGAGATGGGCTTCCCCTTGGCTGGGTAAAAAGCTTCCTAATGCCCATGCAAGATGGTAAGTTTAGAGATGACAGCGGCGAACACCCGCTGGGTAGGTGTATACTTGTGTTTGCGGGGGGTACAGCTGCGAGTTTTGAAGAATTTATTAAGCAGGACAATAATTTCAAAAACATCAAAGGCCCGGACTTTATCAGCCGTTTACGCGGTACAATAGATGTCCTTGGACCTAACCCAAAAAATGATAACGACAAAAACTACATCCTTCGCCGTGCACTGCTGCTTCGCAGCCTTTGCGAACGCAACAACATCGCATCTGTAAGCCCAAGTATAATACGTGCAATGCTTCACGTGCCGGAATACAAGCACGGCGCACGTTCTATGGAAGCCATCCTTGATATGAGCCGCATAGACGGCAACGCATGGGAGCCTGTTTCGCTGCCGTCACGTTCGCAGCTTTCACTTCATGTGGATGCTGAGGCTTTTATCCGGCTGGTACTTGGTAATTAAAGAGCTGCGGTGCGTCATGGAAGCCGCACCCTACAATGGCGTGTAGGGTCGGGCTTCCATGCCCGACCGTGGCATCTAAACATTTAGAAGGGAAATCTCAATGAAAATATACAACACTATAAACCGCCAAAAAGATGCTTTCACGCCTATCACCCCGGGCGCAATAAAAATGTACACATGCGGGCAAACCGTATACAACAACATACACATGGGCAACGCGCGGTTTTACGTCGTATACGATGCCATTCGCCGCTACTTGGAATACCGCGGCTACAAAGTGGATTATGTGCAAAATTTTACGGATATCGACGACAAAACGATTCAGCGGGCCAACGAAGAAGGCATTTCTACCCAACAACTTGCGGAAAAATATATCGCAAGCACCCTTGCGGATTTGGCCGCGCTTAACGTAAAACCCGCAACATTTAACCCGCGTGTAACACAGGAAATCCCCGAGATTATAGAAATGGTTGCGCAGTTAGTTGACAGCCGCCACGCATATGAAAACAACGGAACCGTTTACTTCGACGTGGCATCATTCCCATCATATGGCAAGCTTTCTAAAAAAAACATAGACAACTTGGAAGCCGGTGCCCGTGTGGAAGTGGAAGCCGGTAAAAAGAACCCGATGGATTTTGTCCTATGGAAGCCCGCAAAACCCGGCGAACCAAGCTGGGAAAGCCCATGGGGCAACGGCCGCCCGGGCTGGCATATCGAATGCTCTGCCATGGTGCGCAAGTACCTGGGCGACCAAATCGATATACACGGCGGCGGAACGGATTTGATTTTCCCCCATCACGAAAACGAAATTGCCCAAAGCGAAGCGGTAACGGGCAAAAATTTTGCAAACTACTGGATGCATTGCGGCATGATAACCGTTGACCACAAAAAAATGTCCAAATCGCGGGGTAATTTTGCCACTTTGCAGGAAGTTGCAGAAAAGTTCCCGTACGATGTGATACGGTTTTTCTTTTTAAGTGTGCATTATCGTATGCCGATGGAATTTACGGATACGGTGCTTACTGCGGCGCAGCAGGGGCTTACAAGGATAAAAAATTGTTATAATAATATTTCGTTTGCGCTGGAAACGGCAGAAGATTCGCCAAACGAACATTGTGGGCTTGATATTTATATGCGCGATTTTACCCGCGCTATGGATGACGATTTTAACACCGCCGACGCAATCACTTCCGTTTTCGAGATGGTGAAGTACGTCAACACAATCCTTTCCGACGAAGAGAAATCATCCAAAGATTTTCTGCTGGAAGCCCACGAAAAACTATCTTTGCTCATGGGCATTTTGGGCATAGACCTAGCGCAACCGGCGGACGGAACCGACGACGATTTCGCAAAAAAAGTCGAAGCCCTAATCGCCGCACGCCAAGCCGCACGCAAAAATAAAGACTTTGCCGAGGCTGACCGCATTCGCGGCGAACTGACAGACCTTGGCGTTGTACTGGAAGACACGCGGGAGGGTGTACGTTGGCACAGGGCGTAGGGATGGCGGAGCTTGCCTATTTGGGTGATGCCGTTTTTGAATTGCTGGTGCGTGATATGCTGCTAAAAGAGGGCGTGCCATTCCGTGATATGAGCCGCCGCGCCAAGGATTACGTATCCGCTGTGGCGCAAAATGCTATGTATCACAAAATTTTTGACGCACTTACCGAAGAAGAGCAAGCGATAATGAAGCGTGGGCGCAATTTGCACAGTGCATCGCGGGCGAAAAGTGCAAGAGTTTCGGAGTATCGTCATGCTACGGGGCTTGAGGTGCTTTTTGGGTATTTGCATTATGAAGGGGATTTTGTAAGGTTGGGTGAGGTTTTTAGGTGGTGTACCGGCGAGACTGCCTGCATAAAAAACACCTGATGTCAGGCGGCAGTTTTGTATGATGGATTTTTGTAAAAATGGAAATCCAAGGGGGCGCCTGCCCCCTGCGACCCCCGCGGGGGTTCCACCCCTCGACCCCGCAAGGGGGAACCCCTTGACCCCAAAGGTATGAGGCTAGTAAGAGGCGTTCTATGACGTGACGAGCTTAACGCGAGAATTTGAAGTATCGAACATAGCCGGATGGCTATCCAAAATATATCAACAACTCAGGGCCTATCTGCTACGTGTGTGTTTTAATTTTGTACGTAGCCTCAAGCAACCCCAACTACCCAATCAATACTTCGCCAGCAGACCACCAACCCATACTATTGTAAAAATTCACGCGTAAATCTCCGTCACGTCAACTACGCCTTGCACTAGCCTCCCACCTTTGGGGGTCAAGGGGGTTCCCCCCTTGCGGGTTCAAAGGGCAGCGCCCTTGCGGGGGTGGCAGGGGGCAGGCGCCCCCTCGGATTTCTATTTTGTTAAAAAAGACCTGACGTCAGGTCTCTTACGTAAAAACCTATACCTGCTAGCAGGTATACCCATCCACAAAAAAACGCCTGCAAGCAGGCGCAAAAATATACCTGGTACCAGGTACATCCCACACATAAAAACTAAGGAGACATCCACCATGACCCGCAAAAACGAAAAACCACCAAGAAAAAAAGAAACCCCGCAAAACTCTCGTAAATCCAGCCACAAAGATAAAAAACCCCTACCCCGTAAGGAAACTCCTACCCACAACTTTAACGACGACTCCGATACCCTCACCCCCGACCCACAAAACCTAATCCTAGAAGGCCGCAAATCCGTCCTGGAAGCCCTTAACCACCAAAAACCAATCGACCGCATTCTCATCCGCTGCGACAAGGGCAAACAAGTAGAAGGCACGCTACGCCTCATCGTCGCAAAGGCGCGGGAGCTTAAAATTGTCGTACAAGAGGTGGAACGCGCAAAGCTGGACGAAACCTCTGAAACCGGACATCACCAAGGAATAATTGCCCTTTGCCCTGCCGTGCCATATGTAGAAGTATCCGAAATTTTGCAAATTGCCAAAGACCGTAACGAGCCGCCATTTATTATAATCCTTGACGGCGTGACAGACCCGCACAACCTGGGCGCAGTCATGCGCACGGCGGAATCCAGCGGTGCACACGGCATAATCATCCCAAAACGCCGCGCGGTTGGGCTAACGGGTACCGTTGCAAAAACTTCCGCCGGGGCAATAAACCACATCGCCGTGGCGCGTGTGAGCAATATTACACGTACGCTGGACGAACTAAAAACCGCCGGCGTATGGGTTGCCTGCGCCAGCATGGGCGGGACAAGCCTATTCGAGGCGGATTTAAGCGGCCCAATCGCCCTGGTTTTTGGCGCGGAAGGCGAAGGCGTCAGCCGCCTTGTTGCAGAAAATTCCGACTTTACCGTAAGCATTCCCATGCTGGGTAAAATTGGTTCGCTTAACGTATCTGTTGCGGCAGGCGTTATCGCCTATGAAGTTGTGCGCGCCAGAATGCGCCCGAAAGCATAGGAGCCGTGGCAACACATTATCTATTGGTAGACGGCTACAACGTTATTTACGCAAACAAGGCGCTTGCCGCGCTTGCTGCGGATTCTTTGGAAGCCGCACGCAAAAGGCTAAGCGACACCCTGTGCGAATTTAAAGCGCTTAGCCGGTACCGGATCATTTTGGTATTCGACGCCCACCTTGTGGCCGGCGGCATTGGCAGCATAGAGGAATATCACAACATAAAAATTGTGTTCACCAAGGAAGCGGAAACCGCCGACCATTACATCGAAAGCGCCGCATATAAATTGGGCAAAAAAAACGACCGTATTACGGTTGCAACCTCCGATGTCCTGGAGCAGGTAATAATCCTGGGACAAGGCGCGGCACGTATTTCTGCCGAAGATTTGTGGGTTGAAATAGAAAACACAAAGGAAGAAGTACGCACCCGCTATGTGCGCAACCGCCCCATAAAAAAGAACCCCATCGAAAGCCTTTTAGATGAAGAAACCGCAAGGAAATTAGAGGAGATGCGCTATGGCAAATGAAGAAAACATGACAAGTAATGAAACCTTAGTTGCCCAAGCCCGTGGCGGAAACACGTCCTCCCTTGACCTTTTAATGAACCGCTTCAAGCCATTGGTAAAATCCAAGGCAAAGGACTACTTCCTAACCGGCGGCGACTTGGAAGACCTTATTCAAGAAGGTATGATAGGTTTATATAAAGCCGTGCTGGATTTTGACCCTGAAAAAGGTGTAAAATTTGCCGCTTTTGCAACGCTTTGTGTCGTGCGTCAAATTCAAACCGCAATAAAAGCGGCAAGCCGCCAGAAGCACATGCCGCTGAATACGTCTGTTTCCCTACATAGCGAAGACACGCCTGAAACCAATTTTGACAAAATCCCGGACAACCGCTTAAGCAACCCGGAAACGCTGGTCATTGGGCGCGAAGCGTATCAGGATATTGATGCTTTTATACATGACAATTTAAGCCGGCTGGAATATGAAGTACTCATGCTATACATGGATAGCAAAACGCATCTTGAAATAGCAAATGCGTTGGGGGAAAACCTAAAAACAGTGGATAACGCCTTACAACGTATAAGGCGCAAAATAGGAAAAGCTATTGCGGAGCGGGATCTTTCACAGAAGGATTCTCGTTAAAATAATCTACAATCCCCAAGTAAATGCCCCATGCCATTTTTTCTTGATACGCTTCACTGGTTAATTTTTGCCGTTCGTTATAATTGGTTAAAAAACCGCATTCTACCAGCACTGCCGGCATTGCAGTCTGTTTGAGTACATAATAGTTGCTGTTGGCCCGCGGTTTTAATTTATTGCCGGAGTCCACAAACTCCCGTATCCTGTCCTGCACAAAAGTTGCAAGTTTTTGGCTATTGTCGGATTCGTTGAAAAAAAACACCTGCGCACCTTTTACATTTGAAGTTGCATAAGAATTTTGATGGATGCTAACAAATATATCTGCGTGGCTTGTATTGGCTATCAGCCTTCGTGCGTTCATATCACCCGGTTTGCTGTTGGCCAAGTCGGAATCATCTATGCGTGTAATGATAACCGTTGCGCCACCCAGCTCTAAATAGGCTTGCAATTTTTGTACAATGCTAAGGTTTATGTGCTTTTCTTCCACTTTACCGCTTACCATACCCGGGTCCCAGCCGCCATGTCCGGCATCCAGCACAATTATTTTACGGCTTAGCGGCATTTCGTGGGCAAGCACCATAAGCGGAGAAACCGCAGAAAAAATGCATATCAAGAGTATCGAAAAAACTAATTTCATAATCCACCTCTATTTATAATTCTTTGTATATCATGCGCGAAGTGGGGTTTTTTATTCTCATGCAATAAAAAGTATGCTAGAATCATTTGTGTGTGGATATGTCGTAAATTTGTATTTGCACAATTGGATATGGTTTCATAATGTAATTACATCAAACAAACACGATGAAATCATAAGATGTAATCTGTGAAGGGCGTAAATAACGCTACTATCTGAAACGATAATCTTGACTCAAACCTTTAGGTTGCATTTGTACACACATCTGGATATACTGTGGATGAGGTGAGAATTATGACTAAGTCAGCAAATATTCATGTACGCGTTGACCCAGATACTAAAACTCGAACAGATGAACTGTTTTCGAGTTTTGGAATAACTACATCTGATGCAATTATAATGTTCCTGCGCAAATCGCTTATGGTTGGCGGACTGCCTTTTGATGTGGTTCATCCACGATATAATGCCGAAACTGAAGCGGCTATATTGGAAACAAAAAAAATATTGACAGAGCAACTGCCTACTAAAACATTTACAAGCCTTGACGAGTTCTATGCCGACTTGGAGGCTGAAAATGATGAAATTTAGCACCACATCACAATATCGCAAAGACATAAAACGAATACAAAAGCAGGGACTTGATTTATCCCTGCTTAATATTGTGTTGGAAATGCTTCTCGCTGGCAAACCTTTACCGCCACAATACAAAGACCACGCATTAAAAGGTAATTATATAGGTTTGCATGAGTGTCATATTCGTCCGGATTGGTTACTTGTTTACTCTATAAATAACGATAAACTTGTGCTTACTGCGACACGAACAGGTTCTCACGCCGAATTATTTTAATTGCGAAGGCGCACTTATGTATCACAATAGATGTGGTACGTGCGCAATAATTAGGAGAGTGTGTTAAATGAAAAAAATCTTACTCACGTCAGCGGGTTTTGAAACGGAAGGCTTATTAAAAGCATTTCATGGCTTGCTTACCAAAGAGCCTAGGGATGTAAAGGCACTATTCATACCAACGGCTTCAAATTTTCCAGATGCAGTTCTCTTTTTACCTAAATGTATGAATGATTTATTGAAAGCGGGCATTTTACGCGAAAATATTACTGTATTCGATTTGCATTGTAATATAGAAATTGATGAGTTGAAAAAATACGATGTCATTTATTTTACAGGCGGAAACGGACAATACTTGCTTGAGAGAATAAATAACACAGGTTTCAATAACTCTATTTGCGAATTTGTAAACAGCGGCGGAATTTATGTTGGCGTAAGCGCAGGTACTTGTGTCGCAACAAATGATTTCCCTGACAGTCTTAAATTTATCAATTGCACGGTAAGCTCCCATGCGGCAGTCGGCGTAAAAAGTGGCGAATTAGACACATCAAATAATCCGCATATTGAATTGTCGGATGATAATGCTATTTTAATTTTAGGTGACATGATTAAAATTATCGAATAATTAATGAATAGTAGAAGCAGTTGTTGCATTATTTCCACCCTTCACAGCACACATCCTAGGAGGTCACTGTGTTCACTGCAATTCATGAATGGGACGTACGTGTCATTCATTATATACAGGAAAACTTGCGTACGCCGTGGCTGGACAGCTTCATGGCAACTTTTACGTATTTTGCACATGCCGGCGTCTTCTGGCTGGCTTTGGGAGCGATATTGGTTATTTTTAAGAAATATAGGCGGAACGGAGTGGCTTTGCTGCTGTCGCAGATCATTGTTATCATAGGCAATGAAGCGATTCTTAAAAACATTTTTCGCCGCCCGCGCCCGGTTGACTTAAATCCATATATTGAAATGCTTGTAACCAGGCGTACAAACATGGGTTATTCCATGCCCTCGGGGCACGCCAGCTTATCCTTCGCCGCCGCCTTTGTTATTACTTGTTTTAACTGGAAATGGGGCATCGTTGCCTATATATTCGCCGCTATAATCGCGTTTTCACGGGTTTATCTGTATATGCATTTTGTGACAGATGTAACCGTTGCTCTGTTCACCGGCACTTTCTTTGCATTTGCCACCATTAAGCTGGTAGACCGGATTTATACCAAGCGAGACGAGAGCAGCGGAAGAAGCAACACCTAAAAGCAATATTTTGTAGGGGCGAACTGTGTTCGCCCGCAGCTTACACCGAACAGAAAGCGAGTACACACATGAAAATTCTAATCATAGACGGACACGGCGGCGGGCTTGGCGCGCAAATTGTTTCCGCCGTCATAAAAAATTTCCCGGAACATACAGTCAGAGCCGTTGGCACAAACAGTACCGCCACTGTTGCCATGATAAAAGCCGGCGCAAAGGAAGCCGCAACCGGTGAAAACGCCGTTATCGTAGGCTGCAGAACAGCAGATATTATCATTGGCCCGGTGGGCATTGTCATTGCGGATTCCCTGCTTGGCGAAGTTACGCCCCAAATGGCGGTGGCCATAGGGCAAAGCCGGGGAAAGCGGCTGCTTATACCAATTAACCAATGCGACAATACCATTTTGGGCGCAGCAAACTTGCCTGTAAGCAAGCTGCTTCAAAGCGTTGTCGCTTTCATTAAAGATGCGGAAAATCCGAGGGCATCAGATGTATAAAATGTCCAGAACCAAGCGATATGTACTTACTGCTATGTGCATCACTTTGTGTGCGGTTTTGCCGCTGGTTCTCCATGCGGTGCCAGGTGCGGGCAGCACAATTTTACCAATGCACATACCTGTTTTGTTGTGCGGGCTTATTGTGGGCTGGCCTTTTGGGCTTATGGCCGGGCTTTTTGGGCCGCTACTTTCCAGCTTCACCACCGGAATGCCGCTGATGGCATACGCGCCCATCATGATGATTGAACTGGCGGTATACGGCATGGTAGCAGGCATGATAATGCCTATAGCACGCACAAAAAACCAATATGCGAACATCTATATCGCCCTTATCCCCGCAATGATTTTGGGGCGCATAATTGCAGGTATCGCAAGAGCCTTCATGTTTGTCCCGGAGACACACAATACGCACTTGGCATGGTTTGTCAGCAGCTATTTCATTACCAGCGCACCGGGAATTATCATTCAGCTCATTCTCATTCCCGTGATTATTATTGCGCTGGAAAAAACGAATATCATTCGGAAGTAGCAGCGAGATCCGCTTTCATCCTATAATACACAACCAAACTTGCGGTTGCATTATCTTCCAAGTACCCTATACCCACATCGGACAATCCGTACACCCCTTTGGAAACTTTTTCGAACCAGCCTAATATATTCGTATGCATGATGCGGTTGGCATCTTTTTCGCAGCCAAGCTTCACAAGTTCCTTTGCGCTTAGCGCACCCTCCACCTCCAGTAAACACGCAATTTTAACGCACTTTTCGCGGAACGCCGTGTTAATTTGCGTTTGCGTTGTTCCCCCGATAGAATCCACAGTACGCCCGGCAATTTCACGTTTTACGGCGGCTGTTTTTTTATTTTTTTTATCGTCCTTGCCAACCGGGAAAATGATTATTTCCGCACGTTTTGCAGGGCTGTCGAGTGCCACGGTAATTAGCCCCAATTTCAACTTTTTAAGTAGTTTTTGAAGTTTACGAAATGTGCCATCCCGCGCACTTTTTGGGCGCGGGATGGCAACAAAAACCCAGCCTGTAGCCGCTTGACGCTCCAAGGCCTGATATATAAGTGTAATATTTGCGGAAAGCTTCATTTCCACAACCCATAAGATGTCGTCTTTTACGGCGGCGATATCGCAACTTTTCACCTCGCCCCGCACGGTGAAACCTTGCTCCGCCAGTAGCTTGCGGATTGGTTCGTACATATCTGATTCTTTAAATTTCACCAGGCTTACCTGCGTCTTCCTCTACTTGCTAAAAGAAGCAACACCCGCAAGAAAATGTTGATAAACGCCAAGTACAACGTCAGCGCACCATGAATGGCTAAATTGCTTGCCAAGGCCTCTTGTTCGTATGTCAAACTACCGTCCGGGTTATCGCCGTAAAGAGCAACTTGCGCATAGCAATTTTTTATTCTGTTGGTGTGATAAGCAACCAGCCCCAAAAATACTCCCAAACCGCCAACAAGGATTAAAAATTCCAGCATAGTGTTACCCAAAAACCAGTTTACAAAACCGGCAATGATTACACCAAAAAGCCCCATGATAAAAAGATTGCCCATACCGGTCAAATCTTTCTTGGTTACAAGCCCATAAATTGCCATTGCGCCAAAGCTTACAGCAGTAATTCCAAAAGCGGCCACCACAGTAGACATTCCCACATAATACGCGCCAAAAATATAAACCACCAGCCCAAAAGTAAGCCCATTTAGCGCGGCATAAATGACATACAGCATCTTTGCCGTAGACGGGTGCATCCTATGAACCCTGGCAGACATAAAGAACACCATGACAAATTGTGCAAGTACAATGACTACGGTAAATTCCAACGTAGATGCGATAAACTCTGCAAACGCAACGTTTGCATTAGTGCCGACAACAATTGCCACCGTGGTTAAGGCAGTGATTAAAAGCCCAAAAAACATCCAGCCAAAAACTCTTGCAACATAGGCGTTTATGGCATATTCCTCTAACATACTCATGTCTACAAAATTATCCGGATCGTAATATTCGTGCTGATTCATAGTAAAAACCTCCTTCTAAAATGGGGCTCTGCCCCAAACCCCGCCGCTACACAGGAAATAAATCCCTGTTCCGCTTCCTTCGGGAAGCGACGGAGTCGCTTTTTTGCATATTTATAGGGTACCACGCAAAAAGAAATATTGCAAAACAAAAGTTACGCTATATAATGAATATGTCCGAGGAAAATGTCCAAGGGAAAATTAATATTACAAATATGTACAAGGAGGACTAAAATGTCTATTAAAATGGCGATTATCGGCATGGGCGGCATGTCTGGCTGGCATTTTAGCAACATTAAAAACGATATCAAAGATATCGAAATCGTATCAGGATACGACATTAGTAAAGAAGTGCGTGAAAAAAGGGCAAAAGAATGGGGCATAAAAGTATATGAAACCCCGGAAGAATTATACGCAGACCCCGAAATTGATTTGGTACTTATTGCCACACCAAACGATGTCCACAAGGAGTATTCTATTAAATGCATGGAAGCAGGCAAAAATGTAGTTTGCGAAAAACCTGTGACCATGGACGTACCCGAACTTGAAGAAATCATCAAAGTACGTGATAAAACCGGTAAATTTTTCTCTATACATCAAAACCGCCGTTGGGACCCAGACTATGTTACAGTCAAAGAGCTTCTGGCAAATAAAATGCTTCGCAACCCATACACCATAAAAAGCAGCGTGCATGGTTCTCACAGGCTTTACGGCTGGCGTGCGTTTAAGCCAAATGGCGGCGGCTTGCTGCTGGACTGGGGCATTCACCTGCTGGATCAAATGCTGGATTTAATTCCGGAGCCTGTAGTTTCTGTTTATGGACACCTGCACTCTATGGAAAATAGCGAAGTAGACGATGCTTTCACAGTCATGCTGCGTTTCGAAGGCGGCTGCACCGCTGTTGTGGATATTTCCACAAACAGCTACATTGTAGAGCCGCGCTGGCGTGTATCTTCTACAGACGGCACGGCTATCATAGAGGACTGGGAGATTCATGGCAAAATAGTAAAACAAGCAGACCCGGACGAAGTGGACTGGACAGAAACCGTCATTTACACCGCCGCAGGCCCAACCCGCACCATGCTGCCGCGCCCGAAAGAAACAACCATACAAGTTGACCTGCCAAAAGTTGGTGACAGAAGCTGGATAGACTACTACAGAAACGTAGTAGACGTGCTAAACGGCAAAGCCGAGCAAATTGTTACCGCAGAGCAAGGCCTGCGCGTGATGAAAGTAATCGAGGCTGTTTTTGAATCTGACCGTACGGGTAAGGCTGTAACGACAAAAATTTAAGTATTGTACCCCCTGACGGCACTTTCAATGTGCCGTCAGGGGGGAATGTAGAATCGGTGTCGTAAAATGACATCAACGGGCGGCAGGTTGCCGCCCCTACGAAAACACCGCAGCCGTTGTAGGGGCGGCAACCTGCCGCCCGCGGTTTGCGTTAGAGTTTAGCCGAATTTCAATATAAGGACTGAAACCATTCCATGACAAGAACCGAAAACGAACTAAAAGGCTTGGACCTCTTGGGTCAAAGCCACAACAACTACCCCACTACCTACAGCCCCGATATACTAGAAGCATTCCCAAACAAACACCCCGGCAACGACTATATGGTCACCTTCAACTGCCCGGAGTTCACTTCCCTATGCCCAAAAACAGGTCAGCCGGATTTTGCGACCATTATAATCAACTACATTCCCGGCCCGCGCTTGGTAGAAAGCAAATCGCTAAAGCTATATTTATTCAGCTTCCGCAACCATGGTGACTTTCACGAAGATTGCGTGAATATAATCATGAAAGATTTGCAAAAGCTAATGGAGCCGAGATATATCGAGGTAAAGGGTATTTTCACCCCGCGGGGCGGTATTGCTATTTTCCCATTCGCAAATTATGGTGATGCCAATTATGCGGATATGGCTAAAAAGCGGCTGTTTGATAGCCTTGGAGATTCACCATGAAAGCACTCGTAATACTCAGCGGCGGGCAAGACAGCACAACCTGCCTGTTTTGGGCGTTAAAGCAATACGGCACAGGGAATGTCTATGCCCTTGGCTTCGACTACAACCAGCGTCACAAAGCGGAACTGGGCTTTGCGAAGGACATTTGCAATACGCACAATGTCCCGTTCACAGTTCTATCACTGCCCGTTATCAGCGAACTCTCCGACAATGCCCTTACCAACCCAGATATAAAAGTTGATACGGACAAACCCGAAAATTCCCCCCCAAACACCTTGGTAGAAGGGCGCAACATACTATTTCTCACATACGCGGCCATTTATGCAAAATCCAGGGATATTAGGGTGCTTGTGGCAGGCGTATCAGAATCCGACTATAGCGGATACCCGGACTGCCGCGATATGTTTGTAAAAGCCTGCAACGTTTCACTAAATTTAGGCATGGACTACCCATTCATCGTAGAAACGCCGCTTATGTGGCTAAACAAAGCACAAGTTTGGCAACTTGCGGACGCACTTGGCGTACTGGAAACCATACGCACAAAAACCCTAACCTGTTACAACGGCATCGTTGGCAACGGTTGCAGTAACTGCCCCGCTTGCGACTTACGCAGAAAAGGATACGAGGAATATCTATGTACGAGATAAAAAAAACACTGGAAATTAGCGCCGCACATTGGCTAAAACTTGATTACGAATCTAAATGCGCAAACCTGCACGGTCACAACTGGATTGTTACCGTTTATTTGCGCGCAAAGGAACTGAACGCGAACGGCATGATTATGGATTTTACAGAAATTAAACAAAAAGTCACCAACCAGCTAGACCACAAAGTACTTAACGATATCGTACCTTTTAACCCAACCGCGGAAAACTTGGCAAAATATATTTGCGACACACTTGCCCCATATTGCTACAGAGTTGATGTCACAGAAAGCGAAAATAACACCGCGAGTTACATCTGTAGCGAAAACTTCTGACAAAATTTAATTTAAAGTTTTCGCCACAGTGCAACAGACAGTGGTGCAAAAAGTGAATTTCTTTTTGCACATGAAATAATTGGAAGGACTAATGAATGAATTACAATATCGTAGAAATATTTGACAGTATAGAAGGCGAAGGAAAACGCACCGGCGCACCCGCAACGTTCATCAGGCTTGCAGGGTGCAATTTGCGTTGCACATACTGCGATACTTCCTACGCCCTTGAAAATGCACATGATGATTACAATATAATGTCTTTAGAGGAAATTTTGGCATTGCTCGAAAAACGGCATTTTTCCCGTGTAACCCTAACAGGCGGCGAGCCCCTAACCACCCCACATGTCCAGGAATTAATCTATCAAATGCTTAGGCACGGCAATGAAGTGAATATCGAAACAAACGGAAGCGTAGACACATCATTTTTATTTGAATATATGCAAAGTATGCACTATTCCCCGGGTACAAAATTATTTTTCACCATGGACTACAAACTACCCTCCAGCGGAGTAACAGACAAAATGCACATGCCGAATTATGCGCGGCTCGAACCGTGGGATGTGCTTAAATTTGTAGTGGGCAGCCAAAACGATATAGACCATATGATAAACTTTTTGCGCAATCTAACTTCCCATCCGCAAATTTACATCGGCGCGGTGCATGGTAAGTATGACTTGAAAAAATTAGTAACGACGATATTGGAAACACCGGAATTAAAAGACGCAAGACTTCAACTACAAATGCATAAAGTCATTTGGGACGCAAACGAAAGGGGCGTATAAATTGGTAGACCAAGCAAAATTGACCGAAGCCATAAATATGTTAATAACCGCCCTAGGCGATGACCCAGGGCGCCCCGGACTTTTGGAAACTCCGGAACGCGCCGCTAAAATGTACGTGGAAATGTTTGAGGGTATGAACTACACCAACGACCAGATTGCCAAAATGTTTAGCAAGTGCTTCGAGGATACCAAAATAAACGACTGGGTGTTGGTGAAAGACATTCATATTTTTAGCTTTTGCGAACATCACTTTGCGCTGATGTATAATATGAAGGCGCACGTAGCCTATAAGCCGAAGGATAAAGTAATCGGCCTGTCGAAAATAGCGCGCATTGCATCTATGGCAGCAAAACGGCTGCAATTGCAAGAACGCATTGGCTGCGATATCGCCGATATATTGCAGAAAGTATTGGGTACAGAAGATGTAATGGTTGTAATCGAAGGCGAGCATAGCTGCATGTCTGCAAGGGGTATACGCGCACAGGGTTCTAAAACGCGCACATGTGCTACAAATGGGATATTTGCAAGCGATGACGGAGTACGGCAAGAAGTTTTAAGCCAGATATAATTTTTTGAATTAAAAGGAGCCATGTTATGAAAATTCTAATATGCACCTTATTAGCTTTAGGCACACTCCTACTCACAGGCTGTTTTGCACTCCCCGTAGAGGAACCTGTCTTACCGCCGCCGATATCCGCCGTGCCGGAAACACGCACTTTGCGTACATTTGAAGTTGGGCGGGGCGATGTTTTGCTGTCTTCCAACCCCGGCACACAATATGTGCCTGTACGCCAAGAGGCCATGCATTTTACCGTAGCGGGCCGGCGTATCCGCGGCGTTTTTGTAAGCGTTGGTGACGAAGTAATGGCAGGGGATGTTTTAGCGGAACTGGAAAGCCCTTATCTTTTAGACCGGCTAAGAGATGCGCAGTGGGACGAGGAATGGGTTCAACTACAGCTTAACCAGATAAACGAACGACATAGTTTTTCTCTTAACCAAGCACAAACCACCGGAGTTCCTATTGATGATTCCCACTATTTAAGCGAGCGCTCCCGCCTGCAAGACGAACTGGGGCTTGTTAGAATGCGCATTTCTCACCTGGAAAACGAAATTGACGAAATGCAAATTCGTGCGCCATTCGATGGCGTTGTTACATGGGTGATGGACTTTGCCGGGGTCATGTGGTCCGGCATTGGGCAGGCGGTAGTTACCGTATCCGACCAAGGACAATACGTCTTCCGTCTTGTGGGGCGCGATGCGGAATTTATTGAAATTGGAGCATATTACGAACTTACGATTGCAGGTGATATATTTCCCGCAGTAGCCATCGACCCGGATGAAGAAAATATCACCCGGCCTGTACAACCGGGTGCCGTAGCAAGCCCAGATGCCTTCTTCCGCCTTACTGGCGATGATATGCCGGCCATTGCAGGCAACACATTTGCATCTGTGTTTCTATTGCACGATGCCGCATGGGATGTCATTTACTTGCCAACCATGTTTATAGATGTGGTTGGTGACCGTACATTCGTCCAGGTATTAGAAGACGATATTATTGTCATACGCGACATTGTACTTGGCATGGCAGGCAATAACACAACGGAAATTATATACGGCTTGCAAGAAGGGGATTTGGTGGTGTTATAATGAAAAAAGCGCTTTCTTTAACGGTCTTCATGCTCCTGTATCTTTCACTTGCAAGTTGTACAAATGAAGTGGAAATCCCAGTTGCGCCGGAATTAATCCGTCCCCCTGCGTCACAAATTGACACTACCACAATACAACGCGGCAACCTTGTTGGTGTGGTGCGCCGCACGGGTCTAACGCGCTATATATCCGAGCCGCTGTATTTTGACAGGCCTGTATCCAGGTTTGGTGAATTTCATGTATCCCCCGGAGACTATGTAACCACCGGGCAGCTTTTAGTAACCCTAGACACCGAACAGATAGATGAGCAAATAGAAGAGCAGCTACAGCATATAGCAAATATGCGGCGTGACCACGCGCTTGCCGTTGACTTGCGTCTGCTAGAAATCGATATTATGATATTGGAACATACAAACAGAGTAAACCAAGCGGCATACAATTCCGACCAAGAAGCCGCAGAGGCCATAGAGGCACAAACGGGAAATATAGAGCGCGCACAAATGGAATTACGCCAACAGCAAGCGCGTAATAGCCTGCAGCTTCGCCATGCAGAAATTCGCCTTGAAGATATGCGCACACGCCGCAACGCGGCAGAACTCCACGCACCCTTCGATGGGCGAATTACGAACATAGCGTCAATAAACCATGATGATTACGTTGGCGTTGCCCAGCCGTTAATTTTTATTACAGACAGCAGCCAAGTAGTGATCGAGGCCTATAATAAACCCTTTTTATCGGACTGGCCGCAACCCGGCCCGGCCGGTATGCCATCGGACCCTTGGCGTCCAAACACTGTCCGTCATGCAACCAGAATGCAAGCGCATATAAATGGCCAAATATTTGGTATCGAGTATATTCCGCTTCAGCTGGACGAAAGAAGCACGCGTCCTGTACGATTTAGTGCTGTGCCGGACACCCCGCTTACCGCCGGTGAATATGTCGCCTTGTACTTCTATAACATTTTTATAGAAGATGTCTTGCTTGTACCGGAAAATGCATTGTTCTTTGTCGGCCCGCAGCCGTATGTTTACCGGATTATAAACGGCGAAATGGTTTATACAGAAATACGCCTTCAAGGCCGCACGCCATTAATGGGCGCCGTTTCATATGGGCTGCAAGAAGGCGATATCGTTTTTATACGGTCGTAGCGTGAATTTTCAAAATTCTGTAAAGGGGCTGATGTTTTGCCATATATAAAACATTGCGCATTATGCATTTGCGCGGCTTTAGCAATATTGTTTTTTGCCGCCTGCACATCCGGATTCGAGCCGCAAGTGCAATTCGAAAGTTTAGACACGCTTATTGCGGAAGGAATCATTGCGCCCTTTGACCCGGAAGATATACAGCCCCGGGAATTCAATTTAGTTCAAGTATACCGCGGCGACATTATGCAGACCTTGGGTTTCGAAGTGGAAATACATTTCCCAAACACATATCACTTGCATTTTCAAGTGGAAACCATCAGTGGCAACAGTTCATGGATTACGACTACAGCGTGGGAACACGGGCATTTTTCTGGTATTGACGTAAGGCAGGGACACTTGGTAAACAAAGGCGATTTTATAGCCGCGCTTACCTTTGATGTCCCCGAACCTATTATAATAGCGCGCCATGCCCTTGAGCTTGAACGCAGGCAATTCGAGGCTGATTTTACAACAAACCGGCAAAACCGCCGGCAAGAAATAGAAGATTTGCGCCAAGAAAAAGAGGTTGCCCCCGACGGAGAATGGGAACTTATTGCCCTGCGCCTGGAACATGCGGAATTGGCATACCGCCAGTTTATGATTAGCACAGCAAACCAGCGCGAGCAATTTGCAGACAGGCTGGAATATATAAATGTGCCGGTTGAAACAGAGCGGCTGTATGCCCCTGTATCCGGGCAAGTCACATGGACAACACAGCATTTTGCCCCCGGCTTTTTACGGGATGTTATTCCCGTTTCTATGGGAGCGGCGGGCCACTTTGGCCGCCGCATAGCCTCTATTGTAGACACGGAATATAAGCATTTTATTGCAGAAGCCCCGCTTTACGCACTGCGCTATGGCGAGATTGTCCAGGTTGTGCGTGCAGGCGGCGAAGCTTATTTTAATGCCGTGGTGGCAACAGACCCTCTGACAAGCAACATAGTACGGGAAGGGGAACACCTGGTAAGGCTTATGCCCCTTGAAGGCGAGTTTGAACGTTTCATGCAAGCTGTTGAAGTTGAACTGGGGGATACTTTTGACCCGGATACCATTTTTAGTTTGTTAGCCTTACGCGCCCGCCCGGTGCTGCCCTTGGTCATTGACGGCGTGCTGGTGGAAAGACGTGCCATTATAGAAGAACACCAGCGCAGTTTTGTTATGCTTTACGAAGATGGCGTCGTTGGCAGACGCTATGTAGTTACCGGGGCCAGTGGCACGGTTAGTGTCCCGGGCGGCACAACAGTTGTAACTGAAATTTTATCGGGGCTTACCCCGGGACAGTGGGTGGTTATACCATGATTTCATTCCTATGGCGTAAGATGTGGAAAAACAAATGGATGATGATTTGCCTGCTTATCGGCAATTTGCTTTTAGTCGGCATTGTGTCGGCAACCCCACTATATATTAACGCGACAATGCGGCGCATTTTGCATCAGGATATGCGCAATTTTCAAATAGAGTACGAGACATATCCTGCCCTCATGTCTTTACAGTTTATGTTTAATAACGCGCCTTCCAGAGAGCGCATCAATACTTATTTAGACGCGTTGAACACTTTTGCTCCCGGCATTGTCGAGGAAATAGGCGTTCCCGCACTGCGTACCATTCGCCAAGATACCATGGCTGCATGGCATTTGGTCCCATACGTTCAACGTGACCCTAACCCCAGACCGCGCATAACAAACCTTACCGGCATCAGCGGCATGGAGGACAACATAGCAATAACCCACGGCCGGCTGCCCTCGCGGGAATTGGTAGACGGCAACATAATAGAAGCGGTTATTACCGAGCAGGCGCTGCTTCGTAATAATTTGCTGCTTAACGAACTGCTGGAAGTCACCAATGTTCAGCTTGACGAGGACGGCAACCCAACATTATTTGTAAAACTAGTTGGTATGTACGACCTTGCATACGGCTCGGACGCATACTGGTCCGTCAGCCGCTTAGAGCACCACACGTCCCATATTTTAATGTCTGACGATTTAATTTTGCGGCATTTTATTTTTAATTATCATGTCGATTATCGCATTACTACAACTTGGTTCCATTTGCTGGACTATAGAGCCATGACATCGCGTAACGTTCCGCACTATCTTGCTACATTGGAACATCACGAAGAACGCTTTGGCACAGCGGGCTCACGTCAAATTTTTGGGTTTTACGAAAATTTTAGCCCTATTTTGATACACCATACAGAACGTGCCGGCCCGCTTGCGGTTACGCTATGGGTTTTGCAAGTCCCCATTTATGTGATGCTGGCCTTTTACATTTACATGGTTAGCCGTCAAATTTTGCAGCTTGAACAAAACGAAATTTCTGTTTTAAAAAGCCGCGGCGCAAGCCGTGGGCAAATTCTTGGGCTGTATTCGATGCAAGGCTTATTTATTGCGGCAATTTGTTACCCCTTGGGTATAGCGCTTGGGGTGCAAATATGCAGGATGCTGGGGGCCTCCAACGGGTTTTTAGACTTGGTTCAGCGGGCGGCGGTTGTGGTGGAAATTACACCGGATGCATTGGCTTATGCGGGTTTGGCGATGTTCCTGTCTTTTATGACTATGTTCCTGCCTGTTATACGCTTCTCCAAAGTTGGCATTGTAGACCACAAACGGAATCGTGCCGGCAAGCTGAAAAAACCTTTATGGCAGCGCTTTTTCCTAGACATTTTATGCCTGGGTGTTTCCCTTTACGCATTGCACAATTTCAACAACCAGCGAGACGCAATGGCAACCGCCGTAAGGGAAAGCCAATCTGTAGATCCGCTTTTGCTCCTTAGTTCGTCCCTGTTTATTATGGGGCTTGGGCTGTTGTGCCTGCGGCTGTTCCCGTACGCCGTAACGCTCATTTTCAAACTGGGGCAACGCTTTTGGTCGCCATCAACCTATGCCTCCTTTATTAAAGTGATACGCTCTGCCGGTGAAGAACAGTTTATCATGATATTTCTGCTGTTTACCTTATCTGTTGGTACTTTTAGTGCCCAAGCCGCACGTACTATAAACCTGAATAACGACCATCAGATAAGGCACCTTGCCGGTGCAGACCTTACATTCACAGAGCATTGGCGGTCAATAAACAGGGACTCCGACCAGGGTGCCGCAATGGGGATAACCACGCAATATTTATTTTTTGAACCGGATTTCGAACGTTTTGTCCACTTCGACGAAGTAGACGCACTAACCCGTGTTATGCTGGAATATATAAACGTGCGCCAAACAACTACAATGGCTGCCATGTCCGATGTCCAGCTTATGGCAATAGAAACGGACACATTCGGCAACACAATTTGGTTTAGAGAAGACCTTTTGCGCACACATATAAACTACTTTTTAAATGTGCTCGCCAGCCGTTCCGACGGGATACTCCTTTCCGATAATTTCCGCACCGTAGGCGGAATAGAAATTGGCGAAGTGATACATTTTGCGGACAGGTTTGGTAACCCTGCCCGCGGTACAGTAATGGGTTTTGTGGAACATTGGCCCGGATTTTCGCCTGTTCAGCGGGTAGAAATTGACGGTCAAGTGTTTGAGATGTACAATGCGCTGTTAATTGCCAACCTTGGGCATTTACAAACCCAATGGGCGGTGCGTCCATACCATGTTTGGATGCGCACAAACACAGAAACCAACCGCTTTTTCTACTATTTTGCCGAAGAAAACCGCCTTCGCCTGCCGGAATTTACAGATGCAAAGGCAGATTTAATCGCAAGCCGTTCTGACCCTATTCTACAAGGGACAAATGGCGTACTTACGGTTGGGTTTATTGTTACACTGTTAATCTGTTTCACAGGCTTTTTGATCTATTGGATTTTATCTATACGCTCCCGCGTGTTGCAGTTTGGTATTTTCCGCGCAATGGGTATGAGTATGCGCAGCCTCATTGGTTTGTTAATCAACGAGCAGTTCTTTATCACCTTTACCGCCATTGCGCTTGGCGCCTTGGTTGGTGAAGTGAGTTCCCGCCTGTTTGTACCGCTTATACAGCTCTCTTACTCTGCCGCAGACCAGGTTATTCCGTTAATAATAGTTACGGAAGCCCGGGATTATATAAACCTATACACCGTTGTGGGAACAATGATTGTTATTTGTTTGGTGGTGCTTGGAATATATATTTCCAAAATAAAAATTGCCCAGGCGCTTAAGCTGGGTGAGGATTAAGAAAGGATAACTAAACATGAAAAAACTACACATCAACGTAAACCACAAAAAAGCTACAATAAACAAAAACATCTACGGCCATTTTGCAGAGCACCTTGGACGGTGTATCTATAATGGTATATTTGTGGGAGAAGATTCAAATATCCCAAACGAAAAAGGCATGAGAACAGACATAGTCGAAGCCCTTCGCAATATTAAAATACCGGTATTGCGCTGGCCGGGCGGCTGCTTTGCCGACGAATACCACTGGAAAGACGGCATTGGCCCAAAAGAAAACCGCAAGCGCATGGTAAATACCCACTGGGGCGGCGTTGTGGAAGATAATAGCTTTGGCACACACGAGTTTATGGAACTGTGCCGCCAACTTGGCTGCGAGCCTTATATCAACGGCAATGTAGGCAGCGGCACCGTTCAAGAAATGAGCGAATGGGTAGAGTATTTGACATTCGACGGTGTTTCCCCAATGGCGGAATTGCGCAAGCAAAATGGCCAGGAAGAAGCATGGAAAGTAAAATACTGGGGCGTAGGAAACGAAAACTGGGGCTGCGGCGGTAACATGCGCCCAGAGTTTTATGCAGACCTATACCGCCAATTTCAAACCTATGTACGCAACTACGGCAACAACAAAATTCACAAAATAGCATGCGGTGCCAGTGATTTTGACTATCACTGGACGGATACTGTTATGAAAATAGCCGGGAAATATATGAATGCCATTACCGTCCACTACTACACAGTTACAACCGGTGACTGGAGCAAAAAAGGCAGTGCAACAGGGTTTAGCGAAGCAGAGTACTACACTACATTGAAAAAAGCCCTGCGCATGGAAGAACTCCTGACCAACCATATCGGCATTATGGACAGATACGACCCCGACAGAAGCGTTGGCTTGATTGTGGACGAATGGGGCACATGGTATGATGTAGAGCCGGGGACAAACCCGGGATTCTTGTACCAGCAAAACACCATGAGAGACGCCATGGTTGCATCCCTTTCATTTGATATATTCCATAAATTTGCAGACAGAATAGAAATGACAAATATCGCCCAAACCATTAATGTTTTGCAAGCCATGGTGCTTACCGAAGGCGAAAAAATGGTACTCACACCCACCTACCACGTTTACGACTTGTACAAGTGCCACCATGACGCCACAAATGTGTATACTTTTTATGACACAGAAAATGTTGGCGCAGACGGCGAGCAAATTCCTAATTTTAGTGCAACCGCTTCCATCGCAAAAGACGGCCGCCTTAATATTTCTATGACCAACACGTCTGCAAACGCCCCGCTTCCGGTAAAAATTTGCCTGAACGGCATAAACGCAACAAAGGCCGCTGCAAGAATTTTGACAGGAAACATTGGCGACCACAACCGCTTCGAAGACCCTGAAAAAGTAAAAATCGCAGATTTTAGCGGGATTGAAATTGCAAACGATAAGTTACACTTAACAATGCCGGCATGCAGCGTTATGACCGTTAGTGTTTCTTAAACTACCAAGTTGCACACAATTATAAGATACTATGTACAAACAAAACTCCTGTAACCATTGTGGCTACAGGAGTTTTAACTATTACGATGCATTGCTCTCAATTCTATAAACAGGCAGCTTTGCCCTTCTCATCTCCATTGCTGTATCGAATTGTTCTGCAATACCCAGCACATTACCTCGCTGCTTTGCACCTTTTGCTACAGTAAGATATACGTGCGTATCAAATTCGTACTCGCATACTCTGTCTATTCGGCAATAGACGCCTTTTTCCATAAGGCCTTCAACGATATCACGGAGGTTGTGCCTACGGTGGTTTAGCTTACCTATTATTTTTCCTTTGTGCTTGAAAACTGTTTTGTTCAATGTTTTCAACTCCTCTTTCATGAAGAATAAAAAATATTTTAAATAAGGCTTGACGTATGGTGCAACAATACGTAGAATAATAGTGCAATGTGTTGCATTATAAGTGCAATGCATTGCACTGTCAAGTGGAAATTTGTTGCACTATAAAAATTTGAGGAGAGAATATATGACTTTTGCGGAAAAACTAAAAGCGGCACGGATGCAAATCGGGTTATCACAAGATAAACTTTCTACAGAACTTGGGGTTTCCAAGCGTACTTTGATAAATTATGAGACGGGTAAATTCCTGCCGCCAAGCGATAAGCTGCCCATCATTGCTAAATATTTTGGAGTAACAATAGACAGCCTAATTTCCGAAGAAGAAGAATTTGTAGCAGCCGCTTATGAGCAAGGCGGAACCAAAGGCGCACGAGAAGCACAAACCCTAGTAAATGAGATAAGCGGCTTGTTCGCCGGCGGTAAATTATCCGAGGAGGATATGGACGCTGCAATGCGGGCATTGCAAAATGCATATTGGATTGCAAAAGAAGAAAGCAAGCAAAAATACACGCCAAAAAAGCAGCGCAAGATAGCAAACGAGTAAACTAAACAAGTCAATAAAATTATAACCGGTGGTGATTTGCATTGGGCTCCGAATATATTCAAGAAGAAGCACGCCGCCTTGTGCGGCGGCATGGTACCCGTGACCCGTTTGTAATAGCTAAAGAATTGGGCATTCATGTTATATTCGATTACGACTTTAAGGCGCTAAAAGGTATGTACAAAGTTATCCAGCGCAGCCGCTTTATTTTCATCAATGGGAATATGAACAGCCGCGACAAGAAAACGGTTTGCGCTCATGAATTAGGGCATGATCGGTTCCACCAGCATTTTGCTAAATCCGGTGTATTGCAGGAGTTTATGTTGTATGATATGCGGACTCGCCCGGAATACGAGGCGAATATTTTTGCCAGCGAACTTCTCATTGACGACAATGAGATTTTGGCACTAGTTAAGGAAGAGCCGGACATTTGTTACATTGCCAGGGAATTAGGTGAGGATATAAATTTGGTGCTGATAAAAATAGATGAACTCCGAAAACGGGGTTATGATTTGAGAGTACCTTACCGTCCGCAGTCAGATTTTCTTGGAAGGGGTTAATGAAACCATACAAAAAGAGGCTTCCCGGAAAGCCTCTTTTTGTATATCCTATAGCGGTTTAAATTCAAAACCGTCTTGTATACTGTAGCATAAACCGCTGAATTTAGGAAAGTCATTTTAAATTGAGAACAGACATGAAGTCCGTTCTCAATTTAAAAGACTATATAGTCTATCTCTTAAACGCTGCCCGATTCAAAGGTAAACCCTCGCCCGTGCACATCCGCCACATTATTGGTAACCATAAAGCATTTTTCGTCATGTTTATTTACTACATCTATTATTTGCCGGTAATGATGCTTGCCAATAGTTATCATAAGCATTGGCGTAGGGGATTTCGAATATGCTCCCATTGCCGGCACCACTGTAATACCGCGCCCAAACGTGTGCAGCAATTCATGCATTATTTCTTCGTATTTTTCACTTATTACATAAATGCACTTTTTCCTGTTCAAACCGTTTTCGATTTGGGACATTACAATTGAAGTGATAATATTTGATAAAATGGCGAAGAAAAATGTGTCTACATCAAATACCAGCAAGCATAGGGTAACCACGACACAGTCAATTATCAGCAAGCCAATGGAAGGACGCAGTTTGAAATACTTCTGGAATATAAGCGGCGGCACTGCGGTTCCGCCACTGGACGCTTTATTATAGTACAGTGTAGAGGCGGCAATACCAAACATAGCGCTACCTATTATCATAGACAGCATCGTGTCATTTACCAACTGAACTCTGGGGATAATTTCTATAAACACAGGCAAAAGCCCTGCGCCGATAACCGTGTTAAAAAATATTTCCCTGCCAAGAAACACCAATGCTAACACAGCCACAATGGCTTGGCCCACCCAAATGGTTATAGTTCTATCCCATCCGAAGAATGACTCTGCTATGACAGCAAGCCCGGTTAAGCCCCCCGCTGCGATATTGTGGGGTGCCAGAAACATATTTACAGCCGTTGCTATTAACGCGATTGCAAATATGATGAAAAACAATTTCTTAATCCAAGCCTTTAACATTGTGTTTCCTGCTTTCTATTTGAATGGGGCGCTGCCCCAAACCCTCTTGCAAGCAAAGCTTGCTGGGCCGGGTGGCCCGATGCTTCGCATCGCCGACTTCGTCGGTGTATACCCCGCCGCTCCGCAGACGCGGGAAACGTTCGCTTTGCTCACTGCGTCTCGAATGAATCCCTGCTACGCTTCCTCCGGGAAGCGGCACAGCCGCTTTTCCTCTATACATGATATCATGTGCAAAATTTTTCATCAAATGCATGGTTGCAGATATTTACGCCAAAACTCCGCTTAAAGCTTCCCCAATACTGCCATTTATCGCTAAATTTGCCCTGCGGTCGATATGCGTTTCGGCTTTATTAATAATCACAAGCTTATCCCCTGTGTAATAATCCACCAGCCCTGCCGCAGGGTATACCAGCAGAGATGTTCCGCCAATAATCAGCATATCTGCGTCCATGATATGTTGAACGGCATCGCGTAGAGTGGCTTCATCAAGACCTTCTTCGTACAACACAACATCCGGTTTAATAATTCCCCCACAAGCGCATAGTGGTATATCTTCCGCTTCCGAAATAAATTCCAGTGTATAAGGCTTGTTGCAAGCCATACAAAAATTACGGCGCATAGACCCATGTAGCTCTACTACGTTTTTACTGCCGGCGACTTGGTGCAACCCATCAATGTTTTGAGTAATAACGGCCTTTAGCTTGCCATGACACTCCAGTTCCGCAAGGGCAATGTGAGCCGGGTTTGGCTGTGCCGTTACATGTATCATTTTGTCTCGATAAAAACGATAAAATTCACTTGTTTCCTCCATAAAAAAACTATACGAAAGTATCACTTCGGGCGGATACTCGTACTTGGCACTGTACAGCCCATCTGTACTACGGAAATCGGGAATGCCGCTTTCTGTAGAAACCCCGGCACCACCAAAGAATACGATTTTGTTGCTGTTCGCAACGTAATCCTTTAGTTTTTTTATTTTATCTTTCATCGGCTTACCTGCCCTTCTTCTCTTTTTTCGCCAGCCACTTAACACTTCGCATACGGTTTATTGCCGCCAGCAACTCAAATTCCCTGGGCAAGTCAAGGAAACGGTTCATGGATGTAAAAAATCCAGTATCAACAAGGTTTATTCCCTGCTGCTCAATTTGAGTATACAACTCGCGTACACAAACGTTAACATCTATTTCATGCGCCTGTACATTGCGGCTAATGCCGCGCATAGCCAATGCAAGCCTCTCCAGCTCATCGCCTTTGTCAGCGTTGCGCGCTAAATATCGCAGCATAAACCCAAGCGCGTCAACCTGCGCCGGCGTGGCAATATCATGCAATGTGCGGATATCAATGCGTTCGTCGCCAATAATTATAAAGCCCGTGTCCGAAATTTCAAGCTTTTCGCTGCCGCTGCCTTCGGGATAAGATGTAAATTTGCCGCTTTGCATTACGCGGTGTGTTGTCCAGTCCGCCTTACATATAGCCGCTGAAGAAACCGGCGCAAGTGATTTTGCCCGGGGCGTTACATCGCTGATTACAAAGTCATCCATCATGTAAACTTTGTCCGCAATAGATAGATACTCGCCGCTACCGCCTATTACAAGTATAGTAGACACTCCGTTTGCGGAAAGCTCCCTTACACGATCGGTAAAGGGCGTTATCGGTTCCTTTTCTATCAGTGCCTTCATCAAGCCATCACGAATCATGAAATTGGTCGCGCTTCTGTCTTCGTCTATCAGAAGCAGTTTAGAGCCGTAGTCGATGGCCTCCATAATGTTTGCGGCCTGAGAAGTGGAGCCGGACGCGTGAGACGTAGAAAATTCGTGTGTGTCGCCGCCCGGAATCCATTTTATGAACGGTGAGATATTCAAGCATGATACAGCCCGCCCGTCCTCGGCGGTTATTGTAACGGCGCTGCTATCTGTAATGCACAATTCCCGGCCGTCGCCTGCCACATGGTTGTATACACCGGCTGAAATTGCATTAAGAAGCGTAGATTTGCCGGAATATCCGCCGCCGGTAATAACAGTTACGCCACGCCGTATTCCCATTCCACGTACGCCCGCCACTTCGATTTCATCTTCCGACGTGCTTTGGAAGGGCAGCGCGTTTTTCATAGGCAGCTTGGTACCTTTTTCCCGCGCAAGTATACTGCCGTTGGCTATAAATGCGCAGTAGTCCCCTTCCCTCAGAAAATTGCGTATTTCATTTTGCTTTGCTTCAAGCACAAGCGCGGAGCGCAGCCCTGCGATGTTAAATTCCCGGATAAAACGTTCCGTTTCGTTCGGCAAATGCTCGACAAGCATTTTCTTCGCGCGTTTTAGCTTGCCATGGGGAAGTTGAATCTCAATACGTATGCACAAACACATGGGGGCCGGCGGCGGATCTACATACCGTGTTACGAGAATTTTTGCGCCGTTGCCGTCTTGGTAGTCTTTCGCAGGGCGCATCGCAACATACGAAGCATTGCGAACCAACACCTCTCCACTGGGTGCGTATACATAAAATTTCCCGTTATCGCTATCCGGGCGGGACTTGTTAGCGTATTCTGTGTTTACGCGTTCGAAATACGGTGCGACTTCTCGCAAGCAAAAATCCGCGGCGGCGGCGGTAAAATCTGCAATGCCAAGCTGCTCGACAGGAATCGCGATAGTAACCGTAGGGCGGTCCAGAGCCATACGGTTGGTACGGTCAAAAGTGTAGGAAATGCCGTTGCGCCAGTATGTTGGCTCGCGTCGGACGCCCTCTCTGTCGCTATCTACTTCGCCGCTGGGTTTAAGGTAAATTACACTACACTCGCCATCGTAAATTTCCTTTTGTACTGGGCTTCCATCTACCATAACGGTATAACGGAAGGTCGTTGTGTTGCTGTCTGTGATGTGGTTAAGGTACCATAAAAGTCTTTTCAATTTTTAGCCTCCTTGGCCGGAGGGTGGACAATATAAAACGCCGCTGACAAAATCAGCGGCGCAAAGAAAATAGCTAGTTAAAGTAGCGTCAACTCAAAGCAAACAAAATGATTTTATCAACTGAATATAAAATTTGCGTTTTCATTTTGTCCACCTCTTTTCGATGTTTTATTTGTTGTTACATGAACACTATACTACAGGTTACGGCTGAAAGCAAGCTTACATATCAAATTTGTCTTTAACAACCGCCGAATAATTCTCCGTAACACGCTTATGATGCGCCTGCTGCGACTGCACAGACGCACGCCCTCTATGGCTTGGGCGGTAATACGTGCCGTCAGGTTTCGAAACACGGCGCTTCACATTATCGCTTAAAGAAATTTCCATTAGGGTGATTAACTCTTGTTTCAACTCACCGTCTTCTATGGGAAACATGACTTCTATACGGCGGTTCAGGTTGCGTCCCATCCAATCTGCGCTGGAAAGGAACACCTTAGGTTGTCCGGCATTTTCGAAAATAAAAATACGGCTATGCTCTAAGTAGCGGCCTACTATGCTGGAAACGGTAATGTTTTCACTAACCCCAGGGATACCCGGCTTTAGGCAGCATATGCCGCGCACAAGCAAGCGGATTTTTACCCCGGCCTGGGACGCCCTGTACAGCAATTGGATTATGGCCACATCAGAAAGGGAATTCATTTTAGCGGTGATGGCGGCGGGCTTGTTATCTAATGCGTTTTGGGTTTCCTGCTCAATCAGTTGTTCAAAAGTGCTGCGCAGGGTCAAGGGCGCGACAGCAAATTTCTGCCAGTCCGTGGCCTTTGCATAGCCGGTAAGCACATTGAACAAAACAGATGCGTCCTGCCCAAAAGCTTCGCTACATGTAAACAGACCGATATCTGTGTAAATTTTAGCGGTGGCCTCGTTGTAGTTGCCTGTTCCAAGGTGCATGTAGCGGCGGATGATGTCTTTTTTTTCGCGGCGCACAACTAGGCACACCTTGCAGTGGGTTTTCAGCCCCGTTAGCCCGTAAACGACATGTACGCCGGACTTTTCCAATAGCTTTGCCCAGTTGACGTTATTTTCTTCGTCGAAGCGGGCCTTTAGTTCCACCAAAACTGTCACTTGCTTGCCATTTTCCGCCGCTTGAATCAGCGCATTTATTATTGGTGATTGCCCGCTAACTCTATACAGTGTCTGCTTGATGGCCAGTACATTCGGGTCTGCGGCGGCTTCCCGCACAAAGCGTACCACACAGTCGAAACTCATATATGGGTGATGCACCAGCACATCGCCCTTGCGTATGACATCAAACATGCTTTTTTTGTTTACAAATTCCGGGACAGGGCGGGGCGGAGCAGGTTCAAATTGTAAATTGGCAAATTCGCTTAACATAGAAAAGCCCATCCATGCGGTAAAGTCCAGCGGGCCTTTTATCTCGTAAATTTTGTCTTCTGTAAATCCCAGGGACTTTTTGAGCAGCTTCATTGCGGGCTTACCGATACCCTTTGTTATTTCTATACGTACAGGGTCACCCCAGCGCCGTCCTCTTATGGAACGGGTGACTTCATCTAATAGGTCTTCGATTTCTTCCTCGTCAATTTCCAAGTCCGAATTGCGCGTAACCCGAAGCAGCGCCGTGCGTGTAACCGTATGCCCCATAAACAGTTTACCGATATGTTCCAGTAAAATATTTTCCAATAAAATATAATGGCGTGCGCCGGACTCGTCCGTTGCAACAGGTACAATACGCGGCACAACCGTTGGCACTTGCACTACTGCGTATTTTGGCCCCTTGGTTGTTTTCTCTGTAATGCGCCAGCGCAGCTCCTGCGCGTCCCATTCCACCGCACGCACAATAGAAGCCTCTTTGTCTGGCGCAAGTTCCACAAAAATATTTACGGTGCGGTTATTTATTGTAGGGAACGGGCGGCTTTGGTCTATGGCCATAGGCGTTAATACTTGGTACAAAACTTTGTTAAAATAGGTGTCCACCTGCGTACGCTGGGTGCTGTTTAACTGCGCATAGGAAAGAAAGCGGATATTCTCCTTCTCCATTGCAGGCACAAGGCTGCGCGTAAAACAGGAGTACTGCTTCTGCACCATTTCATGCACCCGCTTAGATATTGCCGCAAGCTGCTCCTTTGGTGTCATACCGGAAGAATCCGGTGTTGTGCTTTCGTTACGGAGCAAAGACGAAACCCGTACCATAAAAAATTCATCCAAGTTTGAAGCGGAAATAGCCAGGAACTTTAGCCGTTCCATTATGGGGTTGGTTTTGTCCTGGGCTTCTTCCAGTACGCGCTCGTTAAATTCCAGCCAGCTGAGTTCGCGATTTACATATAGGTTAGGGTCGGTTAAGGTCATGGGGGCTGCTCCTTGTGATATATTAGAAGAACTATACCAAAAGTGCGTGATACTTGCAATCTTCCGCAAATTATGTTACGTTTTAATGACAATGTGTCGCATTAAGGGAGGATATTATGTTTTCATCTTTTGTTACATACAGCCGTAGATTTGCTGCTGTAGTGTGTTTTGTTGTAATGCTTGGCCTATCTGTTTCTGCCATGCCAAGCTTGTTTGAGGAATGGACAGAGCGCGTGGAAGGCTCGCCGTTCCAAGTTTTTTCTATACTTTCCGAAAGTTTAAGGGAAGGTGTATCCGCAGTTGAAGCCGACTGGGTAAGCTGGCGCAACGACCAAGAAAGGCTCGCGCTTCGCTTTTACTCGAACATGTATGACCACGATTACGCCCTCAGTTTTGAAATAGTAGACTGCTGGGAGGCAATCGATTTTAATTTGTTCTTGAACAGAGAGCGCGTTGCGTTTAGCAGTTCTTACTTCGGGGATAGTGCTTTTGGCTTGCAGTTTGCTACGCTTGATGAAGACTTGCATGCCTTTTTTGAATGGCTGCAGGAGCATGACATAATCACTGATGCCCCTACTCTGCTTGAAGAAATACTGGAATATGTAGATGTGATTCAAGAATTTCTTGCCTCGGATATAACCACCCAAGTTGACCCTTTGGAATTCCTGGATATGCTGTTGCCGCTTATACTTCAGGCAGAGCAAAGCATGGAGCAAGTAATTGTTGATGCCGGTGGAACAAGCGTAAACGCCGACCGAATCACGCTTACATTTGATATGGCTGTGCTTCTTGATGCTGTGTTTGAAATGCTTTACACCGCAAGCGGCGACACAATGTTCAACGAACTGCGCTACGACATACAGCAAGACATGGAAAATGTGCAAGCCACAATCACCGTTGCGGCGTATATGACAGATACGGGCAGATTGGTTCAAATTGGCACTGAGTTTTCTACAGTTGAGACTCGGATAAACTGGTGGTCCGGAGAAGAAGAAACCGGAAACAGTACATTGTCCATAATTGCCAATTTTGGTGCGCATGCAACAGATACTTGGTTGTTTACAATCGATGTTGAGAATATCTGGCGGTCACACACAATAACAGTTGCATGGGAAATATCAGAACCGGATAGTGACAGTATTGAGCATAAGCTTGTTGTTTCAATGAGTGATGATGATAATTTAGCTTGGGAACTTCTTGACCAATTTGAAGATATGTTATATGAAACCGGCTTATTTTATGATTTTTGGTATGCAGACTATGATGAAGATTTCGCGTTCGATTTCTGGTACGGCTTATGGAATGAATTTTTGAAAAACCGTCCTGCGCCGCAGCTCCAACATATAGCCACCATTGGTATGTTATGGAATCGTACAAGCGGCGAACTTGTTTTCTTCTACGAAGATGAGGACGGACGGGAAGATACCCGTGGAATCGTTACCAGCATATTGACGATGGACGCCAGCAGTTTCAATTTACACATCTCCGATTCCGACTTTAATTTCGAAGCTTCTGCGACAGTAGGCGCACCGGTTCCAAGCGTAGATTTTATTAACCTAGACCGCTGGGCAGAAATTGAGTTTATGCAGGCTTTGGTTGAAGATATTACAAGAAGCAGAGCAATTTCGGCCGCAGCATTTGATGACCAATGGGATGATTTTGATTTCTCTTGGATTTTGGATGACTTTGATTTCGATTGGGACGATTTTGACTTCAACTGGCCAGACGATTTGGAGTGCCTGTGTGACCCGCTACCATTTAGCATTCCAATTCCGCCAATGCCTGTTACCGATCTGGTGACTTGGCCTGCAAGTCATGTTGTTCAAGTAGGAGACAGCATGACGCGTATTGCGGTATTATTCTATGGAGAAGGCACTGCCGAAGAAAACTTGATGCGCGCAGAGCTTATTGCAGAGTACAACAATTTACTGAACTGGGAAGCTATTCAAGTAGGTCAAACATTACTAATACCTGCATTAGCAACGCAAGTAGTGCAAGATACTTCGGACATTACTATAGAAGGGCCGGTTCCCGCACAAAATACTGCGTTAGTCATTCGTGACCTTAACCTGCGCAGGGGGCCGGGTGTAAGCTATGAGGCGTTTAATCACGTGCTGGCCGGGGATACTGTGGTGGTGCTTGAAACCAGAGGCACCTGGGTTAAAGTAGAAACAGACAAAGGCACCGGCTGGGTATTTGGCAGGTACTTGGGTATGCAATAATATGATTAAAAAAAAGAGATGCCCGTCGTAACGAGGCATCTCTTTTTTTTAATCATATGAATCACCAAGTAATTACAGCGGCTCTGTTTGGGCTATCCCATGCTACAGATTTATCTAATGCATACATTACAAAACGCAGCGGCACAAATGCACGGTCACCTACCAGCATTGGCATACCCATGTCATCCGGCAATGGTTCGTCTACAGGGAGTATCAGCACGCCTGTTGGAAGGTGAAGTACTGCCGAACGCGCAGCACTGTCCCATTCAACATCTATACCTACAGCTTCTGCCAGTGTGCGTAGCGGAATCATCATACGGTCAAAAGCCGGGTCAATAAATGGCGTACCGACGCCTATACGTGATTGACCGTTCAGCAAGTATTCGGCATTGCCGGCTGTGAATATAAGCCGGTTAGCAGAAGATAGCGGAGGCGCCAAAAGCGGCGGAGTGTCATCATAAATTATTAAATATGGCGGAGTGTCGTCAGTTTCTTCATATATTGTATACTCCGTTGTGCGTGCGCCTGGGCTCCATGGTATATAAGGGAAGGATGGAAGGTCTGGAGCCGGGGCGGCAGGTACATCCGGCACGACTACCGGCGGTACTTGCGGCGGTATAACCGGCAATTCCGGTTGCTCTGCGGGCACAAGCGCGTCTAGTGCTGCCTGTAACGCATCATATGCCGCGTCAACTTCTTCTTGTGTTGCATCCGGGTCATCCAGCACGGCTTGGGCGGCTGCTAAGGCAGCAAGCAAGATTGCCCAGCTTTCCGGTGTATAGTCTGCTTCGTCGTATTCATCTGCATATTCTACCAGTGCTTCCAAGTCAGACTTATCGACTTCAAATGTATCAATTACGGCTATAGTTAGCTCTATCACCGTGCCGTCATCAAACGTTACGATAAGCGCTAATACATCACCTGCTGCAAGCCCGAGCGCAAGAAGGTAATCTGCGTCTATGGTCAGTACGCCGTTTACAAGTGCCCAGCCTGTGAAAGGTACACCGTAAAGATATATGGTGTCGATATCATCTGCGGTACCGAGTGTGACGTCAAATTCCACATCTTCCGGCTGGTACACGTCAAATTCCTGCTCCAGTGGGTTGATGGCCGGTGGGGTAGTGTCTATGACTATGATGCTAACCTCTACTACGGCGCCATTACTAAATGTGACAACCAACGTCAGCATATCACCCAATTCAAGCCCAAGTGCCAATAGATAATCTGCGTCTATGACCAGTGCGCCGTTTACAAGTGTCCAGCCTGTGAAAGGTACGTCGTCCAAGTATATCGTGTCGATATCATCTGCGGTACCGAGTGCGACGTCAAACTCCACATCACCGGGCTGGTACAGGTCAAATTCTTGCTCCAGCGGATTGATAACCGGCGGGGTCGTGTCAATAACTACGATGGCAATCTCCACTACGGTGTCATTGCTGAATGTGACAACCAGTGTCAGCACATCACCCAATTCAAGTCCAAGCGCCAGAAGGTAATCTGAGTCTATGACCAGTGCGCCGTTTACAAGTGTCCAGCCTGTGAAAGGTACGTCGTCCAAGTATATCGTGTCGATATAGTCGGCGAGGCCAAGGTTGACATTAAACTCTACGTCATCCTGTTCGTATAGGTCAAATTCCCGTTCTGGCGGGGTGATAGATGGTACGTCTTCGTGGACAATTTGTATAGTAGTGGCGAAAGAGCGGTGAGCGGCATGGAGGTTGTTAATTGCACCGCCTATAACACCGGGAGCAGCACCATCCCATGATCTGAGGCTGATTTCTATAGGGGCAACATTACTGCCGGCAGGTAGCAACGAAACAGGTAGCTCGAGTCTAAACCCACCGTCTAAAGCAGGGTCTAACCACAAACCGCCTACACCTTCCCATTCAACACTTGCATTACCATAGTTAAATGGACCAAACACGACAGATGGTTGACCGCCAACTACCCCCATATCGGAAATTGCGCCAATAACGCCGCTTTCTATTGCCAAGTCTAAACCGGGTGAAATAACTCTACCCGTGAGCTCAACATTTGTATCACCATCAGCATAGGTGAATACCTCTTGGTCAAACTCGATAGTCGGCCTTTCGTCTGTCACAACAAAGTCGTAACTCATAACCAGGTTGCCGTCTCTGCGAACAACTACTAAAGACATGGTATATAGGCCAGGTTCCAGCAATGTGCCATAGTCAATCCACAGCATTTCTGCATTTGCCCCGGAAGTAGCCATAATCCATGTATCTCCGCCAACTACAGAACGTAATGTATTAGATGTCCAGCGCGGAGCGTTCGGTTGCACAGAGGCAAACTCACCTTGGAGCATTTTATCTTCTAAATCGGTGCCATGCGGACCGACATATATCCGCGTCTGGCAATACCTTCGGGACATTCCCATCCAAAAGTAAAACCGGAGAAATTAGAGCGGTTTAAAATCATTTCTAAATCTTGACCCGGATAATCCCAAGCCCATGGTAGCGAAGGTGGTGCGGGTACAGGATTCCATGCTCGCGGATCATTATCTCTTTCATAGTCTTGGAAGTTTGAGTATGTTATTACATAGTTGGAAAGTACAGGCCTCCAAATACCCGTCGTGCCTGCCGGAAGCGGAGTTATTGGTGGTTCCGGCACAAAAATATCCATATAAACCCCAAACGGTACGCGCAGGGTTTGGCTTCCGTTTGTAAATACGACATATCCCTCTGCAAAACCGGGTGCGCCTACTCCGTCGTGGCTTATTTGTGCGGTAAAGCTGCTGCCGCTGCCTTGAATATCCAGCGTAGAGCCAGAGGCCGAGAAGCGCAACTGCCCCCACCCGGGGTGCCCGCCTGGTGTCGGCAATGTTTGTGTTCTGTGAACAAAGTAATAGCTGAAATTCCAATTGCCGCCGGACAGTGTTATCGGAAGTATTTCACTTACGCCACCTACGCCGGCCTCAACGTCTACACGGCCAAAGCTTAGTGATGCCATGTATTCGTATTCAAAAACGCCAACTGCTTCGCCCCAAGGTATGGGATGCTCTGTAAGTGCAAAGCCTTGGCTTTGCAGTGCCTCCAGCGGCCTTACAAAACCTGCGCCAACTTGCAATAGGCTGTATGTGCCCGTATAGCCGGTTAGATCTCTGGCGGTTTGCATCAAACGTGCTTTAAGTTCTGCCACATCCGCATTTGGGAATTGCTGCATCATTAGTGCCGCAATACCGGCAATGGCCGGGGCAGACATGGATGTGCCGCTCATAACGCCGTAGGCCAGTTCGGGGTTTTCGTCCTCGGCCATAAACACCGGAATGGCAGACAATATATTCGAACCGGGTGCAACGATATCCGGCTTTAAGTGCCAAGTACCCGCTACCGGGCCAATAGAAGAACCGGGCGCAATAATATCATCCGTATGTGTACGTTCAAACGCATTCCAAGACATAGTGCCTTTTATAGGCTCATCCAACGGTGTTACCAGTGTAAGTTCTCCTAAAATAGACTCTGCTGCACTATTTCTAACAGAATAAATAGGTATACCAAATTCATCATCAACACCGGTTACGCCAACAGCAGAAAAACCGGGATGCACAAGGAATACATCGCCTTGCGCCAAGTTATTTCTAATAATTAATGCATCCGCATTCAATGCTTCGGCAAATATACGCATAGAAGCAAAGTTTGACGCGCCACGGTTTGTAATAACGGTATAACCGGATAAGTCGCTACCCCAATAGTCTATTAAGTCTTGCGCAATTTCTTGTACGGCCGCAACGCCTTCCGGGACTATTTGATTATTTGCATCAAGCGTAGCTGGTAAAACAATTTGACCAAAGAAGGCATAAGGCACATCGTTTTGGTTGTGCATACTGTTATTTGGTGTTGCAGGATTGCGGCCATGTAAGCGAACAATTATAGGGCTGCCATTGATAGTAGCGTTAGGGTGGTCTTCCCATTGCTGGCCGCCGCCCATGGCATTACCAACGGTCATTGATAAAGATGAAGTGCCGGGCGTACCAAGAGAAAACCATCCGCCGCGCCCTGCAATTGGAGTTGAACCGCCTGCGCCGTCATTGCCGGCAGAGTTGGTAACAAATACCCCTGCAAGGCTTGCCACGTTAAGTGCATAAACGTCCGGTGACCAAGATATATTTTGCCTTGAACCAAGGCTTAGGTTCAAAATGTCTGCGCCGTTTAGGTACGCCCATTCTATACCTGCCATAACAGAGTTACCTACGGAACCGCCCGGAGCCAAAACTCTGCCATGTGACATCATAATGCCCGGGGACATCGCAATTACAGTACCTGCAACGTGTGTACCATGGTTGGTGTGTTGTTCCGGGGTAGCATTTGTATCCCATGGACCGGTTTCTTGTGGGCTGCCATGGAATCTGTGCCCCGGCGGACGCGCATAAGGGCCTGACGCTATAAAATCACCGCCAAGGAAAGTACCGCCCGATTGCCCCGGTGTACCTGATTGCCTGTACGGCCAAAAACGCGGGTGGTAGTAATAGTCTACACCGGTATCTATAACGGCCACATGAATAAGACCGCCGGCTCTGCCTGTACCGACACCAGTTATATTCATTGTGTTGTGGATATAATCCATATCAAACAATTCCAATGCGCCAAGGTTAAATTCCGCAGACATAGAATGGGATACTGTATCAAATACGGGCACCCATTCAAGCGCTTCTTCGTATTCCGTTTCAAGTCCAAAGTACACCACTACATTGGTGTCCGCTGTAATAATGCCGGAAAGCACCAGCCCGCATTCAGATAAGTACCAATATTCACTGCTATATAGGTCGAGTGCATAGCCGCCTACTGTAACCACCCACCGGTACAAAATGGCTTCAAGCAATTCGCCGTAGTAGTCAATGTATCCGGGTTCAGCGGTGAAAGTGACGGATTCACCGTATGCCACAGCGGCATATCCGCTATACGCCTCGCTTTCTTCTTCAATGGTGTAGTCACCAAGTAATTCATTTTCTTCATCAATAGCATCGCTACTATACAATTCGTATACTTCATCGATTGCATAGTCGCTGTATTCGTAACCAAGAGAAACTGCTAGACTGCCGCCTTGTGCGCCGACATGCCAAGTGACAAGATATAATTGAGAGAGACAGACATCATCATTGTCATCTGCAATAACTTCATCTTCTACGTCATAATACGGATACTCGTCATATTCGTAGTCATACTCGCAATCGCATTCATATTCGCAGTCGTAATCATACGTGGAGTCGTATTCGTACTCGTAATCATACGTGGAGTCGCATTCATATTCGTAGTCATATTCACATTCGTAATCATACGCGTACCCGCAGTCATAGCCATACTCGTAATCGTACTCATATTCGCAGCTGTGTTCGCATTCTGCCGGATAAAGATAGTCGCAACCATATTGCAGGTTGCTGTCGTTTTCCAAAGCGTCGTTTGCCTGCGCTTCCAAAACGCCAATGGCGTAGAATGTAATGTTGGGTGTCACGGCGAAAACTTCCGGCAATGCCGCAATGACTTCGATCATAGAAGCAGGAACGCGCAGGTAAACGCCGTTAAACAATGTATGGTGTGCGCCAATTATTTCCACGCCACCGCCGCTGCTTAGGGCAACCGGCATGGAACCAAGCTGCTCGAAAAAGTTTGCATGACCGGAAAGTGCCTGTGCTTCAAAGCCCATACGTGCCATATTTGGGGCAAAAAGTCCGCGCTGACCTGTCCAGCCGGCTTCATTCAGCAGGCGTAATGCCACTGCCGGGGGCGTTCTAAGCGTGACAACAATTTCTACTATTTCTGATTGGGACGAGATTGCGTATGCACCTTCAAAACCAAGTGCGCCAAGGGGTTCGCCAAGTGTGCGTAACAAACCGTCAAGCTCATTTTCTAAGGCAAGCCCGCCGTCAAGCAGTTCAAGTTCGCTTTCAAACAGCTCAAGTTCTAAGAAATTTGTAAAAAGGGGAGTAGTTTCTTGCATTGTTTGTACAATTTCTGCGGCAAGTGGTACGCCGTCCGGCACGCCTTGTGCCATAACAGGCACCGCTAAGCCGATAAGTAGTACAAATGTAAGCAGGAATGCAGTCATGTTGCAAACTGCTTGGTCAAAAAATTTCTTGTGTCTCCTTTTGCTTCTACTTGCGTTCATACTGCGTCACTCCTTCTTTAATTTGTTCTTTTGCATGATATGCAAAAAAAATATTTGAAAGAGAATAACCATAAATCTCACCCCTGTCAAAATGAGAATTTGCCGCTTTCGTTTCAACTTTTTGTGCAAGTTTGTCGTTTTTTTACCAGACATAGCCTTTTTCAGGGCGTAATTCCCAATATAATCATTGATAAAAAGTATGTGTTTAAATATTCACATAAAACACATACAAATTTTCGGTGAAAATCTCCATTAATTTCCACATTTCGATTTTGCTGAAAATATTTTCTATAAATGTATCTCGTTAAACGCAAAGGTACGTATCCGTGGCAAATTGTCGTTTTTATGTTAAAATAGAGATATATTCCATAAACAGGTGGTGCGCATGAAAATTATAATAGAACCGCCGCAACCGGGCGAAGCGGAACAAATAATCGTCAAGTGCCACAATATACCACAGGAGCTTATGCGTTTGCTAAATGCCTTTAAGGCGCATGACAATATGCTGATAGGTTACACCGGTAGTGAAATACACAGGGTTGCCCCCAAAGACATTTTCTATATAGAAACGGTAGACAACAAAACGTTTTTGTATTGCGCAAAAGACGTGTACGAATCTAAGCAGAAGTTGTATGAGTTAGAGGAAACATTGGCAGGCGGCGATTTTTTGCGCATATCAAAGTCCGTTATCGTTAACCTGAGTAAAATAAAATCACTTTCCCCTGCCCTATCCGGGCGGCTGGAAGCGGTTTTACACAATAACGAAACCGTCATTATTTCGCGGCAGTATGTTAGCGAACTAAAAAAATGCTTTGGACTGTAGGGAGGTACTATCGTGGATATTAAAGAGATAACGGACGCTATGCTTCATAATTTTTTTCTTATATTTGGCGGCTCGGTGATTGCCATGTATTTACACCATTTGATTTTTGGCGATTATTATATGCGGACTCATGATATAGCCGCCTTGTTCATTGCCGCAGCACTATGCAGCCTAACACAATTTATTTTTTACGCAAAAAGACCGTTAAATAAAAAGCTGGTTATTATACGCCAAATTATCCATTTGGCTATAGTATTAGCGATTGTGCTGTGTACAGCATATTTTATGGGATGGATTGGCCGTGAAAAGCCCGTTCAGATTCTTTTATTTATAGGGTATGTTGTTGTGGTGTATGTGTTTATAACCGCTGTGAGTATCCGCAAGTCTAAGAAGCTTGCGGATGCGTTGAACCGGAAGTTGAAAGAGCGGTTTAGGGCGGATTCTTGAAAACACATGACGTTATGTATTTTAAAAGTTAGCATATATAGAAGGATGGAAGAAGAAAATATGAACCCATGGCACAAAAAACAACTGCGCTCTATGTACGACCCTAACACGCAAGGTTACTGGTTTTCCGTCATAGATCTGTGCGCGATACTTACCGATAGCGATTATCAAACGGCAAGAGGTTATTGGAAGCAACTGAAGTATAGGCTCACAAAAGGTCAGTTGGTGATAAAATATCACCAACTGAAATTCGAAGCCATCGACAGCAAGTACTATTTTACCGAAGTTGTAGATTTCAAAAACCTCATCCATCTCGTCATAAACTGCCCCAGCCCCAAAGCCAATATATACAGGTTATGGCTTGTAGATATGTTTTTTGCAGGTGTTGCCACAGCAGAGCTGGAGCTGGAGCTCGCAAAACTTGGTGAGGAAACAGCTGAACAAATAGCGGAAAAATATAAATATGAAGGATATGTACGCCTGACCGTAGAGCGGAAAAGCTTGCTGAATGAGTGATTTGCTTTGCAAAATATGTAAAACATTGGTGATATAACTTGTTTTACAAACAAATATTCGGTATAATGTGAATAACACAGAAGCGTGAAGACGGTACGGACTTTTTATTTTAGGGCTTGCTTCCACGGAAGGAGGGTAGTATTACTCCAACCGAAAGGAGGTGAGGCTATGACTACGTTTGAAGCTATTATGATTATGCTAACTTTCGGATCATTGATTGTTACGCTGATTACATTAGTGGTATTACTGGTTAGGCACCTTAAAAGGAAATAACCGGCCCCTTCTGCATAGGGTTTAGCCGGTTATAGTAAAACTTTATAATTTAGGGCAAGCCCACCGCCTTTATAGCGGCTGTGCCAGAGGGACGTTAGTAGTTTGCGCTACTGCGTCTCTCGCTTTTATTATATAGTTATTATACGCTCTTTATACTGGTTTGTCTACCGTCATGCAGAAATCAATTTTTATATTTTGTTGTAAAAATTTTTTTTCGTGTTAAAATTACAGAAAACCAACTAGGAGTGTTCACCATGCACAAACAATTCCCAAGAACGGAAGTATCCGGCGTATCCCTATCTCGTATGCTAATTGGTACCAACTGGATGCTTGGCTGGAGCCATCAAAGCCCGGCGGCAG
>Ga0123355_10000388_pt1 | contig 56884 bp, 52 predicted proteins | sample TergutEmb28metaG_3_FD_89872 | JGI IMG/M metagenome (GOLD analysis project Ga0123355, IMG submission 89872) | Embiratermes neotenicus P1 segment gut microbial communities from Petit-Saut dam, French Guiana - Emb289 P1 | ecosystem: Host-associated > Arthropoda: Insects > Digestive system > Gut ... | reverse complement strand
TGTCAGACTATGCGATTGTTCAACACGACTCTCAAACACGAAATTTGAGAGCATGTAAAGCTTAGTTGTCAGACTATGCGATTGTTCAACACGACTCTCAAACACGAAATTTGAGAGCATGTAAAGCTTAGTTGTCAGACTATGCGATTGTTCAACACGACTCTCAAACCGTGCCGCTGTCAAAACGGGGCGAAGTCCGGTCAGACTATGCGATTGTTCAACACGACTCTCAAACGCGGATTCGACATGCGGGGGATTGGTGTCGGTCAGACTATGCGATTGTTCAACACGACTCTCAAACAGTCTTCTCCATTGAATGTGGTGATTTGATGTCAGACTATGCGATTGTTCAACACGACTCTCAAACGAAGGTTGTCAATAAATTTAGCAACTACTTGTCAGACTATGCGATTGTTCAACACGACTCTCAAACATAACATCCACAATCACCTCCAACTCATCGGTCAGACTATGCGATTGTTCAACACGACTCTCAAACTGAAAGACCTGAAAACTTTAGAGAACAAATGTCAGACTATGCGATTGTTCAACACGACTCTCAAACAGTATGGGATAGCGTATGATGAGGGCGGGCGTCAGACTATGCGATTGTTCAACACGACTCTCAAACACCTTCCGCTCCAAACAACATACCAGCACTGTCAGACTATGCGATTGTTCAACACGACTCTCAAACAGGCGGGGAAATCATCTTTAAGTCGCCGTAGTCAGACTATGCGATTGTTCAACACGACTCTCAAACGGTGATTTTCCAACGAGAGTTCAAGCCGACGTCAGACTATGCGATTGTTCAACACGACTCTCAAACCGGGACATATGACACCACATCTCTCGGAAGTCAGACTATGCGATTGTTCAACACGACTCTCAAACATATCCATCCACGGTTTAAGAAGTGACTGAGTCAGACTATGCGATTGTTCAACACGACTCTCAAACATGTCGTAGCTGTCTGTTTCTGGGTTGTGAGTCAGACTATGCGATTGTTCAACACGACTCTCAAACCCCTTGCGCTGCGGAGAAAAATAGTAGATAGTCAGACTATGCGATTGTTCAACACGACTCTCAAACCAAGACAGTTTGCGATCGGCTGTCCTTTTTGTCAGACTATGCGATTGTTCAACACGACTCTCAAACGCCGAATGGTCGACCTGCCAAAAATGAGCGGTCAGACTATGCGATTGTTCAACACGACTCTCAAACGACATGTTATTTAATAATGGTTTAGATAAGGTCAGACTATGCGATTGTTCAACACGACTCTCAAACTTCACAGGCTGACTTTTGGCGCTAGAAGTAGTCAGACTATGCGATTGTTCAACACGACTCTCAAACGCCAAATTGGGTTGGAGTGTCACGCGCTTACGACAGGGCGAGGTCAATGGTCGCATAACTGCCTCTGATTATAGCATAGTTTCTACTTTGGGCTGACGGTGGGATTTGTTAGTAGTTTAGGTCAAAACCTTATGGTTAGATTGTGCTGTAGAAGTTGTACTGTAAGTACAATCCTTCGTCGACTCGGAAAACTTTGAACTTCGTTCAGGTTTTCGCTCGCCTCCTTGAATTGTAGAAAGTGTAGAAATTGGATTATATGTGATTAAATTTCGCAGAGGTCTTGGTCGATGAGGATGCGAGGGGTGTTTTTTAGGGGGGATTTGTCGTGGGATTCTATGAGGAGTATGTTTAACTGCCGTCCTGAAGCGCTGTTGATGAAGGCGGCGAGCTCTTCTGGGGTGAGCATTGAGCGGAGGTGGGCGAAGACGAAGATTTTTACGCCGGATAGTTCTCGCATCATGAGCATGTAGTCGATGAGGAGTTGGGTGAAATTGTCTTCGTCGCCGATGATGTGGATGTTGACGGCTTTTGCGAGGGCGTCTACTAGGAAGTCGCTGGTGGCTACTTCGAAATCTAGACGGCTGGCGTCGATGACGTGTTCGATGTATTGTAGGATTTTGGCTTTGACTTCGGCGGTTTCTAGATAGGTTTCTTCGTTATTTGAGGTTTTGAGTAGGATTTTTAATAGCGTGGTCATGGCGCGTCGGTTGTTGAAGTCTAATTTGAAAGGATTGACGATGAGTTCTACATCTGTTTCAAATTTGAGAGGTTGGCCATTTGCGATGAAATTTATACCCCTGTCGTCCGAATGATTTGAGAAGTCTTTTAGTAGAAGTCGTAGAAATTTGGGATTTTCGGCGACTAGTTCCCAGACTCGGGTGGTTTCTGACCATTCTAGTTCGCTTTCGATCCTGGGATGCACCATTCTCATAGTACGATTGTCCTTTCTGTGTTCATTATGTAGGTTTTGTCTTCTTCGCCTCTGACAAATTCCATGCGTGAGAATTGAGCTTCGGTGATGGTCATCATTTGGATTAGACCTTTTGGTGGTTTGTTTTTGCGGATGCTGGTGGCGACTACGTTTGCGGCGTTCATGTTGAGGCAGATTTTTGTGTAGATGCTGAACTGGAGCATGACGAAGCCTTCATTGATGAGGAATTTGCGGAAGGCGCGGTAGTTTTTCCTGTCTAGCGAGGTGTCTGTCGGGAGGTCGAACATTACTACTACTCTCATAAATCTAAAACTCATACACGGGATAATCGATTTCGTTAGGGTTGGCGCTCAGCATGGCGTTTTCGAGGACGCTGCGGGTGTAGATGCGGATGGCGTTTGTGAGGTATTGTCGAGTGTCAATGATGGAGATTTTTTGATTTAGGATTTCTACAACTTCTAGCTTTTCTGCTGTATCGAAGGTGGTGAAATTGGCGTTTTTCGCGAAGTGGTCGATGATTGGGCGGAAGGGTTCCATGAGGTCGGATGAGAGGTTGAAATGATTTGTGGTGCTGTTGTGCCAGATGCCAACTTGGGTGAGGAATCCCTGGGCGGTGACTTCGCGGTTGAAGGCGGAGAGGAGAATTGTGTAGCCGTAGTCGAGGATTTGGTTGCGGGTGTCGTCGGAGTGGCGGAAGAAGTTTTCGTCGAAGAGGAAGTTGAAGTAGACTTTGGCGGCGTGACCCTCGCGGTTTGAGGTGTCGCCGATTTGGACTTCGTCGCGGTAACGGAGGAGTTGGTCGGCTTGTTCGGTCATGCCGTTTTTTCGGAGGACGTAAGATTGGTTTTTGATTTTTTCGCCTACGATGGATTGGCGGATTTTGGCTTTTGCTTCGTCGGACCATTTTATTTGTTCACGGATTTTGCCGCTGGCGTCGTAGCTGCCTGAACATGGAATTAGTTCGCTGAGAGGATTGTGGTGGTTGTCGCAGAAGATGACTTTTACTTTTTTGTTCACTAGTTCGGCGAGGAGGTAGGCAGTGAGTGAGGTGGCCGTGGATTCGACGATGAGGGCGTAGATGTCGTCGATGTGGATGCGTTTTTCGTCGTCTCCCATGCGGACGACGATGAATCCCATTTTGTAGTCGAGTTTGGCTCGGCTGTTGATTACTACCACCCGCCAGCCCATTATTCTGCTCCGCAAGTTTTTAAGTCGATTGTGCGCTCGTAGAGGCCGGTTGGGGATTGGTGGATGAGTTTGAAGGAATCAAACTCAGCTATGACGCTAGAGGTGCGTCCTTTGCCGACGAAATCTGTCGACGCACCTACGATCTTTAGTTTAGCTGTAGCCGCAGTACACGAGAACAGTTTCAGATACTCGGCAAACAAGCTCAGCTGCTCATCCAGTGTTAACTCGGTAAACTTGGAAACATTGCTTTGCAAATCTGCCGTTTGGCTTTTCATTGCGGGCATTTTTCTCTCAAGTGCTGCCACTTTGTCTATAAACTTTCCGTAGAGTAACGCATTGCTCGCCTTACTCACGCCGTCTTTTTCTTCACTGATGATATATTTTCCTTTTGATTGATTAATCTTACCTACTGCCCTCACTATGTTCTTGATGTATACTACATCTTCAATACTAAAGATAACCTGAACTGCGTGATTGAATGTTATATATCTGTCTGTTTTACCAGTGAGGTGAACTGGTAACGTATTGATTTTCATGTAGGATTTGAAGGGGATCTTTTCTAGGATGACTTTTGGGGATTTGTCGGGGAATTGGATGGTAATGTACTGACTAGGGTTTTTGGCGTGGATGATTGGGATTTGGACGAGGCGGCGTTCGCGGGTGTTTTTTCGTCCATCTAGCTCTACGAGGGAGAAAAATGCGCCTTTTAGGGAGTTGTAGCCGCCGTATTTTTCGGTGTTTTGGAGGCGGTTGGTGTTTTTGATTGGGAGGAGATCTGAGGATTTTTTGACTATGTTGAGGTCGCTGATTTGGCCTGTTTCTTCGTAGGTTTGGCGGGTGACGAGGATGTCGTTTCGGAGGATGGTGTGTTTGAGTGTGCTGATTGTTGCCTGCCCTGCCCATGCGGAGGTTTCGTGTTTGGGGGTTTCGCTGAAAATGACTTCGGGTTTTAGCGTGTACCGTTTGTTTTGGTTGGATTTTATCCATTTGCGGGGGTCGGAGGTGAAGTGGGCGTGGTAGACGTTGCCGACGACGATGTTTAGGTAGGCGTCTTTTGCGTGGTGAAGGTCGTTGAGCTCGCGGACTTTTATGCCCCAAGAATCGCGTTTGCCGGTTTTTATGTAGCGGTTTTCTAATTTATGCCATTCGTAAATGTCGCTGCCGTCGAAAAGTTTGCGGAAGTCGGAGACTTGTTCGGCTTTGCATGGGATGGGCTCGATGCCGTAAACTTTTTCTATTATTTCTATGAGGGCTTTTGTGCTTTGGCGGGTTTCGACGAGTTGGCGGGTGATAAAATTGCGGAGTTCGTCGTCTGTGAGCGTGGTCGCACGGACGAGGCGGGCGTGTTTTTCTTTTGTGATTAGTCCAGCGGCTAGCCAAAGTTGCCATTTGCCTGCCATTTTTGACCTGATGTCTGGGGAAATGGGGTATGTGTCGAGTTTTTCGCGGTTTAGGGCGGATTTGACAAGAACGAGGTTATTGTGGATGCTGTCGTCTTTGGTTTTGCTGCGGGGGTAGATGTGGTCGATGTCGTAGGCGCTGGTGTGTAGGTCTTCGATTTCGATTCTGTCGCCCGAGTAGGCGCAGCGGGCCATTTGGGTGTAGTAGAGGTAGAGTTTTTTTCTTTGGAGGTCTCGGTCTTCGCTTTTGTTTAATTTGCCGAGGAGTTTGGCGGCTTCGTCGTTGTTTTTTATCGCGGAGTAGAGTTTCATGAGGGTGGTGCGACGGGAGAGTTTGCGGGATTTTTCGGCTTTTTCTTCGCGGGCGACTTCGATGAAGATTTTTTTCGGGAGCTTGCCTAGGATGGTGACGAGTTCGTGGACGATTTTTAGGGCTTGCCAGATGGAGCGTTTGACGGCGGGAGAACAGTAGAGATTGTCGACGATGGAGTAGTCGGGAGTTGTAGAAGTTGTAGAAATTGTAGAAGTTGTGTTGAGTTCGTCGATTTGGGATTTGAAGGTGAAGTCGGAGAAGCGGAGTTCCATGAGATTTTTGTTGGTTTCGTGCATAGCTTCTAGGATGGAGAGATTTAGGGCGCCGACGGGAGCCTTTATTTCTGTGAGGAATTTGCGGGAGAAGGCGGCCCAGCCTTTGTAGGATTTTTTGCTGAGTTGTTTCGCCTGCTCTTCGGTGCAATTTAGGGTTTGTTGGAGTTTGGTTGCGAGCATTTGTTTTTCTTCGCCGAGGATGGTGATTAATTCGACGCATTTGTCTAATTCGACGGGGCGGTATTTGTCGAAGTCTGCGCCAAGGATTTGGCGGAAGTCTTTTTCGGTGGTGAGCTTGGATTTGAAGGAGATGTCGATGCCGCTGAGTTCGAAATCGCCGTCGATTTTGCGGTTCTGTTTGAGCCAAGTGGCGAGTTTTTTCAGGGTGATGTTGCCAGAGATTTCGGATTGGACGAAGACTTTTTTGTAGATTTCTTGTTTTAGGGTCGTGTCTTCGAGGCGGGCGCCGTTGATTTTTAGATTGTTTAGTTCGTTTAGGACCATGTATTTTTGGTAGGTGATGGAGTTTTTTGGGAGGACTTCCTGGTCGGGGAGGTAGGTGCAGAAATTGGTCATGCGGCGGATGAAGGCGTTTGCGCGAGCGTTTTTGTCGATGAGTTGGTCGAAATTCCAGGGGTAGATGATTTCGTTGATTTGTTCTTCGCCCCAGCTGAAGTCGGGGCTTTTGGACCTGTGGACGAGTGGGCCGACGAAGTATGGGATGCGGAAAGTGAGGAGGCTCTCTAGTTTTGATTTTTCTACTGATTCTACACTTTCTGCGGTACGTTCGATGTATTTGTCGGATTCACAGAAGGAGGGATAGTCGCGTTTGAGATTAGTTATTATCGCGCGGAGTTCGGTGAGGTGGAGTTGCATGGGGATTGTGCCTTTGGCTTGGCCTTTTTGTTTCGGGAGGAGGGCGCGGGATTTGGCGCGGTCGAGGAGGTCGCCAGAGATTTCGTGTTTTTCGAGGATTTTTTCGATTTCTTTGTTTAGGTCTTCTTGATCGCACTTGTTTGACTTGCCCTTCACGGATGTTCCGTTTGCGTAAGCGGCGTAGGAAACGTAGATGTCTTTGTTGTTCTTTTTGACCTTGATACCGGCGTCGTCTTTGCTTTTGAATAGTAGTGTGTGGTCTTCTTTGAACGGTTTGAGGGCTTTTTTGAGTGCGGCGAGGTCGGATTTGTGTTGGTTGAAGTTGTTTATCATGGCTTCGCTGATCGAGGGGGAATCTTTTAGGAGATCGGAAAGGAGGGCAAAGTCGTAGATTTTTTTGGCGGTGAGGATGAGTTTCATGTTATTTTCGCTGACGACCGCGGCTTCGATTTCTGATTCTTTTTCCTCGAAGACACCTTTAGAGAATGGGTATTTGAGCTTGTCTTCTTTGAAGAGGTCTTCTTCGCCTTCGATGGCGAAGAGTATGCCGAGGTTTGTGGCTGATCCTGTGATTAGTTTTGATAATTCTTTGAGGCGTTTGGTGGTGGTTTCGCTGTCGTCTTCTGACTCTCCGACGGATTCCATGAGGGTTGCGAAGAGTTCTTTTTGTTTGTCGGATTTGGTTTGTTTGCTGGTGACGATTTTTGCGACTGCGCTGATTGTTTGGGTGGGGATTTCGAAGTCGCAATTGTTCATGGCGTTTGTGAATTCGTCTTGGAGGATGTCGAAGTCTACGCCTTTCATGGACCTCGTGCCGGGGAGAAGGAAGTGGCCGCGGTTTTTTAGGATGTGATGGATGGCGAGGAAGTAGAGGCGGATGTCTCGAGGGGCTTGGGTGGACATGAGATCGCTGCGGAGATGCCAGATGGTGGGGTAGAGTTTATGGAAATCTTTATCAGTGGCGAGCATGCCAGACTCGTCGTTGAAGAGAGTGTTCTTGGATTTTTTGGAGAGACCGCGCTTGTCTTCTTCTAAATAGAAGCTTTCGCGGAGGCGGATGTAGAAATCGGGGTCGGTTTTTGCGATTTCTTCGGCGAAGAGGAATTCGAGGAGTTTGAGGCGGCGTTTGGTGCGTTCGTTTCGGCGGCGGGCGGAGCGTGTGAGGCGTCTTGCGACGGCTGGTTCTGCTGCGTCGAAGAGGCGGGCGCCCCAGAGTCGCTTACCTTTGGCTTTTGGGATATTGTAGCTGGTGTCGGTGACTGCCCAGCCAACTGATGTAGTTCCACAATCTAGGCCCAAGTAATACTCTTCGTCTTTCATGGTCACACTCCTCATCTTTATTTTGTGCTAATTATTGCATACTGCCAGATGATATGTCTATTGCTGTGAGTGGGTAGTTTTGTTATTATGGAAGTGTTCAGTTATGCGATTGAACAATACGACAAGTTCAAATAAGCGCCTGTAAAGGTTAGCGAAAACGTATGCGTCCAGTGTGGACCAAAAGATCTAGCGAGAGCTGGATTTTTTTGTTGTTGAAAGCCTGACTTTGGATTGGTGGGTTTTCCACGGAATGTGCTTGCGGTGCGGTTGTGATTATATCACGAAGAGGATTTTCGCATAGAATGGTGATTTTGGAGATATGCCGTGGGTGATATATTATGGAGAGAAATGCTTATGTTTTTCTGTGGAAAGATGTGGAGAAAAACATGACAGATTAGGGGTGAAATTCAATGGACTTCACAGGAAGCTCCGTGAGGTGGATTAGGGGCGTGAAGTGAAGAGAGTGTTGAGTTTTGGGAGATGTTGCTGACTTGGGGGCTAAAGAGCGCCTTTAGCTTCGGTGTCGTCGGAGGCGAAGAAGATGTTGTAAGTTTCTGTGTGGAATTTTAGGAGACACCAGGTGGGGTCGGTGTGGTCAATATTGTAGTGGGTAGTGATGACTTCTTGCCAGTGGGCTTTTTTGACCTCGGGGTCGGTGATGATTTCGATGGTGCCGGTTAGAGAGATGTGGTATTCGCTGGAAGGGAGGCAGACGCAGGCTTTATTATTTGCGGCGATGCGAGTTGTCTTCGTGCCGTGGGTGTCAGTGAAGAATGTGATCCAGTTGATGCCGTCGGCTTTTGCGATTGTTATGGTGGAGCTGGTAGGGTAGCCGGATTCGTCGATGAGCGTGAGGACGGCGTAGCCTTCCATGCCGTCGCCGATGTAGTCGGTTTTTAAGTTGATGAGGTCGCTGGCTCGGTTAATGATACTTTGGGTCATTTTTTGTTTTCTTTTGGTTTGAAGGTGGCTTTGTCGGTGACGTCGAATTTTTCCATATATAGGCCGAGGGCGAGGCGGGTCTGGGAATAGATGGAGGCGGCGGAGTTGTAGATGATAGCTGTGACAGGCATGAGTACCCACTGGAGAATCATGAAGACTGAGCGGTGTTTTTTGTGGTGCTTAGGGCGTGGTGGGAGCATTTTTATCGAGAGGAAGATCGTGATAAAGAGACCTATGAGGGCTACCATCTGAATACGAGAGATAGTGATAGGGAGCTGATGAGCAACTAGATCGCGGGAAGATTCGGAGTTGATGAGGAGAGGAATCCAGCCACCAAAGGCAATCATGAAAGAGACACAGCCGAGAGTGACATGGCCGTCGATGAGACGCCAAAGTTTGGAGAGGCCGTCGAGAAGTCGGACGTTGCGGCGTCTGGAGAAGATACGAGTAGCGACATAAGGGACGTCTGATGCGCCATATCCCCAGCGACGAAGCTGGACGAACTGGGCTTTGAGGGTTTTCTTGAAGGTGTAGGAGAGGACGGCGTCCTGAGAGATAGGGACGTGGATAGGGAGGACGGCGTAGTTGCCATTGAAATAGAAATAGCTACGCCAGAACTGGTGGCCGTCTTCTACAATTGTCTTTGTACTCCAGAAATCCATCTCAACGAGAGCGTCCATGGGTTGGGAGTGCGAGGCGAAGTTGCGGAGGGTGTGGGGGCGCATGGAGGAGATGATGTTCCAGAAAGAGTTACCAGTGGCGATGACGCGCATGGGGGCGGGGGCGTCCCAGATGTTGTTGGTGAAAACGGCGATGGGTTGGTAGGAGAGGTGTTTGCGATCTTCGTGGCAGATAAATTCGTAGGTGACATAATCGAAATAGGTGCAGTGTGGACGGTTGTCAGCGTCGAGAGTAGTGACGATGACGTCGCGATAGGGGATTTTCTCGTCCTTGAGATAGCTGGCGAGGTGGCGACCAGCGTGAGTGATATTACTACCCTTCCCTATTAGCTCTCCCGGGACGTCGGCAGGGTGTTTGACGATCAGGAAGTCGTGGAATTTGCTTTTGTATTTTTTAAGGAGGGCCTCGGCGACTTTTTCGGCTTCGGGACCGCCGCGCTCTTCGTATGCGAGAACGACAATAAGGCGCTTATTATCATATGTAGTAGAGATAACAGACTCGATAGTCGGGGCGAGAACATCAAGAGATTCGTTATACATGGCGATAATGACGGCATTATAGAGCTGGGAAGGTTTTGGGAAGGCATCGGGGTCGGCGGCGATGAGACGGAGATTCTCTACGTGGCGGGAGAAATTGAATCCTGAACTTTGTTCGTCACGGACGACAGCATAGCTCTCTGAGGGGTTTTCGAGCTGAGTGAGGCGATGTGCCCAATCTACACGCATAGCACGATGCATGGAGTTGCTGCCGTTGATTGTGCGATATGCCATCCCTGCGGCTTTGACGAGCATGGCGATAATAATTAAGAGAAGGTAGATCGCGCCGAGAGTAGGACTAATGAGAGAAAGGATTATGAGGAGAGCGAGCGCACCGTAAGTAAGGAGCGCGGGGACGATTTCAAAGAAGCGATAGAGAGGTTTGCGCTTGCCGGAGGGAATTTCAAGATCCATACTTTTTAAGTCCTACCCGACCCCTGGGAGGCTGAAAATGCGTGCCATAGTGATGACGGTAACTAAAAGGAGTACGAATGTGACGGCGACAAAGATAGCGGCGATCTGGGCGCCTTTTTTGCCGTAGATTTTAGCAGCGAGGATATTATGGAGAACACCAAAGACGATACCGAGAAATGGGAATGTATAAAGATAATACCAGTGCGCGAAGTAGAAACCATCACCGAGGTGACCCGTCTGGCGAACGGGGATCTGGATATTGCTAGGTTGGATGTTTATGATCGCTATAACGACGAAAACTACTGAAGCGACAAACAAGAAGATCATCGCGACGAGAAGTTTGCGGTTGTTTGACGCGAGGTCTTTGAAGCTAGTGAGGATTTCTTTCATAGATTACAAAATGGAGCCGATGACCGGGCTTGAACCGGTGACCTACGCTTTACGAAAGCGCCGCTCTACCAGCTGAGCTACATCGGCGTACCTAGACGAGAGTATATCATATTAGCGGGGTGTTGTACATTTTGAAGGGGGTGGATTTTATGGTGTGTGGAAGGGTTTTTCTGGCAGTATTGTACATCGACGGGGTTTCGTGTATCATTGTCTTTGTTAGCCGTGGGCTCGTGGTGTAGCTGGCCTAACATGCCTCCCTGTCACGGAGGAGATCGCCGGTTCGAATCCGGTCGGGCCCGCCAAATATGATAGATAGATGACCTTTTCGGAGGTCGTTTTCGTTTTTAAAAGATTGCCTTAATTGAAGCGAGGGCGCAGTGTAGGCAAACTAGCTTGAGTGTCAAACTGGAAATCGATAGTGATAAATTCGCGGATGCGACCATCAGCACGGAGTTGATCCATGCGATACTGGAGCTCGGTGAAGGTGATGCGGATAGAGATATACTCTACACGATCGTCTTGGCGCTGGAGCAGTTTGACGATAAAGAAACTGTCGCCGGAGCGCGAGAGGAAAGGTTCGGAAACAGTGCCAACTTCGAGAGTGTTAGCATGGGCGGCACGACCACCGTCGAGGTTGGTGACGGGGACGAAGCCATTTGAAGACTCTATCTGTACAAGATCAGAGAATTGGCCTGTGACGAGGTCGAAATTACTGCCGTCTAAAGCAAGCTCACGCTGGAGTTCTTCGGCAGTAGTACGAGCATGGTCGTCGATAGCGATTTGAACTTCTTGCTTGAGAAGGGGGAGTTCGATAAACATGCGCTCGTATTCGGCTTTTGAGAGGCCGTAGTTGTCTTGGATGATGCGAATGAAATTCTGTTCAGTTACTTCGACGCCTCCGGCTCGGCGATGTTCGTTGAATACTTCTTGGATACGATCGCGGCTGATCGTGATATCGAGTTCGCGAGCAAGACGGATGACGTAGGCGTTTTTCTGGGCGTTATCCATGGCAATTCGTTTGAAATATTCGAGTTGTCGGCGAGAATCTTCGCTATCCTCTAGCCTGCCCATCTGGCGCTCGAAAACAGTGATACTACTACGGAGCTGCATAAGATAATCGCTAAAGAGGACTCGTTGGCCGTCGACGTCTGCGACCCTAAGAGGAACGACTTGAGTGATACGAAAGAGAACGTCGTGCGTACTCTGGGCGCGATAGAGCTGAAACCAAATGATAGTACACGCAGTAGCGATAGCGAGGACGCTGATGATTATGGTGTTGATGACGAGTTTGTACTTGGCGTACTGCATGGGGTATTTGAAGCGGCGGCCTTTTGCGAGGATTTCTTCGCGGTGCTCGTCAATAGTGTTGTTGGTGATGCGACTAGGAGTTTCTGGGGATTTTTTACGAATTTTTTGGATGAGTTTTTTGACCATGATTTACCTTATCTAACTTTGCTTTTTCGACGCGAGGTCGACAGCGTTTTGTAGGTTATTATATACCTTCTCGGGATGGGCGGCTTGAGAAATAACAAGATCGCCGACGGCTGTCTGAATGACTATTGTACCATAACCGAAAATACTAGCGAAGAGTCCTGGGGTGTTGAAACTGATAGACTGGACTTTATCGAGACTGAGGTCGATGACGGATTTTTTGAAGAGGCCTTTTTGGGAGACTTGGCGGATGCGCTCGTTTGTAACTATATAGAATGAGAAGTGCCAGAGAACGTAGTGGTACAAGAGGAGAAGAACGCCGAGAGTAGCCGCAACGGCAAGGATGCGGAAAATGATAGTATTGCTCGGCCAGATGAAGAAAGGAATAAAGCCGAGAACGAGCATGACTAAGAGAGAGAAAAGACCACGGCGAGCAGTGAGGATATGGCGGCGAAATAGGAGAATAAACTGTTCGTCTGGGCGTTGACCAGGGAATGATTGTGGCATAGTAGGTATATTGTAGCATGTTTGTGAGCAGGACATGAGCGTGGTACAATGAGCGATAATGTCCCTGTAGTTAAACGGATATAACAAGTCCCTCCTAAGGACTAGTTGCAGGTTCGATTCCTGCCGGGGACACCAAAATAAGAGAGTTTTATTCGGCAAAGAACCCCTCAGAGTAGTGGGGGTTCTTTTTTACTAACCTAAGTTTACGGGACTAGTTGAGAGTCGAGCGTTTAACGGGTGAATTTGTCGGCGAGGATTTCGTAGGTGTGGAGTTCGTTTTGGCTGAACCAGTGATTGATCTCCTGCTCTGCTTCTTCGACACTGCCAGAGGCGTGGATGAGATTTGGGAAGCCGATTTTTTTAGAGTTAGAGTAACCGAAGCTCATGTGTGAGTAGTCGCCGCGGATTGTACCCATGTCGGCGTTTTTGGACTCGGTGGGGCCGACGATCTTGCGGATGAGTTCGACCGCTTCGATACCTTCGAAAACGATAGCGATCACTGGCCCCTCTGCCATGTACTGGAGGTTTTCAAGGAAGGCTTCTTCGCCACGACGAGTGATCATTTTACCTATACTCTCATAGTGGTGGTGATAGTGGTCTTTGTCAGGACAGAGCATTTTAGTGCCGATGATTTTGAGGCCGACGCGCTCGAAGCGGGCGAGAATCTCACCGACGATTCCGCGCTGGACAGCGTCGGGTTTGAATACAACCAATGATTTCTGGATGAGAGCATTATATGCCTCGGTGGTTTTTATTTCTTTACTGCTTGCCATAGTAACTCCTTTGTTTGGTGGGTATTATAGCCTGTAGACCATGGTAGATGCAAGATGATAGAATGAGGGTATGTATTTGTCGGATTTGATCGTGGACTTTGTCGAGCATGTGGAGGTAGAAAAGGGGCGGTCGAGTAAGACGGCAGAAAATTATCGACTATACCTAGATCGAGTGGTGGAGTTTGACGGAGACTTGACGCCTGAAAGTATTACGACAGAGGTAGTACGCAAGTATCGGTTGTGGCTAAATCGGTATGTTTCGGAAAGTTCGGGTGAACGACTAGGGGTGATGACGCAGAGCTACCATCTGATTGCTCTACGTGGGTTCCTGCGGTATTTGGCTAGAAGAGGAATTGATAGTTTAGACCCGAGCCTAGTGGACCTGCCGAAAGCGGCGAGAAAACAAGTAACTTTTTTGCACTATGACGAAATTGAGATGCTGCTTGATTCTGTAGATGTATCTACAGAGGTAGGGATGCGGGATCGGGCGATAATTGAACTACTTTTTAGTTCAGGGCTGCGCGTGTCGGAGTTGGTGGGACTGAACCGCGATCACATTAATTTGGAGCGGCGGGAGTTTATGGTGCGTGGAAAAGGGAGTAAAGACCGGCCTGTTTTTGTGAGTAAAGCGGCGGCGGAGAGGATGCGGGAATATCTGGCGGAACGAAAAGATAGTCTGGTGCCGCTGTTTATTAGTTACAGTAGGAATGGGGGCGAAGTAAATACGAGTGGGAACTATCGACGACTGACAGCGCGAAGTGTGCAACGGATGGTGCAACGATACGCACGGCTGGCAGGGATTACGAAACACGTGAGCCCTCACACGATGCGCCATAGTTTTGCGACAGATCTACTAATGAACGGAGCGGACATACGGAGTGTACAAGGAATGCTCGGACATGCGAATATTTCGACTACACAAGTTTATACACATATCACAGATGCGCACCTGAAAGATGTACACGAGAAGTTTCATAGCGAAACTGATTAAGACTAAGGTAGGAGTGCTGTGGTCAAGAATGACCCTGTGAAGAAAATTATAATAAAGGCAATAATAAGTAGTGGACCGAGAGGGATCGCTGAGTTGGTAGTGAGTTTTTTTCTGGCGAGTGAAGGAATTACGGCTAGGCAGCCAATGAAGTTAGCGAGGAAGAGTGTGAGAATAGCTAGAAACCAATCTTGGAGAATGAGAGCCATAGGGAGAGCGAGAAGCCAGTCACCAGAACCGACCCACCTGCCCTTTGACGCGTGGTGAAGGATGAAATACGTACCCGAGAGAATAGTGACCGCAAGAAATACGCTAGTAAGGCGATCGACTGTGAAGATAGTATCGTAGGAACAAAGCACAAAGAGAATCGCGGCGATGATGAGGGTCGTGAGGAGGAAGGTAGGGAGAAGTTTCCAGCGCAAATCGTAGACGAAGAGGATCGTGAGGGTCGTGAGGAAGATGATCCAGATAGTGAACTGAGCGATCGCTAGGGGTGTTTCTAGTGGTGCGTGCCAGAATATGAATGATAACGGGAAGACGATAGTAAGGGTGATTTCAGTAAGAAATTCTGTGAAGCCGATAGTCTTTTTACATTTGCGACAGCGACCACGGAGGAAAAGCCAGCTGAAGACTGGGATGAGATCTAGCGGAGCGAGCTGATAGCCGCACGAGAGGCACTTAGAGCGATCCACAGAAGGTTTTTTAGGGGTGAGCTTTATTTTTTTGAGCTTGTTGAGTTCAGCACGCTCGACAGAAGTGAGTTTTTTGGTCGAAGAGAGCTGACTGAGGCGGATACGGTAAACCTGAGCAACAGAGAAACTACCAACACAAGCGCCGAGGAGGGCGAGTGAGGTGATGGCGAAAATGTCAGTCATGAAGGTAATTGTAGCATAATAGCGCCACATAGAATTGTAGATGAAACAAAACACCCACCGTGCTTGCGGTGGATGTTTAGAATTCTAGCTATGACTAGATTAGAGGTTTGTCTGACAGTAAGTACCAGCGCCCTCGAGGTTGATACGAATTGCAACAACTCGATCACCGTGACCGCCGCCGTCAAACATTTCGCCTGAGCATCCGTGGCCTACTGCAAATACAATAGTCAAGAAGTCACCGTTAGTATGTAATAGGCTAGTGCCATTAGGATCACCTTCAGCTGCAATGACGCGGTAGTTGCGCCCAGACTGAGGATCCATGAACTCGCTATAACGACCGGCGTCGGCAATTTCCCCACTTTGAGGGACTTCACCCATCTGCCCGACCATCATCATATATTCTGTTAAAAAGCGCCCGGGAGTAGTGCCTGTGCTGATAACATCATTGACACCAGGAGCTCTACCACGGTTGTTTGTCTGGAACGAGTTGACCTGACTCATAAACCGAGACATGTCGTTTCGCCTCTGGGTATCACGCTGACCACGCTGGAGGGCGGGGAGAGCAATGAAGACCATCAAGAAGATAAGACCAGCGATCGCAAGCACGAGCACGACCTCGATGATGGTAAAGCCTTTTTTTGCTTTGATTTCTTTCATAGTGAAATCGTTTTCCTTTCTGTTACGTTGTTGTTTAGCGGTGGAGTCACATCACATACGACGCCACATATACGCTTAGGGTTAATTATAGCTAATTCAGAAAATAAAGCTAGTGCTTAAATTTGATTAACGAGAGCGTAGATTGGGAAGAGGATAGCGCCGACCATACCTCCAGCAACGACGGCGAGGAAGACCATGAGGATAGGTTCGATCATAGTAGAGATGACGCGGATCTGTTCGTCGAGCTCGTCTTCGTAAACTTGAGCGACCTTACCTAGCATTTCGTCGATCTTACCAGACTGTTCACCAATACTGATCATTTGAGGGAGGAAGGGCATAATGTAATCTTCGCCCTTAAGGGATTCTGAGAGAGGCTTACCGCTTTTAACTTTTTCGGCGGCGTTATCTATACTCTGAGCGATGACGACATTATTGACGGCATCTGAGGAGATGCGGAGCGTATCGAGCATGGCAACACCAGTACTAAGAAGGATCTGCGCGGTACGAGCAAAACGAGCCATATAAAGACGCTTAAAGAGTTGATTAAACATAGGAAAGGAGAGCTTGATAGTGTCTGCTGTTCTAATGCCTCCCTCGGTTTTGAAATACTGGCGAAGAGCAAGGACGACAATAACGAGAACTATGATGATAAGCCACCAATAATTAACGATAAACTGTTCCATGTTGACCATGATTTGGGTGAGGGTGGGGAGAGGTTGACGGAGGTCACGATAGAGCTGCTCGACCTGCGGAACAACAGTAAAGAGCATAAAGGCAACGACGAGAATAATAACGACAAGAACAATAGCTGGATAGGTCATAGCGCCATAGATTTTGCTCATCATAGCGGCGTCTTTTTCTTGCTGCATGGCGATTCGGCGAAGAGACTCGTCCAGAGTACCACTTACCTCACCTGCTGCAATAAGGGCTAGATAGACTTTATTAAAGACTTCTGGGTGTTTACCGAAGGCGTCCGCGAGAGACTTACCTGACTCTACAGAAGCAAGGATGTCGTCGACGACGAACTTCATGGCTTTATTAGTAGACTGCTCGGAGATGGTGCGAAGCGACTGAGCAAGCGGAAGACCTGCTCCGATAAGAGTAGCGAACTGACGAGTGAAGACGATTTTTTCTTTACCTGGAACGCGAGAATTGAGGCGCTGCATAAAGCTGCCTTCTTGGATTTCCTCGATAGAAATCGGTATGTAGCCGCGCTCGAGTAGGAGTTTTCCGGCGGAGTTTTCAGTGTTAGCCTGGACGACGCCTTTTTTGACTTTATTATCCTGAGTATCGCGTGCTTTATAGTTAAAGTTTTTCATTCTACCCCCTCATTAATCTTTCGAACTCAGTGATGTCGACTGCAAATTCGCGACCGTTATCGTAGCTAATGATCCCTGTCTGTACAAACTTCACAAGCGTACGATCCATAGTCTGCATACCTTGATCTGCGCTAGTTTGAATAACGGCGTCGAGTTGGTGTGTCTTGCCTTCGCGGATAATATTACGGACGGCGGCATTTACGATTAAGATTTCAGTGGCAGCAACACGACCACCAGCAAGAGCGGGAACGAGACGTTGCGAACAGACAGCCATGAGAATATTTGCGAGCTGAGAGCGAATCTGGGACTGCTGGTGAGCGGGGAAAACGTCAATGATACGATCAATACTCTGAGCGGCTGAGTTGGTGTGAAGAGTAGCGAATACAAGGTGACCAGTTTCAGCAATAGTGATAGCAGACGAGATAGTCTCTAGGTCGCGCATCTCACCAATAAGAACAACGTCTGGGTCTTCACGGAGGGCTGAGCGAAGGGCGCCAGCAAACGAGTATGTGTCATAATGTACTTCGCGTTGGGCAATGAGAGAATGCTTGGAGGTATGAATGTACTCAACAGGGTCTTCAATCGTAAGGATATGGCGGGCTTTTTCTGTATTTATTTTGTCGACTAGGGCTGCGAGAGTGGTAGATTTACCAGAACCAGTAGGTCCTGTGACGAGAACTAGACCGCGGGGATACTCAGCAAAGGAAGAGATGACATTCGGCATGCCGAGATCATCGATTGAAGGGATTTCGCTAGGAATAAGACGGAAGGCAGCAGCAAGATTACCGCGCTCGTGGAAAGCATTGACACGGAAGCGAGCGATATCACCGAAAGCAAAAGAGAAATCAAATTCCTTGTCTTTGAGTAAGATTTGCTTCTGGTCTTCGTCAAGGACGGCAAAAATAAGAGTTTCGATAGCAGCTGCGTCAAGTTCTGGCACGTTTGGGACTTTAGTGAGAGCTCCGTCGATACGAAGAATAGGCTGAACGCCGACCTGAATGTGCAAGTCAGAAGCTTTCTTTTTGACCGCTTCTTCTAGGAGATATTCGATTCTGATGTTGTTTTCCATTGCTTTCTTCCCTTCTCTTTTATGCTATATCTGATGCGACCCTATTAACTTCATCTACAGTAGTGACCCCTGAGAGGGCTTTTAAGAAGCCGTCTTGGCGCATAGAGATCATGCCTTTTTGAAGTGCAAGGCGCTGAATATCGCCACTGGATGAACGACTAACGATAAGCTTCTGGATGTCTTCGTCAACATCCATAGCCTCGTAAATACCGGCACGACCCTGATACCCGTGCGGGTGTTGAGGGGTATCTATACCGCGGACGAGAGTGTAGCCTTCTTTATTTGCGACAGGAAGATCTGCGTAACCGATATCTTCGGAGACACGAAGGACGTCTGCGGAACTCTGCGGTAAGACGCTACCGACAACCTCATTAATGAGGTTGGTTTCAATAGAGGTGGATTGGACAGTCTGGCGCTGTTCAGCGAGACGACGAACGAGACGCTGGCCGATCACGGTATTTAGAGTAGATGCGAGGAGGAACGGCTCAATGCCCATGTCTAACAGACGCGGGAGAATACCGGCGGCAGAGTTGGTGTGTAGAGTACTGAAGACGAGATGTCCCGTGAGGGCGGCCTGGACTGCGAGACTAGCCGTTTCTGCGTCACGAATCTCACCAACCATGACAACATCAGGGTCTTGACGGAGAATAGAGCGAAGACCTGAAGCAAAAGTAAGACCAGCGTCGATATTGACTTGGATCTGATTAACGCCGTCCATTTTATACTCGACAGGATCTTCGAGGGTAACGATATTGATCGTGGAATCTTTAATCTCTTTAATGAGGGCATAGAGTGTTGTAGACTTACCAGAGCCAGTAGGTCCAGATGTAATAACCATACCGTTTGGTTTATCTATGCCTTTACGGATAGCGCGGAGTGCGCGTCCAGTCCATCCCATCTCGACGAGATCAAAAGAACTACCAGATTTGTCGAGTAGACGTACAACGCATTGCTCACCCCAAACAACAGGGCTAATAGCGATACGGAGGTCGACTTCTTTCTCTCCTACTTTGACTGTAAACTGACCGTCTTGAGGGGCGCGATGTTCGTCGATTTTGAGGTTGGCGAGGATCTTAATACGGGAAATAAGGGCGGGTTCAATCGACTTAGGAAGATCCATAACTTCGCGAAGTACACCATCGACACGACAACGGATTTTAAGTGTGCGCTCTAGCGGCTCGATATGGATATCTGAAGCGCGGGCACGAACAGCGTACTCAAGTATAGTATTGAGCGCACGCGAGATCGGAGAATCCTGAACGATAGTTTTAACATTGCGCTTTTCGGCCTGTGCAGCTTCGTACTCTTCGTCGGCATGAACGGCGGCAGCATCAACGGTGGAAAGGTCAGTTTTGTATGAGTCGAGGATGTGCTTGATGCTTTCTTGAGAAGCCATAAAAGCGCGGATAGGACGCTGAACAAGTGTAGAAAGATAGTCGACAGCCTGAACGTTAGTGGCATCAATCATAGCAACAGCAAGGCGATTATTAACGAGAGCTAGCGGGACAGCCATATTGCGCTCGGCGGCGTCGTGCGGTAGGAGGTCAAGTATAGACTGCTCGATTATGACGTTTGTGAGATTTACGTAAGGAACTCCGGATAAGACAGAGGTGGCATGTGTAAGCGTTTCGTTATCAGCAATGCCCTTGGCGATAAGGATCGGGATAAGAGGCTGATTGTCAGTAGAGGCTTCTTCGGAAGCTTTATGAAGAGCCTGCGCGTCAGCAAGCCCCTCGTCAGTGAGGAGCTTAATGAGTTTATCCTGGAGGTCTTTTGTAAGTAGCGCCATTCAACTCTTCTCTATTGACTATTCCTCATAATACATTCGATATCTCCGACAGCACACCAGAATTCGTCGTCACCAATCTCAATTTCGACAGTAGGGTTAAGGGCGTTTTCATTAAAGATTGCTGGGTCTGGGTCGACAATATCTGCCGTAATTGGATGCGTAACTTTTATTGTGATAGTTTCGTCCTGCGGGTCACCAAAAATATTAGAAACAGCAAACCAAGAGACCAAAAAGCCAAGTCCAGCAATAAGGATAAGTAGAGCTATATCTGTCTTTTTCATCTAGTTCCTCCCTCTTGTGGCATCTAATGGGCTAAGTACGCGATCGTTTAGCGTGGTGGTAACCGGATTAGTGTAAAATGCAGTAGCGCGAGCAGTAAGTTCTAGGCGAGTAGTAAAAGAGAGTCTGAAAGATTCTATGTTGATCGAACGAATGGAACGCTCTATGTTACGCAACGCTATAATGACGTCTGTCTCGCGATTGACTGGACTAGCGTTGGCGCTAGTTATGCGAAAGTCAAAATCCGTGGTGCTAGCTGTGGCTGTTGCTGCATCTATATTCCCTGGTGTAGCTGAGCCACCAACTTGGCGGTTACTAGTAGAAATACGAAGACTCTCGAGACGCACTTCTGGTATACCAAGAATCTTGTCGCTCATACTGGCACCGAGAGCTGCAGGGTTGTCAACAGCTGGAAGGGCGTCTGCGATAACACGAAGGGTGTTCATATCGTCACCCTGAGCAACATACATGAGAGCTTGATCATATTCGAGTGCCCTAATACGAGCGGCTATCGTCTCGATGTTGTCGGCGTTACGTGCGAGAATACGTGCTGTTTCCTGAGCCTCCCCGATAACGTGGGCTCGAAAATGGATTCTTCGAATTAGGTGATAAGACGACACTAGGCAAAAACCTACAACAAGAGAAGCTCCGGCAACTATAAAGAAGATGTTACGATTAGCTTTTGCGATCTGAATTCGTTTTTGAGATTTAACTTGGCTTGGCATCTTATTCTCCTTCCTCAAGGCCTCGTGCAGCCTCTTCAAACATATTACCTGGGATCTGATTAAATGAATCTGTAACGTTCTGACGTGGGGGACTTACTAGTATGAGGTTTGACGTATGGAAAGACATAACCTCACGACGAATACTGAAAGCTACTTCGAAGCGGAGAACCATACTACCATCGGCACTTTGTCCGTAGGAAGAGTCGCCGACTTGAATATCTCCGTCCAACAAGAGTTCGGCTGCACAGCGCTGACGCACATCATCAGACACAGGTGCGCGTTGTGCGATCTCAGCTGACGACAAGTGCGGAGAAGTTTCCATGATCATCAGCTCTATAGCAAGAGGACGGCAGCCATCCGGAGAGTCTGGTGGTTCTGCTCCTGGAAGAACATAAGCAAAGGCAGCACGAGCTATGGTCTGAACGAGCGCATTGAAGCCGGCATACCCAGAGCGTGATTGACCGCTAAATCGGATAGTGTGAGTAGCGCGATCAAAGTCGAGTTCTGAAACAGTAACGCGACTGTTACCCCCAGGAAGAATGATACCGAGAACACCAAAAATATTGGAAGGGAGGTATTTGTCGGCGTTAATAGTATCAATGTGAGAAAGCTGCGCCTGTAGAGTAAGGATGTCATTTACACTTGGGTGGTGACGACCCTGAACAAGAGCAAGATGGTTGCTTTCAGCGTTACGATTAAGATTATTGATTGTGACGTTTTGAATACCGAATGTAGTGAAGAGAATCAAAACTAGGCCGGCAGCAGAAGCGGTCACAATGAGAACAATAAAGATAATCAAATTACGAATGCGACGAGCGCGGAGAAGCTCCCGCTTAATATCTGGTACGAGGCTAACTTCAATCATTGTTTCTCCTTTCTGCTAAACCTACTGCGACTGCAAACTCAGAAGCCACATTAATGAGCTTGTCTTGGAACTGGCGTGGAACGACGACTTTTTGCCAAGGGTTACCCTTTGTGGTCGGTACAGACGTGCGGGCTTCGATATATTCGCTCATGAATGGGATAATACCAGCGAAACCTGAGAGAATAATGCCGCCAACGGGGATTGTGGGATACTTAGAATGGAAGAATTTAATAGATTTGGAAAGCTCTGTAGCAAAACTCTCGAGACTGGAGTCAAGAGCGCGGAAGACTTGACCGTCTAGTTTGTCTTGAGCGAGGCCAAACTTAAGTATAAATTGTCTCGCCTGCTCTTCTCGGATACTGAGAGAGTGGGCCGTCGATTTAGAAAGAGCCTGAAGCCCGGTAGGGATAGAGCGTACGAGACGAGGAGCGTCACCGAAGACGATAACAAGATCAGCGGAAAGTTCGCCGTAATCAATAATAAGACGGGCGTCGGCAAGATCAACTGGAGAAAGAGAGCGGGCCATGGCGATAGGATCTGGCTCTGCGGCAACAACATCGAGGCCGAGTGATTCGATAAATTCAAGTTGTTCTTCGGCGTAAGCGATTGAAGTACTGGCGATCAGTACCTCTTGTTTAGTGGCATCACGAAGAGAAGTGCCAAGAATTGACCAGTCTGCCTTTGCTTCATCGATAGCCATCGGAATATATTGGTCAAGTTGGTATTTGATAGTTTTGTTAAGCTCACTAGTGGACTGAGTTGGTACTTCAGCGATAGTAGTGAATGTTTTGTTGGCAGGAAAGCTAATTGCGACGTCTTTAGTTTTAATGCCGCTCTGACCAATGACGGTCTTAATAACTTCCCCTAATTTTATTTTTCCGTCTTCCGAACTGCTTTGTGCAATAGCTGGATCAACACTAGCATAACCGTAGTGCTGAAGAGTATAACCTGATTTTGCCGACCCGGTAAGTTGTACTGCTCGGATAGCACTCGTACCGACGTCTAGCGCGAAAAAATCGCCCATCCCTTTGATCTTCATAGGTCTGATTATACATAAGTGTTTTAGGTTTGCATAGAGTGAGTTTCGCGAGAATTTAGAGGCGTGGTGGAAGCTCTTGAGAAAAGGTGGTTTGAGCAGCGCGGTTTTGTTGAGTTTGATAGAAAGCCCAAAGATGAGTGTCTGCGCGGAGATTGAATATTTCAGAAGGTTCAGCGGAGCGTTCACGATTACCAGCTCCATAGGTGCGATTCATAGAGAGTCCACCAGTGATAACAGGGCCATTGATCTGAAGTTGAGTGTTGCATGTATGTATGTCGAGCGGCCAAGCAAAAGAGTGACAAGTACTAAGAGTGCCAGGTATAAAGCGCCCATCAGAAGTAGTTCCCGCAATAAGCCAAGCATCAATGCGACGGACATGCGGAGCGATCTCGATAGTAGGAGCAATGATGATGACTTGAGGAATATCAGAAATATTAGTATGACTGGTATCGCTATAGATAATATCGCCGTTAATAGTGACTGTGCCAGTGGCATTAATAATGACGAGTGAGCGTGGCTCGGCGATGAAGCCGTCGATAGTAAGACTAGAGGTATTGCAAGTAGTACTGGCACCCTCGGAGGTGTCTATAATAGGGTCACAGATACCGTCAGCACGATCCTGGAGGCGACGAACCAGTGAAGAGGTGCGGAAGTGGCGATCAAGCTCGAAGTTACCCAAAGAGCTAGTATTAGTGTTTGAGAAAGTAAGAGGGCTATAACTAAGAGTGTTCGGAGTCATTGGATTTTTAGGGAAATCGGCCTCACCGCGCGTAGGAGGATTGGGCTCGACCGGAAAGAGATGTCCGATAGTGGTGGGGAATAGTGAACTAGGTAAGAGCGGTGTAAGTGAGAAAGCAGCACCAGAGGCGATAGTTCGTCCACCGCTGTGAATTTGGCCACGAGCGATAACCTCGTACTCCACCCAGCTACCAAAAAGATTACGAGTACCAGGATGAACGTCGCAGTCAAAGTATCCATCGAAATTGACTGTTTGATCGACGAGGCCGCGCGAGCCACAGGCGGTTTTAGTGGTTTGGTTAGTGATAATATCACCTGCAACGAAGAGTCCGCCGCCGATAATACTAACTAAGGGACGTTTCGCTACTGTAATACAGACAGGTTGAGAGTGTGCCCAACTATCGCCATCGTGGGTATCATCGAGGTGACTAGTTGTAGTGCGGCGGTCGTCGCTGCTGGCTGGGAAAACGCTAAGCATGTAACAAATTTGAGAGCCAGGAACGAGGTCGTCAACATAAAAACCAACACTTGGGTCACCGAAAACTTGCTCACTACTGCCGTTTACCCCGACAGGGTTACCTTCAGTATTGAATACGCGCTGAGTGTCGCGGGGGCTGTACAAGTGATTATCTAAGCTGCGACTAGTGAAATTAGAGAGAGCATAGCGCTGGTTATTTACGCCTTGGTCGTGAGTTGCGACACCGCAGCGATTGCCAGTGCCGAGGCCGAGATGTTCGCAAGGGCCGTTGTCGCGCCCAGTACTAGTGCCTGATGTAGTGACTGGAACTGGAGTACCGGGATCGAGGATGAATTTAGATAAGCGCCATTCGGTTTCTTTAGTGATAGTAGCGTACTGACCTGGGAAGCCCTGCGCAGCGAGTTGAGGGTTGGTGCGGCGCTGGACATCAAAAGAGGCGGCAATGGAGATGTTAGTACCAGGGGCTGCGATACGTGTACCGTTATTAGTGACACGAAAACCGCCACCAACACTAATATTTGTCTGAATATTGTAATTGTAAGGGACTCGTATCACCTGCTCTGTTGTTTCGGCGGTGTCGTCATTTATGTTAATAAATTCTGTGCCGCGGGAGGTATACTCCCAGTTGGTGCAGGCATGACAGGTGGAATCTCCATACTCGCCGCAAGAATATGGACAGCCTGGCCAAGTAGTGTGAGCTTCGCGGAAATGACGATTTTCGGCACGAATGGAGCTATAAGTCATATTTTGACGAAAAGTTTGACCCACGTCGGAACTATGAATATCCCCACGGACAATCTGGGTGTCTGAGAGCTGCTCCATCACACCGCTGTCAGTGCAGTTAGTGAAAGGGTTTGGATCGAAACTGATACCCCACTCGCTTTTCGGCTGAGGCGTGGAGAAGATTGAACAAAAATCACGCGGAGGTGTACCGCGAGTTGCGGTGACTTCTTGGGCGCCGCGGTAAGACCCGTGACAGAATTGAATCGAGTCGCCTGGACGTGCGTAAAGAGCTCCTCCCGGAAGAGCGGTTGTGTTGCGCCAAGCTCCACCATATAGAGATGTATTGCGGGCGCGAGAAGCGCCACCAGTTGTGCCGACTTGGCGAAGGTAATGGAATTGAGTGACGGAATTGTTGATGCTACGTATATCGACTGATGATGGTGTACTCGTGAAAGAGCCTATCTCTGACGTGACGATCCGGCCGCCGTCTGGCGTGGAGACGATACTTATCGGGATATCACAGGCGTGCTCTAAGTCAGACACAGTGCGTGAGACGTAACGAACACATACAGTCGCAGTTAACTCGGGACCTTCGCCCGGTGTGGTGCTTGTGGCGGCAGTACCAGAGGATGGACGAACAATGATACTTTGACAGAATAGACCTGAGGAACTGGGCGGAATGAAGTTTTGAGTGCCGAGGATGTATTGATGGCGATCACCGTTATAACTAGGAAGAGTGAGGTTTTGAACGAGAGGTGCGGGAGCTGAAGAGAAAGAACCAGCGACGTTACGGATTTCACGCTGAGTAATACGAGGCGCACCGCCGTGATCGAGACGACTGATGCGATGATCCCAGGAGGCAGCAGGTATATCTACTCCGGGGGCGACGGAGACTTCGAGGATACGAGTTTGACCAGCTGTAGCCTCAACATAGCGACCGTCGACAGAGACGCGAGCGGTCGGCGCAAAGAGCCAGCTATCGCCGATAGGTACGAGTCCAGAATAATGCCCTACAGGGTTTGCACAGATGTGCTTGATGGCGTAGATCGGAGCGCTAGTGACAGGATGACGAAAGACGATTGAAGCGTAGCTGCCCGGATTTGCTTTTGTGTATTGGAAAATGTCGAGACCACCATTTGGAGTGGAGTCCGTGAGAGTATTGAGGCGGTCGCTATGCTCCTCGTTCCAAGAGATGAGGCCGAGTTCAGCATAACGATAAATCAACTCAGTCCAGTTGCGGAGAGTAGGACTCATATTACCACTACCACGATAAGTCATACGAACACCAATTATGCGACCAGAGTTATTGAAAATAGCGCCTGGGCAATCGTCGCCTTCTCGGAGAGGCTCTGGAGTCATAGTGCAAACAATATAAGCAGCTGCGAGGCGAGTGCGAAGGTCATCAATGTCGCCACTGCCGTCGTCACGAAGCCACCAGTGGATAGCATTGACGAAGACGTGAGCTGCAGCGCGGCGCTCCTCTGGAGTATTGGAAGGCATACGATGAGCTTCCAGGGCAACCCTACGAATTGCGCCGTCATAGAGGACATTTTGGCCACTGCCGCCACGATCAGACCATGGAGTGTCCGTGAAAAATCCTGGGTTACCACTAGCGTGGGACGGAATGGGTTCGATAAAAGCGATGACTACTACTGTGGCTACTACCAGAGCGCTGATGATTGCGATTCGCCTAGTGAAGTCTCTCATTTAATTATCCTCCAATTCACTAAGTCTCTCCTCGTAAAATGACTTACTGGCGTTGCCATCGAGATGAATAAGATCGAGAATATTGCGGATAGTCTCAGCTTCGCGCTCGCGATCATCGAGGAAAAAGAAGCGAGAGGCGAGGCCGTGATAGAGTGTGAGCCGGGTGCGGTCATACTCGGAGCCGCTAGGAAGACTGGCGAGGGCGGCGAGACTGGCGTCGACAGATTCGAGATACATGCCAGCGTTGTAGAAAAGGGTGGATTTTTGAGCGTAGAGACGAGTGATAAGAGGGTGGTTTTCGTCGTCAACACGAAGACGGGAAATCTGAGTGTCGATATGATTTGCGGTGACCATGATAGTCTCAAACGAAGGACGAGTAGGAATAAGGGTATCAATTTCCTCGATGAGTTCTTCGGCGGTTTGAGCAACAACTACTGGATCTTCAGGAGGGGTGTGAGGAGTGGGGCGATTGATAAGGATAATTATACTAGATACGAGAACAGCAATTGCGAAAGCAAGAAGAATCCAGAAACGATTATCAATCTCTATAGGATTGTTCTTTTGGGATTTTTTGGGCTTTTCACCCTGATACGAGAAAGGGCTATTTTCGTCCATGTCCACCTATCAATTAAACTGTTTGTTTAATGATAGCATTAGCGTTTTTGGATAGCAACTACTTAGGGTGGTGGTTTTGCTCTGGGGGCGGAGAGGTGGTAAAATGTTTGTCATGAGTTTAAGTATTGGAATTGTGGGGCTGCCAAATGTCGGGAAATCGACGCTGTTTAATGTGTTGACTGGGGCGGGGGTTTTGGCGGCGAATTATCCTTTTGCGACGATCGAGCCGAACACGGGGATTGTGGCTTTGCCAGATGAGAGACTAGAAGTGCTAGCGAAGATGTATAGCTCGGACAAAGTAGTGCCTGCGACAGTGAAGTTTACAGATATTGCAGGGCTGGTTGCAGGGGCGAGTAAAGGCGAAGGACTAGGAAATCAGTTCCTCGCAAATATACGGGAGTGCGACGCGATCGTACATGTGGTGCGGGCGTTTGTGAACACAGATATTGTTCATGTGAGAGACGACGTAGATCCACGGAAGGATATTGAAATTATCGAGGCGGAACTGGCGATGGCGGATATCGAGACGATCGAAAAAGTGTTGCCGAGAATTCAAAAAGAGATGAAGAGCGGCGATAAAGCGAAGATCGCTGAGCATGAATATTATACAGACCTACTGGAGCAGTTGCAGCGCGGGGAACGAGTGGCGGCGAAGTCGAGATATAAAGAAGTGCAACTACTGAGTACGAAGCCTGTAATCTATGTATTCAATGTGAGCGAAGAAGGATTAGTGGATGAGGAGCGGAAGGACGAACTGCGTGAGATCGTAGGCGAAGCGAAGTGTGTTTTTGTGTCGGCTAAGATGGAAGAGGAGTTGTCGGGTCTGGCGGATGAGGAGCGGGCGGAGTTTTTGGAGAGTTATGGCGTGAAGGAGTCGGGGTTAAATCAGCTGATCCGAGTGGCGTACGAAACACTAGGACTGCAATCGTATCTGACAGCGGGGAAAAAGGAAGTGCGGGCGTGGACTATTCGACGGGGAGCGACAGCACCAGAGGCTGCGGGAGTGATTCATACGGACTTCGAAAAAGGATTTATCGCGGCGAGCGTGATAGATTATGATGACTTGGTACGGCTGGGATCAGAGAGGGCAGTGAAAGAGGCAGGGTTGGCGCGGACGGAAGGACGTGACTATGTGATGCGAGCGGGAGATGTGGTGGAGTTTAGGTTTAATGTTTAACTTTGGTTGTTAGTTTTGATTTGAGGTTGAGGTTTTGAGGAGGTAGAAGCGCTCTTGGTTTTGCTCCTCCCTACCCTTTAGGGAGTTGTCGTGTTTTTTGATGATGATGAAATGAGGTTTGAGTTTTAGTTCGAAATCTTTGATGATTTGGCGGCGTATTTTGGAGTTTTTTACGCGACCGTTTATGAGTTCGTGGGGTTTTGCTTCGAATTGGGGTTTGAGCATGGCGAAGATGAGGGTGTCTTGGTGTGTGAGGTTTTTGCGGGCGTGAGTGAGGATCGGGAGAATGGAGATGAAGGAGACGTCGATGAGGATGATGTCTGGAGAAACTTCTCCGCTTCCGTCATCAAGCAATTTATGTGTGCGCTCCGAAGTGCTAGGACAAGTCTCACCCGCAGAAATCGCTTGATAACCCCGCTCACTGATCGAGAAGTTCAAAACATCGGTCTTCTCATGAAGTTCGATGCGAGGATGTTGGCGGAGTTTAGGGGAGAGTTGGTCAGTGCCTTTTTCGACGGCGATGACTTTTTTGGCGCCGTTTTGTAGAGCGTAGTCGGTGAAGCCACCGGTGGATGAGCCAATATCGAGGACTATTTTGTCTCGAAAATCGACTCGAAATAGCCGATTGGCTTCGGCGAGTTTATCCCCTGCTCTACTTACATAGGAGGACATAGGGTATTTTGCTCCTTATTTTTTGCGCTCGCGGTAGGCGGAGGTTTCGGTGTCTACGGAAATAATGTCGCCGACTTTAATGAAGGCGGGGACTTTGACTACGATACCCGTCTCGAGAGTGGCGTCTTTGAGGACGCTGCTAGTCGTGTCGCCTTTTACTACTGATTCAGTGTAGGTGACTTCAAGCCAGAGATTTTTTGGTAGCTCGAGATTGATGACGTTGCCATTGAAGAACTGGAGAGTTATAGAATCGTCGCCTTCTTTGAGGAAACCTGCGGCTTCGTCGACGAGTTCGCTGGAGAGTTGGAATTGCTCGAAAGTTTCTGGGTCCATAAAGTGGAAGTCTGTGCCGTCGCTGTAGAGGTATTGAACTTTTTTATTCGTGACTTCGGCGGGTTCGATTTTTTCTGCGCCTTTGAAAGTCCTAGGAATGACGGCACCGTTTGTGAGGTTTTTAAGTTTCACGTTTACGATAGAGCCGCCACGACCCATGACTTTTTGGGAGTATTCGAGAACGCGAAAAGGCGTGCCGTCGATTTGAATTAGAACGTTTTTCTTTAGATCTGTTGGTCCGTACATATGAACTCCTAATTGCTTGCTACAAATGGTAGTAGCGCAAGGTGTCGAGCGCGCTTGATAGCGGTTGCGAGCTGGCGCTGTTGCTTGGCGCTGAGGCCTGTTTTTGCTACTGGTTCAATGCGACCGTAAGGATCGATGTAGCGCTGGAGGTCTTTGACGTCCTTGTAGTCAAAGTACGTGCTGACCGATTTTTTATATTTTCGTGCCATGTGATATTTCCTTTCAGTTTACCGTGCTATCTCGCCATCAGATGTTCGTACCATCCATAATTTACAAAATGTCATACACAGTCGCTCCAACAGAACCGCATTAAAATACGAACCTGCTGGGCGAGGCTGGAATATACATTTTTCAAATTAAGGTGCTTTAACGGTACGAGCACCTGATAGCTCGCGCACCAATATCTATATTATTAAAATGGAATTTCGCTGAGGTCGATTGGTTCGTCGATGTCGTCTGGTGTGACGTCAGCGGGTTTGGATTTTTTGTTTGAAGCTGCGGCTGGGCGCGAGCTTGAATTGTCATTTGAGCTGCTTCGATTGCCGTCGTTTACGAAACTAAATTCCTCTACGACGACACGGATCGTGCTGCGCTTCTTGCCTGTTTCTTTATCATCCCAACTCTGCTGAGAGAGACGACCCATCACGAGGATCTGGCGACCTTTGCTGAAATATTTGGCGATAGTTTCGCCGCGAGCGCCCCAGCAGTCACAGTCGATGAAGTCTGTGGCTTCCTGGCGCTGGCCGTTAGCGTCGTTCCAGGTGCGGTTGACCGCAATTGAGAAGTTTGTGACGCTCTGACCACTTGGCGTGGTGCGGGATTCTGGATCACGCGTGAGGTTGCCCATCAAGATGACTTTATTAAATGACATTTTACCTCCTAATTTGTTAATTGGTTACTTTTCTTCTTTTGCGTCGGATTCGTCGGTTTCACCCTCTTTTTTCTCGGGCTTCTTCAGGTCTTTTTTGACCAGGAGATAGCGGAGAACTTCGTCGGTGATGTTGAGAACGCTGTTGATTTTCGCAGGTGCCGCCGCTGGCAGTTTTACCTCGAGAAATCGGTAGACCGCGAATTCTTGTTTGTCAATTGGATAGGCTAGTTTTTTCTTGCCCCAATTGTCTTCCTTTACGATCTCTCCACCGCTGGTCGTGACTAGGTCGCGGACTTTGGCGAGAGCTGGATCTAGATTCATCTCTAGATCAGGGTGAATGAGCACGGTTAGCTCGTAATCTTTCATCTTCCTCCTCTGGAACTCACGTTTCTATGTGAGTGCTTGCTCGATTAAAGCAAGCCGAGTTAATGTTGTTATTGTTTGATGATTTTAACAGATTGGGGCGGGAAATACAAGGGATGAAAAAAGAGGCCCTTTTCAGGGCCCCAGTGCTTGAGGATGAGATAGTCACCGTCGAGTGGTGGTGATTGTTCTGTTGGTGAAGTTGACCGTATACAAACCAGTGGCTGTACCAAATTCTGCTAACGGAACAGCCATGCGGCCATTTACCATGATGGTGTTGAAATTACGGGCAGTTCCATCGATTACGATCTGAGAAGTGCCGAATCGCGTATCTTGCTCTGCGGCACGTGTTGCACCCAGATGGAACATATATCCGTGATTAGGATGCTGCTGCGGAACATAGCGTCTGGTAGTTGTAACGAGAGTACGAGTGTTAGCACCGTCCCAGTCGATTGCAAAGTCACGTCCGACAAAGCTGAGAGTGTATGCGATATCTCGTATCCATACATACTCTACGCCATCACGAGTCCAAGTATCCCAAAAGGCATACACCGACCCGTCGATCCGAAACGTCCTGTTTGCGTAAGCTATCGACAAGTCTGGGAGCTGTTCGCCAGGTGGTAATTCGCCAATTGGAGGAATGGCGGTTATGGTGCCAGTGTACCCCGTAATAGTGCGATTGATCGACAAAAGCTCATGTGTGATGTCGAAAAACGCGAGACGATTACTTAAACCTGGGAGATACTGAGCGCTTAACCACTGACCGCCGCGGAACTCTCTATGAGAATCCCACATGGGATCCATAGTGATCCAGCGACCATTTACGTGGGCTTCAACCCAGGCGTGGTCATAAAAACTGCCTGTGCGTACTGTGTGTGACGGATGCCACTGCGTGACATATTCAGGGAACGCCGTGCCTTCTACTCGACGAGCAGGAATACCCAGAGAGTGAAGAAGTGAAATAGCGACGTTTGCGTGGCCTGCACCGGGGGCGCGCCAGCTGAATAGAACATTGTCGGCGCGCTGATTGGCGACAGTCGGAGCGCGGTCGAGATCACGGCGGATATTGGTTGCAACCCATTCATGGACGGCACGAGTGATTTGATAATTCGTGGCGTTCCAAGGGAGAGTGTCGCGTATTGCCTGAGCTTGATCGATGATCGCTTGGGTTTGTGGAGACGCATCAGTCGGCTGGCGGAAGTTCCATAGAGAGTCGGCATCTTGCCAATTGTTGGCATTTATGATCTCTCTATTACTTGCAAACCACGCTGGGGTCATTATTTCCACGTGCCCGTTATTTAGGATGCGAATATAGAGTTGCGCCCAGATGTCCATATCCGAACCAGCAAGGGGGCGGATAGTGAGCGGCAATGCGATGTTTCGTTGCGTATTCGCGTGCGGAATAAACCAGGCGCGACCGTCGGTCGTGCGATTCATGTCGTACGTTCGACCGTCCAATGTGAAACGGATGGTTGTGTGGGCTGCTGGGATATTGCTCAATACTACAAATTGCTGGTCGCCCCAAAGGAACATACCATCGCCTGCTTCTGTATTAGTTAGATGGAAGCGAGCAGTAGTTGCATTTGGTGTTACGGCGTGGGCCGTAGTGGGCGTAAACGTTATCATGGAAGACATGACAAAAGCAAGTATGAAACCTGCAAACCTCTTAAATGTTTTCATAAACCATTTCTCCTCTCGAAATATACCTCCTGACGCATATAAGATTTACGTCAAAAGTTCTGCTCAACGCGGTAGGCGGAGCAATGATGTCGAGTGCGGCGGTGTTGTTAAAATACACTTCCTCAAGCGGAGTATATTATACCATAAAATGGTGTATAGATGCAATATTTATTCGATTTCGTCGAGAGAGGAGATGAGAACATCGCGTGGTTTGGCATTTCCTGTACTGGGGCCAATAATTCCTGCATCCTCCATCTGGGCGATTACGCGAGAAGCGCGACCGTAGCCGACTTGGAGACGGGTCTGGATCATACTGGTGCTGATTTTGCCTGTGTCGACGGCGAGACGGAGAGCGTCGCGATAAAGAGAATCTCCGCTATTGCCACCGCTCGGAGCGAAGTCGCCATCGTCGCCATAACCCATGACAACGCCGCCTTTGGCTGTGATTTGGACGGGCTGAGAGAGGACTTCTTCGTTGTATTGAGGCGGAGACTGGAGGCGGATGAAATCAGCGACTCGGTTGACTTCTTCGTCGGTCACCCAAGCGCCCTGAATGCGACGAGGCTTAGTGATACTAGGGGTTGTGAGGAGCATGTCTCCCTTGCCGAGGAGTTTTTCGGCACCGATTTGGTCGAGAATAGTGCGAGAGTCGACTTGCTGAGCGACAGTAAAGGCGATACGGGCGGGGATGTTGGCTTTGATGAGACCTGTGATGACGTTTACAGAGGGGCGCTGAGTGGCGAGAATAAGGTGAATACCTGAGGCGCGGCCTTTTTGTGCAAGACGAACGATGAGAGCTTCGATGTCGCGAGGGGCGGCCATAATAAGGTCGGCAAGCTCATCGACAACGACGAGGATGTAAGGCATTTTGCCGCCGTCGGACTTTTCCTCGCTTTCGCCGCTTTCTTCGTCGGTGACGGTGATTTTTTTGGCGGATTTGGCGATTTTGGCGTTGTAGTCGGCGATATTCTTTACCTTTTCCTCGGCGAGAAGAGTGTAACGGCGCTCCATTTCGTTGACGGACCATTTGAGGGCGGAGATGGCTTTTTCTGGCTCAGTGACTATAGGTGTGAGGAGATGAGGAATGTGTTCGTAGCTGGTCATTTCGACTTTTTTAGGGTCGACGAGGATCATTTTGAGGTCGCTAGGAGCGTTGCGATAAAGGAGTGATGTAAGGATAGAGTTCATCATGACAGATTTACCAGAGCCAGTCTGCCCTGCGACAAGGAGGTGTGGCATAGAGGCGAGCTCGGCAACGACAGCAGCACCGGAGATATCTTTGCCAATAGCGAAAGAGAGGTTGCCGGTGGCGGATTTCCACTGTTTAGAGTCGAGGATGCCGTGGAGGCGGACATCGGCGGATTTGAGATTGGGAACTTCGATACCGACGGCTTTTTGACCTGGGATAGGCGCTTCGATACGGACAGATTCGGCTTCGAGGCCGAGCATGATGTTTGACTCAAGTTGGGTGATTTTAGTGAGCTTGACACCACTAGGTGGACGGAGAGTGAACTGAGTGACGCGAGGGCCGACGTTTGCGGATTCCATTTCGACGTTGATGTCGAATTCAGAGAGAGTGTTTTTGATCGCCTGAGCGTTTGCTTGGATATCACCAGCGTCGGCGGGGGACTGTTTTTTCTCGAGGAGATCGAGACCGGGCATTTTCCAGTTAGGATCAGAAATGGCGACGAGAGCGGTTTTTGGGGTTTCAGGTTTTTGGTCGGTCTTTTCCCTGCCCTGCTCGGATTTCTTGTCCGCGCCGTTAACAGTAGGAACACCAGGGTTGAGTTTGAGGTCTTTGGATGATTTTTCGTCTGAAGTAGCAGTGTTATCCTCGACATCGACGACTTTTTTCATAACTTTGGTGTTTTTGGCGTTTTCTTCTTTCAGTTTGTCAGACTGGAGGGAGCTGGCGATTTTTTTGATCAGCGTGACAGGCGAAACACTGAGAACAAAAAGTATACAGACGAGGATGAGAAGAATATATATAAAGACGGCGAGGTTTGGGCTAATGAACTGCAAGACGGCGGAGTTGAGAGTGTCGCCGACACGACCGCCGGCTTCGGAACTTTCAGGAGCACCGAAGATGCCTGCAAAAAACACAACGACAAGAGAAGATGCAATAATAACAACTAACGGCACACGGTTCTCTTCGCCGCGGAAAGTGGCAACGGCAAGAAATACTAGAAGGAGCGGCAAGAGATAAAGAGCGTGACCAAGGAAAGACTGAAGATGAGAATGGACAATATCGAGAACGCGACCGCCCGCACCAAACCAAGAAGTTACAAATATGATAGCGAGAGCAATCATGAAAACTGCGCCGATCTGACGCCAAAAGCCGCCTGGGAGACTGTGTTTTGTTCCGCGCTTGTCGAGTTTTTTGTTGGATTTTTTCTTTTTCGGCATGATTATTATTATATTACACTTTGCGGCGGAATTGCCGCTGATTATTTGAACACTTCTAATTATAGCATAAGCGCTCTATGATGTCAATTGTACAACGAGTAATCCTAGCGAGAATGGCGATCGACGAGATCAGAGAGGGACTGGAGGTAAGACTCGAGCTGGTGAAGCTCGATGTCGGTAGTCTGGAGATCGGAGAGCCACTCAATAGGAGCTAGGTCAGAAGTCTGAGCGATAAAACTATCATATGCCTCTTCGAAATCGGCTTGAATATAGGGGTCGAGTGGATCGCTTGAAAAGCGTTCGAAAGCACCCACGAAGGCTGTAACAGCGGAACTCCACTCCTGACCGAGGTGTTGGACGTCAAGGTCGGGAGAGTTTAGGAGATGAGAGAGAGCATCGTCAATAGATGAAGTATCGCCGCGAGTGATAGCGGCAATATCAAAGTTTGCTATAGATTCAGAAAAATTAAAGAGGGCGGGAAAAACGATGAGTATACGAGTGATCTTTTCGGAATAGACGGTGGCGGCGCGGTGAAAAGATTCGTGCTCGGAGTTGATGTCTGCGTTTTGTAATGCAGGCATCTCACTGAGCGCGAGAAGCTGTTCGTTAAGAGACTCTTGAGCGGAAGTTAGGTCGGCGACCCGTGACTCAAACTCCCCTCTGGAGACTGAGTCTCCAGCAGGGATAGCCGAAACGACACGATCAGCAGCGTTTTGAGTTTGGGAGAGGACGAGTTGAGTTCGAGCGATAGTGGATTGGGAAGAAGTGAAATCTTCGCGACGAGCGTTTAGATTGTTGAATATGAGGAAGATTACGCCAGCTACAGCGAGTAGAGCGACAATGATACCAATAATGAGGGCGAGTGGGGCTTTTTTCTTAGTGGATTGGGAAGAAATGACGGCGGGCGCAACTGTTTCGGAAGTCTCAGCGTCAGCAGCAGAAGGAGTTGAAGGCTCTTTTGACGTAGAATTATCGGGCTGCTCTGGCTGATTAGTAGATTCGGGAGTTTCTTCTGGTGATGTAGATGTTTCTTCTGATGGATCTGCAGCTTGTTCTTCGTTCTGAGCAAGATCTTCGTTAATCATAGACATGTCTTGCAGCATAGCATCCATCGACTGGACACTACTATATATTTGACTCTCATCGACGTTTGAAGATGTGACACTGCCGTCGTCAGTAGAATACTTCTTCCCTCTCGACTGGTCATACATATCGTCATTCATAACACTACCTCCTATTTGGTGTGGTTAAGATTTGCTATCCTCATAGTAGCACAAACGGTTTGGGAGGTGAAATTTGCAGTTACACTAAGGACCTAGGTTAATAGCGTGACAGTAAAAAGCACTGTCTTCAAGACGAGTACGAATAGCGATAGAAGTAGGATCTCCTGCTATGATATTATTCGCGGCGTTACAAGTAGTACCTAAGCCACCATACTGGAAGATACCGACATCGGGGTCGCGCCGATGAATGGGAGACCAGCCTATGAAGCTAAATACTGAATTAGTTGTAGGGTCACGAAAAGTAGAGAGGTCGAGGTTGGTGTTAGCAAATTCCGAAATAAGCGCAGGATCGGGAGCTAATCTGTCTGGAGTGGAGTGAAGTCGAATTGTAGAAATAAGGTCAGTAACAGCGACTCGACGCTGTTCATCGCGACTACGCTGAGCGAGGATGCAAGCTTCGTCGCAAACGTCAGCAAGTTCGTTTCCTGTATGTTGCCTGTAAGCAATTCTCACAAGGTCACGAAGGACGACGTCTACGCGCTGGGCGTCTTCTCTAGTGAGTGTGTTAGTGCGGTGGATATTTGCGATAGCTGCATCAGAAACAGGACGAAACGCATCGTAGGCGGCACGAATCTCAGGATCACGAAGACCCGTAGCCCCGCCTAAAAAGTAGACGGCTTGTTCGTAGTCGCTCAGAAGACGACTAAATCGGGCTGCGTCGCCGACGTGATCAGAAACAGCAAATTCCGTAACACCAGCGGTTTCTTTGAGTTTGTTCCAACGAGAAGAAACAGCAGAGACGAGATCGTGTGTGAGAGCGTGGTCGATGTTGGTGCGATCTACGACAAAGAAAGTAACTGCAGCAGTACCAATAAGAATAAATAGTGCGCCAACCGTAATGAGAGCTGTTTTGAGGACAGCGCGGTTTTGGGCGCGTTGAGCTGCGGTTTTGGGGGCACTTGGACTAGGCGCTGTGTTGTTTGGTTTGGTGGGTGGTTGATTACTACTCATGGGCGACCTCGCTGGTTATCACGGCAATAGAAACTGCCTGTTTCTAATTTGATACGGAGAGCCATAGACTGATTGGTGGCAGCGGCGTCAGTATTAAGAATGGCGTTGCGACCGTCACAAATAAAGGTGAAAACGAATTGGATATCTCCGATAGCAGTAGGGTCTTCGGAGTTGAGGAAATTATAGGGTGCGCCTGTTAGGGGGTCGCGGAAGTTCTCTTCGATGTCGAGATTTAGAAAATCGAGAGCATATTGTGAGAGGTCGGTAAATTGTGGTGGACGCCCTCGGTTGGCTTCTTGGTATAGGTGAATACGGCTCATAAATCTGTCAATATCATCGATACGATCCTGGTCGCGCCACCGCGCGAGGCTGGTCTGGATAGCAAGGTTGCGTGGTAGGTGATCAAAGACAACTTTGTCGAAGGCAGCGAGTGCAGCAGTGAAACGAGCAGCATGTTCTTCGTTGAAAAAAAGCGCACGCTGAGCAGCTACAAGCTGTTCGATTTGTCCGATTTCGATACTGGAGAGATCAGGGGTGTCAAGAAAGTCGAGGGGTCCTTCTATGACAACTGAAACGGCGAGAGGAGTGGCGGGGTCGATATAAATACGCCCAGGATGCTGACGGACGAGAGTAAGGAATTCTTGGTAAAATTCAGCGAACTCGCGGTCATTAGCGGCAACGAGCGGCTCGTAAGAACGAAAAATGAGCTGGTCGGGAGCATTATTGTAAAGCTGACTGGCGACAAGGGCGCGGTAAGCCTCGTAAGCAGACTGAATGAGCTCAATACGCTCAATAGAGCGGTCGATTTTTGCGAATCCATCAAGAAGGATGTCGCGGAGAATCTCGTATTCGGCGTTAACTGTGCGATTACGAAGACCAGATGAGCTAGCAAGGTCGTTTAGAGATTCTTTGTATACACGGAGAGAGGTGCGGACAGCTTCTAGGAGTTCTGGGTCGTTTGCATTAATGGTGCCACCGAAATTGTCAGGGCCGAGCTTTTGCCATTCATTATGAAACTCTTCCCAGTAGAGAGTAGCGCGTGCGGTAAGTTCATGTGTGCGGGCGTAGTCGACGCGAAAAAGAACAACGAGCAGTACAACAATACCCGTCAGTAAAGTAAGTCCGAGAACGGAAAGAATCCCCATGAGAATACCACGGCGAATAGGTTCTTTAGCGGCAGCGTTTGCGGCGGCAGTATTAGCAGCTGGATCGAAAAATTGCCTGGAAAGATTTGTATCCATAGATTTGCGCATTTTTTTGAGAATCTCATCAGCAGAAGGAGCGTCGTCGTCAGTGGATGTTTCGATAATCTGGATAGTTTTTTCCTCGTAAGCGACGTCTTTTATGTTGTTTGCTTGAATAGTAGACTTAGGCTTGTCTTCTAGGTCAGATTTTTGAGAAGCGTCGAGGCCTGGCGCATTGTTAGCGACCGGTTCGTTATCTGAGTTGTCTTTTGATTCGTCACCCATTTACTGCCCTGCTCTTATGATTGTCTCTATTTTAGCTTATGCTTTACGAAAAGTGAAGACGTTAGCACTAATATAATAAAAGTGTGCTGACTTATCGCGGGATTACTCGCGTATTGAGATCGCGGCAGACAAACTGTCCATTTTCCAGGCGAACACGGATAGCGATAGATTGACGGGGGTCGATAAGAAGTATAGGATCGCCAGTTAGGTCATTTTCACCGGTGAAGTTATTATTTAGACAGCGAAAGCCGGGGCCACTGTAGGCAAAGGTGTATATAGTAGCACGACCACCCGTAGAGTCAGTAACAAAGCCCCAGTCTACACCTGTGGGATCACGAAAACTACCAGCGTTGCGACGAAGAAAGGCGTTGAGAAAATAAGCATCGGAACTGAGAGTAGGTTGGCCCGATAAGGTATTAAATATAGTATTTGGAACGTTATCGCCATTTTGAGATTGAAAAGCGACTATTTGAGATATGAGGTGGTCGAGATCGGCGCGACGTTGATTGTCACGACGAAGGGCGGCTTCGGCGGGGTCTTCTGGTTCGTCGGGGTCTCCCTCTGATCCTTGGTTATAAGGGTCGTCATCAGTATCTGTGGGCTGGGACGGGTCGTCGGACTGACTGTCGGAATAGTGGGAGTCTAAAGTATAGTCATCGTCGGTACGGGTAGTGAAGAAGATAAGAATTACAAAAGTCACAATAATACCGACAACCACAATGCCAGCGGCGATAATGAAAGCGAGAAATGAGTTGAATTTTTTAGTCGAAGGGGGACTCGACGAGGGGAGTGTGGGAGCTGCTTGTAAAGTAGGGTCTGGAGGTGCGGGTGGAGGTGTACTGGAAGCGCCAGAAGGATCTAATGATGGACTGATAGGTGTACCAAAAACAGGCGGTGTGGGATCTGGTGCGGGTGGTGCGCTAGACGGAATGTTTGGTTGATTTGGCTGTGATTCGTTTTCGTTCATTCTACCTCCCTTTTGACTTGTGGGTTTACTGTTCGATGTTTTTCATGGTTAGGCTGAGGCGACCCTTGTCGTCGATGGAGTCTAGGCGGACTTTTACTTCCTGGTCCATTTTCAGCTTGTCCTCGACTTTAGCGATGCGCTCGGTGGAGATGGCAGAGATATGAAGCATGCCGTCGATACCGGGGAGGATGTTGATGAAAGCGCCAAAATCTTTGATACTGACAACTTTACCGGTGTAAATGCGGCCAACTTCTGGCTCTTCAGTGAGGGATTTGATCCAGTCTAGGGCTTTTTGGATAGAATCGCCGTTGGGGCTAGCTACGGTGATAAGGCCGTCTTCTTTGATGTCGATTTCGGCACCAGTTTCGCTGGTGATTTTGTTGATGGTTTCACCACCTTTACCGATGACTGCGCCGATTTTTTCGGGGTTGATTTTGATTTTTTCGATTCTGGGCGCGTAAGGGCTGAGGGTGGCTTTTGGCTTGGCGATGACGGAGATCATGTGGTCTAGGATATGTTTGCGACCTGCTTTAGACTGATTAATAGCATCAGCTAGGACAGAGACGGGGAGGCCGTGAACTTTCATGTCCATCTGGAGGGCTGTGATGCCTTTTTCTGTGCCTGTTACTTTGAAATCCATGTCACCAGCGAAGTCCTCTGCATCCGCGATATCGCTGAGGACGTAATGTTTGTCGCCGTCGACCATGAGACCCATGGCGATACCAGAGACGGGGCGAGAGATTGGCACACCAGCGTCCATAAGAGCGAGACATGCACTACAGGTGGCAGCCATAGAAGTAGAGCCGTTTTGAGACATGATCTCTGTCACGCTACGGATAGCGTAAGGGAAATCTTCCTCGGTGGGGAGGACTGCCATAAGGGCGCGTTCGGCGAGGTAGCCGTGGCCGATTTCGCGACGTCCCGGGCTACCCATACGGCCGACTTCACCAACAGTGTAAGGTGGAGCGTTGTAATGGTGCATGAAGCGACGCTCGCCGTCGGTGGTCTCCATAGTGTCGATGATTTGAGCGTAGGAGAGTGGGGCGAGAGTGACGACGTTTAGAGCCTGAGTGACACCGCGAGTGAAGAGGCTGGAGCCGTGGGTGCGAGGGAGGATGCTCGTCTCGGATGAGAGAGGACGGATTTGGTCGAGGGAGCGACCGTCAGGGCGAGTATTACCACTAACAATGCCGTCGCGGACGTCTTTATGGAGAGCAGCGGTGAAGGCTTCATCGTAAGCGTCTTTGTGGAGCTTATTGTACTCGTCCATAATATCCTGAATATGAGTGAGTTCTTTGGGCGCGAGGGCTTTTGCCATTTCCTCGTGGAACTGCCAGCGAATTTCGGTGATGATGGCGTTGCGCTCTGGGTAGTCGACGCGGGTTTTGTCGCCGAGTTTACCGGCGAGCCATTTGTCGACGGTTTTTTGGATTTCTTCGTCTGGGAGAACTAGAGTGTATTCCTGGGCGGCTGGTTTGACGAGATCGTAGAGCTTCTGCTGGAGGTCGATGGCAGGCTGGAATTCTTTATGTGCCCAAGCGAGAGCTTCGATAATGACGTCTTCTGGGACTTCCTCGGCGCCAGCTTCTACCATAGTGATGCCGTCTTTTTTGCCGGCTACTACTAGATCTAGGTCGGATTTGGCGCGTTCTTCTGGGGTGAGGAAAGCTTTGAATTTGCCATCTACGCGACCGACACGGAGACCAGAGATAGGACCGTCAAATGGTGCGCCAGTGAGCATGAGAGCGGTGGAAATAGCAGTCATGGCGATACAGTCGGGGCGGAAAGTGGGGTCTGTGGAGAGGACAGTGGCGACACATTGAACTTCTTGGCGGTAGCCTTTAGGGAAGAGTGGGCGGATAGGGCGATCGATGAGGCGGCCGACTAGGACGGCTTCGTCGGATGGGCGACCTTCGCGTTTGATGAAGCGGCTGCCAGAGATTTTGCCGGCGGCGTAGAACCTTTCCTCGTAGTCGATACTGAGTGGGAAATAGTCTAAGACGACGGGTTTTGAGCCGATTTGGACGGCGGCGAGGATGACTGTCTCTCCGTAGGTGACGAGGACAGATGCGGTAGAGCGGAAGCCGACGCGGTTGATTTCGAATGAGAGTTCGCGGCCGCAGAGCTCGGTGCTAATTTTGGTGATTTCTTTACCTGTTGGGTTGATAATTGGCATGTATTTTCCTTTCGATTTGAGAGATTAGTAAGGGGAATCTGACGACAAGCTTGGCGCACGTTTCGGTACGGGTTGTCAGCAGATTTCCGTTACCTTCCCTCTCGTAATTTGCTAATGAATTTATTGTATCACATATGCGTCATGGATTGCGCACTCAAGCGTTTTGTGGTACAATCTTTTTGCTGACGGGAGCAACCAGCGTTTTTAGTTGCTCAGTATTTTATTATTTTGGAGGTTGAGAATAAGTGGTAGAAGTACAAAGTATCCAAGGAGCCTGGATGATAATATCAGGTTCAAGTGGGCACCAGCGCCCATACTATGCAAACTGCTTAGATGATATAGCTATAGCAGAATTGGCAGAATGGCTTCGGAGAATTCCCTATCCGGTAATAATCCTAAACTCGGAACTAAATATCAAAATGGAGGTAGTTCGCGATAAATCCTGTGAGTTTATAGAAATAAGCTATCCACACAGACGAATTAAGTTTCGGTGTGGCGACAAAGTGATTGATCTTAAAGGATTAAGAAGAGAACTGAGAAATCTAACAGAGGACTGTATGGAGCTTACTTGGAAAAGGGCAGTTAATGGCTCTAAAACTTTAGTTTTGGGACTGAAGCGCGACAAGATATCTAAAAAACCCTTCTCATCAGCTAAGCAGCGCAAAGCGTTCCTGCACAGTCAAGCGCATATGGCGCTTAGTCATATATATAGCAGAATGCACTGCTTTTGCGATGAGAGCGAAAATAACAAACTGACCGTTAGTCTACAAGTAGAATATCCGTGTTCTAACCTCTAAATCAAATTAATTGAGCCCCCCTTGCTGGATGCGAGGGGGTTTTCATATGGTAAAATATAGATAGATTAAAGGAGACTCTTATATGGAACGACGAGTGATAGTAAGAGGGGTGGTATATAAAGACGGGAGGTTGCTGGTGGTGAGGCGGAAAAGCAGCCAAGAACACTGGTCGCTGCCAGGCGGAAGTCTGGTGAATACGGAGGGGCTGGAGTATGGATTGAGGCGGGAATTTATGGAGGAAATGGGGGTGGAAGCGGAGGTCGGGCGGCTGCTTTTTGTGCAACAGTTTTATCATTATGGATGGAATAACGAGCGACTGGAGTTGTTTTTCCTAGTTGAGAATGTGGAGGATTTTGTAGGGGTGAGTTTAGCAGGAACGACGCATGGCGAGGAGGAGATTGCGGAAATCGGATGGGTAGATCCGCAAGCGACAGAGGGGCTACTGCCGGAGTTTTTAAGTGAAGTTGACATTGAAGACTATATGGAGAATGTGCGGGCGGTTTTGGTGAGGTCGAGTTTTTAGGGAAAATGCTCATGGTTTTTTGTCGACGGCCATGATAAGATTTAAATAGATAACTCGTGAAGGATATAGCTGGGTTCCCGAATGGGAGTAAGTCCAAAAAGACGAGAATTCCTTTGCTCCTGGGGTTATCTATCTTATGGCTTTTTGAGCTTACCAATGACTCCGACGGGGTCGTTTTTGATTTGAAGAATAATAAAATCAACTAGCGCTGGCGCGTATGTGTAGTACACTATTTTTCCATTTGTTTTATGCGCATAGCAGTATGTGACATTGTTTTTTATGTCATAAAATTTCATGAATAGCGTGAGGTCGTTTTTCGTAACTGTTCTTCTGACCTCACCTGTAGGCTTCGTGAAAATAAAAGGGATCTTTTCGGACTCAATTTTGCTATTGATAGCATCTAGGACATTGTTGAAAGAGTAGTTGTGAGTATTACTAGGGTCTTTAAGTTCCTTAATCATTTTGATCTTGTTCTGTGACTTGTTGTCGATTGCAATAGTGAAATCTGCGGAGTTTTGTTTCTTTGTGACATATACCCTCTGTTCAATACTGATCGAGAATTTAGGGTTGTTTTCTTCCCTCTCCAGAATAGCTAGATCATTTCTAAAACCAATTAGTTTTTCTGCGAGTTCCGGTGAGTATTTTGCTCGGATACTTTCATTCGTGAAATCTCCAACATTAACCGAGAGAGTCAGAAAGTTTTCTGGAATAGATGCAGCAACATCTAGTTGATGAAATTCGTTCATTTTATTTCTAAAATTTATGACACAAGCTTGAAAAAGAGGGGCATAAATAATGCCGTACTCCTCTGTAACGAAGTGGGCGCTGACGTTACGCAACTCCACAATTTTCTCTAGATTTCGACGAAGCGGGTCTTTGTTGTTTGTAAATATCTTTTTCGTGACGTCGGATATACTAAGCGTTCTAGAGGGATTATCGACGTAATAAATACTATCATTCCCGAAGCGTTTCATCATTTCGGCCTTAAGCATGAGCTCCCAGGCGTTGCAGATAAAAAACGTGAATCCTTCTACTCTGTATTTAAGTGTAGGCTTGTTGAAAATTTCCAGACCCATAATGAACGCTTCGTGGCTTTTTTGGATAAGCTGATCGACGGTTTTTTGATCTATAGTGTTCATGAATGTTCTTATTTTACCATGGGCGTGCTTGCGGGGTGCGAGAAATCAAAAAGAGCCTTTCGCGAGGTGCTGGAGGCTCTTTTTTGGTTGCTTATTTACGCAAGCCGAGTTTGGAAACTGTGGATTTGTAGGTCTCGAAATCCGTTCTCTCTAGATACTTGAGCAGCTTTTTGCGCTTGCCGACCATTTGCATGAGTCCGCGGCGCGCCATAAAATCGTGCTTGTTCTCTTTGAGATGCTCGGTGACTTCCTTGATGCGGACTGTCAAAATTGACACCTGCACTTCGGGAGAACCAACGTCGTCCTTACTTCTCGCGAGTTTCTTGATCGCCTTGTCTTTGTTCTCTTTAGTGATCATTTGGTGATTCTATCAGGTTTCGGGCGGTGACGCAAGAGGAGGAAATTAAAACCCCCGCTGGTTGAGCGAGGGTTTTGGGTGTAATGTGCGGAAAAAGGAAAGTTTTAGCCTTTAACGGTTGGTTCTCCGACGTAGATAATGTCGGGAAGTACGAGGGTTCGCCACTGCCTTATTGCGGCATAGCCGACATCTTCACGCATTTGATATTTGCGCGCTATTAGCCCCTGGACTAGGGTGCTTGCCGCGAATAGCTCGTCGGTACTGATGTCTTCCGTGACGATATCGAAGCCGATATTGGCGAGGACGATGAGTTTGCCGTTTTCTCCGAGTTCGAGACTTTCGGCTGTAACGTTTTTGTCGCGTCGAACCGTAACTAATACTCCTACAACAGTGGTGCCTGCGTCTCTGCAGGACTCGATGGCTTTTTTGATACTGCTGCCGGTCGTACTGGTGTCGTCCACGATGAGGACTCGCTTGCCCGAAATGTCGCCACTGAGAGTGTTGCCGTCGTGCGGGTTGAAGATAACATGATCAGAGTCGGCGTATTTGGCGAATATCGCGCCGGTTGTTTTGATGCCGACGACGATATCTACGTCCAGCGCTGCTTTTACGCCCATGATGTAGTCTCCGATACGGCGAAGCATTTCGGCGTGCTTCTCCTCATCTGCGAAGATACGCTGATTGACGTAGGCGTCCGAAAGCATGCCAGACTTAAGTAAGATGACGTTTGGCGGGCCGTGGAAAGCTCCGTGCTGCTGCAGATAATCCATGAAAACTTGTGCGGTTAACATATTTATATTCCTCCTTTTAATGAAATCCTAGAGATGCGCGAATCGTGTTGATGTCGTCGCGTAGCTTTTTGGTTGCCTTGCCGGCGGCTTCGGCGAAGTCTTCACCACTGCTCGCGTAGATGATTCCACGCGAAGAGTTGATGATGATGCCGTGACCAGTTGGGTCGAGGCCGACTTTTACTGTAGCTTCCAGGTCGCCGCCCTGGGCGCCGATGCCGGGGATGAGGATTTGTGTATCAGGGGCGATTTTGCGTACTTCTGCGAGCTGCTCGGGGTAAGTTGCACCGACGACCATGCCGACGTTGCCGTGGCTACCCCAATGGTTTGCAAGTCTATCTGCGATATGCAGATAGAGCGGTACGGGATAGTCTTCGCCTTCGACGATTACGGGGAGGTTTTGGAATTCGTCAGCGCCATCATTACTGGTCTTCACTAGGAAGAAAAGGCCTTTGTCTTTCTGCGTCAGAAATGGCGCGTTGGCTTTTTCTCCGAGGTAAGGACTGAACGTGGCAGCATCTGCACCGCCGAAGTTAAATAGCTCATCGACGTAACCTAGATTAGTATTGTCGATGTCGCCGCGCTTGCCGTCGAGGATAATTGGAACGCCCGGGGCTTTGCTGCGGATGGACTGAATGGTGTTACGTAGTGCGCGAGGATAGCGCGCATAGAAGGCCATGTTGATCTTGTACGCGCAGACGAAGTCTTTTGTGGCGCCTACAATCGCGTCGTTGAACCAATGCATCCGGTCCTCTGGGTCCTTTACGTTTGGATAGAGGGAGGCTGGAACCTTGTCCGCCTTCGTGTCGAGGCCGACACAGACGAACCTGCCCTGTTTCTGGAGGTCTAGAACTTGCTGCATGAAATTCATGAGTCACCTTTCCTTTCTGTTTGTAAAATTGCGAAGATCGTGAGAGACGCTAGGAGTGCTAGCGATTAGTATTTCTCCGATCTTTTTTCGTGAGGGTTATTGTACCATGAAATAGAGTGTGTGGCTAGTCGGAGATGTCGAGGTCGAGGAGAGTTTTTGCCTGGTCTATAGAGAAGTCGCCGACTTGGGTGCGACGGAGCTGGGAGAGGTAGGCGTCGGTGGCGAGATAGTCGCCGATGTCGGTGGCGAGGGAGCGGATGTAGGTACCAGAGGAGACGTGAGTGGTGATTTTGAGTTCGGGGTAGGAGTAATCGACTAGGGTGATGGAGTGGATGGTGACTTGACGCGGGGGAATGTCGGGCTGCTGGCCTTTTCGGGCGAGGTCGTAGGCGCGGCGGCCGTTGATTTTTATTGCCGAGAAGATGGGCGGGGTTTGAGTGATTTCGCCTGCGAAATGAGTGAGGGCTGCTTGGATTTCTTCTAGGGTGGGGATTTTGTCCGAGACGTGAGTGATTTCGCCCTCTGGGTCGGCAGTAGTGGAGGTTTGACCGAGAACTATCGTGGCTTCGTAGATTTTGTCGAGTTTAGTGAACTCCCCTGCTCTTTTGGTCATTTTGCCAGTGAGGATGGTAAGGAGGCCTGTCGCGAAAGGGTCGAGAGTGCCAGCGTGGCCGACTTTAACGCGGCGCTTTGCGCCTTGAGGGGAGCCTATGTTTCCCCTCAACGAGCCGCGCGTCGGCAAAGCCGCCGTCTCGGTCTGCTCCCCTCCTTCTTCCACTGCCCGTTTAGCATACTCTTGATCGGAGAGGACACGGCGGATGCGGGCGACGACACCGAAACTGGTCATGCCAGCGGGCTTGTCGATGAGAATAAGTTCGTTTTCTTGCATGAGTTAGATTGTAGCAGACTAGGAGCCGGGGATGCGGAATTGACCTGGGTCAGCAGGCGCTGGGGGGGTAGCCGGAGCTACGGGTGCAACTGGCGGAGGAATAGCTACTGGAACTTCTGGGATAGGCTGAGAATTAGCTACTGGAGGCAGAGTGTCGAAGCTAGGGATAGCGGGCGGCATAGGTAGCGCGCCACTGTCTGGAATAGGTATAGCTGGAGTTTCTGGAACAGTATCCTGACTATGGAAAAAGTCTGGGGGGCGGATAGGCTGAATATCATGAGAATCGAAAACTGGGATTGCGGCAGGAGTTGGCTCGGCTGGTTGCTGCCACGGGTCATTTGCGACAGGGCCGAAAGGCTCGGGAATTGGTGGTGGCGCGAAGTCAGGGGCGGCTGGTGGTACTGTGTTGAAATCTGCTAAAGGAGTAGGTTGATCATCAACAGCTGGAGCGGCAGAAAATTCAACTGGTAGAGGCGGGGCAGCTACAGGAGGTAAGACTGGCTCGGGGCTAGCTGGTTCGACTGGTTCAGCTGGAACGGGAGTGAAATCCACTGGAGGCGTAGGTGATTGTTGTGGAAGATCTATGAAAGATTCACCGCTAGGGTCTGGGATGAACGGGGAATCGGCGGGCGGAGCGATTGGTGGAGTGATGTCGGACTCGGGTGTTGGTTCCTGAATAGGAGTAGTGAGGGCTTCTGTTTCACTAGTGAGATCAGCGAGAATGTCGCTTGGTTCGGCGACAGGAGTTAGCGCAGCATCCAACTCGGCGACTGGGTCGACCCCTTCAGTGGGCAGAGCGACTGGCGGTGTGATATCTAGCTCGGGTGTTGGTTCTGAAGTGGGTTCTTCGTCTGAGCTATTATCGAGCTTGTCTAGATAAGCAAAATCATCACCAATAGGAGTGCTAAGTTCTGGTTCTGGTTCTGGTTCTGGGACAGAGTCTGGCTCATCGCCAGCCTTGTTATGTTTGACGGAGAAGTTGACGCGGTCGCTTTTGAGATCTGGTTTTGTAGACTCCTCTTCTTCTGGAGCTGGCTCGAGGGCGTCAACAGTGCCGAGGCTTTCTTCGGAGAACTCGTCGACTGGGTTTACTAGACCCGTAGCGCCTTCTGAGATAGAGAGCTTTTCGAGATTAGTGGCGATGAGTTGTTGGTCGGCACCGTGAGTCATGAGCTTGGAGGCGATAGCGAGGGAGTTAGGGGTAGTGCTTGGGTTACTGAAGCGGTCGGTGGCGGCAACAATACCTGTGAGGAGTGCTGTAGCGATAGCTTTGTCAATGAGGGTGTCTCGGGATTTAGGGTCACGAAGACCAGATGAAAGCACGGTGATCATTTCAGAAAGAGAGCTGACACCAGAGCCGTGCCAGTTAGAGCTGCCGAGTTTTCCAGAGTCGTCTGTAGTAATATCTACTACATCTGCATCATGGAGGATGCGACCATGGGCGGAAAGGGCTTTATCGAGATCGTCGGCGTCTTTGACGTTTAGTGCGACAACTAGGTCGACGTTGTAGTCACCCTGTGAGAACTCGAGATCTTTCTCAGTAATCGTAGTGCGATAAGGTGTGATGAAGACTTTGACGAAATCACCGTCGATCTTATAGCGGAGGTGGTCAGCTTTGTCTTTGTTGAGGGCAATAATGAAGTCGCGGAGAGAGTCTACGTTTTTCTCGAAAGTTTTATCGGGCTCGAGGAACTGGAGGGCGTTTGGGATGTCGCCAGAGACGATAGCAGTGGCGTGTTTGTCCATTTTGTTGATTAAAAGAGTAATTGCGAGGGCTGAGGAAAGTTCGTCGACAGAAGGATTGTTATTTAGGGCAACAAGAATATTGCTCGAATTTTTGATCTTCTCGATGATTTTGGCTTTTTCATCTTTTGGTTGCGCGTCGGCCATTTTAATCCTGTTGTTTGTTTTTATGATAGCTTACATTTGGTTATAGCACAAGCAACATGGTTTCGTCAAGAGCAACAGCGAGAGAAAGATGCTTTACATTTCGGGGATTTTAGCCTATAATCGTCGCAGTTTTAATAAGAGGAAAACAATGCCCATAATCAAATCAGCGATCAAGCGGGCGCGTCAGGCGATAAAACGTCGAGACAAGAACGTGGAGATCAAGAAAAATATCAAATCATCAAAGAAAGCGCTAGATGCGAAGCCAAGCAGTGCTTCACTAAGTAAAGCGCAGAGTGAACTAGATAAGGCTGTAAAAAAAGGCCTCATCAAGAAAAATACAGCATCAAGGCGCAAGTCAGCTCTCGCGAAACAAGCGAAAACAGCAGGTGTGAAGCTCGAAGCTGGGAAGAAGCCTGTAGCGACGAAGCCTGTGACTAAAAAAACTCCTGCGAAGACGCCGGTCAAAAAAGCTACGGAGAAGAAGGTAGTGGCGAAGCCAGCTACAAAGAAAGCTCCAGCAAAAAAGACCGTAGCGAAGAAGACTACGAAATAGTTTAAACAAACAAATAGAGGCGCTCCGAAATGGGGCGCTTTTTAGTTTTTAGTTGCGAGGAAAGGAAAGAGAGGTCATTTCGACCTCTCCTCTGCTTTGTTTACTCTGAGACTATCGGCGGTTTCTGCCCATGCGCTCATCGCAGGCTTCGTTTACGTCTTCACGGAACTCAGCTTGCTCTCGGACAGTCAGGTCGTTGTCGCTAATATGATCGCGGATGTCTTCGTTTCTGTGGCGACCACAGTCGATGCGGCTTCCGTCAACAGTAACAGTTACGCTGCGAGAAGTTAGGTTCTCGTGAATTGAACGCTCTGCGCGAGGAATGGCGATTGCGCCAGCGGAAAGTGTAATACCAAGAGCGATTGCGGCGTAGTAAAGACCATGAGACTTGTTGTCGAACTGCATCTCGTGACTGATGAGACTGACTGCGATTACGATCGCGTAAACCAAGCCTAGAACGCCAAGGATTGTAGCAATATGGTAGCCGATTGGTGTGCTGGTGCTGGTTGAGCCTGTTACGGGCTCGATAGAGTCGAGAATACGATCTAAGTCACCAAACATAGATGCTACTGTGCCACCTGTGGTTTCAGCAATTCGACTAGAAATCCAAGTAAAGTGTGCAACAATGCTCGCAAGAGTAGTACCGATAACATACGGGACGACTGCTGTAGTTGTCAAAGAAAGGAAACGACCGAAAGAAACCTGGCGCTTCGCGACGAGGTTTGCGATATAGAAGATACCTGCTGTGATCAAGATGATACCAGCGAAGAGGGCGAGGGATTTGAAAATAACTAGGTGGAAGTCTACCGTACGGAGATTACTCCATAGCCACTGCATACTGCGACCATCGGTACTAACGACACGCTGCAAGATGAGACCGATAATGTAAAGAAGGGTCGATCCGAGTGTGACAATTCCAGCAAGCATGAAGGCGTTTTTAGGAACATCTATCTTGTCTAGATTTTCACTAAAAGTCTGGAAAGGCCGAATGAGAGACTTGCCGATATATTTCAGCGCGTCGACGAAACTAAATGATGGTCCTGTAGACTTCTTTGCTGGCGCTGTTGGCTGTGCAGCAGAATTAGCGTTACTATTTGCGTTCATATGTGTGCTACCTCCGTTTGGTGCTTACGTTTGAGTATTATTGTATCGCAAAATCTGCGAGAATTAAAGCATTGGTAGTTTGGTGAGGAGGGTTTTGATGAGAAGCCAAGGATCGAGGCGGGTAGATTTGAGGTCGCGGTCGGTGGCGGCGAAGAGCTGGAGAAGTTTGCGAGCCTGAGCGGGGGTGAGCTGGACGGCGAGGGGGCGAAGAGAGCGAAGAACGAAGGGGCTGACGGCGAAGTCGCGAGCGACGTCGATGGAGGGGTCGGAAGATCTGTCGGCAAAGACGAGGGCGGCGAGCAGAAAGGCTTGATTAGAGATGAGACCGAAGAACTTCTGAGGAGGCTCAGAAGTGAGAGCGAGGCGGTCGATAGCCTGGAGGGTGGCAGGAGTGTCGGTGAAGGCGAGGTTGAAGATCGTGAAGACGTTTTGCTCGGGGGAGCTGGGGATTATATCTTGAATTAGTTTCTGCGCTGAAACATACACCTCACCTCCATCCACCCCGTCGCCGCTCCTCAATCCTGTCGTCACAGGTTTCGTAGCTAAGTACTCGCCGTCCTGCGTAATACGACGAGATGGATTACGGCTCGGTGTCGTAGAGATACCATAAGCCAGTGATAGTTTTTCGAGGGCGGAGAGGAGTTTGCCCTGGTCGGCGCCGACCCAGTTCAGGAGGAACTCGAGGTCGGGGCGGGAAAGGGTGAGATTCTGGGTTTCAGCGGACTTGGTGAGCCATTTGAGTTGCTCGGGGAGCGATTTGGAGGAGAAGTCGGCAAATTCGGTGATGTATGGCTTGAGTTTTTTGTAGAGAGTAGTGCGTTTGTCGAGTTTTGACTCGAGGAGGACGATGTGAGTGTCGGGATTTTGGTCGATCTGATCGAGGTATTGCTCTAGGGTAGCGAAGGTAGATTTGTTTTCGGAGAAGTTTTTGAGAATAATGAGGCGACTTTCAGCGAAGAGAGTAGTGCCGAGGAAGAGACTGGGAAGGTCGGCAGGAGTGAGACTCTCGGTGTCGGGGCGTTCGGGGTCGGCGGAAGATTTGGAGATGATGGAAGAAAGGGCGGAGTCGAGATCATGATGAGAGCCGATGAGAATTGTGAGCATGGGTTGATTATATCACCTGCTCTGCCGATGGTGGGATGCAAGAAAGCGAAAACCGACGAAAACTTCTCGTCGGTTTGGTTTTATTTGAGCTGAATTTTGGAGGACCTGACGTACAGGAAGCCACTCCAGACAGCGAGCGCTGCCGATATAATGACTGTAGCGATGGTGATGACTGGATGCCATGCGAGGATGGCGACCGGGATGATGGACATTTGAACTGCGGTTTTTATTTTACCATGTCTGTCGGCGGCGATTTGTGGGCTGTATTCTGTTTTTGCATGGACTAGGCGAATACCGTTTACGATATAGTCGCGGAAGGGAACACATAGAGAGATGGCAACAAGCCAAGGAGCAACAGAGAGTGCAAGGAAGATGAGTATGGAAGTAACTAGAACTTTGTCGGCTAAAGGATCGAAAACTTCGCCAAAAACAGTCTTTTGCTCGAGCGTGCGAGCCAAGTGACCATCTAGCCAGTCGGTAAAACAGGCGGCGCCGAAGATTGTAGCAATAACTAGACGCGAGATGAAGTTTTCTAGGTCTAGGACGACGAACAGGGCGATCACTACGACCGCAGCTACGATCCTCAAGAGAACGAGCTTGTTCGGTAAATTAATTTTAGGCAGGAACATTCGTCCTACCTCCTTTCTTTCAGCAGATTTTAGGTGCAAGGGTTTTTCGTTTTCGAGAAAACTCTAATTTGGGTATTATAACAGATGTAGGTGGTTCATGCAAGGAGGGATTATAGTTTTTGACAGTTAGGACAGAGATGAGTGCCGCGGCCAGCGACGCGGGTTTTTTCAATAGGGGTCTGGCAGCGGGAACAGGGCTGGCCAGTTTTGCCGAAAACTTGAGCGAAGAGGTCGAGATAGTCGCCGCGAGTGCCGTCAGCTCTGACGTAGTTGGTCATGGTGGAGCCGCCAGAATCGAGAGAGGCTTGCATGGAGTGACGGATGCCGTCGAGCAGCTCTGCGGATTCTTGCTCTGTGATGGTGGCGACGCGACGAGCGGGGTGGATTTTGGCGTAAAAGAGAGCTTCGTCGGCGTAGATGTTGCCGACGCCTGCGATGACAGTTTGGTCAAGGAGGGCGGCTTTTATAGTGGCGCCTGGGTGTTTTTGAAGGTTTTGGTGAAACTGATCAGGGGTGAGTTTGAGATCGAGAGAGTCGGGGCCGAGTTTAGCGAAGAAAGGCTCTTTGTCTATCTCTGGAGTAGGGATAAGTTTAACGAAGCCGAATTTGCGCTGGTCGTTAAAGAAGAGATCAGAGTTGTCGGTGAAAGTGACCTGAACGCGAGTGTGGCGGTCAGGGAGAGAGTTGAGGAAGCTGTCTGTGGGGTGGCCTCCGCCGAAACGGGCTAGCGTAGTAGTTCCGCTTCCGCCATCAAGCAATTTATGTGTGCGCTCCGAGGTGCTAGCCCAAGTCTTACCCGCAGAAACCGCTTGATGACTCCGCTTCCGTTCGGTACTTTGCTCCTGAGGGACGTAAATTACCTGCCCTGTCATGCGGAGATGGATGATGAAAGTGAGATCGTCACTGAGGTGAACGAGGAGAGCTTTGCCGCGGCGAGAGAGAGATTTGACTTGGTGGTTTGTGGCTCGGGCGGGGTCACCGATGAACGATTTGGCGTTTTGGATAGTGATGGATTTGATAGTTTTACCAACGATAAGGCTGTCGAGGCCGCGCTTGATGGTTTCGACTTCGGGGAGTTCGGGCATTTAATTCTCCTTTTACAGAGAAATTATGACTGGACACGAGGAAAAAGTCTAGTGAAGTTGAGTTTAGGTGAGACTAGAATCCAGCGCGAACTTCGGCACCGCCAGGTATCTGGACGGCGAAAAGTTCGTGAATGGATTGGAGGTCGGCGCGAAGGTTTCCGTTGATGCCGCGACAAGAGGTGGTCCAAAGCTCTTTGACGACCTGGTCAGCGTGACGAACACGAAGTGAGTAGAGGCGGCCAGTAGCGCACATACCTGTAGTAGCAAATGGATCCGTAGCAGCGGTGCCGTTCATAAAACCAGCACGATCGAGGGCGTGAATGAATTCTTCGTAAGCACGGTAGGTGTTAGGAAGAGAGATAGAGTCGGCAACGTGAAGAGAATATCCGCTATGGCGAGTCATAGTACGGTTACGGGAGGAAATGCGCATATTTACAGTGGTGAAGCTCTCATCGGCGACGATGGGGCCACGGATGTTGAGCTCGACAGACATGTCGGCAGTATTAGTGAGGAGCGCGGTGCGCCCAGCATTTGGTGCAGAGCTGGAGCCGCCACCAAAAAGCGCCCTACCGATTGAGGAGATGATGGCGATAACGCCGATTAGTAGCAGTAGTCCGAGTAGAACTAACACTATTCGTGAAAACACAGTCCTTTTCATGTGCAGTATTGTAGCACATTGTTGAATATTTTGCAAGCGTTTTGTGGCGAGTGTTTGGATATTTTTGGTAATTGTTTGGCGAGTTAACAGATGTAGTGAGGGAATTTGGTCATGGTTGATGATAAGTGTATTTTGTGGCTTAATTGACGTATTGGACTAGAGATCACCCCAGGTTTTGCCGATAGAGACGTCGACGGCGAGACGGATGGGAAGTTCGGGCGAGACGGCTTCCATGGTTTCTTTGAGGATTTTGGCGACTTGGCTGGCGTTTTCCTCTGGACACTCGACAAGGATGGAGTCGTGGACTTGGAGGATTTGTTCGCCGAGACCGCTCAGTTTTTGGTCGAGATGGATCATGGCGCGTTTCATAAGGTCGGCTTCAGTACCCTGAATGGGCATATTCATGGCAGCGCGTTTGGCGGATTCGCGGATGATAAAATTGCTGGAGTTGATGTCTGGGGTGGGGCGACGGCGGCCGTAGAAAGTTTCGACGTAGCCGAGGGTTTTGGCTTGCTCGAGGGTTTGGTCGAGGAAAGTACGGATAGGGGCGCGGAGGGTGAAATATTCGTCGATGAATCTTTTGGCGTCGTAAAAGTCCATATTGGCAGCGACGGCGAGGCCGCGGGGTGACATGCCGTAGAGAACACCGAAGTTGATGGCTTTTGCGGCGTAGCGCTGTTCTTTTGTGACTTGGTCGATAGGGATTTTATAGATGTCACTGGCGGTTTTGGTGTGAATGTCGATGCCGCGATTAAAATCCTCGATTAGGGGCTTGTCGTCGGCGAGAACTGCGGCGAGGCGGAGCTCAAATTGAGAATAATCAGCAGAAACGAGAGTGTAGCCTGGGTCAGCGATAAAGGCACGACGGATTTTGCGACCAAGTTCGGTGCGGACGGGGATATTTTGGAGGTTGGGACTGAGCGAGGAAAGACGACCTGTTGAGGTGACGTTTTGAGTGAATGTAGTATGGATCCTGTTGTTCTTGTCTGCGAGCTTAGGAAGAGCGTCGACGTAGGTGGATTTGAGTTTGGCGAGTTCGCGGTGGTGTTCGATGAGAGGGATGATGGGGTGGAGATGGCGGAGTTTGTCGAGTTCAGACTGGCCGGTTGAGTAGCCGCGGGTGGTTTTTTTGATGCCTGTGGTGGGAAGTTGGAGAGTGGTGAAAAGTATTTCAGAGAGTTGAGCTGGACTGTTGATATTGAAAGATTTGCCTGCGGATGATGTGATTTGCTGCTCGGTCTGGTCTAGGTCGGTAGCGAGACTCTGTGACATTTCAGTGAGGAAGTCGAGGTCAAGACGGATTCCTTTATGCTCCATGTGATATAAAATTGGAATGAGTGGGAAGTCGAAATTGTAGGCGATTTGGGCGAGTTTTTCGTCGGCATCCAGCTCGGATTTAGTACGATCGTAGACTTCCTGGATTGTGCCTGATTCGGCGAAGTCGCGACGAAGAGGGTTGAGGAGGAAGAGGGCCTGATTAATGTCGAAGAGGCTTTTGGATGAATACTGATTTTGTTCGTGAAGGAGTTTTTTGACATCGAAGGCGATGAGGGTGTTGGTGGTAGTATCAAAAATGTGTTCGTTTTCGTCGCGTGGTGGAGCTTCGTCTGGCTCAGCGTTGGTGGCGAAAAGAGAGTTTTGGAGAGGGTTTTGATTAGATTTCTGAGCGGAGAGTTGCTTAGGGAGGCGACGGATAAGAGAGTTGAACTCGAGTTCTTTGAGTTTCTTTTGTACAGCAGCGAAGTCAGTATTTGCGATACTAGAAGAGTCGGGGTCGAAGGTGACTGGAGCGTCGAGCCAGAGTTCGGACAGGCGCTTAGACATGTATGCAGAATCTTGGCCGGCTTCGAGTTTTTTGGCTATAGCTGGACGCTCGTCTGAGATATGAGCAAAAATTGTGTTCAGGTCGCCGTATTTGGTGAGGAGTTGAATGGCGGTTTTTTCGCCAATGCCTGGGACGCCTGGAATGTTGTCGGAAGCGTCGCCTTTGAGAGCTTTTAGATCGAGAAATTGATTTTTTCGGATGCCGTATTTGAACTCGAGGGCGGCGATGTCGAATTCTTCGATCTGCGAGAAGCCTTTTTTGAGTGCGTAGAGTTTAGTGTTTTTATCGACGACTTGGAGCATGTCGAGGTCAGAAGTGATCATGATAGTCTCAGTCCCCTGCTCTTCAGCTTGTTTAGCTAGTGTTGCCATTATATCATCAGCCTCATAATCATCGCATTCGTAGAGTGGCCAGCCGAGAGTCGCGAGAAGGTCGTGTAGGATGGGGATTTGAGTGTAGAAATCGGCGGGAGCGGGTTTGCGGTTGGCTTTGTATTCGGGGTAGATTTCGAGGCGACGGCGGATATTAGTCTGAGATTTATCCCAAGCTACTACTACATAGTCTGGCTCGATTTTGCGAATAACCTCGAGAGCGAGACTGGCGAAGCCGTAAACACCACCCGTGGGTGTGCCGTCGGAGAGACTAAGACCTGGCATGGCGTAGTAGCCGCGATAAAAGACGGATTTACCGTCGATGATGACGAGTTTTTTCATCATGAGCCTCCTTTTGGATTAATTATATCACGCTCAGAGGAGACTAATTCCCAACAACAGTAAAGACAACATGACCACTGTACTGACCAGCAGGTATGGTGTGGTTTACTCGGGCGCCGAAGTAGGTAGAAGTGATCTCACCAGTAGTAGGGGTGGCAGTAGTGG